>ERZ772960.1410-NODE-1410-length-19184-cov-3.674735_pt1 | contig 19184 bp, 14 predicted proteins | sample MGYA00580678_ERZ772960 | MGnify/ENA primary metagenome ERZ772960 (study PRJEB29015, sample SAMEA2737930) | human oral metagenome | biome: human oral; feature: human-associated habitat; material: dental | place: China | collected 2059 ... | reverse complement strand
AAGCCAAGAAGGCGGTCTTTCGAGATTCTTCCTCCGTGGTAAATTTTATGTATTCGACCAAGTCGTCTATATGCGCTTCTTGTCCTATCCATTTCTCCCTTTCCGTACAATTTTACCATATCTTTTTAGAAATTCCAAGTAGCTTATGTATTTTTATAGAAACAAAAATCACCCTTTCGAAAAAGGGAGATTTTATTTGAATTAGCCTCGTGCAAAATGTGCGAAAGCTCGGTTAGCTTCTGCCATTTTATGGGTATCTTCTTTCTTTTTGAAAGCTGAACCCGTGCTGTTAAAAGCATCAAGCAGTTCGGAAGAAAGAGTATCCGCCATACCGTGTCCGCTTCTTGAACGAGCCGCATCAATAATCCAGCGCATTGCAAGTGCTTCGCGGCGTGTATCACGAATTTCTACGGGAACTTGATATGTAGCTCCTCCGACGCGGCGTGATTTTACTTCAACAACCGGCTTTACGTTTTCAAGAGCTTTTAAAAGAACTTCAAGCGGATCTTTATCGGTTTTCGCTTTAAGTTTATCCATAGCCTCGTATACGATTTTCGTACAAGTCGCTCTTTTTCCGTCGAGCATCATACGACCGACAAATTTCGTAACAACTTTGCTGTTGTACTTTGCATCCGGCGTAAGCGGACGATCAATAGATTTCTTATGTCTTCCCATTGTAATCCTCCGTTATGCCTTAGGTCGTTTGGCACCGTATTTTGAGCGACCGCGTTTACGATCCTCAACACCGAGCGTATCTTTCGTACCGCGAATAATATGGTACCGAACGCCAGGAAGATCCTTAACACGTCCGCCTCTGATAAGAACTACCGAGTGCTCCTGAAGATTATGACCGATTCCAGGAATATACGCAGTAACTTCGATTCCATTACTCAAGCGGACACGGGCAACCTTTCGGAGTGCCGAGTTCGGCTTTTTAGGGGTAACCGTCATAACACGTGTACAAACACCGCGTTTCTGCGGGCAAGACTCAAGCGCGGGAGCTTTAGTCCTGTTAGCTGCAGTATGACGCCCCTGATGAATCAACTGATTAATTGTAGGCATCGCCTTCTCCTATTTATAGTTCCGGCAGCACTCCGGAAAAAAAATACAAATTAAACCTTAATTGTATATAAGGTTTGAAAATAATACTGAATTCAATCGACGAATTCAAGCATAATTAAATAAGTAAACGCGGAAATCGCATTTCATTTTGCTCCAGCTTTTCTTCAAAAGCGGATTTCCGCGATAAGTAAAGATTTTTCCGCAAGCGGCGGATACATAAGATATTTCATTATGCGCCGCCTGCTCGCAGACTAATCCGCTTCTTCGTTTTCAAAAACCGGTTCTTCGACGCGGTTCATTTCCTGCTCGCTTTCGATGCGGCGCCTTTCAAGAATTTCTTCCATCTGCGCATCGAGGTCTTTATCCCGCTCGTCGAAGAGCTTGATATTCCGGTAATCGCGGATTCCCGTTCCCGCCGGAATTATGTGTCCGATGGCAACGTTTTCCTTGATGCCGTGCAAACCGTCGGTTGCGCCGGAAATCGCCGCATTCGTAAGAACGCGCGTCGTTTCTTGGAACGAAGCCGCCGAAATAAACGAATCGACATTAAGAGCCGCTTTCGTAATTCCTTGGAACATCGGACGGGCAACTGCAGGCTGTCCGCCTTCTCCCGCAACGCGCCGGTTTTCTTCGTGGAACTTGTACTTATCAACCTGTTGTCCGTAGATAAATTTCGTATCTCCGACGGCAACAATTTCGACTTTGCGGAGCATCTGACGCACGATAACGCCGATGTGCTTATCGTTGATTGATACGCCCTGCGCACGGTAAACCGCCTGAATCTCGTCCATCAAATAATTTTGAAGCGCATTTTCGCCGAGAATGGCAAGAATATCGCTCGGATCGGGAGAACCGTCGCACAGCTGCTCGCCTGCTTCAACGCGGTCGCCGTCGCGCACAAGCATGTGCTTGGTCGTCGGCACCAGATGTTCGAACACGCGTCCGAATTCGTCTTCAACCGCAATCACGCGTTTTGCTTTCGTAATTCCCTTGAATTTGACGGTGCCGGAAATCTGCGCAAGAACGGTCGGCACTTTGGGCTTCCGCGCCTCGAACAATTCGGTAACGCGCGGAATACCGCCGGTAATATCGTTGGTCTTCGCCGCTTCTTTAGGCATTTTTGCAAGCGTATTGCCCGCCTTAATCTGCTGTTTGTCTTCGACCTGTAAAACCGCGCCCGCCGGAAGATAATAACTTCCCTGCTGGTTTCCCGCCTCATCGGTGATGAGAATACGCGGCTGTTTTACGTCAAGGTGCAAGTCGGTAATCGTGCGTTCAACCATATCGGACTGCGGGTCGGTCTTTTCTGACAATGTTGACCCCGGAATGATATCTTCAAAGTGAACGTATCCGTCGCTTTCGGCAATAATCGGGTCGCTGTACTGGTCGAACGTTCCGACCGCCTTTCCCGCAGGAACGACATCCCCCGCCTTCGCGTGGATATTCGAGCCGTTACTTATTTCGACTTTAATTTCCTTCGTCGTAATATACAGTTTGTTGCCGACGATACGGACTTTTCCGCTCGCAGCTGCGGCGATATTTTTTGAACCGCGCTTCATAACCGTGCTGTCTTTCAAAAGGCTTACGCCGTCTTCAACCAAAACTTCGTCGCCGTCTTTGATTTCCTGTTCGGCAAGGATACGCAGCACGTTCATAAAACCTTTGCGCGTAAAAAGCCAGCTTCCGTCAGCAGTTTCAACGTGCGTACCGTTAATCTCATTAATGAGAACGTCATAATGCAAAACGATGCGATTATCTTCCGTCGTCTTATCCGCCGTACCGCCGGAATGGAATGTGCGGAGCGTCAGCTGCGTTCCCGGTTGTCCGATTGACTGCGCCGCGATAATACCGACCGCTTCTCCGATTTCAACGATTTTGTTGCGCGCAAGATTTTGTCCGTAACACTTGATACAAATCCCGTGTTGGGCTTCGCAGGTCAAAACCGTGCGGACTTTTACTTTTTCTACGCCGTCCGCTTCGATTTTCTTTGCCAAATCTTCATCAATATAAGAATTGACGTCGCAAATCAACTCACCTGTAATCGGGTGAACAACGCGCTCAATCGAATAATGCCCGACAATGCGGTCGGCAAGATGAACGATAATGTCATCGCCGTCTTTCACCGCCGCGTATTCAATACCGTTAATAGTTCCGCAGTCTTCCTGATTGACGACAACGTCCTGCGCAACGTCAACAAGGCGGCGTGTCATATAACCGGCGTCGGCAGTTTTCAGAGCGGTGTCGGAAAGACCTTTTCGCGCACCGTTTGTCGAAATAAAATATTCAATAACCGAAAGCCCCTCTTTAAAGTTGGAGCGTATCGGAAGTTCGATAATTTCTCCGCTCGGCTTTGCCATAAGACCGCGCATAGCCGCAAGCTGTGAAATCTGCTTTTTTGAACCGCGCGCGCCGGATGTAGCCATCATGTAAATCGTGTTGAATCCGTCTTTGTCTTTGGAAAGATTGTCCATCATGATTTTAGTCAGTTCGTCGTTCGTGCGCGACCAAATATCGGTTACGCGGTTGTAACGCTCTTCCGCCGTAATAACGCCCTTGCTGTAGTCGTTGACAATTTTTTCGACTTCTTTATTCGCCTTTTCGACCATCGGGATTTTTTCTTCCGGCACGAGAATATCGTCCATAGAAAGCGTTGCGCCGTAGAACGTCGCATTTTTGTATCCAACGGACTTAATCGCATCGAGCATTTGAACCGTAAGCCACGGACCTTTGACATGGTAGACGTGCTCAATCATCGACTTTAATTTTTTGTCGCCCATCTGCTCGTTGACGTAATCGACTCCCTCAGGCATCGCTTCATTGAATGCAAGCGTTCCTGCCGTCGTTTCAATCAAGTCGCCCTGCTTAAATTCGCCTTCCTTAAAAGAATCTTTCGGCGCGGGAACTTTAATTTTTGCCTGCCACTCTATGCTGCCGTTTTCAGCGGCAAGACGCACTTCTTCAGGAGAGGAAAAGCGTTTTCCCGTCCCCTTTGCGTTCGGCTTTACGGATGTCATATAGTAGATTCCCAAAACCATGTCCTGCGACGGAGCTACAATCGTGTTGCCGTTCGCGGGGTCAAGCAAATTGCGTGTTGAAAGCATGAGAGTCCAGCATTCCATCTGCGCCGCCTGCGTCAACGGAACGTGAATTGCCATCTGGTCGCCGTCAAAGTCGGCATTGAAGGACTTACAGGCAAGCGGATGAAGTTTAAGTGCCTTTCCTTCAACAAGCACCGGCTCAAACGCAAGAATACCGAGACGGTGGAGCGTCGGAGCACGGTTGAGCATAACCGGATGTTCGCGCACAACTTCATCGAGAATGCCGAATACTTCCGGAGCTTCCGATTCTACAAGAAGTTTCGCCTTTTTGATGTTGAACACGACGCCCTTGTCGACCAGTTTCTTCATTATAAAGGGCTTGAACAACTCCATCGCCATCTTTGTCGGAAGACCGCACTGCCACAATTTTAATTCGGGTCCGACAACGATAACCGAGCGTCCGGAATAGTCTACGCGCTTACCGAGCAGGTTTTGGCGGAAACGTCCCTGTTTTCCTTTGAGCATATCGCTGATGGATTTAAGCGGACGGTTCGACGCGCCTTTGACGACGCGCTTGCGTTTACTGTTGTCGAACAAAGCGTCGACGGCTTCCTGCAGCATACGTTTTTCGTTGCGGATAATGATGTCCGGCGCGTTGAGCTGCTGCAGTCTCTTTAAGCGGTTGTTGCGGTTGATAACACGGCGGTACAAGTCGTTTAAGTCGGAGGTTGCAAAACGTCCGCCATCAAGTTGAACCATCGGGCGCAGTTCCGGCGGAATGACGGGAATAACGTCCAAAATCATCCATGAAGCTTTATTGCCGGACGTGCGGAAGTTTTCCACGATTTCGATGCGCTTTAAAAGCCGCTTGTCGCTCTTTTTTCCTTTTTCGACCATTTTTACACGGAGCTCTGCGGCAAGCGAATCAAGGTCGATGTTTTCAAGAAGCGTTTTAATCGCTTCCGCCCCCATATCCGCAGTAAAGGTTTCTCCGTAGCGTTCGCGCGCCTCAATAAATTCGTCTTCGGTAAGAAGCTGCATTTTTTTAAGGTCGGTGTCGCCCGGATCGATAACGATATATTTTTCGTAGTACAAGACTGAGCGCAGCGCGCCGACCGGCAAATCAAGCAAAAGTCCCATGCGGCTCGGCACCGAGCGGTAATACCAAATGTGGCTTACGGGAGCGGCAAGCTCGATGTGTCCCGTGCGCTCGCGCCGGACTTTGAAATGCGTAACTTCAACACCGCAGCGGTCGCAAATCACGCCCTTATAACGGATGGACTTAAACTTTCCGCAATAGCATTCCCATTCCTTTGTCGTACCGAAAATGCGCTCGCAAAAAAGACCTTCCTTCTCGGGGCGCAATGTGCGGTAATTTATCGTTTCCGGCTTTTTTACTTCACCGTAAGACCACGCGCGGATTGTTTCCGGCGAGGCAAGTTTAATTTTCAGACTGGCAAAATCCTGAATATCACGCATTCGTATTCTCCTTCTCAAAACCGGAGTTAGCCTTATCAATCAATTCTTGATCGCGCTCCGTGAGGGCAATTTGTTTGCCTTTATCATCATAAATCGTAAAATCCAACGCCAAACCGCGCAGCTCCTGCACCAAAACGTTAAACGATTCGGGAACACCCGCCGGAGACGATGGGTCGCCCTTTACGATTGACTCGTAAATTTTCGAACGTCCGTTCATGTCGTCGGACTTAATCGTCATCATTTCCTGCAAGGTGTTCGCAGCACCGTATGCTTCCAATGCCCAAACTTCCATTTCTCCGAAACGCTGACCGCCGAACTGCGCTTTACCGCCGAGCGGCTGCTGCGTAACGAGGGAGTACGGCCCGGTGGAACGGGCGTGCATTTTGTCGTCGACAAGGTGATGGAGTTTCATAAAGTAGATAACGCCGACGAAAATCGGATTGACGAACGGTTCGCCCGTGCGTCCGTCGCGGACAACCTGCTTACAGTCGGTTGAAAGACCCGCTTCGGCAAGCTTTTCCGCAATCTGCTCCTGCGACGGAGTTTGGAATGCCGGAGATTCGTAAAATTGATTCAAATAGCGTCCGGCAATTCCCAGTTCCGATTCCATAATCTGCCCGATGTTCATACGGGACGGAACGCCGAGCGGATTTAAGCACACGTCAAGCGGAGTACCGTCTTCAAGATACGGCATATCTTCAATCGGCAGAATGCGCGCAACAACACCTTTATTTCCGTGCCGTCCAGCCATTTTGTCGCCCTCACACAACTTGCGTTTGTTTGCAATGAGGACTTTCACCACTTCGTCCACACCGGGGCTTAAATCATCGCCTTCCATGCGCTTCATACGCTGAACATCGATGACAACACCCTCAACGCCGTGCGGCACGTGCAGGGAAGAATCGCGTACTTCTTTCGCTTTTTCACCGAATATCGAATTAAGCAATTTGAATTCGGGAGTCGTTTCCGTTTCGCTTTTCGGCGTTACTTTTCCGACAAGAATGTCGCCGGAACGCACTTTTGCACCGACGCGGACGATACCTTCCGCATCAAGATTGTCGAGTGCCTTTTCCGCCATATTCGGAACGTCGCGTGTAATTTTTTCCGGCCCGAGTTTGGTTTCGCGCACTTCTATAGAAAATTCTTTGATATGAATCGAAGTGTACATATCTTCGCTTACGACACGCTGCGAAATCAAAACCGCGTCTTCATAGTTGTAACCGTTCCACGGCACAAATCCGACTAAAATATTGCGGCCGAGCGCAAGTTCTCCGTTGAAAGTTGCAGGCCCGTCGGCAAGAACGCCGCCTTTTTCCACCCGCTCGCCTACGGAAACCGTCGGACGCTGGTGATTACACGTATCGTTGTTCGTACGCTGATATTTCAAAAGCGGATATTCGTCAAGCTCGCCTTCATTTCCGTTATCCGGTTTGACTTTTATCACTTCACTTGAAACGAAAACAACTTCACCCGAGCGGACAGCCTTTACCAAAACACCGGAATCGTAAGCGGCTTTACGCTCCATACCGGTTCCGACGTACGGCGGCTCCGGGAACAAAAGCGGAACAGCCTGCCGCTGCATGTTACAGCCCATGAGCGCGCGGTTTGCGTCGTCATGTTCCAAGAACGGAACGAGGGACGCAGACACGGAAATAACCTGACGCGGAGAAACATCCATATATTGAACGTCTTTAGGATTGCGCTGCGTATAATTTCCGCGGTTACGGCACGAAATCATATCCGTCGGGAACGTACCGTCGGCTTTTAAACCTTCGACAACCGTACCGATGTAGAATTTGTCTTCGTCCATCGCGGAAAGATATTCGATTTCGTCGGTCGCACAGCCGTCAACAATCTTCCGATACGGCGCTTCAAGAAATCCGTACTCGTTGATTTTCGTAAACATCGCAAGCGACACGATAAGACCGATATTCGGACCTTCAGGCGTTTCAATCGGACACATACGCCCGTAATGCGAATAGTGAACGTCGCGGACTTCAAAACCTGCGCGGTCGCGGGAAAGTCCGCCAGGCCCGAGCGCGTTCAAACGGCGTTTGTGCGTAAGCTCTGCAAGCGGATTGACTTGATCCATAAACTGCGAAAGTTGAGACGATCCGAAAAATTCCTTTATTGAAGCGACAATCGGCTTTATCGAAATTAAATCCTGCGGTTTAATCGTTTCCGTTTCTTTTAAGCCCATGCGCTCTTTAACGATGCGCTCCATGCGGCTGAACGCGGTTTTCAGCTGGTTCGTCATAAGTTCGCCGACACAGCGGATACGACGATTTCCCAAATGGTCGATATCGTCGATAACGTCTTCGTCGATATACACGTTGATAAGCACTTTCATAGTATTGATGATGTCGTCGTTTATCAGCGTAAAATCTTGAATATCGTCTTTATAGTCGAATTTTTTGTTGAGCTTATAGCGGCCGACGCGTCCCAAGTCGTAGCGACGCTCGGAGAAAAACATTGAATGCAAGTCTTTTTCCGCAGCGTCGACGGTAATCGGCTCACCGGGAAGAAGCACCGCGTAAACGGCAGCAAGGGCGTCTTCTTTAAGCGGCTCCATATCGACCGAGCCTTCCTTGACATAGCGGACTTCTTCACGCTCAAAGCAATTGATGATAATCTGAGAATCAAGCGACGTATTTTTTTCATCCTTGTCATTCGGATTCGTCTTGGTGTTGAAGTTTATAACGTCGATTTCCGAAATGTTGTTCGCAAGTAAATCGTCGATATCATGCGGATGCAAACGGGAACCGGCATTGAACAGGCGTTTTTCATTTCCGTTTTCATCGGTAACGATAACCGCACTCGCAAGTACGCGGTCTACAAGACCTTCGCGCACTTCGGCATTATCACTGACGGTCGCTTTTTCGACCGCGTAAAAACAGCGGATAATTTCTTCGCGGGTATTATAACCGAGCGCGCGCAAAAACAGCGTACCCAAAATCTTCTTTTTGCGATCGATTTTTGCGTAAATCAAATCCTTTTTCTGGTCGATTTCGAATTCCAGCCACGAACCGCGATACGGAATAATGCGGCTGGAATAAACTCCCTTTTCATGCTGAAAAATAACGCCCGGCGACCGATGAATTTGAGAAACGACAACGCGCTCCGCACCGTTTATGATAAACGTTCCGCGCTCAGTCATCAGCGGAATGTCGCCCATATATATATCTTTTTGGATGATGTGTCCGTCGTTCAAAAACGTTAAATCGATTCTTGCTTTAAGCGGAACGGAATAAGTCAACCCTTTTTGTTTGCATTCAAGTTCGGTAAATTTAATATTGGGATAATCAAGCTCATAGTATTCAAATTCAAGCGACATATCGCCGTTCGGGCTTTCAATCGGAAACGTAGAAGTAAAAACTTCCTGCAATCCCTGATTTTCCGGTGCTTCACCGGCTTTTAATTTTTGCGCTTGAAGAAAACTTTCATAAGAAGAAGTTTGAATATCAATCAGATCCGGCACATCCATAAAATTCTGAATGTCTTTACCGATATACTGACGGTTTATTGTCCGTGTTTTTGCGAACATCGGTTCCCCCTATTTATTGAGTTCGGAAAAAACTGCTACATACGCCGACCGCGTACAGCACAGAAACTTCCGACACGCCTTACCGGGTGTAAGACGATTTAATTTTACAAAGAACAAAACTTTTTATCAGGCGTAATACAAACCCGAATTTTTCGGGTGCAACCTTATTTTGTAACCGGCTTTGCGCGGTTGCATTCGCGGTAAACCGCAAACGGCTTCGCCGTCGATTGCGGCCCTTCCGCTTTAATATGCATTCATCCGCAAGATCCGGCGGGGATGCAGTATCATCGCCTTTTCTTCAAAACCCGATCCGCAGAATATTCCGCAGAGGGCATTTATCCGTGCTCAGCCGCTTATAACCGACCGAGCACTATAGGCAAGAAAAGCCGCCCGTCCAAAACGGGCAGCAATTCTTCAAATATCAAAGAGCCGTCCAAAAATTTCGGCTTTCGGACGCTTTCCTTAATTTTGATGCGATGTTTAAAATTAAGCCGTTACCGTACAAAGACTTAAATTTTAAACTCGTTGGGGGACGGCAAAAAAGTAACGAACTTTTGAGTCATCCCCGTTTAATTATTTCTTGGATGCTTCTCCACCGGCTTCTTTAATGTCGGCAATCATCTTGTCGGCATCAGCTTTGCTTACGCCCTCTTTAAGCACTTTCGGTGCGCCTTCGACAAGAGCCTTTGCTTCGCCGAGACCGAGACCGGTAATTGTGCGTACAGCTTTGATAACCGGAATTTTCTTAGCAGGATCGATTTTGTCGAGAGTAACGGTGAACTCGGTCTGCTCTTCCGCAGCCGCTCCGCCGGGAGCCGTTCCCGGTGTCGGAGCAACGGCAACCGCCGCCGTTACACCGAATTTTTCTTCCATCGCCTTTACAAGCTCCGAAACCTCAAGAACCGTCATGTTCGCAACCGCATCAAGAATCTGATCTGTTGTTAATGCTGCCATATTATCTTCTCCATAATATGAATAAAATATCTCCGCCTAAACTTTAGGCGCGCGGCATCATCTCCATACGGAGCGCACCGCGATTCGTACGGACAGTCGACAGCGTATGAAGCCTGACCGCACATTTTCAAACAAAAATTAGTTAGCTGCAGGTGCCTCTGCTGCCGGAGTTTCGGCGGGCTTTGCAGCCTCTTCGGCTTTCGGTGCAGCCTCAGCTTTTGCCGCCGGAGCGTCTCCTTCCGCCGCTTTCTTTTCCGCATATGCTTTAAGAGTTGCAGCAAGTTTACGCGCAGGTCCGTTCATCGCACTCATAAGCATAGCAATAAGTTCCTTTCTACCCGGAACTTTCGAAAATGCTTCAATCTTTGCAGCATCGAATACTTCGTTACCGACAAAAGCACCTTTTACGGCAAGCTTTTGACTGTCTTTTGCAACATCAAAAAGAATTTTCGCAACGACATTGGAATCTTCCTTTGACATGGCAACAACGGTCGGACCTTTTAAGTAATCGCCCACATTGTCGATTTTCATATCGGCAAAAGCGATGCGCGCAAAATTGTTTTTTACGACTTTAAGCGCAGCGTCCTGTTCGCGAAGTTTTTTGCGCAAACCGGAAATCTGCTCAACCGTCATTCCGCGGTAATCGGCAAAAATAAAATCGTTGTATTCCGAAAAGGTCTTTTTCGCTTCTTCAATCGCAGCCGCTTTTGCAGACTGCACTTTTTTCGCAAGCATCGCCATATTATTCACCTTCCTTTATATCGACCCAAACACCGGGTCCCATCGTAGAACTCAACGATACGGAATTGATAAAGCCCGCTACAACGCCGTTCGGAGCTTTTTTACCGAGCTCAGAAAGCAATACGTTGACGTTTTCCGCAACTTTGCCGGTGTCCATAGAAACTTTTCCGACGGCAATATGTACGATACCGGTTTTGTCGGCACGGTATTCGGTGCGTCCTTTTTTCAATTCGGAAATCGCACTTACAATATCATTCGTTACGGTTCCCGTTTTCGGGTTCGGCATAAGTCCTTTGCGGCCGAGAACCATACCGAGACGACCGACGTCTTTCATCATATCGGGTGTAGCAACTGCAATATCGAAATCGAGCCAGCCGCCCTTTACCTTTTCAATGTACTCGTCCGAACCTGCAAACGTCGCGCCGGCATCAAGAGCTTCCTTTACGCGGTCGTCCTTGCAGAATACCAAAACTTTCTTTTCACCCTTGAACTGATTCGGAAAGACAAGCGTGTCGCGAACTGTTGCGGATTTTTCGAGGCGTAGCGCAACGTGTGCTTCTACGGTTTCGTCGAATTTCGCAACCTTCATATCTTGTACCATTCCGCAAGCAGTTGATACATTGTATTTTTTAGTAAGATCATATTTTGCAGCGGATGCGCGGTATTTTTTTCCATGTTTCATATTACTGCTCCACCTCTACGCCCATACTGCGCGCAGTACCGGCAATGATTTTTTTAGCCGCTTCAAGGTCATTTGCATTGACATCCGGCATTTTCGTCTTTGCGATTTCTTCCAAATCTTTTTTGGAAAGGGTTCCGACTTTGTCGCGGAGCGGATTTCCCGAACCTTTCTCAAGCTTTAAAGCTTTTTTGATAAGAACCGCAGCAGGCGGCGTTTTAAGAATAAATGTGTAGGATTTATCCTGATAAACGGTAAGGACAACGGGAATAATCAATCCCCGCTCCATTTTACTCGTTCTGTCGTTGAATTCCTGAACGAACTTCGGCGCAGAAACGCCGTGAGGTCCAAGTGCAGGCCCAATCGGCGGAGCCGGTGTTGCAGCTCCCGCGGGACACTGCAATTTAATTACGGCTGTTACCTTTTTTGTTGCCATTTTGATTCTCCTAAAATTGGTATGAAACGGTAAATACCGCTCCTAACGAAACGCCTTTATCCGACGGATGTGTGTTTCTCCCAAAAACAGGTTATGTCCGTTTCGGCAAACGGACCCTGATTTGTTTCAATTAAATTTTTTCCACTTGAAGCACGTTGACTTCAACCGGCGTTGCGCGTCCGAAAATCTGTACGTTTACGCGAAGCCGCTCTTTTTCGTCGCTGACTTCTTCAATCGAACCGCTGAAAGTTGCAAACGGACCGTCAATAATTTTAACTTGATCGCCGACCGCAAAAGACTGCTTGATTTTAACCTGTTTTTCACCCTTTATTGCACCGGCTTTCATCAAAAGATTTTTCGCTTCATCGGCGGTTATAGGACGAGGGCGCACATTCGGATCGGTACCGACAAAACCGGTAACACCTTGTATTCTTCTGATTGTAGAACACGTAGCTTTCCACCCGATTTCCGGAAGATCAAGTTCAATCATAACGTAGCCGGGTAAAAATTTGTCGTTCCTAGTCTTTTTCTTTCCGTCTTTTACTTCAACGGTTTCCTCAACGGGAACTTTTACATCTGTAACAACGGCAGGATCAAGCTCTTTCTTTTCCAACAAAGTACGTATGGTACGCTCTATTTTGCCCTCATATCCCGTATAAGTATGAAGAATATACCAGCTTTTTGACATAAACCTATCCGAATTAGCGCATAACCGCGCGGAACGCTTGTGTAAAACCGAAATCCAAAAGTCCGAGAATAATTGCAATCAAAATTGTGGAGATAATTACAACTTTTACGGAAGATACAACATCGTCGCGTGACGGCCATACAACTTTTTTAAGTTCCGCTTTACTCTCACGTAAAAATTGCCCTACTTTAGACATAATTCCCCCATGGTGATATTTATTAAAACAGGCCAGGCAGGATTCGAACCCACGACAGGCGGTTTTGGAGACCGCTGCTCTACCAACTGAACTACTGGCCTATATATGAACCGCCTTTATACGGCGGAAAATATATCAAAATTATTTTACTTTCGTTTCTTTGTGCAAAGTGTGTTTATGGTCAAACGGACAATATTTGCTGAGTTCCAATTTGCCTTGAATATTTTTGCGGTTCTTAGTAGTGGTGTAATTCTTTCTCTTACATTCCGAACACTGCAACGCAATAATTTCTACCGCACCCTTTTTCTTGCTGCTCATATTTATTACTCCTAATAAATTTTAAATAAAATCTTCTACTCAGCCCCCGTGCGGGATTGAACCGCAGACCTCAGCCTTACCATGGCTGCGCTCTACCAGCTGAGCTACAAGGGCATAAACAGTCCGCCCACGCAGACGATAATGCGTTGCGTTAATATAAAGAAAGAGAGAATCCGTGTCAACATATTAGCAAAACACAATTCGATTTTTTTAATAAAATCAACAAATAATCGATAATTCGTAAAGCAAAATTATTTTATAAATAAGCACTATAAGCGGAAAAAAACGTATACGGCAGCGGCACAAATCACTCAAAATCTATCGCGACCTTTCTCCGATTCCCGGCTTAAAAATTTCGGGAACCGCAACGAAGATCCGCGACATTAAAAATGATTGGCAATATACGGAAAACGGTTCAACGGGATTTCTTGCGCTTTCTACTATAACCATAAGTAGCAAGAGCCATAACAATTCCGCCGACAATCATTATAAAACAAAGCACCTGACCCGTAGAAAAATTTAAAAGCGAAGTGTTGGTATAAATAGGCGCGGCGGAATCTTTTGCAATGCGGTAACCCAACTCCGCATCCGGCTCGCGAAAATATTCAATTACGAAACGGAAAAGTCCGTAACCGGTCATGTACACACCCGATAAAAGTCCGTCCCATTTTTTACGGCGGCGAAGAGCCCATATTATCACCCAAAGTACAATCCCTTCAAAAAAAGCTTCGTAAAGCTGACTCGGATGACGCGGCAGATTTACGAGAGCCGCATTGCCGACAGGAATACCGACCTTTTCGGCAAACAAACGTACCCATTCAAGAGATAAAGAAAAACGTTCCGCATTCGGAAATACGATACCCCACGAGGCGGTTGTTATACGTCCGAACAATTCCCCGTTCAAAAAATTCCCCAGCCTCCCGAATGTATAACCCAGCGGGATTGCCGTAACCATAGCATCAATCCATTTGAATACGGGCTGCTTTCTGCGGACGCACCATAGAATCATCCCTAAAAGCCCGCCGATAAATCCGCCGTGATAGGACATTCCGGCAAGTCCTGTAAAATTCCCGTGAGAATCGAAAGGCCAAAATATTAACCACGGCATGCGTTTATACATACCGCTAGTATCGTAAACCAATGCCGAAAAAACTCTTGCGCCTATCAACAAAAAAACGATTCCGGTTGCGATAAAGCTGAATATATCATCTTCGGTAGCCGTAAACGAATCCGTATTAAGCATTCCCTCTTTCATTACTTTTTTTAAGATAAAAAATGCCGTACCGAAAGCAAAAACATACATCAACCCGTACCAGCGCAAAAGTCCGAGAACGGGAATGTTCGGAAATATTTCAGGGTGAATCCATGACGGATAATTTATATATAAAAACATACAGCCTCCGGAATTTTACGCGGTGAAACAATAAAAGTTTCGAATATTACAGTTTGAAGCCTTGCTTTACGGCTCTCACAATTTTTGATTTTAAAAGCAAATTCTCTTTTTTTATTTGCGTAAGCTCATACTGCTGATTTTTAATCATTTCGATAAGTTCGCTTGTTTTAAGCTCTCCGCCGGCAATCAAATCATCTATCCCGGAAAGTTTGAATTGATAATCATTGTTCGCATCATCTTCAGCAAAATTAAAAGTGGATGCGGAATCTATCGTTTCGGTAAATTCTTTATCGAATTCGCGAGGCTCTGCAGCAATAACTTTTTCCGCAATCCTGTATATCGCTTGTGCAAGAACGGAATGAGGCTTGTAAATTATAAGCGGCAAGCGCGATGAAAGAGCCTTGTCTTGCAGTTGATCCCTATACATAAGACCTAGATATTCCATTTCCATTCCGAGATATTGTGCGCAGGAATTTCTTATACGCTGTGCGCGATCCGCATCTTTCGGATCGTCAATCATATTCAACACCAAACGCGGACGGAACTGTCGCATCCTCGCTTTGAAAACGGCAGTATTATCGGGATCGACTTTAGCAAGCTCCTCCGTAATTTTCGGAACATAAAGATTTTTCATAGATTCGGAAGACTTTTTCAGATTTTCAAGATATTCGTAACCGGGACTGCCGCGTTTAAAAGTCGTATACATGAGGCGGAAAACGCTGTTCTTTAAGAACAGATAACCGTCAAGCGTTGCAGTTACGGTAGGAGAAGTAACAAGAATTCCCTGAGGAGACTGCAAGAACATATCGAGTATGATCTGATGTGTTCCCGCACCCAAATCAAGAACTAAAAAATCCGCATCGATATTTCTAAAATTGCGTACAAGTTTTTCTTTTTGAGCGGCTTTTAATGAAGTAAGTCCCGGTATTTGACTGTCTCCGGCAATGAAACTAACATTTTCATATTCCGTCGGTTCGATTATATCTTTAAATTGAGTTTTATCGGTCAGATATGTTCCGATACTGTTATTTTTTATTGTCTGCCCTATTGCAAGGTGAAGATTCGACGCTCCCAAATCAAGATCGGCAAGAACGACTTTTTTCCCCGCCTGCCCGAGAGCAATTGCTAAGTTTGCAGATAAAAGGCTTTTTCCGACACCGCCTTTTCCGCTGGCTATAGGTAAAATTTGCATGGGGAGATTATATCTTTAAATTTTAAAAATATCAATTTTGCGAAAGAAATTCATACTGCGAGAAAACAGGAAAATGAAACGAGTAATTTTTGACAGAAAAATTTCGACGCAGCGATGAAAGAGAAGATATTCCACACGAATAAAAATCCTATCGATACGAAACCTATTATTACATGAATAAAATTATTTGCACGCCAAAAGAATTTCCGTCATCTTTGAAAACATAAACATTTATAAAATATCACTTCAATCGAATTCGCTTGAATATCCGCCCTAAAGTTTTTTCAATCCGCAGCTCTTAAAACACCGATTTGAATGATTTTTTCAAAAGTAAAAAATAATTTAATTAACAGTCGTATGTTTATTTAAACTTACTTTCGTTAGTTAATATATATTTTTACACAGTAAATTCAATGTTTCACGTGAAACTGAAGCACTTTTAATAAAACTATCATTTTTCAAAATAAATATTACACATAACATCGAGAAATATGATAATCTGCGGAAAATCTTATCACAATAAGTTTATCTGCTTTATAATCGTTTTTTACGATTTATAACGCATAGATATTACATCTTTCGTACAAATAAACTTTTTTATAAACAAGAGCAAAATGTTTCACATGAAACATTTTGAAAAATCCATTTATTGCAAACATCAAAAGACAGGTTTATCCACAAATAATTCACAAATTGTGGATAAGTTTCACGTGAAACGGTATTCCAAATAAAAAAGCCGGTCTGCTTTGACCGGCTTTGCCTGATGTATTATTATTCCCTGCCTAAATACGGCTACCCACTTAAGTAATATATATTATTAAAGTTTTTTTGTCATTATAAAAATATTGAAATTCAAACAATCCTGTAAATATTGTATAATTCCTTATAATACAAAGAATTATACAATATTTTATTTATCGGATTTATCATTTTGTACCTTATCTACTCCGATAAGAGTATCCGGCTCGGAAATATTAACAATTTTTACACCCATAGAGCCCGAACCTTGTTTGTTTATTTCTCCGGCAATAACTCTAAGCGTTTTTCCTTGTCCGGTCATACAAACGATTTCATCCGCTTCACCAACGGAAAGCAATCCGATAATTTCACCGCGCTCTTCTATATTGCCGAAAATCTTTTGTCCGCCGGTACCGCGCCCATGCGGTCTGTAATCGTCAAAGTCGACGCGCTTGCCGTAGCCTTTTTCCGTAAGCAGCAAAATCGCTTCGTCTTTCGTAACTTTTATTGCGCCGGCAACTTCATCGCCTTCGGAAAGTTTAAGACCTTTTATGCCGCGGCTGGCACGTCCCATCGGACGAACGTCTTCTTCAGAAAAACGGAGAGCCTTTCCGCGCCGAGAAACAAGTATGACTTCGGAAGAACCGTCCGTCGGGATTGCGCTGATAAGTTTATCTCCGGCGTCGAGTTTAAGCGCAATAATTCCGCGTATCTTCGCGTTTGAAAATTCGCTTGTCTGCACTTTTTTGATAACGCCGTTTGCCGTCGCCATAAACAAATATTCCTTTTCGGAAAACTCTTTTATCGCAACGACGGTCGTTATTTCTTCGTCCGCGCCGATTGAAATCAAACTTTTTATGTGCGCTCCCCTGCTCGCCTTCGATGCTTCGGGAATCTCATGCACTTTCACCCAGTAAGCCCGTCCCGCATTCGTTATAAACAAAATATGGTCGTGCGTCGACGCGATAAAAAGCTGATTGATATAGTCGTCTTCTACAAGGGACGCGCTGTTGCTGCCCTTCCCTCCCCTATCTTGCTTTTTGTACGAAGTAACGGCAATTCGTTTAAGATAACCGAGTTTGGAAATCATAATCACCATTTCTTCTTCTTTTATCATATCTTCAACATTTATTTCTTCAACTTCATCGGAGATTATATCCGTTCTGCGATCGTCGCCGTATTTCTCCGCCAGCACATTCGTTTCAGCCTTTACCAGCGCAAGAATTTTTTCATGGTGCTCAAGCAAATCTTTTAAATGCGCAATCAAAGCCTGCAATTCCGCCATTTCTTTTTTCAAATCTTCGATTTGAAGATGCGTCAAACGTTTGAGCTGCATATCGACAATCGCCTGCGCCTGCACGTCGTCGAAGTCAAAACGCTCGCGGAGGGCAAGTTTTGCGCTTTCGGTATCGCGGCTTCCGCGGATGATTTTTATAACTTCATCGATATTGTTTATCGCGACAATCAGAGCTTCAAGAATGTGAGCGCGTTCAAGTGCCTTACGAAGGTCGAATTGCGTGCGCCGCGTGATTACGTCGTCACGGTGCTCGACAAAATATTGAATGATATGCTTAAGCGTGAGTACTTCCGGTCGCCCTTTTACCAGCGCAAGATTTATTACGCCGAAGTTTGACTGTAAATCAGTCTTTGCAAACAGCGTATTCAAAATCACTTTCGTTATTGCGCCGCGCTTTAAGTCGATGACAAGCCGCATTCCGGTTCTGTCGGAAGTTTCGTCGTTCACGCCGACAATGCCGTCAACAACTTTATCGCGAGCAAGATCTTTTATGCGGTTTACGAGATTTGTCGTATTCACACCATAAGGAACTTCGGTAAAAACAATCGATTCTTTTCCGCCTTTCGCCGTCTCAATCGAAAACTTTCCGCGAATCGTAATTTTTCCACGCCCGGTTTTATACGCTTTTTTAATTCCCGCCTTTCCGTAAATCATACCACCGGTCGGAAAGTCCGGTCCCTTTATGTAATTGCAAAGTTCGTCAATCGAAATATCAGGATTATCAATGTACGCGCCGACAGCCGCTGCGACTTCCCGCAGATTGTGCGGAGGCATATTTGTCGCCATACCGACGGCAATTCCGGTCGTTCCGTTACAAAGCAAAAAAGGAAACTTTCCCGGAAGGACAGTCGGCTCTTTGGTTGTTTCGTCGAAGTTTGCAATCATATCGACGGTTTCTTTATCGATGTCGGAAACCATCTCTTCGGCAAGTTTTGCCATCTTCGCTTCGGTATAACGGTACGCCGCCGCAGGGTCTCCTGCAATCGTTCCAAAGTTCCCCTGCGGAGTGATAACCGTATACCGTTGGGCAAAATCCTGTCCAAGACGGACAAGCGCATCATAAACGGACGCATCCCCATGCGGGTGATACTTTCCAAGCACGTCGCCGACAATTTTCGCGCATTTTCGCGTCGGCCCACTATTACCTAAATGCAGTTCATCCATCGCATACAATATGCGGCGGTGGACGGGCTTTAACCCGTCCCGCACATCCGGCAACGCTCGTTGAACGATAACTGACATTGAATAGTCTATATATGCCTGTTTTACTTCCGCTTCAATCGGAATTTTTATCAAAGTCCCGCCTTCGGGTGTCTGAATCTCGTCCATTTTATCTTTCCTATCTCAATAACTTCAAAGCATTGGGCGCAAACGGAGTTTTTAACCGGCTTTGCGCGGTTCCGGCTTTCGCCTCCATTCCTCTTCTCGC
>ERZ772960.1409-NODE-1409-length-19185-cov-9.443858_pt1 | contig 19185 bp, 21 predicted proteins | sample MGYA00580678_ERZ772960 | MGnify/ENA primary metagenome ERZ772960 (study PRJEB29015, sample SAMEA2737930) | human oral metagenome | biome: human oral; feature: human-associated habitat; material: dental | place: China | collected 2059 ... | reverse complement strand
GGCGGGGACGCACACGGCGATGCTCTATCAGCTAGGGCTGCTTGACGGTATTCATCTGCGGGCAATCATCGACTCGAATGCGAACTATCAGGGTAAAGAGATCTACGGTGTGCCTGTCATCGCCCCGCAGGAGCTCGCGGCGCGTGAACCTCTCCCCATCATTATCTCCTCCCAGCTCGCACAGGATGCAATCCACACACAGATCAAAGAGAAGATGGGGTTGCCAAACGAGGTGGTACGACTGTACTGAGGGGCAATCCTCTGCACGATGAAGGGAGCGACCTTGAAAAACTACATCGTCACAGGCGCAGCGGGATTTCTTGGCTGCAATCTCACAGAGCGCCTGATGCAGGAAGAGGATGCACACATCTATGCCGTCGTGCGCCCGAACTCGCCGCACAACGCACGCCTTGCCCCCTCGGAGCGGCTGACCATCGTACCCGCCGACCTATCGGAATACGCGCATCTTGATGAGATGATTGAGGAAGCGTGCGATGTGTTCTTTCACCTTGCGTGGCAGGGCGGTCGCTATGACTTTGCGGAGCAATATGGGAACATCGCAGACACTCTCGGCGCATTGGAGGCGGCGGGACGCCTTGGCTGCCGGCGCTTTATCTGCACGGGTTCACAGGCGGAGTACGGGCGGCAGACCGCTCTTATCACGGAGGAGACCTGTCCGCACCCCGTCGATGCGTACGGTGCTGCAAAGCTCGCCGCCTGTGCGCTCTCGCGGCAGCGCGCGGCAGATCTCGGTGTCGCGTGGATCTGGGGGCGTGTGTTCAGTCTCTATGGGAGATATGAGCAGGAGGGGCGGATGCTGCCCGCACTTGTGAAATCCCTGCGTTCAGAACAGCCCTTTGCGCTTTCTTCCTCGGGCGAGCAGAACTGGGACTATCTCTATGCGGCAGATGCTGCGGATGCGCTTCTTGCGCTCGCCGAACGGGGGCGTGCGGGTGAAATTTACAACATCGCAAATGGCGGCTATCGTCCTCTGCGGGACTATATCGAAGAGGCACGAGCGGTGATCGCCCCGCAGTGTGATGTAACCTATGGAGCGGCGGATGCGGATGTGTTTTCGTTGCAGCCGTCTGTGGAGAAGATTTGTCGTGATACGGGATGGCAGCCCATGACGGATTTTGTAGATGGGCTGCGGTGCGGGTATGGGATTTTACCTTGAGAAGGAATCAATATTGATGTATGGGAGAGCAAAATGACTGAGCAGGAGATGCGCGGGGAGATTCTTGCCTTGGTGCGGGAATACTGTGAAAAATATCATGCACCGAAGGAGGGCTTTGCGCCGGGGGATCGTCTGCCGTATGCGGCACGCGTCTACGATCACGAGGAGATGGAGAATCTCGTAGAGAGTGCACTTGAGTTCTGGCTGACGGCAGGGCACTACACGGACAAATTTGAGCGGGGGCTTGCCGCCTATCTTGGTGTAAAGCATTGTTCTCTCGTGAACTCCGGCTCATCGGCAAACCTGCTCGCCTTTATGGCTCTTACGTCGCCGCTCCTCGGAGAGCGTGCCGTGCGGCGCGGGGATGAGGTCATCACCGTGGCGGCGGGGTTTCCGACAACGGTTGCGCCGATCATCCAGTACGGGGCTGTTCCCGTGTTCGTGGATGTGACATTGCCGACGTACAATGTGGATGTCTCCCTGCTTGAGGAGGCTCTTTCGACGCGGACAAAGGCAGTCATGATCGCGCATACGCTCGGCAATCCGTTCGACCTTGCAGCGGTGAAATCATTCTGCGATGCACATGATCTCTGGCTCATCGAGGACAACTGTGACGCGCTCGGATCGCAGTATATGCTGAACGGTGAGACACGCTATACGGGGACGATCGGTGACATCGGCACATCGAGCTTCTATCCGCCGCATCATATGACAATGGGCGAGGGCGGCGCGGTCTACACCAATAATGCCCTCCTGCACCGCATTGTTCGCTCCATGCGGGACTGGGGACGGGGCTGCATCTGCGCCTCGGGACAGGATAACCTCTGCGGGCATCGCTTTGATCGGCAGGACGGGGAGCTGCCGCGCGGTTACGATCATAAATACGTCTATTCGCATTTCGGCTATAATCTGAAGGCGACGGATATGCAGGCTGCGATCGGTGTGGCGCAGCTGAAGAAGCTGCCGTCCTTCGTCAAGCGGCGCCGTCATAATTTCACACGGCTGCGTGCGGCGCTTGCCGATATGGAGGAGGTATTCATCCTGCCTGAGGAGACGGAGAATGCAGATCCGAGCTGGTTTGGTTTCCTCCTGACCTGCCGCGAAGGGATCGACCGCACAGCTGTTGTGCGCCGCATCGAATCGAAGGGTATCCAGACGCGTATGCTCTTTGCAGGCAACCTGACGAAGCACCCCTGCTTTGATGAGATGCGTGCATCGGGCGAGGGCTATCGGATCGCAGGCAGCCTTGCAACGACTGACCGCATTATGAACGACACATTCTGGCTAGGCGTTTATCCGGGGCTGACGGATGAGAAGATCGACTATATGGCGCAGACGGTGAAGGAGGCTGTTTGCGCACAGCAGGAGTTGATTGCCAAGTGAAAGGACGAAAAGATGAAACGGGACGAGATTCGTGCACTGTTGGATGTTTCCGTGGAGGCAGTGGATTACATACAGTCGACGCTTACACATGATGAAGATGACCCTGCCATTTCGGAACTGATAGACCATTTGCGTCAAATCGTAGGGGCGATGGAAACAGAATTTATTGATTCGGAGGGGATTCTGCAAAAGATCTATCTGTATGCACGCAACGTTCAGGCGTCTATGGATGAGATTCAGCGAAACCCAGCAATGTTTGAACGGATTTTTTCGCTGGAAATTCGCCCGTTTGTCCTTGAGATGAATCGGCTTTGGCGACTTGCGGCGGATGTGCTTTCGAATGGACAGGCACGGGAGCGTTATCAACAGGAACTCATGCAGGCGATGAGAGATCTGCATCATGCCACGCAGGAGAACTATCTATACGATGCAACGATTGTACTGTGTGCTTACAATAAATTAGAGTATACGAAGCTCGCTGTCGAGAGTATATTTGCTCATACGGATTTCTCGAGTGGTAGGGTTGAGCTCGTCACGATTAACAACGGATCGGACGATGGGACACGGGAATACTTCGAGAGCTTGCCTCATACGAAGAAGATCAATTTGAAATACAATATTCTCGGCTTCAACGCGGCGCAGTACATTGCAGAGGGAAAGTACTACGTCGGCTATGCAAACGATGTCATTGCAACGCCGCATTGGCTTGAACATCTACTTGCGGCAATGGAGTCGGATGCGCATATTGCCCAAGCAGTTCCGACATGTAATGAAGAGGGTGTGTCGAACGATCAGGGGGTCGTTGTTCCCTATCCGAACTGCTTCGATGGGATGGATGAGATGCAGGCGTTTGCTGCTGCATATAATCAGATGGATCCGGCGCTTTGGGAGGAGCGCAGTCAGCTGATGCCGTTTCTGTCCGCAACACGCACGGATGTCTATAAGATGGGACTGGTCGATCCGATCTATACACGTGCGGAATTCGTGGATGATGATCTGTCCACGCTCCTACGGCGTACGGGATGGAGACAGCTGCTCCTGAAGGATACCTTTATGCACCACTTCGGCGGGGTGACGCTGGGGAAAGATCGATACGGCCGTGCAAATAATGCTATTGTGGAGATGCGGCGCGTCTACTATGAGAAATGGGGCGTAGATGCGTGGGAGTCGCGAGGAGGTTTTATTGGAGCGGAGGATGTGTGGCAATGGCACGAATTTCGTGCAGATGAGCGGGTATTGGTTCTCGAACCGCGGTTTGGAGATCTCGCTTGTGGTATCTTCAACACCTATCGGCGCAGTGGGTTTACGCCGCATATGACAGCGGCGGTCTTTGATGGACGTTACCTGCCGGATACAGGTTATCTGTTTGATGAGAACTCTGCAGTGCAGCATATTGCTGACCTTTCGGTGCAGGAGCAGTACGATATTATCTCGGCGGGGTGTTATCTGGATGAACTGCCGCTCGGCGATGTGCTTGCAGATCTGGAACGGCTTTATGAGTTTCTTGCACCGGGGGGGATGTTGCTTCTGCCCGTGCGGAACCCGGGCAGTGCCTATGAGCTGACTTATATCATGGATACTGGAGGACGCGATATCTATTGTGGTACCAACGGGGTAAAGCCGTGGCGAGCCATTCCCTATCGGCCTCTTTTGCGTGTGATCGACGGTCATCCGTATCTGCATCGGTATAAAGTTCACTCCATGGTATATCATGAGGATGCTCTTATGATTGAGCGTATGAAGGTGGTCCTGCTCAATGATTGGGATACCCTGCCTGATGCAGAGCTGAGTCTGTCTGCCCGCATGTTTTTCCTCGGGATTTTTAAGAAGCCGTAAGCGCAAACGAGAAAATCCGTTTATGGGGGCGGATAGTTGATACGGATATGGGAGCACTGCGTGAAATTATGCATTTTCGTGCAGCCACTCCCTTTTTTTGCGCCGCGGACGGATGGTGATGAGAAATGCAGTGGCATAGGCGGTGATGGGGATGGCGCAGAGGAGTCCGATGCTGCCGACGAGGGAGCGTACAATTTCAGTTGCGATCATGTTGAGGTTCGTGATGTGGAGGAGGGGGATATCGGGCTGCGCGCAGATCAGCAGAATGAGTGGGAGTGCGCCGCCGATGTAGGCGAGGACGAGGGTGTTCGCCATCGTGCCCATGACATCGCGTCCGACGTTGAGCCCCGAGGTGACAAGAGCCTGAAATTTTGTCTTCGGCGCGAGCTGCTTCATCTCGTACTGTGCGGAGGCGATGGAGACGGCGACATCCATGACGGCGCCGAGCGCGCCGAGGACTATGCCCGAAAAGAGCAGCTCGCGAAAGTCGACATCCTTCAGATAGAGCGCCTTGAGCATGCCCGCCTGCTCCTCGGAGACGCCCGTGAGATAGGTGAAGTGAATGGCGAGGATAGCGAGGATGGAGGCGACGAGAATGCCGCCGATCGTTCCGATGATCGCGCCCGCAGATTTGACGTTGCGTCCGTTGACGACAAGCTGCGTCGCGAGTGTGATGACCGTGCCGATGAGGAGTGTCCAGAGGAGAATGTGGGAGGGGGCAAACAGGATGAGGGAGATGAGTCCCTTTGCGATGAGAAGAACGGCAAAGATAAGCGCGAGCAATGCCTTGATGCCGGTCATACCGCCGAAGAGAATCAGCAACGCGGCAAAACCAATGAGCAGGAAGAGCATGGCGGGCAGTCGATCATAGTCGACGATGGCGTAGCTGCCGTTCTCTGCACGCACAATGATGTTTTCCCCCTCTGCGGGATGAATGTCAAAGGCGGGGTTGTTCAGCGTGCGATGTGTGATCGTTGTTTCCGTCCCTGTCGCCTCGCCCGAGTCGATGCGGATGCGTACGTCGTACTGCATCGCGCCTGGGGCAAACGCTGTGATCTCGTTTGGCATCTCCGCAGCACTCAGAATCTCCGCCTTGTATGTCGGCGGATCGCCGTCCTCACCGGCGGGAAGATGAAAGAGGAGGAAGAGCAGGGCAGGAACGCCCAGGCAGACAGCGAGAAAACGCGCGAAGCGCTGCGGATGAATCTTCATGAGAGTACACCTTTCGTAGAAGGTTAAGACGATTTGACACATCTTATAACATGATAATGATATTTATATTAGTGTGAATCCAATAGTTATTCCTAATTACCGCGCGGCTATTGACATTACGGTCATTCTCACATATACTGAGAACACAAGATGATTCCAGAGAGAGCAGCGGCGAAGCAGCCGAGGCTTTCACGGCGCAGGAATTGTCATCGCTGTATGTGATCCATCAAGGCTGCCTCATGGCAGTCTTTCTTTCCCCATGGATCCAGGCGGCGTTCACTCAGTTCTGAGGCAAGGCGCCTAGATGCGAAAATGCCCGTTCGGGCGATAGAACAGAGGAGGAATTATCATGTTCTCGAAGACAGATTTTTGGATCGGCCTTGCGGTCGGCGCGGTGGCAGGTATTTTCGGCTATCGCTTCATGCAGGAGCGCACGCAGCAGCTTGCCGCGCTCGAGGCAGGTCAGGCAGATCTCTCGCTGGCAGAGCTTCAGCGCCAGAAGGAGGAGCTTGAGGATCTGATTGCAGCGCAGTCTGCACAGACGGCTGAGCAGTAAGATCTGTACGGGGGGCTGCTGCGCGGGTTCGCGCGCAGCCCCTTTTTTAAAAAAAGAAGCGTCGTTACGGCGTATAAATAAATAACCTTCGAAGAAGAAAGAGAGGGAGAGGGGCTTCCTATGAATATTTTTGATACGATTAAGAATGCGATTCCGCAGTCGGCGGTGGATGTGTTCATCCGTACGACGGACATCGCATCCTATATGCCGGGGCGCGTACGCCTTTACAGCAAACAGATTGTGAACAACGCAGCACTTGAGCAGCAGGTGCGGGCACATCTTGCGAAATTCACGGAGATCGAGGGCGTGGAGGTGAACCTTGCGACCGGCTCGATCCTCATCACATACGAGCCGGAGCGTCTGCGCGCGAATGCCGAGCTGCGGCGTGTCGAGGACTATATGCGCACACATGCAAGGAGGAAGGCATCGTGAACTATATTTCAGGGCTGATGCTCGGCGCATCGATTGCGAATATGCTGCGGCAGTCGCTTGGCTCTGCAGACAGTCATACAAATGAATCCTTCGTGCAGGGAACGGGTGGTGGGCGTGGCCGTTCTGCGTCCGGCTTTTCCTCTACCGCCGGCGGACTTGCACTCGGGGGAGCAGCGCTCACGGGGCTGCTTGGCGGCGGACGGATGGGGGGCGGTGCTTCTCTTCTGTCAACGGGGCTGCTTGGCGGCGGCCGTGGGAGCGCTTCGTCCCCGCTCACAAGCCTTTTCAGCACGATGGGGCGCGCTGGGGGGGCACAGCCCTTTTTATCAGGTGGGGGCGGCGGACGGATGGGAAGGCAGTCCGCTCAGGAGGAGGCATCTGCTCCTGTACAGCAGCAGGCAAAGGTGACGGCGGAGCCGCCCTTTACCTGTGTTCATGCCTCTCCGGGGCGTCGCCGCTATCGGACACCGTATCTGACGAAGGAGTTTGCAGCGGTGCTTGAGGAGTGCCTTGCACGTCTCCCGTTCGTGCTGTCGGTGCGTGCAAATGCTGTTTCGGGCAGCATTCTGCTCACGTATCTGCCGGAGGATGAGGCGCATATCGTTGTGCTTGCAGAGGGTCTGCAAGCGATTTTTTCAGAGGGGCGCACTGCGCCGCCGCCTGCGACGCTTGCGCAGAGCGTGCGCCGTTCGGTGCATGATTTCAGTGGCTGGATCCAGCGGCATACGGGCGGTGCGCTCGACCTGAGTTCAGTCGTTGCGGGCATTTTCGTCCTGCGCGGCATACGTCAGCTCGTCCTGACGAACAACACGCCGTCCGGCTCGCAGATGCTGTGGTGGGCACTGACGCTCATGAGAGGGTGGAAGGTATGAAACTGATCCATACACGCATTCGTCTGCGCGGACAGCTTCCACGTGTGGATGCCATGCGCCTTGCTGCGCGGATGCGCCGTTTCCCCGCTGTGACGGCAGCATCCGCGAGTGAGTCTCACGTCGATCTCTGGCACGAGGGGGCAATCCCCGTGCCGCGCATTCTTGCGGCGGCAGAGCGTGCCGTGCGGGAGAACGCGGACAAGGCGGTGACGCCGACGGAGCAGATGGCGGAGTTCCGGCGTGATGCCGTGATCTCACTCGCGAGCTTTGCAGCGATGGAGCTGCTGAAGCGCGGGGCGCCCGAACTCTTTGCCTCAATGACGGTGCTGCGCTCACTGCTTGTTCTGGGCATCTCGCGCAATTTCATCAAGACGGGAATCGGCGGTCTGATCAAGGATCGTCAGCCGAATGCAGACACGCTGACAACGACGGCGGTGATTGCCTCCGTGCTTGCGGGCAAGCCCGAGTCGAGCCTCATGCTGCTCGCACTCAGCAACGGTGCGGAGATGCTGACGAGCTATGCGGCGGAGAAGGCACGCACGCACATCTCGGGACTCCTCTCGCTCGGACAGCGCGATGTCTGGCTGGTTGAAATGACGCCGGACGGCGAGGTTGAGCGCAAGGTGCCCGTGGAGGAGGTTCGCCCCGGTGATACGATTGCCGTACACGCAGGCGAGAAGATTGCGATTGACGGGCGTGTGCTGCGCGGCGATGCGGCGGTGACACAGGCATCGATTACCGGTGAATCCGCGCCCGCGATGAAGCACGAGGGCGCACCGGTCTATGCGGGCAGTGTGGTCGAGGCGGGCGAACTCGTCGTCGCGGTGGAAAAGGTCGGCGGCGATACCTCACTCGCACACATTGTCCACCTGGTCGAGGAGGCGCAGATGCGTCGTGCGCCCGTGCAGAACTTTGCCGATCAGATGGCAAACTATCTCGTGCCTGTGTCCTTCCTGGGCGCTGCGATTGTCTACGGCGCGACGCGTGACTGGGGACGGGTGCTGAACCTGCTCTTCATCGATTTCTCCTGTGGACTCAAACTCTCGACTGCGACGGCAATGTCGGCATCCATTGCAGCCGCTGCCAAGCGCGGCATTCTCGTCAAGGGCGGCAACTACATCGAGGCGCTTGCGCGCACGGATACGGTGGTGCTGGACAAGACGGGGACGCTGACCGTCGGCGTGCCGGAGATCACGTTCATCCGCACGGCAGCGGGGGTGGATGAGAAGGAAGTGATTCTTCTCGCGGCATCGGCAGAGGAACACTCTGTGCATCCGCTCGCCGTAGCGATCCAGAAATATGTGGAGGAGCAGGCTTGGAAGACACCGCAGCACCGCTCGTCGAAGACCATCGTGGCACGCGGTATGCTCGCCGAGGTGCCGGACTTTGAAGGATATACGGGCGGTACGGTGCGCGTCGGCAGCCGCCGTTTCCTGAAGGAAAGCGGTGTCACAGACGAGGAGAATCTGATCGCTGCGGTACAGGGCAAGAATCTGCTCTATGTGGCGCGTGATACGAAGCTCGTCGGCGTCATTGGGATCGAGGATCCGATCCGTCCGAAGATGAAGAAGACCTTGAACCAGCTGCGCCGCTGCGGCGTGGATGAAATCGTCATGCTGACGGGCGATGCGAAGGCGGTCGCGGCAGATGTGGCGCGGGAGATGGATGTGGACTCCTATCATGCGGAGATCCTGCCCGAGGACAAGTCGCGCTACGTCAACCAGCTCAAACAGCGTGGTACGGTTATGATGGTCGGCGACGGCATCAACGATGCGCCTGCGCTCGCATTTGCCGATGTCGGCGTCTCACTCGGCGGACGGCAGACGGACATTGCCGCGGAGTCCTCGGCGGTGACGATTCATGCGGAGGATCCGACACGGCTTGTGGATGCACTGCGGATCGGACAGCGGACAATGCACCTCGTGCACCAGAATTTCAAGGCGACGCTGCTCATCAACTCGTCGGCGATGCTGCTCGGTGCGCTGGGGGCAATCAGCCCGCTCGCGGCGGCGGCGATCCACAATACGGCGACGCTCGGTGTGGTGCTCAACAGCTGCCGTATCCTGACGCCGGAGGATGGACTCTTTGTGCGGCGCCAGCCGCGCTGAAGACGTGTGCCGATGCGTCTGCGCAGAACTATTGATTTTTCCCGCGTCCTGTTGTAAAATACGGGGGAATGAGGAGATAGTGTCGGATCATGCATCTACCGATCCGCTATTTGAGAGGAGTGTTTGATCAATGGCAGGAAAGATGAAGAACTGCTCAAGCTGCGGGAAGGTATTTGTTTCGATCAACAATGCGCGTATTTGCATGGATTGCCGTGCGAAGGAAGAGCAGTGGGAGAAGTCCATCGTCGACTACGTGCGCGACCATCCGAAGAGCAAGATCGTCGAGATCGTCGAGGCGACGGGCGTACAGGAGCCAGTGATCCGCCGTATGATCCGTGAGGGGCGCTTCGTTTCGACAGGGGTTGAACTTTACTACCCGTGTGAGAAATGCGGTTCGCCCATTCAGAAGGGGCAGTACTGTGAGAAGTGTCAGAAGGATATGCGTGACGAGCTGACCGCTGCGATTGCCAAGAAGGGCGGCGCGGGGAAAGGCTCCGGTACGGACGCTGGAGCGGGACGCCGCGGCTACGTGACCTTGAGCGACAAATAGAACATAACACGGGCGCGTACTTGGGAAAATTTTCTTAAGTACGCGCTTCTTTTTTTCGATAAAGAATGTGAAAGGACTCCGACCTCTTTTCGGAGTAAAATCGTAGGTGGTGAAGAATATGTTGATCAGCAATCATACCGTTGCGGCAGTGAGCCGACTCTATGCGGGCAGCCAGCCGAGCGGAGTGCGCCGCGTGGATGCGCCGTCCGCAGTGCAGCGGCCGGATGCCCTTGAACTCTCCGGCGAGGCACAGCGTTTCGGTGATATTTTGCAGAAGCTGCAGGGATTGGATGATGTGCGTGCGGAGCGTGTGGATGCGCTGCGGGCGCGTGCAGAGAAGGGGGACTACGCCCCCGCCTCTTCGGACATCGCCATGAAGATGCTTGTGATGCGCTACTAATCAGGGGCAGGTCATGTGGAATGCGTTCACGGAAACCTTGGCGGAACTGTATCGGCAGTATGAGAAAATCAACGCGCTTCAGGAGAAGAAGCGCGGTGTTCTCGTTGGACTCGATATGGCGGCACTGGAAAAGCTGACTGCCGAAGAGGAATTTCTGGCAAAGGCGGTGCAGGAACTTGAAAAACAGCGCCTTGCCCAGCTGGTACAGATCGCAAAGGAAACCCCAGGGGTGACGGCCGACACCAGCATGGAGGAACTTGCCCTTCTCGCGCCGACCGATGCCGTTCATCGCAGCGTGCGCGCGGCGAGCCGCAGGCTGAGCCTCCTTGTCAAGGAGACGAAGGAGCGCAGCGATGCGAATGCGCTTCTCATAGAGGCAGCACTCATCGCGGTGAATCGGCAGCTCGGCAAGATCGGCGGCGCGGTCGTCGATCCTGTCTATGGCAGCACGGGCGGCGAGCAGGTGCGGCACCTCAAAAAGAATCTGGACTATAGGGCGTGAAGGGCGATGACGAATGAAACGCGCGAGGCACTCGTGCTCCTGAAAGCGCAGCTTGCTGCCTGTGAGGAGGCAGTGCTTCGCTTTGCTGCGCTTCGGAATGCCCTTTGCCAGAGTGCCTCCGGCGGCGGACTGACGGATCCTACGGCGGCACTGGAACACAGTCTGCGTGAGGTGGGTGCGCTTGCGCGTCGACAGGATGCGCTTTTGGAAACGATGCAGGGCACGAGTCTCACAGAGATCATTGCCCGCGAACCGAACCTGACGGAGCGGTTTGCCGTGGAGCGCGTCCTGCGCGCCGTTACGGCACGCCAACGTGAACTGCGCGAACGGATGCAGAGCTGCACGGAATTGCTGAATGCAAGCGCGGCATTTGTCAGCTATCAGCTCAACGTCATCTCCGGTACAGTTGCTGATGATACATACGGCAAATCACAGCCGGTAGCAGGCCCGAATGCGGGCATACGCCGTGAAATAGCGATGTTTGATGCGGATGTATAGGGAAAGAGTGAGGGATCTATGCGGTCAACATTTGCGGGACTCAATACAATGGTGCGGGGCATCCAGAACAATCAGCTCTCGCTCGACACCACGGGACACAATATCACGAATGCCTCTACGGAGGGCTACTCGCGTCAGCGCGTGGACTCGGCGGCGACGAACTATCAGGAGCGTGCTGCGCTGTACGGCAATGTCTACGTCGGCGGAGGCGTCGATGTCGTAGCGCTGAACCGTGCGCGCAATGTCTATGCGGACAAGCAGTATTGGTCGGAGAATTCGTCACAGAATCTCTACAAGACGTACAAGACCAACTACGACAAGGTGGAGACGATCTTCAATGACTCGAAGAAGACAGGCATTCTGAATGCCATGCAGCAGTTCTACTCCGCATGGGTCAACCTCTCCGACTACGCGAGCGATGCCGCTTCGCGCACGTCGGTGATCGCGAAGGGGAACAATCTCGTTGACCGCATCAAGACGGCAGCGAAGCAGCTGCAGGATCAGATTGCGGCTCAGTACGAGGAGACTGGAATCCAGCTCGGCAAGCTCAACAATCTCACGAAGGAGATCGCACGTCTTAACAAGAACATCATGCTTGCGGAGACCAACGGCGGCAAGGCGAACGATCTGCGCGACCAGCGTGATCTTCTCGTGGACAAGCTCTCCGAGATTACGAACGTCAATGTATACGAGGAGGCGAACGGTCAGTACACCGTCGTTTCCAACGGTATGTCGCTCGTGCAGCGCGAGCATTCGCTGACGCTTGAACTGAGCGAACCGATGAACAATCTGCAGTACGGCATCTCTGATTTCTCCATCCGCGTGGTGGAGGCTGGCGGCATTGGCTATGTGCCGCAGAGCGGCATCCTGAAGGCACTTTCCGATACGATTGTGCAGGATAAGGGGCACATCGACCAGCTCGCAGACATCTCTGCGACACTCCTCACGACGTTCAACGATGTGCACAAGCTCGGCGTCGGCATTGACAAGGAGTCGACGGGCTGGATGAACTTCTTCGGAAAGAACAAGTTCAAGTCCGCAACGGGGACGACCTACGACCAGATGCAGTACACATGGCACGTTGACCCGTCGACGGACGAACGCTATGTGCAGGCGGTGGGCGCGACTGTGACGCGCACGCACACGGCAGGACCGCCCGCGCAGATGACTGTGTCGACAGCGGCGGCGAGTGCAACACCGCAGGATCGGCTGCGCTCCATGCAGATCATCAATGCACTTCAAATCAGTGAGGAGCTGACCGCTCCGGGCGGACAGAATCTCGTCGCCGCGCGGCAGATTACGAACGCGAGCGGCGCGAAGGTCACACCGACATTCGTCGGTACTGCCTCGTCGCAGTACACTTATGAAGACAGTTGGGTCAACGGCACGGGCGACGGAACGATGGCGGTCGAGCTGAGCAAGCTCTTCAACATTGATGAGATGACTGCGACGAACCCGAAGGGGTCGATGAACCCGCGCGGTACGGAGCGTGCCGTCAGCAAGATCTCGATCAATCAGTACTACAACGGCATGATGAGTCAGCTTGGTGCAGACGCCGAGAATATCGACAAGACGCTCAAGCAGCAGGATGACCTCATGACGCAGATCGAACAGTGGCGGCAGTCCACATCGGGCGTCGACTGGAACGAGGAACTGACGAATATGCTCAAGTTCCAGACGGGCTACGGTGCATGCTCGCGCGTGCTCACGTCGATGGATGAGATGCTCGACAAGCTGATCAATGGCACGGGCATGGTCGGAAGGTAAGGGGTGACAGCATGATACGCATCAGCAGCAATTATTCCGTACAACGCTATCAGCGGGATCTGAACGCACTTGACTATACGAAGACGCGGCTCATGGAGCAGGGCGACGGCAACAAGCTCCACCGCCCTTCCGATGATTCCGTCGGCTACTCGCGCTATTTGCGCTACAATGTCTCCGAGGGGGAGAACAACCGCTATCAGGACAGCGTCAAGGCGGGTGTTTCGTGGATGAACTCCACGGAGAGTTCGCTTTCCGCGATGGAGGACATTCAAAAGACCTTTAAGGCGAAGACAATCCAGGCGGCAAACGACGATAAGGATGAAAAGGGCGGTGACTGGCCTGCGATTGCACGCGAGATGAAGGCGGGGGTCGAGCAGATTGTCTCCCTCGGCAATACCCAGCTTGGCGATCGCTATATCTTTGGCGGACAGGCCGATCTCAAGCAGCCCTTTTCCATATCGAGTCCCAATGACCCGAAGTACCGTGGCGTGGCAAAGACGCTCGATGACCGTCAGGCGAACTTTTTCAACGATGTGAGCAACAACAACAGTGCGGATTTCCTGCACCAAATGCTCTCACTTGATGGCGCAGATGGCAATACCTATTATATGAACACCTTGAACGGTAAGATCTACACGAAGGAATTCGTGCAGGAAGGCTACAAGGATCTAATTGCGAAGGGGTACAAGACCGAGGCAGAGGCAATCGCCGCCGGTGAGACAACATCCGTCGGGAATGGCGGTGTGGGTCCCAACTTCATCAAAAACAATTTCAAGAATACCGGCGAGGTGAAAAACCCCGGATGGACGGCATCGGCAAACGGCACGACATTGAAATTTTCCACTGTGCGCCAGCAGATCGTCACCTACAGCGGCGATTTCCGCTACATCTCGATGGTCAAGCAGAACGGCTCGACCGAACCCACGGCGGATACGGTCAACAAGACGGGGGCGGATGTGTTCGGCCGTGACCTCTTCGATGACAAGAACTCCGGTAATGAGCCGTCGGGGACGGCAATGCTGAACAACATGTTGACCGTCCACGCGAAGACACAGGCGTGCGATTCCCACTGGCTCAGTTCCGACGGTGTGTCGCTTGCCGATGTTGCAAATCAGGTGACGCTGCAGGCACATACGGAAACGGGCGCGCGGTCGCGACTCTACACGGATATGAAGGACGTGCTCACGAATCATCAGGAGAACATCACGCGCGATATCACGGATGTCTCAGGCACGGATGTTGCGGAACTCGCGATGAAGATGATGCAGCAGCAGACAATCATGAGCATGTCACTCGCGATGGGGTCACGTATTCTGCCGCTCTCGCTTGTGGACTACCTGCGCTGATCGACTGCCTGTGGTGATTTCATAACGGGAAAGGATGCCCTTATGCCCATGCTCTATCTCAATACGCGCCATACCTTGCCGATGATCGGCCTTCGGATACAGCGCAACACGGTCGATGCCAGCATCGTCCAGCCACGCTACGAACAGCAGACGCAGCAGGCTCATGCTGGGCGTGGTATGACGCAGCCGAAAGTCTCGATTGACAGCTACCCGAGCCGCCACAGTTACGGCTATACAAATCATACGGATTTTGCGCGCGAAAACCTCGAGCGTGGCATGTCCGAGGTACAGAAGGGAACCTCGAAGCACACGCAGATGGCGTGGGCGCTTGCCGAGGACGGACCGAAGCAGGGGCGACAGGTCGGCATTGAGTTTGCTAAGCGTGATATGGAGAATCGTGTCACGCGGCTCAGAACGCTTGTCGCCGCGCATATTCCGGAGCCGACCATCACGGTCGATCCGGGGCAGACGCACGGTGCGCCGGTGCCCGCAAGGACGACGCCGGACTGGCATACGGAGGGAAAAGCGCGCATTACGTACAAGCCCGGCAGCATCGAGACCTATCTGCAGCAGAAGGGCGACATTCATAGCTGGGTCAGCGAAGGAAAATATGATATACGTGCATAATAGGAGCCTTTGATGAAGAAGATTATGACGAGCCGCTTCGGCGAAATTGAGGCGGCAGAGGAGTCCATTATCCACTTTGCGGCGGGGATTCCTGCTTTTGAGGAGGAACGGGAGTTTATCATCATTCCATACGAGGAGGACAGTCCGTACGTCTTTCTGCAGTCTGTCAAGACGCCGGAACTCGCCTTTTTGATGACGATGCCGCTCACGTTCTTTCCGGACTACGAATTTACCATTGACGATGAGGTCGAGGCGGAGCTGGGACTCACCTCGCCCGACGAGGTGCTGATCTACACGATCCTCACCCTCTCGGGGGCGGAGATCCGCGATCTTACGGCGAACCTCATGGCTCCCATCGTCATCAATACCACGACGCGCAAGGCCAAGCAGATTGTACTTGAGCGGAGTGCGTACACGACGAAGCACCGCCTGTTCTCTGCAGAGAAGGAGGACAGGTAATGCTCGTACTCACACGCAAACCAAGGCAGCAGATCATGATCGGCGACAATGTCACCGTCAATATCGTGGAGGTTCAGGGCGATAACGTGCGCATCGCGATCGATGCACCGCGTCACGTCAAGATCTACCGCGGTGAGATCTATCGGGCGATCCAGGAGGAGAATCAAAAGGCGGCGGCAGCGACTGCACATGTTGATCTCAGCGTATTGCCCAAGGGGTGAAACGCATCGCTCAGGATCATCAAGGAAGAACCGAACGGGAACGTCGGATGCGTTTCCCATGACACATGGAGGGGTGTCTTATGACCGTAAAAAATGTTCAGGATGTCATGTTGGCGGCAGTTGCCGTCAGTGGAATGAAGGGCACGGACGTGCCTGAGGCAAATGTGCCAGAGAAGTCGGCTCAGACGATGGGGCAGGCGCCTGTGCAGGATGCTGCGGCGGCGGATGCCGCCACGGAGCAGGAGAGCGAAGCGCAGGGAGCACAGTCCACGCACGAACCCCTCTCCGAGGAGCAGACATCGTTCATCACAGAGCAACTCAACGACATTATGCGCAATATCAATGTTGACCTGCAGTTCCAATACCACAAAGAGGTCAATGTCATGTCCGTGCGGATGCTCGACAAGAAGACAGGAGAAATTCTGCGCGAGATCCCGCCCGAGTCGATGGTGGAGCACATGATCAAGGTGCATGACTGGATCGGCGCATTTTTGGACAAGACGGCATAAGGCGGGACGAAGGAGGAAATTATGGCAGGAGCAAAAGGAATCTACGGGCTTTCCGGCTCGGGACTCGACGTCGAGTCGCTGGTTAAGGTCGGGATGATCTCGCAGCAGAAAAAATACGACCGCATTTATAAAAAGGAAGTCGAGACGGAGTGGCGCAAGGAAGCGTACGCGAACGTCTACGACAAGACCAATACGTTCAAAAGCCGCATGTCGGACTATCGTCTGAGTGCGATGACCAAGCCGATGACGACGACAAGCTCTAGTGCGGATGCTGTGACGGCCACGGCAAACGCGAATGCGGGCGTCATGTCCCACACCGTCGAGGTCACGCAGGCGGCATCGAATGCCTACTTGATGACGGCAACGGGGCAGCATGTGAATCGCGCCCATACCAGCGCTTCGACGAGCACCATGCTCAAGGATATTGCGTTCGCAAGCGGCACGAAGCCGATCGGCATGGCAGACGGGGACACTGCGCTCAAGTTCAAGATCTCGAATGGGACGGGCAGTACCGAGGTGTCGTTCACGGCGGAGGAGGTCTTCACCAAGAATCTTACGCTCAACGATCTCGCGAACCGCATCAACAATGCGCGCTTCACGGACGGGAGCGGGAAGAAAACCTCGCTCGATATCCGTGCAAACTATGACACAGTGTCGGATGGGTTCTCCCTCTTCAACAGCAAGACGGGCGATGCGAACAAGATCAAGCTCTCGGTCGAGACGACAGATCCCACGGCGAACGACACGAAGACCCTGCTGAATAACCTGAAGCTCGGCGCGGTCAGCGGCGGTACGATCAGCCCTCCCCTCACGTATACCACGAGCGGAACGACGGATTCCCTCGAAACACAGGGGTCAAACGCGACTGTCAAGATCGATGGCCGTACCTACAGCAACCTGCAGGACAACAAGCTTGAGGTGAACGGCGTCACCTACACGTTCAAGAAGGCGACCACGACTGCGGCGCAGATTGACGTTGCGCAGGATCAGGACAAGCTCGTCGAGAACGTCAAGAAATTTGTTGAGGAGTACAACAATCTGCTGGATGAGCTCAACAAAATGTACAACAACAAAGGGCACAAGGACTATGGTGTGCTCACGAAGTCGCAGGAAGAGGGCATGACGAAGGATCAGATCGAGAAGTGGAACGCGAAGGCGAAGGAGGGACTCCTCTATCGCGACAACTATGTCCGCTCCATCATTGGTGACCTGCGCGATGCGGTCATCAACCGCGTGCAGTCTGTGCCGGGACGTTACTCGACGCTCTCGTCCATCGGCATCACGGCAAAGAATCAGTCGGGACATCTGCAGCTGGACGAGAACAAACTCAAGGCCGCCATCGCGGCAGAGCCGGATGCCGTGAACCGCCTCATCTCCTACGATGATGAGAACGACGACTACGGCAACAACGGTGTCGCCTCCCGCATTTACAACAAGATCGGCGGCCGCCTCAAGGAACTCGAACGTCACTCCGGTGTCGCGGCGGACAAGACGGATCTCAGCGAGCTGGGTAAGCTCATCCAGAACTATGAGAAGCAGATGAGCGACTTCAAGCAGCTCATGTCCTCGTTCGAAAGCAAGCTCTACAAGAAGTACAATGCGATGGAGGAGGCGATCTCGCGCCTCTCAACGCAGTTCAACTTCTTTAACGGACAATGATGCAAGGGGGAACCCTATAATGGTAAACAGCGCTGCGGAGGCATATAAGAAGCAGCAGGTGATGACGGCAACGCCCGAGGCGCTGACGTTGATGCTCTATAACGGCTGCCTCAAGTTCATCAAGGAGGGCGTGGAACAGCTCGCGGAGAAAAACTACGAGGCATCGAATATCTCGCTTCAGAAGGCGCAGAACATCATCTCGGAGTTCCGCATCACGCTCAATATGGACTATGAGATCTCCCATCAGCTCATGCCCCTTTACAACTACGCCTATGACCGTCTGGTCGAGGGCAATATGAAGAGCAGCCCCGCGATCATCCAGGAGGCCACCGACATCATGACGGAACTCCGCGATGCGTGGGCACAGGCGATGAAGAAGGCGCGCGAGGAGAAGGGGGCGCAGGGCATGGAAGGGAGCGGCGTCTATGCCGGATGAGTCCTATGAGGCGGCACGGACACTCTGGGAGAAGTACCGCGTCCTCACCCATGAACTCCTGAAATTCGTCGATGCGGATGAGATCGATACGTTTCTGGAACTCGTCGATCAGCGCGAGCACGTCGTCACAATGCTGAAGGATCTCCCGTCGGATCCCTATCGACAGGATGCGGAGTGGGCGTCGCTTGAGGCGGAGCTGCGTCCGCTTGAGATGCAGATTCAGTACAAGGCGCGCGCATGGCTGAACCGTTCGCGCCGTCAGAACGCCGCTGTGCACAGCTACGACCTCACGGGAGCGAATCCGCTTGGCAGCCATCTCAATCGGCGGTACTGAGGTGCTGTGTCACATGCGTACAGGTAAGCCTTGACAAACGGCGGAAAAAAAAGTAAAATATTTCCAGTCAATTACTTAAGTATGTCGTCATCGTGACGATATACATTATGTAAGGCGATAATAAGCAAGCGGGGCGGCTGCCATGGAGGGCTAGCTAGCAGCCAATCAGGATAGACGCGTCACTTGCCTATTATACAGCGGGCACGGATGTCCGCACATACATTCAACATCCGGGAAATCCGGAGTCACACCAGGGAGGAATTTACACATGGCAATGGTAGTTAAGAACAACATGTCGGCG
>ERZ772960.1408-NODE-1408-length-19186-cov-2.617845_pt1 | contig 19186 bp, 28 predicted proteins | sample MGYA00580678_ERZ772960 | MGnify/ENA primary metagenome ERZ772960 (study PRJEB29015, sample SAMEA2737930) | human oral metagenome | biome: human oral; feature: human-associated habitat; material: dental | place: China | collected 2059 ... | reverse complement strand
TAGAAATCTGGAGCTTTAAGATTGCAATAAAAAAAGAACTCACGCCTTGCAAGTTCTATCATTGCCCTTTGTTTTATTAGTTGTCTATCCATCTTCAACACTAGCTATCTTTAATAACTCTTCCTTAGTCATTTCTTTGAATGGATCCTGTTGATTTAAATCAACCTTAGCTTCCAGGTCCTTCCTATCTCTCCACAGATCGGGTCTTCTATTTTTTAACCAGAATATCTGAGCTGTTGTATCTGGTTGAACTTCTTTTACAACCTCTTTAGTTACAAACATTTCACTGCCTACTAGTTCCTTAGTAACTTCAGTGTACTTATAACCCAAAGCCTTTTTCAGTAAGGCATTTTCAACTGCTCTATCAACAACTTCTTTGCCTTTTTTTAAGGCGTCAGAAATGTCAGGGTATTTTTTCTTCCAGTCATATAACGACTGTCTTTTAATTCCAATGTTATTTGCTATTTGTTCGTCTGTCAGTCCATCTCTGGCCCAATCTTCAAGCTTTAATAAGCCCTCTGGCTCAAGCCACTCTCTGTATTTACCTTTTGCCATCAGGCTCACCTTTCTTTCAATTTATTGTATGAAAATAGCACCTTATTTTGAAATGCTGTTTTTTTAATCTAGAGTATTAACTATTTCTTTTAAAATTAAGAATGCTTTTTTTTCGCTAATTATTCGATTGTTTATCCATAATAAGATAATTGCTTTTATAATAACAACTGAGAACGTTGCGGCAAAAATTATATAAAACAATTCTTTTGAAATTGAGTTGATGTAACTTATCGTATAATTGAAAGCTTTGCTAATATCAAACCCTTTATCTTTGTACTCCAAAAACATTGCCCAAATCAAATTTGATAGTAGTGATAGATATATAGGCATAATAAAAATTAAACCTAAATTAAAAATCCTGTTTATATAATTAAAAAAATCAAGGTTAAGGAATTTATTTCTATCATATTCATATTCTATTATTTGTTTTTGTATTTGTTTTTTTGTTCCTATTTTTTCTAAATCTGCTACGACGCCACTATATAAATTTTCATATTTTTTTCTTTTTATTTTTCTTACCACTTCTGATACATCGACTTTTAGCGTTTTTTTTATTCTAGCACCCATAATATCCTCCTAAATACAGTTATTATCTATAACTATATCATATTAAAATATTTTTTACAACAAAAAAGACACCCTAAGATGCCTTTTTCTGAATCAATATATAAGTTAAGGAGGTTTTCGTACTTCCTATTCATTGGTGGAAGATAAATATTCCTTCTTTCATTTCTTCCACACTATCATATTACCACTGTTTTTTTTCCCCGGTGTTGCAAGTTGATTTTTTTTATTTTATTTTAATAGTTATATTAACTTCAATCCCCTTGCAACCTGGTTGATAAACTTAGATTTATACCTTCCATATGTCGATCTATCTGCACCTATCGGATAGGGCTTGTTGTATTGAATATTACACCAAACTCCATCTCTATATTCTTCAGGAATATCTAAGAGTGATAAATCAATAGCTTCAATCTCCCTAATCAAGTCACATCTCTTTACAGCAACATCCGCAACCTTATCCGTTAAGTTACTTCCTTTAGGCATACCATTATTCTGAGCCCCGCCACATACTAGCATACTTTCCGCTTCTTCTTTCATTCGCTCATAGTCTCTAATCACCCATAAGGTCCTGTGATATACACTTTTAGGCAAGTAATACTTATTGTTTTTTCGTCTCTGATAATCTCTCATTACTTCCTTTTGTACCTCTCTCCTATATCAATTTGCTGGTAAACATCTTTTGATACGCTATACCTAAGTAATTCCTTGTGGTTATCTTCAACCACTATATAGTAGGCTTCGTCGTATCTCTCACCATCTTTTATCTTTTCTGGAACATGTTCTTTCTCAATGACTTTACCCACATATAGCTTATCTTGCTCTTTTTGGATTGTCTTTCCTACACTAAACCCAGTTATAAATATCATCCATGCAACTATAATTAATATCACAATACAATATATCTTCTTGGGCAACTTCCTGTAATCTAAATAACTCATATCGCTTACTCCTCTACCCTAAACCAATATTTCTTTAACCTATCCTCCCCTATTTCATCTATCATTTTTTGTGCCACTTTCCTTGATTCAAAATAAGGTAAGCCATTCTCCATAATCCAATAATAATCGGTATTTATTGTTTTACTTTCATGATTATATACTAGAAAATAATTAGTCTTACCTTCTGCAAAAGGCCTGCTATACTTCCTCATAATTGCCTCTATCTTTCTTCTTTCGGCTTCAAATTCTGCTTCTTCTTTAGTTAAAAAGGCATTGCCCCCGGCTCTGACATTTTCATCATATTCAGTATTAAAGATGCCTTGTGTCACATCTCCATCCAAAAACGGACGATAATATCTCTTTCCATCACCTTTTTTTAAGTCCCAAACGCTTTTTACTTGCCCCTGGTTAGCTTCTTTTATCATCTGCTTTACTTCTTCGTTTAACTCTTTCTTAAACTCTTCTATTCTCTCAATTACGTATTTTTCTATCTTTTCACTTAACATTAATATAACCCCCTATTCTATCCACTTAATTGTTGGATCTCCACTAAAACCTTTTTCGAAAATAAACCAACAGTAACACACTGCAGCCGCTTTATATTTTTCAAAATCACCATTCATTGCACATCTAACTCTGCTAGAGTGTACGTATACATATTTTGGTGGATATTTTCTAAAAAACTCATAACGTTCCTTTCCCTCAAGAAATTGAATTTTTAAATGGAAGATTGCAAGTTCCCTATCATCCAATAACTCTAAAGCTTTCCTAACAAATGCCAGGGCCTGCTTATAGGGTGGGTTAGTTATGATTCCGCAATCCTTATATGGATTTTCTTTAAGTGCTAAAAAATCTAATTTCCTATCAATAGTTCCTCTATCTATTAAATCAGATGTAACCACATCATAACCCCAAGTTTTTAATACCCTTGTAATATGCCCCTCTCCGTTTGCACACTCCCAAAGTTTGTTAGGCAACATAACTCCATCTCTATTAAGAGAGAGCAGTAGTTTTTCCGTCGCTCTTGGTTCAGTAGCATAGTAGTCATGTTCATCTCTTGTTTTATCTGTATGATTACTTGCCCCTAATTGTTTATATATATTAGCTTTAAAATCAACCATATCACTCACCAATGCTTTCTAAAGTATCTATAGCAAAATCAAGATTTTTCCTGGCTTTTTTCAGATCCTCAAGACCATTTTTCTTTTCCCATCTAAAAATGTATTTCATAGCATTGCCACAAGCCCAATGAACATAACCTTTAGTGCCTAAGACTGATTTTAGAACATCCTTAGATTCTATATCTAGACCATCTAACTTATAGTGTGCTGGGCTGTTGACCATATCAGGCATTTCAGCATCTAGCGCCTTCATTTCATCTTTTATTTGCTCTTCTAATCCTTCTCTCATCATATTTAACCCCTATCTAAACTACTTCCCATCTAACAACTTGATAAATATCACTTATTAGGTTAGAATCATAAAAACTAACAATGACGGCTTTTAGTGGAATAAGCTCATCTCTCTCATAACTTAAATCATGATTACCTGAACCATCTCTTGATTTAAACCTAACCCTAAGACTTTTATTTTCCTTGTACGCTATGTTAAGTGCATATATAAACTCACTCTTTTTATTCATCACTTACCACCTACAATTCATCTATCCTGATAAAAATGCCCGGGATCTCTGCCCAGAATTTTTCACATATCAAACTTGCTACCTGTGAATCATCTTTCCAAAAGCCCACGTCTGTCATGCAGTCTTGCAGCAACTTTTGTGCATTGTCTAAATCTGGCTTAGTATCTTTGTATTGTCCGTCTATCTTTCCATCTATCAAGGGATAGCACCACTTCACATATACTCTCAGAGGCCCTGACAGCTTTTCTACAGGCTTATGTTCCCACAGGTAACCTGTTAGCTTACTTCTTGCCTTCTTAAGCTCTACAGGCTCATAGAAGTTCTTATTTTTAAAGTTAACCTGCTTTTCTTGGTGGGTAGCAGTTGGTGGCTTCATTGCCATAAAAAACTCAATCATTTTTACACCTCACCTTTCACTTCAAATCTCCAAGGTATTCTCCAGCTAACTATCCAACTATTCTCAGACATTAAGTTATCATCAAAGTTCATTCTTACATGCGTATCTATAAAAACATGCTCATTAAAACTTTTATATATCTTAACGTACCTTTTTCCCTTTTCTCTAAAAACAACCTCTACTGGTTTTCCCTTTAAAAAAGCACCACCTATAAATCTTAAAAATTCTTCTTTCTTCGTCATGCTTACACTTCCTTAAAATCTATTATCAATTAAATTTCATTATCTTTTAAATTTCTTTGCAAGACAATTTCGCTTTAGTCTTTAGGCGACCGTGAAGAGTTATGTAGGGCGGTAGCTTACGCCCTACTAATCTTTCACAGTCTAAGACACTCTTGTGTCACGTGACAGAAAAATATATATATTATATATATGTTTTTGCCGTCCCACCGTGCCAATAACTGAATTTAAGTTTTTGTCACGGTAATTGCGACACACTGCGACAAAAACTGTTTTTTCTGTTTTTGTCCTACTGTGCCTATTAGGACAAATTTAGTTTTTGTCATCACAATTACTATCTGTTTTTCTTTCAATTAAATCTGGTTTTGCTGCTCCAGTTCTTATTGAATTAAACCCGCCATGTTCTTTTATTCGTCTCCAAACTGTCCTAGGTGATACACCCATTTCATCTGCCAAATCATTTATTGTAATCTCTTCTTTGTCTATTTCTAAACTTGAAAAAGCAATTTCCAAGGCATTAATTCTTTCTTCTTGCTTCTTTTCCTTAGGCTTTCTAGACTCTATGCCTTTTTGCCAAGGAGCCTTTTCAGACTCTGGCATGGTATCTTTTAAAACACCTGAATCATCTATTCTGTGTATTGGATAATCAAACCATACATTTACCGGATCAAAGCCAGCAAATTCTCTAAGAGTCCCTTCAATTCTCCAGGCTGTCTTCTGTCCTGCGGCTCTCATTACACCATCTATCCTTCTTTCAAGGTCTATAAATTGCGTCTTAGTAAGAGCCTTGTTAGCATGTGCCAACATCTGTACCCTACTTAAGGTATCATCTAATCCAACATTTTCTTCAAAATAGTCTGGATTTAAATTTTCTATAGCAAGGCTGATATAGCTAGCAGCTGCTCTTTCCTTTTCATGCTTTACAAGTTCGTCAGGGAGTGATAACTCTGTTAAGTCAATTAGTGCATCTGGGTCTCTTGCAAATACCCCTGAACCACTGGCCCTATCCATAGATCTCTTAGAACCTTGATAGCCCTTTGAATGATGGTGACAATAAATGACTGCACTACCTAAATCCGTACAAACTCTATCAAATTGATTGCAAAAATGAGCCATCTGGTCTGCTGAGTTTTCATCACCTGTAATAACCTTATATATAGGGTCTATTATTATAGCCGTATAGTTCTTCTTGTGGGCCCTTCTGATTAGTTTAGGAGCCAACTTATCCATAGGTACTGACTTACCCCTTAGATTCCATATATCTATGTTTTTTAGGTTGTTAGGCTCTATCTCCATAGCTGAGTAAACATCTTTAAATCTATGCAAGCATGAAGCCCTGTCAAGCTCTAAATTTACATACATAATCTTTCCCTGTTCACACTTCCAACCCATCCATTTGTCACCTTCTGCAATGGCCACACATAGCTCGATAAGCGCATATGACTTACCGGCCTTAGAAGGACCTGCCATTAGCATTTTATGGCCCTGCCTAAGTATTCCATGTATTAGAGGCGGAGCTAGTGGCGGAAGGTCATTAAAGAAGTTTTCCAAGCTTTCAGGATCTGGCAAATCATCATTAACACCTTCTATCCATTCAAACCATTCATTCCAATTAGACTTTCCAATATTTACATCTATTAAGAATTGCTTCTTACCATTTCTTGTAACACCTGGCATTCTGCTAAGCCTTGAAGGATTTTTATTCTGTTCATCTACTTCAAGGCCATTTTTTTTACAAACTGAGTAGAGATAATCTACTCTTTTTCTGTATTCATCATAGCTTGATGCATCAACCTTCACTATAGAATGAATAGACTTTTTTCCTGAAAACACCATACATGCTATTGGGAGCTCTAACTCTCTCATAATGGCATTTTGCTTTTCTAGATCCATTGAATCTGACTCAACAAGTGCATATTTATATTCAGTCACATTGTCATTCTTACAGCCCTTGCCGTCTAATGGATTAAATCTAATCCATGCTCCAGCCTCTTCTTTATAATCACCAAGAACCGAACCTATATCTCCATTGCACTTACTCAAACCTTCTATAAGCTCTCCTGCGGTCCTATCCCAGCTGCCCTTAGTTGGTAGATACTTATCATCCTTGTTCCAAGTCTCTGTAACATAGCCAACATTTTCAGATACATCAAATAATGTTTCTAAATATCTAATTAAGTCATTTACAGGGTCCCAGTTTTTGGGCTCTTCGATCTCTTTTCCTTCAACCCAAGTTTGATCGACCACTACCAAATCATCTTTGATTTCATCATCCCAGTCTAGTTCGTGTCCACCTGATTTCATAGGAATATAACCCCTATCAACTGCCATTTGATAAATAGTGCCACCAGTAACGGGCGTTCTGGTTCCGTTAAAGCTAGTCCACTTAGTAAAACACTCTCCTGTTTTATATCTACTATCTGCTTTACTCCACTTATCCCAGTCTGAGGCTGCATATCCTTCTTCTTTCAAGGCCATGCCTACATTAACCCATTCTTGATAAGTTAGTTCATCAGGTCTTATATATTCAATTAAGTCTAATAAATTAGAATGGTACTGCCTCATTTCCTACCTCACTTCTAACAGGCTTATAATCTTTAGGGGAAATATCTCTAGGTATTTTCCACCCATTACCTGCTATTCTATCAATTAATTTTCTTGCACTGTCAAATTCCCAAGTTCCAACATTTTTAAAGCCTCTTTGTTCTAAAAACCTAATCTGTTTAGGTGTTGTAAGGTCCGCATCTCTTCTTGCTGATAACCTGTCAAGAAGTAACTTGGCCTTACCTGCATTATCTATTTCATCAGGCATTATTCCAAGCTTTTCAAGAGTCTTCACCTGCTTATTAGAAGGCGGACTCATTTCCCAGCCAAAGGCTGGCACATAACTTGATAAATCTTCTGCCTGTATAGACATTTCAAATTGTAGAGGATCTACTAATTTCCTCTTACGTTTTCTCATTTCTTCAAGCTGCTTAGCTAGGGCTTCTTCTCTTTGCAGTATTACTTCTTCTTCACCCATCTTTTCAACTTCCATAATATCTTCAGGGCAGCCAGACTCTTCAATAATTTTAGTCATAGCCTTAGCAACTTCTTCATTTTGTGCTATCAAAGAAGCAGGATGGCATAGCTCGTGTTTTTCTGTATGCCACAAAAAGTCAAGTACCAATAAATTTTCTTTTCCTGGGTGTAACCTTGTTCCACGACCTACCATCTGACTATATAATGATCTAACCTTAGTTGGCCTTAAAACGATCACACAATCTACAGATGGACAATCCCAACCCTCAGTCAATAACATTGAGTTACAAAGAACATTGTATCTGTCATTCTCAAAATCTTCCAAGACCTGAGCCCTGTTGTCTGAATCTCCATTGACTTCTGCCGCCTTAAATCCTTTTTCTTGAAGTATTCTTGTAAACTTTTGAGACGTTTTAATTAGTGGCAAAAACACAACTGTTTTTCTATCCTTGCAATACTTTAGCATTTCATCTGCTATCTGCTCTAGATATGGATCAAGTGCAGTTCCAATTTCACTTGCCTTAAAGTCACCGGCTTGTTGACTTACTCCAGTCAAATCAAGTTTAAGTGGAATAGTCAAAGCCTTTATAGGTGACAGGTAGCCTTCCTTAATAGCTTTGGGTAATGTATACTCATAAGCCAGACTTTCAAAGTATGAGCCTAGGTTCTTCATATCGCCTCTGTCAGGCGTTGCTGTAACTCCTAATACTTTTGCCTTATCAAAGTAACTCAAGACCCTCTGATAGCCGTCTGATATGCAGTGATGGGCTTCATCTATAACTATTGTGTTAAAATAGTCTTTATCAAACTTGTTAAGCCTTTTTTCCCTCATCAAAGATTGAACTGACCCAACTGTTATTCTATAAAAGCTACCTAGGCAAGTATTTTCTGCTTTTTCAACTGCACATCTAAGGCCAGTTGCTTTATCTAGCTTATCGGCTGCCTGTTCTAAAAGTTCTCCCCTATGTGCTAATACTAAAACCCTATCGCCATTTTTCACTCTATCTTCTATGATCTTGCTAAAAACTATTGTCTTTCCACACCCTGTTGGTAAAACAAGGAGTGTCTTAAGCACTCCCTGATTCCATTCATTTAATACTGCACTTTTAGATTCTTCTTGATACGATCTTAGTTTCATAACTAAAACGCTCCTGGTGTAAACGTTGGTGCAGCATCTTCTTTAGGCTCATAGAACTTCTTAATCTCATTTGATTGCATTGGATCTCCATTGTTAGAAACCCAGTCTCTAACTCCAACCTTACACCTTCCCTTAGCTCCAATAACCAGATTCCAGTTCATCTTAAGAGGCTGGCCTTTTTTCTTTTGCCCTATTGAGGTAAAAAATTCAGATAGAAATCCTTCTGTCCTCTGGTGTAGTAGTAGGTTATGCTGAATAATATTTACACCCTCTGGTATCTCTATTTTTATTTTAAGAATTGCCTTGTTGCATGGTGGCATTTTTTCGCTGCCATTATGTCTAGCTCTTTCAAAAGAAACTACTTCAAAATCATAATCTCCCACAGGTAGGAGTACAAACTCAGGACCTTCTTTGCTTATCTCGTCATCCCATCCTAATTCTCTTTCATTCATTAAATCTGCCATTATCTTCTCCTTGTCTTGTCTGTATTTTTTTGAGGGGAACTAGTCCCCTCACTGAACTACTATGATATAATTGTTATTCCGTCGATTTCTTTTAAGTTTGCTTCTAAATACTTCTTAATATTTAGCATTGCTTCATTTCTCCAAGCTCCACCGTCTGCCTCAAATAAAGCACAAGTTGGGCCTGACTGCATTCTAAACACAAACTGACTCTCTGGCTGTTCAACTTCAACGAAAGTTCTTCTTGGAACAAGGACTACTGGATTAGGAATTTTGACATCTTCTACAGTTGCTACACCTGTCTTAATTGTTGCAGCCTGACTGATTCCATCATCACCAATACTCTGAATAGTTTCTTCTTTTATATTTCCAACTACTTTTAGCAATACTTCTCTATGCACATTTTCAACAAATGTACTCTGTAAAAGTATGTTGAAAGACTCTGTATCATGGTAGTAGTCAAAGTTTATTCTAGGAGTTAAAGCCCTTGCAAATGCAACTTTTCTTCTCTTACCATCAATATCTAACCCTCTTTCTACTGATATTTCAGTAGGCGACTTTACAACAACTAATAAGTTTTCTAAATGCTCTTTATCCACATTAGATTTTATGTAGTCTACCAATCCACTCAATGTTGAAATATGTAAGCAGTCAAGATCTACATTTTCATCTATTCTGCTTAAGGACTTATTTGTGTAATAAACTCCATCAACTTCTATGACATCTACTCTGTCTTCACCTAATTCAACCATATACTCTAATGCTTCTTTTAAATTTTCCATCATTTCTTTATCCTCTCTTTTAATTATTTAGCTAATAAGTCTACAACTTTTTTACTTTCTTTATTAGTAGCATCTAAAATTTCATTCATGCTAACCTGTCCTTTCACCTGGTTGTTATATTCTTTTGCAACAACCTTGCCACTATGGAAGTCCTTTTCAACAATCATCATAGTTGGTTCTGATGTTGGTGGTGCAAGTGTAGTTTTAATTGATGGCGTAAATTCCACCATGCCCTCTGTTTTTGTAGGCTTAAATTTAAGTGTTATCGTTATCTGCCTAGTCTTTCCTTCGTCTACATTAGGGTCCTTAATATTATCAAAAACCCTCTGTAGTTCATAATTAACCTGTTCTGCTAAAACTCCACCTTGTAAATCATCTAGTTTAATATTTGCCATTTTTACATTCCCCCTTTAATCATTGTATATACTTGTTCCCACGCTCCAACTAAAACGCCCTGGATAAAACCTTCGTCATAATTTTCTATAGGTGTACCAGCCGGATAATATCCTCTACTTGACACAACATTTTGTATCTGCTCAATAGTCACATTATTAGCCACCATAAGGTCATTTAATTCTTTATTACTAACCAACCTTACAGGAGCTTGCCTTATTTCTTCTTTTGTTTCTTCACTAAATGGCGTAGCTTGGTTAGATTCTACAAAACTTATTTGTTCTGTTTTATTTTCTGTCTTTGTTTCTTCTGTTGGATTTAATACAGTTTCATCAGCCTTAGGCTTATTTGCCACAGGATTTTCTTTTTTAGATTCCTTAGAAACCATTATTGATGCTACCCTATAGTCTTTTTCAAATATATGCGCTATTTCTTTGTAATCAAAGTCTAGTTTGTCTGCTAGGCCTTTTCTATTTTTAGCATCCCATGATGGCGTGTGAGTTGTATACATCACTCTTCTACCACCCTGGGCCTTATTCTTGCCCTTAACAGCCCCTTGGTTATCAACATTTACAACATGAGTTTCATAGTTAGCAAAAAGTATCATATCGGCCCATTCTTTTAAGAGTGGGGCTGTCTTCTTTTGTAGTTTTAATTCCCATCTGTCATAGGCACCTAGTTCATCCGGCTGTTCAAACTTAGTGATTTTAGCATGTGCACATATAACAACATTTATTCCTAAGTCAATAAACTCTTGTAAGCTATTTAAAAAGCGTCCAAACTCTTCTTCTAAGTAGGTATACCCTTTACCCCAGCCCAGCCCTTCTATTCCATCTATCTGAAATTTATCGCATATATATTTACTTATTAGCCTTTCGGTCCAGTCTGCTGTATCTATAACAAGTGTTCTAAATGTCATAGGTCTTGCAGTTTTTATTCTTGCTATCATATCTTTTAGCATTGAATAGCTGGTAGGTGTTGGAGTTCTGGTAACGTCTAGATCGCTTGTTCCTTCTTCAACATCTATGAATATTGTTGAAGGAAATTGGGAAGCAAATGTTGATTTTCCAATTCCTTCTGTGCCATATATAACAACTCTTTGTGCCTTTTCAACTTTTCCACTTGATATACCCGGTATCATTAGAATTCACCTGCCTTCCATTTTGGCTTTTCTTCTTCTATGTCTTCATTTTCTTGACCAACTACATATCCATCTTCTATGATTATGCTGCATTCATCCCCCTTAGAAACTCTAGTAGCTATTACCTGAAGACCCTCTTTTTCAAGCCAACTTCCAAAGTCTTTTAATGTATCTAAATCCATCTGCTCAAGCTTATCCATTAATACAAAGCCACACTTAGGATTTAGCTTTCTTACAATGGCTGTTGATACTTTTAGCTGGTCTGCACCACTCATAGAATCCCATTTAAATCCCTTATAAATAAGCTCACCATCTTCCACAGATAAGCCTTCTAGTGGTAAGTTTGCGTTATCAAGCAACTCTCTTTTTTGCTCTCTTAGATTAGCGATTTCTGTAGTTAATCTACTGTATTGATCTCTATATTCTTGGGCATCTTCTTCAGCTTTTTCCTTAGATAAATTCGCTCTAATCTTTTCATTAGTCTGCTCTATATTCTCTATGCTTGCTTCAAGCTCTGCAGTAGATTCATCTTGCAATTCTTCTACTGTTTTCTTAGCAAGCTCAATTTGTTCGGCCCTGGTATTGATACGGCTTCCAAGCTTACTTTTTTCATTTAGCAATTCTTCAATTTTAGCAGCAATTTGGTCATACTTTTCCTGATCTAATAGCTGGTTAGTCTCTAGCTCCCTAAGGTTTCTTCTGTGTATTTGATTCTGACCATTTTTAGCAAGTATTTCTTGCTGCTTCTTAATTAGATCACTGGCTGAAATTATTTCATCAGGGACATCTGGATAATATATTTGTTCCTTAGCATACTTTTCTTTTTGATCCGCTATCTGGCCTATTGCATGCCTCTTGTTATATACTTCTCTTTCTTTTCCTTCTAACTCTGCTAGCTTATCGCCTACACCTATAATCTGTAGTAATGTAGTTGCTTTTTCTTTGCTAGTTTGATTCATAAACTTTGGAAGGTTTAGTGCCAACTCTTCTACAAAACTATCCAATAGCTGTTGACCTGCCTTTTCACCCCTAGGATCTATTACTTTTAAGTCTGAGTTTTTACCTTTCCTTTCAACCACAAGACCATTACTCATGGTAATTTTAAGATTAGGTGGAATCACTGACCCTTCCCTTGTAGCATTTGATGGTTTGTATCGATTCCCACCTAGGGCCCAAGTAATTGCATCTAACACCGAAGTTTTCCCCTGATTGTTATTACCACCTATAATTGTTAGGCCTGTATCAGAAGGCTTTAATTTAACTGCCTTAACCCTCTTAACATTTTCTATTTCTAATTTATTAATTTTTATTTGTTCCATTTTCTCTACCTCTCATAACCATCATATACATCTTCTATCACCACATGTTGGTTTGCAAAATCTATCATCCTATTAATCACAGTGTGTTTATTTAGGTCAGTAGCTTCTGCTATACTCTCTATGATTTCCATAGACTCTTCACTGATTCTAATTGTCCTTGAACAACTATCTTTTATCTTTTTTCTTGGTCTAAATATCAACTTATCCATTTGATTCTCCTTAACATTTCTGATATAATTAAGCTAGTTAACTTAACTAAACTTTTTAAAGCGGCTTGCTATTCCCATTAGCGGTCGCTTTCTCCGTATTGCCATCCAAGATAATCGTCTGACTTTAAGAAGTCTTGATAATCTTTCAGCTCTTCATCTCTCAATTTAATCACCCCCCCCTTAAATATTCTGCCATCTTGACCATGCTATCCTGATATACTCAATCCCTATCAAAAGGGCGTACCAGATAGCACCTAGAAAATCGTCTATAACCTTCAAATCAATCACCTCTCACTTATTCCATATCTTTCATAAAAATACTCTCTAGGCACTCTAGCCTGTACAGTCCTATACCCTTTAGCCTGCAACTCTGCATTTAACTCTCGTATTATCTTGTAGCCGGTACATATCTTCCGATCTAATATAGTACTAATTTCATCAGCTTTAATATAATAATCTTTCATTGTCTAACCCCCTTAACATACTTATATCTTTTTATCTCCTTGTGCTATAATCTAAGTATCAGCACTGCTGAAATTTATAGAAAGGAATTGTATCCTATGATTGCAAGAATCAATTTTAAAGAAGGACAATCTTTTGTAAAATTTTTAGAAGTTAAAAACTTAGAAAAGATTACCTATCTATCTGATGTTGATGGGTCTACAATTGAAATCTCAGATTTTCAAACACCATTCTTACTAAAATCTAGAGAATTTACATTTGTAGGAGATTCCATCATTACTGTATCCAAAGAACACATAAACTGTGTAGAATTTAGGAAACAGTAATTTTTAAGTGAGTGTCAGCTTGCACCTGGCGCTCATCTTTTATTTTCTGCCATTCCTTCAAAATGTATCCTATTGAAGAAATATTACTAACTGAAATATTAATTGTAATGCTATCCATCTCTCATCACCTCACTTTCTAACTATGTTCTTTTTCACCTAATCTCTGATATAATGTTTTTTAGAGAGGAGGTGAAAATATGAAAAAATTCATTAAATCTGTAACCATATTCGTTGAACCTGATAGCTCAGGAACAGATACAATAATGGATAAAACAATTAAATCCTTATATAATGTTGCTGAAAATACGAATTTAATTGCAGATATCCAAGTTTCTGCTGTAATGAAACCTGTTACCTTAGAAAGTTATACACTTTGTTATTCAATTACGGCTCTATACTATCAAGAAGTTTAAAATTTAATCTATTTACCATAATATCTATGTCATTTTCGTTGGATATACGACTCCCATAGATTTTACAGGTTAAATTGCAAGACTCCGTATTACTCGCAATAATATGGAGTTCTTTTCTTATATCTTTTAACTCTTTTAAAATTTCTTTTAGCAATTTGTACATCTCTCATCACCCCCTTATGGTTAATTGTGTTCTTTTCACCTCTGTATGATATAATTGTAATAACTATATCAACTCGGAGGTTTAACTATGATTGACTACAAAGAAATAAGACAATCCATCCATCACAGTGATAACTTAAAAGTCGAAGAAATAATTAGAATCAATGAACTTATAAAGTTGAACGAACAACATTATGAAGAGATTAAAAGAAACTCTATTCTTTCAACTAAAATAGCTATCGCTACTTTGCTTGTATCTGCCTTATCTCTCATTACTGCACTAGTGAAATAATCTGTATAAGGATACCGCTAGTGCTATATTAGCTATAAAAAAACTTATTAAAGCTAGCGGCAAATCCTTATCATCTTTAAACCACTTCATCTCTCATCACCCCCCTTATGGTTAAAATCTAGTATCTTAATCGATACTTTGAATTTTAAAAAAAATCATCAATTGAAACACCTATGAAATTTGATATCTTGATAGCTTCTTGCAGCGTAAAATCTCTACCTTTATATCTATTAATTTTAACATTAAAGGTTGTCCTATCCATTCCAATAGCATCTGCAATGTCAGCTTGTGAAATATCCCTAGCATCTAATATTGATTTTAAAATGGCATATCTCTGGTTTTCTATCATTTCTTTAACATCCCCTTTCTTTTTGTTTCTTTTTCGATACATTAATTGTATCAACTATTTGTATCGAAGTCAATACTTTTTTTGTAGATAAATTAAAAAAATCACTTTTACGCAACATATAACTGTTGCGATTTCGATACACCTGTGATATAATATCTGCAGAGAGGTGGTGAAAAGATGGGTGATAACATAAAAATAGGAAGAATTTTGAAGAAATTAAGGTTAAATAAGGGTTTAACATTGGAATTATTAGCTAATAATTTAAATAAAATCTACCCAGATGAGAATTATACTAAAGGCAAGCTATCAAAGTGGGAAAGGGATACAGATATACCTAAGCTGACATCACTAAAAAGGTTGGCTGATTACTTTAATATGTCGATAGATGAAATATTAAGTCTTGAGGTTGATATAAATCGAGATATTGTTACGGCAGATCAAATGTTTCTTGAAAAACTACACCTGCTATATCATAAAAATCTTAACTTTTCTGATTACAGAGTAGTTGAATATGATGGCGAAAAGTCACTAGCTATAGGATGGAGCACGCTATTTACAAATCAAAAAAATAGAGTTGTGATTACCGACTTAGAAAATAGAAAAGAACTAGAAACAAATCAAGAGGTATACTACGAATTATTAAATAGACATTTTGATTCTATACTAAAATCAACAAAACAAACTTTGGTCGACTTACCAGGGGTTATATATGACGAGCTAATGGATGATAAAAATAACACAATAAAAGAAAACACATTTCCATATACTACTGTTTATGCGATAGAAAAAGTATCTGCAGGGTTGGGGTATCGTTATGGAGAGAACGAAGCTACTCCTTACTACACCGATAAGAGTAAATTAAAACAATACGATTTCGCGACAAAAGTTAGAGGTAATAGCATGGAACCGGAATACCATGATGGCGATATCGTTTTAGTAAAATCTGGGTATGACAATGTTAATGGTGACGTATATGTAGTTGACTATGCGGGAGAAAGCTACATTAAGAAATTATATAATGATGGGGATAGATTTAGGCTAGTATCCATTAACGATAAATATGATAATATAATCATAAATGTCCCAATCAGTGATGACATATATTTTAATATAGCAGGTAAAGTTGTAGATCGCTTTACACCAATAGAAATATAGAATTTTAATTTATATATTTTATTTTTAGGAGAGATAATATGAGTAGAGAAAAATCACTTAAAGAAATTGAGCTACATAAAGATCTAGCTCTCTCAAAATTAAGCAACTACCTTGATTCAATCTTACATACTAGACCAAAAAACGTTGATTTGATTTCATACTGGCTAGAAGATTACACTACGTATTTAAATAAAGAAAGTTCATTCAACCCATCAACTCTCATAAAATACAGACGTGGTGATATCGTGAAAGTCAACTTTGGATACAGAGTAAGTGCTGAACTGGGCGGACTGCACCTAGCAATAGTTATTGATGCAAAGAATTCAACAAAATCAGACACATTAACTATTATACCACTTAAATCTTATAAAGATGGCAAATTAACTAGATATGAAGTCAACATTGGTAATTATATTTATGAGCAACTTATTGATAAAATAAATAAAAAACTAGACTCTTTAGAGCCAGAAAAGCCGATAAATATTGAAGATATTAAAAAGGCAGAAGAATACCATAGAGATGTGATAAATACTCTAAAAATGATATCTCAAATCAATAGGTTGAAAGAGGGTAGTGTCGTTTCAGTTAGCCAACTTACAACGGTTAGTAAAATAAGGATATATCAACCAAAGAATAAAAATGATCTGTTTTACAATATTAGATTAGATAAGAAAACCCAAAAATTGGTGGATGATAAAATTAAAGAACTATTTCTTCCTGATTATAATGTTGGTTTATAGAGCTATAATGAGAAAAATATGTAAAAGTAAGTTAACATATATAAAATACTTGACATTATCCAAAATACATGATAAATTAGATATAGACAATTAGCCCCTTGCGGGCCGTTCTCTTACAAGAGAATACAAGAAGATTATACCCATGCGGTTAGCTCTGTATCTATCAGATACAGAGCTTTTTTAGGATAAACAAAAAGAAGTAGTCACAATCTTGGCGAATCAACTACTTCTTACAGAGTATCACAGGCCTATTATAGGTCCTTTTGTGATACCTACATTATATCATGAAGGTAGGTGAATGTGAATGCCTCAATATAAGGAAAAATCAGGCACATGGAGAACTTTGGTATATTACCATGATTACATGGGCAACCTTAAGCAAAAACAAAAAAGAGGATTTAAAACTAAGAAAGAAGCAAAAGAATATGAATTGGAATTCCTATCTAGCTATAAGAATAATATCACCCTAAAACAGGGAATGGAAGAATATTTTACTTATATATCCAGTAGGCTTAGAGAATCAACTGTTAGAAACAAAAAATGGTACTCAAAAAACCTGGAGTATATGAACAGCCTAGTGCTTCTAGAAATAACCCCGAAAAATATAATGGACTGGCAATCTCATATGATAAGCCTGGGGAAAACTAATAAAACAATTAACCAAAGCACAGAAATATTGTACTCAATATACTCATACAATGGTAAGATGCATAACCATACATACAACCCCGTAAAATCTCTGGATAAGCTCCCAGTAGAGAATAAAAAGATGGACTTTTGGACCGTTGATGAATTCAATACTTTTTTAGGGTATTTAGATGATTTTGAAAAAATAATTGCTTTTAAGATACTCTTTTACACAGGAATTAGATATGGTGAACTGTTAGGGCTGACAATTGGTGATATCCATGATAATTATATTGATATAAACAAATCATACGACTACAGAAGTAAAAAATTTTGTGCTACTAAAAACAAACACTCCGTACGGAAAGTATACATACATAAGCGACTAAAAGCAGATATAGATGAGTATATAAAGACCATATATAGGCCAAGGAAAAATGATAGGTTGTTTAATAAAACTACTAATTCGTGGCTACAATCTCAGCTAAAAAGGACATGTAAAAGATACGGATTCCATCATATAAGAATACACGATTTAAGACACTCTCACGCCAGCATGCTTATAAATAATGGTGTTGATGTATTAATTATTAGTGAACGATTAGGCCACATTAACCCCACAACAACATTAAACACCTATTCCCATCTATATAAAAATAGGTCCTCTGAAGCAGTTGACTTCTTGGATCAATTAGAAGAATAAAATACAAAACATTGCCAAAACATTGCCACGGAGCATATTACCCCGTGGCTGTTTTAGTATTTACAATCTATTTAGCACCTAGTGCTGCCATTGTGATATAGTTATATGGCTGGTTGAAGTGAGGTAGGAAGAATATATCTAATAGAGCAAGTCTATCGATAGTTACCTTCTCCTGGATAGCCAATGAGAACATGTGGATACCCATTGACATATCGTATTCTGATGCCATCTGAGCACCTAGAACTACTCTAGTCTTCTTGTCATATACTATTCTTATCTTAACATCTGGATTAGTTGTTTCTATGAATGCTGGCTTCTGAGTATCTTCAAAGTCAGTGTATTCAACTTCTAGACCTAGCTTTTCAGCCTTAGCAACAGTTATACCAGTAGAAACCATCTTTAGGTCGTAGATGCAGATACCATTCGATCCCTGAACACCTATAGATTCTATTGAAGTACCAGCTGCATTATGAGCTCCAACAATACCACTTCTTACTGCATTTGTAGCAAGTGCTATGTAGTTAGTATTGTCTATTGTATTATCGAATACAGTAGCACAGTCACCTATAGCATAAACATCCTTCATGCTAGTTTCCTGCTTTTTATTTACTAGGTATGATCCGTTTCTGAATAATTCTAACTTATCCTTACCTAATGCATTGTTTGGTCTGAATCCTATTGAAAGGATAACCATATCAGCCTTTATTTCCTTCTTGTCAGTTACTATTGAAGAAACCTTACCGTCAGTTCCCTTAATTTCCTGAACTGCCTGACCAAATTCAAGGTTTATATTATGGCTAGCAAGATTTTCCTTCATCAAGCTAGTGAATGGTTCATCATAGTAAGCTGGAAGACAAGTATCAGCTATATCAACCATAGTTACAGTCTTTCCAAGTCTTTCAAATGCTTCTGCTAATTCTACACCTATGTAACCTGCACCAACAACTACTATATCCTTAATTTCAGGATTTTCTAGCTTTTCTATAACTTCTGCAGCGTTCTGGAATAACTTAACCTGCTGTACATTTTCTAAATCCTTACCAGGTATATTTGGTACTATTGGAAGAGAACCTGTAGCTAGTATGATCTTGTCATATGAATCTTCAACTTCAGTTCCATCCTTTAACTTAACATATACCTTCTTAGCATCAAAGT
>ERZ772960.1407-NODE-1407-length-19191-cov-2.720631_pt1 | contig 19191 bp, 18 predicted proteins | sample MGYA00580678_ERZ772960 | MGnify/ENA primary metagenome ERZ772960 (study PRJEB29015, sample SAMEA2737930) | human oral metagenome | biome: human oral; feature: human-associated habitat; material: dental | place: China | collected 2059 ... | reverse complement strand
GGTACAGTCACCCGTACACCGCATTTCGAGTGCGGCCCATTCGACCACTCTGGCAGCTTTCCTTCCTTTTTTAAAGGACGCGCAAAGATAAGATGTTTTTCAGAAAATACAAAAAAACGAATAAACTTACTCGTCGGGATATTTTTGAGGCTTTCTGAAATTTGCGCTTTTCTTACAGCTTTTTTACTGTGTCCGAAAGACTCTTCATTATTTTGCGCTTTTTAGAGTGGAGAATGTAAAAGTTTTACTATTTTTGCTCGACTTATCAAACAGACAAAAGAATATTAATTTATAAGAAAATATAAACCTTTATGAAATTTGATGTATCAAGTTCCGCGTTGTTGACACGCTTGCAGTCGATCAGTAAAGTGATTGCTTCGAAAAATACGTTGCCTATCTTAGACAGTTTCTTGTTCCAATTGGAGGGGAATAAGTTGACGATTACGGCCTCGGATGTAGAAACTCGTCTGGTAACAACCGTCGATGTGATGAATGCCAACGGAAGCGGTCTGTTTGCTGTTTCTGCCAAGATTCTCTTAGAGCCATTGAAAGAATTGCCGGAACAACCGCTTGTGTTTGAGATCAACGATGATAATTTGTCGACGATTGTGCGTTACGAAAACGGGAAGTATGAGTTTATCGGCCAGCGTGGTGATACATATCCCCAACAAAAACCGTTGAGTGAAAATGCTATGGGCTTCACTATGGAATCGCAGGTATTATTGAACGGGATCGGACGGGCGTTTTTTGCTACGGCCGACGACGAACTTCGTCCGGTGATGAACGGAATCTATTTTGATATTCAAACCGATAATCTGACGTTTGTCGCTTCGGATGGTCATAAACTGGTGCGGTTACGTAATCTGGCTGTCAGGTCGGAAGGGCGTGCCTCGTTTATTTTGCCGAAGAAGCCGGCGAATTTGTTGAAGGCTTTATTGCCTAAGAATACCGATCCGGTCAAGATAGCGTTCGATGAAAATAATGCATACGTAAAGACGGTTAACTTCGAGATGGTTTGCCGTTTGATCGAAGGACGTTACCCGAACTACAACAGTGTGATTCCACAAGATAATCCCAACAAAGTAACGGTCGATCGCGTGTCGTTGCTGATGGCCTTGAAACGCGTATCCGTTTCTTCCAACCCTGCCAGCGGTTTGGTTAAGTTACAACTTTTAAAAGATGCCATGATGATCTCGGCACAAGACATTGACTTTTCCACTTCGGCCGAAGAACGAGTGATGTGTCAATATGAAGGAATGGATTTGAGCATCGGATTTAAAGGAACTTTTTTGATCGAGATCTTAAGTAACATTAATTCAGGTGAGATTGTGCTGGAATTGGCTGATCCGTCTCGCGCCGGCGTGGTTGTGCCTGTAGAGAATGAACCGGAGGAGGAACTGCTGATGTTGCTCATGCCAATGGTCTTGAACGATTAAATAGCAAATGCATGCAACTCAATTTAGCAAACCCGCTGGTGTTTTTCGATTTGGAGACTACCGGTGTGAACATCTGTAAAGACCGGATTGTAGAAATCTCGTATTTAAAAATCTCGCCGAACGGAAAAGAAGAGGGAAAAACCCGCCGCATCAATCCGGAGATTCCTATTCCTCTCGAAGCCACGGCTATACATGGCATCACAGACGAGGATGTGAAGGATTGTCCGACGTTTAAAGAGATTGCCAAATCATTGGCGTCGCAGATCGAAGGATGTGACTTGGCCGGATTTAATTCGAACCGCTTTGATATTCCACTGCTGGCCGAAGAATTTTTGCGTGCGAATGTGAACATTGATTTATCCAAACGTAAGTTTATCGACGTACAGACCATCTTTCATAAGATGGAGCAGCGCACTCTGCAGGCCGCCTACAAATTTTACTGTGATAAAGAGTTGGATGATGCCCATAGCGCCGAAGCCGACACGAAAGCGACGTATGAGGTATTGAAAGCACAGTTAGACCGCTATCCCGATTTGAAGAACGATATGAAATTTCTATCCGAATATTCGAGTTTTACGAACAATGTCGATTTTGCCGGACGGATGATTTATAACGACAAAGGAGAAGAAATGATCAACTTCGGGAAGTATAAAGGACGTCTGGTGACGGAGGTGTTACAACTTGACCCGAGTTACTATGCATGGATCATCGGAGGTGATTTTCCGCTGAACACGAAGCAGAAACTGACAGAAATCCGGATGAGGATGAAGCAGTGACAAATCACGGACAAAGATAATAAGAAGCGAAACTGTTCGTTGTAAACGTATGCGAGGTAAAAAAATCATCTTGGGCATCACAGGCAGTATTGCTGCCTATAAGGCTGCCTATCTGATTCGTGCTTTGGTAAAAGATGGAGCGGAGGTACAGGTGGTGATGACACCGGCGGCGAAAGAGTTTGTCACGCCTCTGACCTTGGCCACCTTGAGCCGTAAGCCGGTAATCAGTGAGTTTTTCTCCAACCGCGACGGCTCGTGGAACAGTCACGTCGATTTGGGACTGTGGGCCGATGCGATGCTTATCGCTCCGGCTACGGCTTCGACGATCGGAAAGATGGCGAACGGGGTGGCGGATAATATGCTGGTGACGACGTACCTCTCGTGTAAGGCGCCTGTTTTTATCGCTCCGGCGATGGACTTGGATATGTTTGCTCATCCGTCGACACGGCAAAATCTGGCCCGCCTGCGTTCCTACGGTAATCATATCATCGAGCCGGGCGAGGGCGAGTTGGCCAGCCAGTTGGTCGGCAAGGGACGGATGCAGGACCCTGACGAGATTATCCGTGTGCTGTCTGCTTTCTTTGCTGCCTCGAACGATTTACAGGGGAAAACGATCCTGATCACGGCGGGACCCACGTACGAAAAGATCGATCCCGTACGTTTTATCGGCAACTACTCTTCGGGAAAGATGGGATTTGCGTTGGCCGAGGCATGTGCACGAAGAGGCGCGAAGGTACGATTGATCACCGGGCCAGTCTCACTGAAGGTGGATCACCCCCGCATTCTCCGGACAGATGTCGAGTCGGCCGATGAGATGTATGAGTTGGCAGTGTCGGCTTTCTCGGATGCGGAGATTGCAATCCTTTCGGCAGCGGTAGCTGATTATCGTCCGGCAGAGCAGGCGGCGCAGAAGATCAAACGCGAGGGGCAGGAGGTGCTCTCGTTATCATTGGTGCGTAACAGGGATATTGCGGCCACCTTGGGTGAAAAGAAGCGTACGGGACAGTATTTGGTGGGCTTTGCCTTGGAAACGAACGACGGCGTGGCACATGCGAAAGAGAAGTTGACACGAAAACATCTCGACATGATTGTGCTGAACTCGCTTCGGGAAGAAGGGGCCGGTTTCGCGTGCGATACGAATAAAATCACCGTGATCGATCGCGAAGGGCAAATGACCGATTTTCCGTTGAAAGATAAAAAAGCCGTGGCCGACGACATCTTAGATTGTCTGAAAACGTTAATAACAAAAGGATGAACAAAAGAAAGAAGTGGCTTGTCTGTCTGTTGGCAACGATGGCGTTAAGCGCTTGGTCGCAGGTATCCGAACTGAATGCGAAGTTGTCTATTAACAGCAGTAAAATACAGGGCACGAACAAGGAAGTTTTTAACACCTTGCAGAGGGCCTTGAATGAGTTTATCAATAATAAGAAATGGACGAACGCCAAGTTTTCGCCCAATGAGCGGATTGACTGCGCATTTACGATGATTGTCAACACGCTCGAAGATAACAGGTTCAGTTGCGAGCTGCAAGTTCAGGCGCGTCGTCCGGTTTACAATTCGTCTTACACAACCACGATTTTTAACTTCCGCGACACGCAACTTGATTTCCAATATACTGAAATGGAACCGTTGGAATATTCCGAAACAACCTTGCAAAGCAATCTGACAGCAACCATTGTGTTTTATATATATGTGATTCTGGGAATCGATTTCGACGGCTTTTCGCCCAAGGGCGGGAGTGTCTTTTTCCAGCAAGCGCAGCAGATTCTGACGTTGGCACAGTCCGAACCGTCGTGGAACGGCTGGAAAGCATTTGAGAATGATCGCAACCGTCACGCGCTGATTACGGCGCTGACCGAGAATCAGAGCGAGGGATACCGTCAGTTCTGGTACGATTATCACCGCAAAGGGCTTGATGAGATGGCGGCAAATGCCGATCGCGGACGGACGAATATCCTTGAGGCCTTACCCGCTTTGACAGCGCTCAAGAGTGCACGGCCCAATTCGATTTTGTTGCAAGTTTTCTCCGATACGAAATTAGATGAGCTGGTAGCCATCTACTCCAAAGCCACGACGCAGGAGAAACAAACCGGTTATAAAACCTTGTCGAATCTTTATCCGGGCCAGACGAACCGGCTCGAATCACTTAGAAATTAACCTATGCTTCAATCGCTTTTTATACGAAACTTCGTCTTGATAGACGAACTCCATATCCGCTTTGACGAGGGCTTTTCGGTCGTGACCGGTGAAACGGGAGCCGGAAAATCGATTATCCTCGGAGCATTGGGCCTTGTGCTGGGGCAACGTGCCGATTCGAAAAGTATTCAGTCCGGCGCCGATAAATGTGTGGTTGAGGCCGTGTTTGATGTCTCGGCTTATCAGCTCGAAGACTTTTTTCTGTCGCATGACTTGGAATACGATGCAAAGAATTGCATTTTGCGGCGCGAGCTAATGAGCAGCGGCAAGTCACGCGCATTCATCAATGATACGCCGGCCCCGCTCTCGGTGGTCAAGGCTTTGGGCGACCGGCTGATCGATGTGCATTCGCAGCATCAGAATCTCTTGCTGGCCGATACGCAGTTTCAGATGAACGTCGTCGATATCATGGCCAAAACGGAGTCTTTACTGGTGGCTTACCGGCGCGAGTATGACCGTTATCAATCCGTCGTGCGGCAGTTGGAGGAGCTGGAAGCGTTGGCGGCCAAAAGCCGGCAGGACGAGGATTATCTGCGTTTTCAGGTCGAAGAATTACGGGCGGCACAGTTGACGGCCGGCGAGCAGGAAGAGTTGGAGGCTGAGCTGGAAACGCTCTCGCATACGGAAGAAATTAAGTCGGCGTTGTATAAAGTCACCGACAATCTGATCGGAGAGGAGAGGGGCGTGGTGCAGCAGCTGAAAGAGGCGCTTCATGACGTCGAGGCGTTAGAGGCGTATTTCCCGAAGGCGAAAGATTTTGCAGATCGCTTGCGTTCGGCATGGACGGATATGGCCGATCTGGCGTCGGAGACGGATGTGCTGAAGGAAGACGTGGAGTTCGATCCGAACCGTTTGGAGTGGGTCAACGAGCGGCTTAACACGATTTATTCATTGCAGCAGAAACACCGTGTACCGTCGGTCGAAGAGCTGCTTGCGATACAGCAGCAGTTGACGACCCAGCTCTCGGCCATCGATTTGTTCGATGAACAGATGGAGACGCTTACGAAGCAGCGCGAAACGATTTACGAAGCGTTGATGGTACAGGCCGGCGCGTTGACGGCTCGCCGCCATGAGGCGGCTACCGAGATAGAGCAGCAGCTTGTCGACCGGATGGTACTGCTGGGCATTCCCAATACTCACTTCGGGATCGAACTTTGGCCCAAAGAAAAACCGTCGGCCGACGGGATGGACGAGGTCTGCTTCCTCTTCTCGGCCAATAAGAACGAAGCACTCAAACCGGTAGCGCAGACGGCTTCGGGCGGTGAAATCTCCCGCCTGATGTTGTGCATCAAAGCCATGATTGCCGGTTTTGCCGCGTTGCCGGCCATCATCTTCGACGAGATCGATACGGGCGTATCGGGCGAAATCGCCGACAAAATGGCTGATATCATGCAAGACCTCGGGCAAAAGATGCAGGTGATTACGATTACGCACCTGCCGCAGATCGCGGCCAAAGGACGGGCGCATTATTTCGTCTACAAGGAAGATACGGCCGAACGGACATTGACACGTATCCGTCGGCTGACGACCGAAGAGCGCGTCAACGAAGTGGCGCGGATGCTCAGCGGAGCGTCGCTGACCGACGCCGCCGTGGCGAATGCGAAGGCGTTGTTGCAAAAAGAAAAATAAACCGGAAAAGATGAGCGATAAAGACATGATATTCGGCATTCGTGCCGTGATGGAGGCGATACAGGCCGGCCGCGAGGTAGACAAGATCATGGTGAAAAAGGACTTGCAAGGCGACTTGATCCGCGAGCTGGGCGAGCTGCTCAAAGGGCAGATGGTGCCGGTGCAACGTGTGCCGGTGGAGCGGTTGAACCGCATCACGCGGAAGAACCATCAGGGGGTAATCGCGTTTGTCTCGGCCGTGACGTATCCCTTTTGTGTTTGAGCAGGGGCGAGACCCGTTCATCGTGTTGCTCGACGGAGTGACGGACGTGCGCAATTTCGGGGCGATAGCCCGCACGTGCGAGTGTGCCGGGGTCGATGCGCTGGTCATCCCGTCGGAAGGGAGCGTTTCGGTCACGGCCGATGCGATGAAGACTTCGGCCGGGGCGCTCAACGTGTTGCCCGTATGCAAGGAGCGCACTATTCATCAAGCCATCCGTTTTTTGAAAGACAGTGGGGTGAAGGTGTTTGCCGCTACCGAAAAGGCCTCGGCAAGTTATACCGAGGTGATGTACGACGGACCGGTGGCCTTTGTCATGGGCGCCGAAGATACGGGGGTTTCGGCAACGAACCTGCGCATTTGTGATGAGATGATCCGGATCCCGCAGGTCGGATCCATCGCCTCGCTCAACGTGTCAGTCGCTACGGGAGTGATACTCTTTGAAGCACTCCGACAACAAGGCCTGCACGACGCTTCTTCATAGGTACAATACGTGCTTTGAATGCTATGATTTTGACTGACTTCTCACGGCAAGCATTTCTCCTTGCATTGCACTTCGTAAAAAAATCTATATGACAAGTCCGTGAAACCTCATTAGACAATACAACATACCAATTAAACCAAAAAGGGTGTATAAAAACATTACGTTTTGATACACCCTCTTCTTATTACAAAATAGACTAAGAGTAATGTCACATGTTATTTGGTGACTTTATTGACCACAGCCTTAAATGCTTCGGGATGATTCACGGCCAAGTCGGCCAGCACCTTCCGGTTGATTTCGATTCCGGCTTCGCGCAATCCTCCCATCAGGCGAGAATACGACAGTCCTTCCAGACGTGCGGCAGCATTGATACGCTGTATCCACAATGCGCGGAAATTACGTTTCTTGTTACGACGGTCGCGGAAAGCATAGGTCAACCCTTTCTCCCACGTATTTTTAGCAACTGTCCATACGTTTTTACGAGCTCCATAATACCCTCTCGTAAGTTTCAGAATCCGTTTTCTTTTTGCTCTTGAAGCAACATGATTTACTGATCTTGGCATAATTTTGAATTTTTGAATGTCAGCGCCACCTTTTCAGATGATCTTGGGAGCTAAACATTCGGTTAATAAAATAATGAATAATCTCTTGCTCCTGATTTATTTCATGCAAAGCATTTCCTTCACACTACGTACATTCGCACTGTCTACCAAACCGGTCGCGGTCAGGTTTCGTTTTTGCTTTTTCGTCTTCTTCGTCAGAATATGACTCTTAAAAGCATGTTTTCTTTTGATTTTCCCTGTTCCGGTAAGGGCGAACCTCTTTTTGGCACCGGAATTAGTCTTCATCTTTGGCATAACTCTTTTTTAAATTGTTAAGTTGTTAATATAAATATGTAAATACAAGTTTATCTTACTTTTTTCAAACGGATTGCTCTTTGGAGGCCATTTCGGCAGGTTTTGACGGAGGCGTAGTTCCTGTCGCCTTGGTTGAGGCCTGCTTTGCCGAGCTACTGCTCTTCTTCGGGCTGAGCATGATCGTCATACGCTTTCCTTCCAGCACCGGCATCTGCTCTAATTTTCCGTATTCCTCCAAATCGTTGGCAAACCGTAACAGAAGCACTTCACCCTGTTCCTTGAAAAGAATGGAGCGTCCCTTGAAAAACACATAAGCTTTCACTTTGGCTCCTTCTCCCAAAAACTCTTTGGCGTGACGCAACTTGAAATTGTAATCGTGGTCGTCTGTTTGCGGCCCAAACCGAATCTCTTTCACGACAATTCTCACCGATTTTGCCTTCTGTTCTTTCTGTCGCTTCTTTTGTTGATAGAGAAACTTCTGATAATCGGTGATTCTACATACCGGAGGATCGGCATTCGGTGAAATCTCTACTAAATCCATCTCTTGGGCTTCGGCGATCTGTAAAGCCCTCTCGATAGGATATACCCCTTGAGTTACATTATCACCGACTAAGCGAACTTCGGGCACCCGAATACGTTCATTAATCCGGTATTGCTCCTTCAGTCTGTCGTTTTTCATCTTCTTTTGATTGTCCAAATAATAAAAATCCTCCTTTTCTATCGTATCAATTTCTTTGTTCTTTCTCCCACCGGTTCATCATATCGCCTACTTCGGCAGTGATTTGCGCGGCAAAGGTAGCAATTTTCATCGTACCCTGATCGCCTTCTCCTTGTTTTCTTATCGATATTTCGTTATTTTCTTGTTCTTTCTCCCCAACAATCAGCATGTAAGGGATTCGTTTCAGCTCATTGTCACGGATTTTCCGACCGATCTTTTCATTACGGTCGTCTACGAGCACACGGATATCGTGCTGTTCCAATTCTCTGGCAACCTGATGTGCATAGTCATTAAAGCGCTCTCCGATAGGCAGTACCACCGCCTGATCGGGTGTCAGCCACAACGGGAATTTACCTCCCGTATGCTCAATCAAGACAGCCACAAAGCGTTCGATCGATCCGAAAGGAGCACGGTGAATCATAACCGGACGGTGCTTCTGATTGTCGTCGCCCGTATATTCCAGTTCAAAACGCTCGGGTAAGTTATAATCTACCTGTATGGTACCTAACTGCCAGCGGCGACCGATGGCATCTTTTACCATAAAGTCGAGCTTCGGACCATAAAAAGCGGCCTCTCCCAGTTCCACTTTCGCCGGCAGTCCTTTTTCTTCGCAAGCCTCGATAATGGCGCGTTCGGCTTTTTCCCAATGCTCGTCCGAACCGATATATTTTTCTCTATTCTTCGGATCACGCAGCGAAATCTGTGCTTCGAAATTCTCGAAGTCGAGCGCTTTGAAAATAATAAAAATGATATCCATTACTTTCAAAAACTCATCCTTCAACTGATCCGGGCGACAGAAGATATGGGCATCATCCTGCGTGAATCCGCGCACCCTTGTCAGACCGTGCAATTCACCGCTCTGTTCGTAACGATAAACCGTACCAAATTCTGCCAGACGTAACGGCAGGTCTTTGTAAGAATGCTGAGTGATTTTATAAATTTCGCAATGATGCGGACAATTCATCGGTTTCAGCAAAAATTCTTCACCTTCCTGCGGCGTGTGGATAGGTTGAAACGAGTCTTTGCCATATTTGGCATAATGTCCGGAAGTTACATATAATAATTTACCTCCGATATGCGGGGTCATGACCTGCTGATATCCATACTTTTTCTGGATGCGTTTCAAGAAATCTTCGAGCCTGAGGCGTAACTGGGTACCACGCGGTAACCACAACGGCAAACCCGAACCGACAGCAGACGAGAAAGCAAACAATTCCAACTCACGTCCTATTTTACGATGGTCGCGCTTCTTCGCCTCTTCCATCATCGTTAGATATTCGTCGAGCATCTTTTTCTTGGGGAACGTGATCCCGTAGAGACGCACGAGTTGCTTCCGTTTTTCGTCGCCACGCCAATACGCGCCGGCGACACTTGTTATTTTAACAGCCTTGATATACGATGTATTAGGCAGGTGCGGCCCCCGACACAAATCAGTAAACGTACCTTGTGTATAGGTCGATATCTGTCCGTCTTCCAGCTCACTGATAAGCTCCGTCTTGTAGACTTCTCCGCGATCGCCGAACATTTTCATAGCGTCTGCCTTGGAGATGTTTGTCCGCTGAATCGCTTCTCCTTTGCCGGCCAGCTCCATCATTTTGGCTTCGATCTTCGCAAAATCATTATCGGTGATGACATCGTCTCCCAAATCGATATCGTAATAAAATCCGTTTTCGATAGCCGGCCCGATGCCAAACTTGACGTTCGGATAGAGTTGTTGTAGAGCCTCGGCCATCAGGTGGGCGCTCGAATGCCAGTAAGCATGCTTACCGTCTTCATCATCCCACTTCAAAAGCTGTATCGCCGTGTCGTGCATAAGCGGACGCGTTAAATCCCACACTTCTCCGTTTACTTTGGCTGCCAATACTTCCTGTGCCAAACGAGGGCTGATATTTTTTGCAATCTCCATCGGAGTCGTACCTTCTGCAAATTCCTTGACAGACTGATCCGGAAATGTAATTTTTATCATTGTTTTTTACTGAGAATCTGAAATTAGGGCACAAAGGTAACTATTTTTTGCAGAATCTTTAATTTCCTGCCTTCAAAAAAATTCTTTTATGCCCGATTTTACCGTATATCTTTCTTTATTGGCAAGAAGCAAGTCTTTTATTGCACACGCCTTAAGCCAACACCAACTTAAAATATCCACTAATTACTTCAATTTTCATACGCTAAACCGTGGCTTCATCTATGTCTTGGATTGTGGATACACGATGCTTCATAAAGCGTGATCGATTTTAGTACGGATTTCATGCACATCCGTATGCACATAAACTTCCGGCTGTATATGAACATTACATAAGTAAGTATTCAATAAATGAATGTCCGTATATCCATCTAAAAATGATTCGCTCGGTTAGAATCCTACACAAAAGAATATGAATCTGTTTCGTGAATCAATTCTCCTTTTCTTTTTGGTAGACGTATTCGTAAGCGCCGATTGAAGGGCCGGTATGGTTATTCAAACGGTCAACTCCATGGCGGTCGGTCGGATACAGAGCCGTTATGGTCCGGTCAGCTCCGCTGATTCCGACGGATTGATTCGCCAGCCGAAAGTCAAACGCATAGGCATGATCCTCGCCGCCAGTCCGGATATATGTTGGTTTCCGATTGAAGATACACTGAACGAAACGCGAGTTATCCGTTATTTTTTTCGTCTGGATAAGGCATGCGTTGAAACGATAGTTGAATCCATCTCCGCCTTCGGGACGGTTTTCTTTCGTGAAAAATGCGATTTCGCCCCGGTAAAGTTTCGTCGTATCGTCATGCAGGCTTCCGTCGACGATGCAGTTGTCGAAAGCGGCCTGCCGTATCGGAAGATGCACCGATCGATTATTAATTTTCGCCGTATCGGAAAGTACCAGCGCTGCCACCCGTTTACGTGGCGCCAGCTTCATGTAGTTCGCTATCGTGCAATGCGTGAACTGGTAGAAACCGCCAATGAGACAGACCGTGTTCTCGGCCGCGTTCGTAAATTCACTGTTCGACGCTTCGATGCGACAGTTAACGGCTGTCAGCAAGCTGCCTTGACTGTTCGTGATCTGTGAGTTGTGGATGCGGATTTTCAGGTTATCCGGTGTCGATTCGTGGAAAAACAACCCGGAAGTCGTATTTTTCACAATCACTTGTTCAAACTCGTTATCAAAGCTTGATGCCCCGAAATAAATACCATCCCATTGTCCGGGTATGCGGTCGTAGGCCAATGTGACATTGGCATAGATACTGTCTAAGCGGTCGCCGCGAAAAACAATGGGCTTCTCAAGCGTCCCTTTGGCTTTGATGTTACCCAAGACGATGAGGCTGGCATGTTTATGGAAATACAGTGTGACACCTGGCTGCAATGTGGCTGTCACCCCTTCGGCAACGACCAAGCTATCGTAGATAAGATATGGGCGATCGGCTGTGAGCGTCGTATTCTCGGTGTACGTCACCCCACCTTTAAGCAGATGTACATCCTGCCCGCAAGCCTGCAGGAGTACGGATTGCCTGATCCCGTTCGTATAAAACAGTATGGAATCTTCGACAATCATCGGTTGGTCGGAGTTGTTCGGATCAACCGTCACCTCGACAAGTATGTAGAGGCTGTCTCGCTTCCAGATGTCGATGTCGCGAAACGAGCTGCCTTTTCGTCCGTCTACATTGATACGGAATCCGCTCTTTCCGGGATTAGCAAGCGTCACCGACTCAATACGCAGATTTTCGTTGTGTGGGTTATAGACCTTGAAGTGTTTCGTGGCCGAACCGATCGTGGTAAATACGGTATCGAACGAAAGCGTATCGGTCGAAAAATCAAGTCGGAGGTCGGGGTTGGTCGAATAATCGTCCACCCCTTCACAGCCGACTGTCAGGTTGATAAACAACCCGATAAACAAACAAAAAATGATAATTTTTTTCTCCACTGTTTCTTAGCATTCTACCGTAATAGAACGCCTTTTTGCGCGGAATATTTTATGCCGGAATGTTTTTCAACACCTCAAGTAAATGTTTCCACCACAAATCGACTGTGGCGATTTCAATCCGCTCGGTAGGCGAATGTACATCGCGCAGTGTCGGGCCGAAAGAGATCATATCCAGATAGGGATACTTTTCGAGGAACAATCCGCACTCCAATCCGGCGTGAATGGCCATAATCTGTGCATCCTTGCCGAACAGTTTGCGATACGTTTCCTGCGCCACCTTCAAAATTTCCGACTTCGGGTTCGGCGCCCATCCAGGATACCCTTCTCCATGCTGTACTTCGGCATCGGCCAGCAGGAATACGGCAGCCACCTGATCAGCCACGGCATTTTTTGCCGACTCGAGCGAGCTGCGCTGGCTTGTGCCTACGACGATCTTGCCATTCTCCGGCATTTTTACCGATGCCAAGTTAGTCGATGTTTCCACCAATCCTTCGATATCCTGGCTCATCCCCATCACTCCGTGCGGACAAGCCAGCAACGAACGAATCAATCGCGTAGCCATTTCTTTCGGCATACATGTCTTTGGGACTTCGACCGTCTCCATGGTCATGCGCACATTCGGGTCGACGTGTTTGAGTTCGTTCTCCACATCAGCCTGAAAACGGTTCAATAAAACACGCACCTGCTCGCGGTCTTCCCCTTTCAGCCCGATAACGGCATAAGCCTCACGAGCAATCGCATTATGCAGGTTCCCTCCTTCGACAGCAGCAAGCACAAAGTCAAATTTCTTGTTCAATGTATAAAGGAAACGCGCCATGAGTTTGTTGGCATTCCCGAGTTGTTTGTGAATATCACCTCCCGAATGCCCGCCGTTCAGCCCCGTAACAACAATCTTAAAATACTGTAACGAAGCCGGTGCAGATGCCGGTTCATACGTAAATGTCGCTACCGTTCCTTTACCGCCGGCACATCCCATAAAGAGCTGCCCTTCGTCTTCGCTGTCGAGGTTGAGCAGGATTCTTCCGGTCATAAAGCCTTCGGCTAACGCTGCAGCTCCTGTCAGGCCAGTCTCTTCGTCAACCGTAAACAGGCATTCGATTGGGCCATGCTCGATATTGTCCGAAGCTAATAACGCTAATTCGGCCGCCATGCCGATTCCGTTGTCGGCCCCCAACGTCGTCCCTTTCGCACGTAACCATTCTCCGTCGACCACCGTTTCTATCGGGTCATTATCAAAATCATGCACAACGTCGTTGTTTTTTTCACAAACCATGTCCATGTGCGACTGTAGCACAACCGTCGGCAGCTGTTCATATCCGGGCGTAGCAGCCTTTGAGATCAGGATATTTCCGACGGCGTCTTTCTTGAGCGGGAGATGGTGTTGGTCGGCAAAGTTTTCCAGATACCGAATGATTTTCCCCTCCTTCTTCGATGGGCGAGGCACTTGGGTAATTTCGTAAAAATACTTCCACACAATGGCAGGTTGTAAATCTAAAATTGTCTTCATGTTTTTAATTCTTTATACATTGTATTAAACCGTTGATATTATTAAAGATACGAGCATCAAACAGAAAAAAGACAGAATTATTCGCAAAAAGGAATGTTCTATTTGGCGAAACTTGTATCTTTGCGTCCACAAAGATAAGAAAAATGTTTATCACGCTAACAATAGGAACAGCAATTATTATTTTGACTATTTGTCTCGTTCTGCTCTGTATAAGGGTCATTATAAAAAAGGACGGACATTTTCCGAATACACACATCGACAGCAGCCCTGCTTTGCGCAAGCAGGGAATATGTTGTGCGAAAACACAAGACCGGCAAGCTCTACACCATAAAAACCTTGCAGAGCGCATGAAAGAAATGAATATAAACTAAATTTTGGCTGATATATGAAGAATAATGTAAACTATGTGATTCAAGGGATTCTCGCAATTGCTGTGATTATCCTGTTTGTAATGTATTTCTCCGGAAAAAAGAGCAATACTCCCGCCATGAGGAGTGCGACGGCCGAGTCGGGCGAACAGATTGCCGGATTTCCGGTGGCATATATTAATGTAGATTCATTATTGCTGAAGTACAATTTTTCCATCGATCTGAACGAGCAAATCCTGAAAAAACAGGAGAATGCACGTGCCAACTACACACAGAAAGCGCGTAGTCTGCAATCGGAAGCCGAAGAATTTCAGTACAAATTGCAGAACGGAGCTTTTGCTACGCGCGAACGGGCAGAGCAGGAACAGCAACGTCTGATGAAAAAGCAACAGGAATTGCAGGAACTTGACAGCCGACTGACACAAGAGTTGATGGAGCAGACCCAAGCTATGAATGAGCAACTGCGCGACACGGTAGTCCATTATCTGAAACAATATAATCAGGGCAAGGGCTACCAGATTATTTTCAGTAATACGGCCGGTAGCCCGATCTTTCTGGCAGACGATGCTTACAATATTACCAACGAAATTGTGGAATACCTGAACAAACGGTATTCGGGCGCAAAGTAAAGAAAGAGGCCGAAGACAAAATCGGAAAACCTACTCTCCACCTACCGGCACTCCTTTACAGAAGGTTTTTACGACGTTAAACTGCGCATCGACGATGTTGATATCGGCGTCTTTGCCGACAGCAATGGAGCCTTTGCGGTCGAAAATTCCCATCATTTTGGCAGTCGTGCCGCTCGTCATCCTGACAACATCGATGGCGGGAAGTCCGACGTTGAAGATGAGATGACGAACCATCTTGTCGACCGGAGTGATCGACGAGGCTAATGAGGTGCGTGTACTGTTCATGACAACGCCGTTTTCGACCACATACGTCTCTCCGCACGAATGGATCGTGTCGCCATGCGTCACGACGCCGGCCGCTCTGCTGGCATCGGAACAGACCGAAAGTCTGTCCGCCCCTTTGCAGCGATAGGCAATCTGAATCAGTTCGTTGGGCAAGTGATAGCCGTCGCAGATGATTTCGGCATACAGCGCGTCTTGCGTCAATGCCGCTTCAACGACACCGCCGATGCGGAAGGGTCCCGTTTTCTTCGTCTGCGACATGGCGTTGTAGAGATGCGTCACACTCGTCGCTCCGGCTTCGATCGCCGCCAGCACTTCGTTGTATTCCGCACAGCTATGTCCTACCGACAGTTGGATGTTCATCGCCCGCAACGCCGGAAAATAATCGAGGTTATGCCCGACTTCGGGCGCAATGGTAGTGCGCCGGATGACGTCGCTGTAAGTTTCGTAAAACCGCAGATGATCGTCTGTCATGGGGAGAATAGCGTCTTCGGCCTGACTCCCTTTGTAGACCTTGTTTAGGAAAGGCCCTTCGAGATGACAGCCTGCGATCTCCGTCTCTCCCGCTTGGTTCTGCCGCATGACCGAACGGATGGCTTGCAGCCCTTGCTCAAGCTCGGGCAACAGATCGGCTGCCAATGTCGGGTAGAGGGTGGTCACTCCGTGTCTGCCGTAAAATGCACGCATCTTCACGACAGCTTCTTCTGTTCCCTGATTACAGTCGTACCCGCCTCCGCCGTGGCAATGCGCGTCGATGTAGCCGGGGACCACTGAAAGCCCGGTTCCGTTGATGACCCTTGTTGCGTCTGCCGTCTCTTCAGAAGTACGGCAGACCGATGCAATTACGCCGTCGGAAAGCATAAGACTTCCGTCGCGGATGATTTCCTGTTCGGTATAAATATCGATGTGAGTAATCCGAATATTCATGGGTATTTTGTTGCTGAAGTGCATGACGGTTTATTGGTTGGCCATGCGGTAGATGGCTTCCATATCCTCGCGATTCAGTTTCTTGAAGTTACCAGCCGTCACGCTGCCGTTCCGACTGCATTTATCGGCCATCAGTCGGATCTCTTCGTCGGTGGCTTCGCGCCCGATCAATTCTCTGATGCTCACCGGCATGCCGATAGCCCGGTAGAAGTCTTCCATTGCCTTGATGCCGGCCAGCGCCGTACTTTCGGGATCGGTAAAGTCGTTGTCGATTCCCATCACATTAACGGCAAACCGAACGAAACGGGATACGTTCTCACGGTAGGTGTAACGCGCCCAACTTCCCCAAAGGGCTGCCAGCCCCGCACCGTGAGCTACATCGAACAGAGCGCTCAGCTCGTGTTCGAGCATGTGCGTGGCAAAATCGGGCGTTGTCCCGCATCCCGTTAGGTCGTTGTGCGCAAGACTGCTGGCCCACATGATCTGAGCGCGATAGCGATAATTCGTCGGGTCGTTCAGCACCTTAAACGTACTGTCCCTGACGACGCGCAGCAAACCTTCGGCCAACGTATCGGTAAGCGTCATATCGTCGTCCTGAGAGAAATAGCGCTCCATCGTGTGCATCATGATGTCTACCGCCCCGCAGGCTGTCTGATAGGGAGGCAACGTATAGGTGCGCTCCGGGTTCATGATGGCAAAACGGCAACGTCCCAAGTTGCTGTCGTAAGCCCGCTTGAGCTCCCCTTCTTCTTTCGAGATCACGCTTCCGCTGCTCATCTCACTTCCGGCCGCGGGGATGGTCAGTACGGCTGCCACGGGATAGCAGGCTCGCGCTTTCGCTTTACCCTCGAAGAAGTCCCACACATCGCCCTCGTAGGCCAGTCCGTAGGCAATCGCCTTGGCTGAGTCGATGACACTTCCTCCTCCCACGGCAAGGATAAAATCGACCCGCTCGCTGCGTCCCAGCTCGATACCTTCGTACACTTTCGACAGTCTGGGATTAGGCACGACACCGCCCAACTCTACGAAAGGAATCTGTTCGCCGTTAAGCAGATCACGGATTTTCCCAAGCAAACCGGAGCGCTCGGCGCTGCCTCCTCCGTAATGTATCAACACCTTGTTCCCTCCGTAACGCTTGATCAGTTTCGCAACCTTCTCTTCCGAGTTTGCTCCGAATATCACTTCGGTAGGAGCATAATAAGTAAAATCTTTCATGACGCGGTCTTGTTTAATTTTTGGAGAGACAAATTTAAACAAAAGTTCCGACAATTTCAAACAGCATCCATTAAAATAATGTTCAACAATTTATCGCCTTACCCTGACCTGAAAAACGTCAAAACCTTTTTACAGAAACAAGGACCAACAGACATCAGTTAGCCCATGCGGCTGATTTTTTTCAGTCGTTCTTCGTCGATGATTTTGATTTTGCGGCCATCCAACGCGATGATGTGTTCGGTTACGAACGTCGAGAGGGTACGGATGGCATTCGAAGTCGTCATGTTCGAGAGATTCGCCAAGTCTTCGCGCGAGAGGTAGATGCTGATTGTTGCGCCGTCTTCTTCGAGTCCGTAATTATCTTTGAGGAAAAGCAGGGATTCGGCCAGACGTCCGCGAATATGCTTCTGTGTCAGGTTGACCGTTCGTTCGTCCGCGATTCCCAAATCAATCGAAAGTTGACGAATAAAAAACATGGCCAGCTTGAAATTGGCGCGAATGAGTGACTCGACAACGGTCATTGGAATGATACATACGGTCGAAGCTTCGAACGCCGAAGCATTGGTCAGGTACGGCTCCCGTGCAAAATAGGCACGGTAGGCAAAATACTGGATCGGCTTGATTACCCGAATAATCTGGCTACGTCCGCCCACTCCCTGTTTGGAGATTTTTACTTTTCCTTTCAGTACGCACATCATGTCTTTCGCCTCATCGCCTTCACAGTAAATCATCTCATTGCGTTTGAAATGCTGGATCGTCGAATTGGCTTTCAAGACCTCCCGTTCCTGCTCGGTTAAGACCCTCCACACCTCTGCTAAACTGGCCGATATATCAAATTCTTTTTTTCCCGATTTGCCCACTGCTGTTTTATAACATACTTTTGAAGCACAAAAATAGAACATATTTTCGAGATGTAAAAAAAATCTTTGATCGACAGATTTTGTGGCGAGGCTTTTTCTCAAACGTTTGCTCTAACAGCCGGTATACTGTGGGAAAACGGACGACTGACCGGTTGCTTTCTTCTTTGCAAACGGATATTTGCAAATGGAATGTACGAAGAGACAGCTTTTTTTATAGCAGAAACGATTGTCGGCGTCCTTCTCCGGATGTAAAGAAGTGTTATTTTTACATAAGTATTTGACTTTCCGAAAAAAAGTATCTATTTTTGTCGCCGAGAAAAAACAGATAAAAAATGAAAAAGACTTTATTCGTCGTCGTTGCCGTAGCATGTGCGGCTTCGGTCGTGGCGCAGGATGTGCCGAAAGACACATCGTATTGGAAGAAAAGCGGTTCGTCATCGTTGACGTTCGGGCAAACCTCGTTCACGAATTGGGCGGCCGGAGGGAATAATTCGGTATCGGTACTGGCTTCGTTTGCCGGGAAGTTGGGTTACGAAAAAGATCCCTGGATGTGGGACAATTCGGTTGATCTGGGTTACGGACTCTCGTATCAGGGAAGTGATCAGATCAAGAACGATGACCATATTGATCTGGCTACACGCTTGGGATATAAAGCTTCGTCGTTGTGGGCATACGCAGTCGAATTGAACTTTAAGTCGCAGTTTTATAAAGGATACGGTAAATATCCGGTTGAAGACGAAACGAAATATATTTCAAAATTCATGGCTCCGGGCTATCTGATCAGCTCGGTGGGTGTGAACTATACGCACCCGAAGGAAGATTTCAAAGTGTTGCTTTCGCCCATGTCGGAAAAGATGACTTTTGTAACCGACCGTCGTCTTTCGGACGAAGGTATGTACGGCGTAGACCAGGGCAAAAAGGTTTTTGCCGAGTTCGGTGCGCTGGCTAAAGCTACGTATTCGAGGAAGTTTACGGAAAATGTGTTATTTGGTACGGAACTGCTGCTGACGTCGGCTTACCGGACCTTCGGGAACGTCGATATGGATTGGAGGTTGTCACTCGACTGGAAGTTGAACAAATACTTTACATTCAAGGCCAATACGTACCTGCTGTATGACGATAATATCAAGTTTGTCGACAAAGACGGTACCC
>ERZ772960.1404-NODE-1404-length-19204-cov-6.077341_pt1 | contig 19204 bp, 5 predicted proteins | sample MGYA00580678_ERZ772960 | MGnify/ENA primary metagenome ERZ772960 (study PRJEB29015, sample SAMEA2737930) | human oral metagenome | biome: human oral; feature: human-associated habitat; material: dental | place: China | collected 2059 ... | reverse complement strand
GCGCCTTCAACGCCGACTTCGACGGCGACCAGATGGCCGTCCACCTGCCGCTGGGCGCCGAGGCGCAGGCCGAGGCCCGCATCCTCATGCTGTCCTCGAACAACATCCTCAAGCCCTCCGACGGGCGCCCCGTGACCATGCCCAGTCAGGACATGATTATCGGCACCTACTACCTCACCTCCGACCCCGACCCGGCGGTCGAGGTCGAGCGCGACGCCGAGGGCAACGAGATCGTCCCGGCCTTCTCCTCCTTCGCGGAGGCGGTCATGGCCTACGACTTCGGCAAGCTCCACGTCAACGCCGCCTGCGACATCCGCTTCGAGGAGGGCATCGCCGCGCCCGAGGGCTGGCAGCCGCCCGAGGGCTGGAGCGAGGGCGACCCGATCACCCTGCGCACCTCGCTGGGCCGGGCCCTGTTCAACACCTCGCTGCCCGAGACCTTCCCCTACGTCAACTACATCGTTGACAAGAAGCAGCTGGGCAACATCGTCAACGCCCTGGCGGAGAACTACTCGCGCGTCGAGGTCGCCGCCTCCCTGGACGCCCTCAAGGCCAACGGCTTCTACTGGTCCACCTGGTCCGGTATCACCGTCGCCTTCGCCGACGTCGTCTCCCCGGAGGCCAAGCAGGAGATCCTCGTTCGCTACGAGAACGAGGCCGCCGAGATCGAGGAGCAGTTCGAGCTCGGTGCCCTCACCGAGGACGACCGCTACGCCTCGCTCATCGACATCTGGACCAAGGCCACCGCCGAGGTCGCCGAGGCGATGCGCGAGAACTTCCCGCAGCGCAACACCGTCTACCAGATGGTGGTCTCCGGGGCCCGAGGCAACTGGGACCAGATCCGCCAGCTCGCCGGTATGCGCGGCCTGGTGGCCGACCCCAGGCAGCGCCTCATCGAGCGCCCGATCAAGTCCAACTACCGCGAGGGCCTGAGCGTCCTGGAGTACTTCATCGCCACCCACGGCGCCCGCAAGGGCCTGGCGGACACCGCCCTGCGCACCGCCGACTCCGGGTACCTCACGCGGCGTCTCGTCGACGTCTCGCAGGACGTCATCGTCCGCGAGGAGGACTGCGGCACCCGCAAGGGCCTGACCAAGCGGATCTTCTCCTGGATCGAGGCCGGCGACGAGCTCATCAAGGAGCCCTCGGAGATCCTGGGCACCACCGTGTTCGGCACCACCCTGGCGCGCGACGCCATCGACGCCGAGGGCAACCTCATCATCGAGGCCGGCGCCGACCTCGGCGACGCCGAGATCCAGGCCGCCATCGACGCGGGCATCGAGGAGATCACGGTCCGCTCCGTGCTCACCTGCGACTCCAACGTCGGTACCTGCGCCGCCTGCTACGGCCGCTCGCTGGCCACCGGTAAGCGCGTCGACATCGGTGAGGCCGTCGGCATCATCGCCGCCCAGTCCATCGGTGAGCCCGGTACGCAGCTGACCATGCGTACCTTCCACACCGGTGGTGCGGCCGGCGCCGCCGACATCACCCAGGGTCTGCCCCGTGTGCAGGAGCTCTTCGAGGCCCGCACGCCCAAGGGCGAGGCCGCCGTGGCCGAGGCCGCCGGCACCCTCAAGATCGAGGACGACGCCGACGGCAAGCGCCTGGTCATCACCCGCGACGACGGCGAGGAGGACGTCATCGTCCCGGTCTCGCGCCGTCAGCGCCTGCTGGTGGGCGACGGCGACCACGTCGAGCCCGGCCAGGCCCTCACCGAGGGGCCGGTCGACCCCAAGAAGGTCCTGCGCCTGCGCTCGGTGGCCGCCACCCAGCGCCACCTCGTCGAGGAGGTCCAGGAGGTCTACCGCTCCCAGGGCGTGGACATCCACTCCAAGCACATCGAGGTCATCGTGCGCCAGATGCTGCGCCGCGTGACCGTGCTGGACTCCGGGGACACCCGCCTCCTCCAGGGCGACCTCGTGGACGTCATGCACTACCGCGCCGAGAACCGCCGGGTCATGGCCGAGGGCGGCAAGACCGCCACCGGCCGTACCGAGCTCATGGGAATCACCAAGGCCTCGCTGGCCACGGACTCCTGGCTGAGCGCCGCCTCCTTCCAGGAGACCACGCGCGTGCTCACCGAGGCCGCCATGAACGGCAAGTCCGACCCGCTGCTGGGCCTCAAGGAGAACGTCATCCTCGGTAAGCTCATCCCCGCCGGTACGGGCCTGGCCCGCTACTCGGACATCGAGGTCGAGCCCACCGAGGAGGTCAAGGCGGAGGTCTTCTCCCGCGTGGACCTGGGAGACGGCGTCTTCGGCGAGTCCGTCGCCCTGGACGACTTCCACTTCGGTGGGGACCTGCGTGCGGACTTCTCCGACGACTTCCGCACCGGTTTCTCCAGCAGCGAGGACGTCGAGTTCTGACCGAGCCCCCACCGGGTCCACGGGACCTGAGGCTCGCATAGCGTTCGGCCCGCTCCCCAGCAGGGGAGCGGGCCGAACGCCGTCAGAGGCCGGGCGTGGAGGAGCCGGGCTCGGAGGAATGGGTCTCAGGCACTGAGCATGGTCTCGCGGACACGGCCGACCCAGGTGATCTTGTCCTCCAGTGAGGCGCTCGCCGGGGTGTTGATCTTGAGACCCTCGTAGACCTGGACGCCGTCGGCGGCCCGCATCGTGGCGGCCACCCTCTCCGGGGTGAGCCAGCTCGTCGGCTCGTGCTCGGCCAGCGGCAGGTGGGCGTCGGCCCACGCCCAGGCCCACTGCGTCTCCTCCGGTCCGGCTCCTGAGATCATGACGCCGCCCAGGAGGCCCGCCTCCACGAGCTCGCGCACGTGGTTCTCCGGGGTGGACGGGTCATGGGTCTCGATGACGGAGCGACCCCAGTTGACGGTGATGAGCGCTGCGGTGTCCCGGCAGGCGGCGATCTCCTGGGCCAGTGTCAGGAAGGCCTTCTCCGAGGGGCCCACGCCGCCCTCGGCATCGCAGTGCTCCACGATCATCCCCAGGCCGCGGGAGGCGAAGTCCTCGCTCAGCTCGCTCAAGGAGGCGTGGAAGGCCTCGGGGGTGGCCTGGTGGTGCGGCGCCGAGTGCAGCTCCACCCGGGTGACGAGCCGCTCGCCCGCAGCCTCGTGCAGGCGGTCGACTGCCTCCAGCAGCGAGCGGGTGTAGGCCAGTGCCTGAGCACGTCCGCCATCGTCGGGGGAGGCCAGGCCGAAGACGGGATCGGCCCCGGCGCGCCCCATGGTTCCCGGGATCGCCGTGATGACGCACTGGTGGAATCGTCCGGCCAGCTGCTCGGCCAGCCACGGCTCGGGGGCATCCAGGGCCTCCCGGAAGGGCAGCTCGATGCCGTCGACCCAGCCGAGGTCGGACAGTGCGGCGTACAGGGCGGCGGCGCCGCGGCGGTCCTCCCTGAAGAGGGTGTAGTCGGGGATGGTCCCCCGCACCCGGCGCTGGGCGCGCACCACCCACCCGATGAGGTCGGCGTCGTCAGCGGACGGGACGGTCAGGCGCATGCTGGTGTAGCCGTCACCGGTGTCGACGGGCGTCACCCTGCCGCCGTGGGCCTCGGCCCAGGCGGCGAGGTAGCGGCGGAAGCGGGCTTCGAGGACGGACTCGGGCTGGGCCTGGACGGTGATGTCGTCCAGGGAGTCGATCTTCTCGGTGGCCCACAGTCCCAGCAGGTTCTCAAGGACCTCGATGCTGCGACGGCGTGAGGCCAACTCGAGGTGCACGGTGGGAAGGACGCCGAGCACGCAGTGGTGGCAGCCGTCCCTGCTGCCCGCGCAGCGGCAGGAGCGCAGGTGGGTGAGGGCCCAGTCCAGGACGCCGCGCAGGACCTCGGGGTCGGCGTAGCGGTCGAGGTAGCCGGTGCCGCCGGGAACGGTGTCGGCGACCACCAGGTAGCGGGTGGGCACGCCCTTGCTGCGTCCGGGCACGTCGCGGATATCCAGGTGCTGGGGGTCCCCGCCCAGGTCGAGTCGGATGCCGAGCATGAGCGCGGCCTCGAGCGCGACGAGCTCGGCGGGGTCGTCCAGGGCGGTCTCGGGCAGGAGGACGCGCAGCGCCTGGGTGGTGAGCTCGTGCTTGAGGTATACGCGGGTCCACTTCTCCTTCTCGCCCCGGCGGGTGCGGCAGAAGCCGCGGTGCCGCACGGCCTGACGTGCGTTGCTGCCCTCACGCAGGTCGACGACGCCGCACATGGTGCAGGTGAGGAAGCCCGGGGCCTGGTGCTCGGTGCCGCCGACGACAAGGCCGGGTCCGGAGCGTGAGAGCGGGCCGAGGTTGTAGCTGCGGACGACGGCCCGGCTCAGGTGCTCCACGCCGAAGGTGTAGTCGCTCAGGCGCCAGGCGGAGGTGACGGAGTCCTGGGGGTCCACGCCCCAGGCCATGTCGAAGGTGAGCCGGGAGCGCTCCTCCATGGAGTCGGTGATGGTGGTGTCCTCGATGCTCGCCACGGAGGAGACCCGTCGCAGAGGCCTCATGGTGACTCGCTGACCCACGTCGGTGACGCCGAGGCTGTGGCACTGGGGGCAGCCCTCCGCCCGCGGGCTGGGACCGGACCAGCCGCAGGCGGGGCAGACGCAGGTGAGGCCCGCGGCGGCCTCGTCGGCGTTGAGGTCAATGGCGTCCACGACCACCTTGCGGCCGTAGGCGTAGAAGCTGGCCCCGGGTGCGAGCTCGCTCAGGGCGGTGGTCGAGGGGCGGGTGACCTCGTAGTCGACGTTCTGGATGTCCGAGGTGGCGCTGTCCTGGCTGTCGCCGCGCCACCACAGGTGCGCCTCCAGGGTGGTGGAGTCGTCCAGGAGGTTGTAGCCGGGCAGGAGGCCCTCGCGTCCCAGCGCGGTGAAGGTCTCGTTGATCTCGGGGTCGTTGAGGTGGCGCGTCTGACGGCCGCGGAGTGCCCTCGCTTCCCCGCGGAGGCGCTCGAGGTCGCGTTCGTCCGCCTCGTCGCGGTGCCCGAGAGCGAGGAGGCGGTTGATACTGTCCCGTGTCTGCTCGCTCTGCTCACGCAGGGCACGGGTCTCGGCGTTCCACCGGCTGGCGATCCTGTCCACGGCGGCGGGCAGGCCGACGCGGCAGTGGGCGATGAGGTGGTCACGGGCGGGGGCGACCTCGCCAGGGAAGAGCGCGAGGAAGGACTCGACGAGGGTCTCGGCGTGGGCGGAGACGTAGCCGGTGAACGTGTCGAGCCAGCAGGGCGCCGGGTCCGTGGCCTCTCCCCCGGTGCCGCTGGGGCCGGGGCGGCGCGCGTCGCGCCACTGCTCGAAGACCGTCCTGATGCTGCCGGGCGGCGCGGGGACGGAATCGGGGACGGCGGTGTCCAGGACGTGGGCGGTGAGCTGGCGGGTGAGGAGCTCGGTGGCGCGCAGGTAGGCGGCCGGGGGCCGCACGACGCCGTCGAGGAGCTCAGCGGGCTCCTCGAGGTAGGGCATGGTGCGGGTGGTGGGGCGCACGACGGCCAGGACGAGGGCGTTGCCGTCACTACGGCCGGCGCGGCCCACGCGCTGGAGGTAGCTGGCGGTGGTGCGGGGCAGGGAGGCGAGGCAGACCACGGAGAGGTCCCCGATGTCCACGCCGAGCTCGAGGGTGGGGGTGCAGGTCAGGACGTTGGGGTCCGTGCCGGTGTCGGAGCGGGCGAAGGCCTCCTCCAGCTCCTCGCGGCGCTGGCGGTCCAGGAGGGCGGTGTGCTCCCGGGCCTTGATGGGGCGCAGGCGCCCCTGGGTGTAGAGGGCACGGTAGTAGTCGGCGCCCTGCCCCGCCCCGCCCTCTGAGGTGGCCTGGCCCGGGGCGGGGCCCAGGGTCCCGGTGCAGTGCCGCCGGGTGCACCGGGCGCCCGTCCAGACGGCTTCGCGCTCCGAGGCGACGGTGAGGACCTGACGGCACCGGTCGCACACGAGCCTGGCGGCCTCACGGGTGTCGATGACCAGTCTCTGCGGGACCAGCCCGTAGGTGCGGCCGGTGGGCGTTGACCGGGCGTCCAGGACGCCCCGGCCGGCCAGGAGCTCGGCGGCCTCGCGCAGGAGGGCCCCCGCGGAGCCGTCCGTCGGGCCGTCGCTGACGTCCAGGCAGCGTCGGGTCCAGTCCCCCGCCCAGGTGGTGGGGGCGCCGTTCAGGGTGATGAAGTCGCTGTCCTTGTCGGTCCTGCCGGTAGTGAGGAACCCGGGGCGGGCGCTGCGCGAGCCGAAGCGGCGCATGGCCCGGTTGCGGGCGCCGCCTCCGACGAGCCAGGTGCGTCCGTCCTGGTCGCGGTAGGGCTTCAACCAGGGGTGGGCGATGCCCCCGACCAGGCGGAGGTGGTCCAGGAGCCCGAGGAGCCACTGCTCGTAGGCGCGTCGGGGCGCCTGGGTCCCGGGGACGTAGCCTGCGCTGTTGAGGTGGGACTCGCGCAGGATACCGGCGACGTCGGAGAGGTCCTCACCGGTGAGGTCGACGTCGACGTTCCAGGAGCCGGTCAGCTCCAGGGTGCGTCCGAGGCGGGCGAAGAGCCCTGCCTCCAGGTGGGCCTCCTGGACGAGGCGCTGCCGGACGGCCTTGTGGCGTGCCCCGCCCCTGTCCGCGGCGAGCCAGGTGTTGTCCCGGTCCCAGCCCATGCGTCGTACCAGGGACGGCGGGGCCAGGAGGTAGAGCTCCTGGTCGCCCTCGTGGCGTCGTGTCGCGGCCGGGACGAGGTTGTGGGAGAGGTCCTCCAGGGTGGTCCGCCCTCCGGCGGCGCGGGCGGCGCGGTAGAGGGCGGAGCGGAGGTTGAAACGGAAGGCGCGGGCCTCGATAAAGGCGGCCCGGTGGGCGGCGTCCTGGACGGAGTCGGTGAAGACGAGGGTCTTCTTCTCCTCGTCGGGCAGGTGGGTGGAGCCGAAGGCCTGGGACAGGGCGACGGACAGGAGGGTGGAGGCGGCTGTGCCCATGAAGCGGACGGCGTCCCGGGTGCCGCAGGCGGGGCAGGTGTCGCGCCTCGCGTCGTCCCCGGTCAGGGGCTGGTGGACGGGGATGAAGCGCTGGTGGGCCTCGGAGTCCGGGGCGGGGCGCAGGAGGGCGGGACCCGAGGGGTCGAGGAGGTGAGCGCCCTCGGGGTCGGCGGCGCGCATGAGGTAGCGCAGGTGGGAGTGGTCGGTCGAGGAGACGCCCGCCTGCCAGATGGCCAGGTGGTGGGCGTTCAGGGCGCCCTCGGTGTGGCGCTCGGCGGTGCCCGGCCTCAGGGCGGCCCAGCCGGAGGCGCCGCAGGAGCGGCAGTAGACGGCGGGGAGGAAGGTGGTGCCTTCCTCCTTCACGGTGGTGGGGGTCCACCAGGTGAAGGAGGGTTCGGCGGAGACCTCCCGCAGGAGTCGGTGGACGTCGCGGACCCAGAGCTGGACCTGGACGTCGATGAGGGGGCGGAGGCGCCCTGTGGCCGGATCCTGTGTGCGGGCGTAGGAGGCGAGGGCGAGGAGGCGGCTGAGGGCGCTGACGCCGACCCTGCGGGTGGCGGGGTCGGTGGAGTACCAGGGGCGCATGGTCGCCCGCCCCAGGGCCATGAGGGCCTCGTCGACGGTGACGGGGCGCGTGCCCAGGACTCCCAGGAGGGTCTGTCCCACGGCGTGCCCGGTGAGCCGCCGGCCCAGTGCGATGGGGTCGGAGAGGTCGTCGGTGGCGGGCCTGCCGTCGTCGGTGACGAGGACGGACTGGGCCAGACGCCTCCAGCCAGCGGCGTCCGTGGGGGCGCTGACGGCGGCGATGTCACCCGGGTCCGGGAAGATCCGGGTGGCGTTCTCCCCCGGCCCGGGGAAGGCCTCGTCGGGGGTGAGGCGGTCCTCGGTAATGACGCAGTCCGCCTCGAAGGGGCGTCCGAAGACGGTCTGGGCGAGGTCCCGCATGGGGGCGGTGGCCGCGTCGGCGCCGCCCGGGTCGGGGTGGCCGTCCGGGGGGCGCGGGGAGGTGAGGTCGCCCAGGGTCGCGGAGGTGGCAACAGGGACGACGTCCCCCAGGGGCCGCCCCGGCCGGGCGATACCCAGGGCGGCGCCGAGACGGCGCAGGAGCATGGCGACGTCGGTGCCCTGGGCGCCGTCGTAGGTGTGGAACTCGTCCAGGACGAGGTACTGCAGATCCTGCCCGGCGCCGCGCCACAGGTCCGCGTGGCGGGGGTCCATGAGGAGCAGGTCGAGCATCTTGTAGTTGGTGAGCAGGATGTGGGGCGGGTGGGTGCGCAGGGTGTCCCGGTGGTCGATGACGTGCTCGGCGCTCATGACGCGGTGGTGCCCGTCACCGCCGATGTAGAGGCCGACGCGCACCCCGTCCAGCTCGGGGGCGCTGCTCACGGTCTGGGCGATGCGACGGGCCTGGTCGGTGGCCAGGGCGTTCATGGGGTAGAGGATGATGGCGGTAATGCCGCTGGGGCCTCTGCCGTGGGCGCGGCGCGCGTGGTCCAGCAGGGGCAGGAGGAAGGCCTCGGTCTTGCCGCTTCCGGTGCCGGTGGTCACGAGCGTGGGCCGTGGTGCGTGGTCGCGGCTGCTTAGGCGCTCAAAGGCGCGGGCCTGGTGCAGGTAGGGGGTGAACCCGGCGGGCATCCAGCTCAGGGGGCTGGCCCAGGTGGGGGTAACACTGCGGAAGGGCGGGCGCAGCCTCAGGTAGGGGCCGCGGAAGATGCCGTGCTCGGAGGAGTCGAGGAAGGCGGCCAGGACGTTGCGCGCGGCCGGGTCGGCCAGGGAGTACGTGGTGGACAGGTACTCCACGAGCCCGGTGCGGACGTCCTCTGCAAGGAGGCTCGGCAGGCTGGGGGTGAAGGCGGCGTGCCTGCCCCGGGACGGTGCAGAGGTGCCCATTACCAGCCGCCTGCGGGGTGGGGGCCTGGGGAGCCGAAACCCACCCGGTCGGGCACGGCCCCGGGGACGGCGAGAAGACGTTGGCACGAGCAGCAGTGGGATGAGTCGGGAGCCAGTTCGGTGCGGCACAGGGGGCACAGGGGTACGTCTGCGGCTGTGGCATTGCGGGTGTAGGTACCCAACTGGCTATTGAGCACCTCGGTGTTGCAGTCCATGTTTTCTCACTGCACTCCGAGGAGCTGGCGCTCGTGGATGATGGTGTCCACTGCGTTCAGGACGTCCTGGCTGCGTCTGGCCACTGTGACGCCGGGGCGGTGGGCGTAGTGGGCTCCCCAGGTGGTCTCGCGCACGACCCGCTCGGTGAGGATGAGGCCGCGGCCGTGGTCGAGGGCCTTGCGGGCCTGGATGCGGGTTCCGGAGTGCTCGCCCGCGGCGACGACGACGGTGGCCAGCCCGTACCCGCTCATGACGGCGTTGCGCATGGGGAAGGTGATGCGTGACCCGTGCGTGCCCGGGGGGAACTGGGTGGCGACCAGTCCTCCCGCGGCCACGACGCGGCGGCGCAGGTCCCTGTTCCCCGCCGGGAAGGTGGAGTCGATCCCGGTGCCCATCATGGCCACGGTGCGCCCGCCTCGGGCCAGGGCCTCCTCGTGGGCGACGGTGTCCGTACCCGCCGCGAGCCCGGAGACGACGGTCAGGCCCTGGTCGACCAGCGCGGCCGCGACCGTGCGCGCGACGTCCGCCCCCGCGTCGTCCAGGCGGCGCGTGCCGACGACGCACACCCCCAAGTCGTGCTGCCGAAGCGATCCCTCGGCGTAGAGCAGGGCGGGGGCCTCGCGGACCTCGGCGAGGGTGGTGGGGTAGGCGGGGTCGAGGATGCTGGTAATCGTCATGCCAGTGGCGAGCCACTTCGAGATGTCCTGCCGGGCGGCCTCCACCAGGGCGTCAGGGCCGAGGGGGAGCTCTACGGCGCCGCCCCGCAGCTCGTCCAGGACCGCCTGCGGGTCGCGGGTCTCCAACAGACGCAGGACACGCTCGGGCTGACTGACGTCCCGGGCGGGCGCACGGGTCACCGCCAGGACGAGCGCAAGACGATCAGGGTCAGCCACGTCCGCATCATAAGCGGCCCCACCGACACGGTCTCGGCGTACTGGTTCTAGCGTCATGACCCGGGTCGCCCCTTCTGTGCGCCTTGGCCGCCATCCTCCAGGGGCCGGCCGTCGGCGTCGGTGAGGCCGGCGGCGGCGAGGCGGCGGCAGAACTCGGCGTGGGCGGCGGTCATCTCGGCCTCGCGGTCGGCCTTGGTGAAGGGGGCCTCGTAGCGGGAGAGGAGGTCGGTGTAGGGGCCGTCCTGGTACCAGGCGTCGGGCGGCTGGTCGGCGCAGGGGTCGAGCCCCGCCTCCTCCATGTCCTGGATGTAGGACATGAGGGTGGGGTAGTCGGTCTTGTCCTGGTGGACGCCGTAGGCCTGGTGGTGCCTGGCGATCTGGTGGCCCAGGGCGTCGAACCACATGGTGTGCTCGTACTTGCGCAGGACGCCGAACTGGGCGCGGTAGATGAGGCAGAGCTGCTCGGCGGTGAGCCCCAGCATAATGGCGCCCAGGGCGTCGGTCTCCACCAGGGCGGCGCGGCGTTCGTAGTCGCTGCGCAGGGGCGTGTCCATGGTCCAGGTGGACAGGCCGAGGTCGCCCGCGTGGTCCCAGGTAATGTGCTCTTCCCCCGCCTGCGGGTCAGCGGGGTGCGGGGCCTCGGCCCGCGCCCGCTTGCCGACGGCGAGGGCGGGCCAGTCGGCGAAGGCGGGGGTCCACGCATCCTCCGGGTCCGTGAGCGGCGCCAGGGCTTTCCACAGGGGCTCAAAGTCCCGGGTGAGGCAGTTGAGGCGAAGCGTCCGCAGCAGCAGGTAGCGCCAGGCCGGGTGCTTAAGAGGGGCGGGGAGCTTCTCAATAAACTCGGTGTGAAGATCCGACTTACCGCTTACCTTGACAAAGTAGTCAGCGGGCAGGGAGCACCACACGCCGCACATGAGGACGGTTGCGAGGGCGTCTTCCGGACGGGGTGAGAACCCCGCCGAGAACTCCTCCGAAGAATCGCCGCTTCGTCGCCAAGGCATCCTGCGGGAGAGGCGAAAAATCGTCGCGAAGCGGCGATTTTTCGCGTTGACATGCGTGGACATGCGCTGCGCCTACGGGGACGAGGGCCGGGACCAGTGAGCGCACGAGCCCGGGAACAGTCATCCGCCGCACTGCGACACGCCAGTAGTCCCAAGAGGGCACTCCACTCCAGCGATCAATGCGGGCCTCGTAGCACTCGCGGGCCACAGCGGGCTGATAGTTGGTGCGAGGGATGCAGAACTCAGGAAGCTCCTCCAGATCCCATGGATCATAATCGGAGTTGTGTTTCACAACCTCGCGAGGATTCTTAGCAAAAGGAGTTCCCACGTAGAAGTGAGGTCCTTGTAGGATCACCTCGTTCCACGAACTCGGCACCTCTGTGCGCCACACCATAGTCCCATCCTGCTTCGCACCTGTTTCATTCCAAGACATCGAAACACGAACATTCCGGGACCCAGACATGGTAGAATTATGCGCCAAAGATGCCAGCACTTCCTGGTGGTCTTGAAGAAGTGGACGCATCAACCGGGCTTGAGAAGCGGGAGTTTCGGAATCGTCGACGAGCTTACTCCAGACGCGGAGCACACTCTCATCAACCTTCACAATGCGTGCACAATGAGCACGTCTATCCCACCCGCCCTCTCGCAATTGAACCCCAGGTTTCTCGTCAGAGGTCGATCCACCAAGCGACCCCTCAAGAGTTTCAATAAGCTGCAAGCCAACAGCCTGAAGAAAATCAATAGCTCCGGGAGCGCCATAGATGTTCACACTAAAAAAAGTATGATGGTCTACTTCCTCAAATAAGACTGCCTCATTCTCGAAGCACCAGTGCCTTCTGAGACGCTTAAACACACCCTCGCGAAGTTTCCCGGCCTTCGGATCCATAAAATGACCTTCAGGATGGAGAAGGCCAGCAGAACCAACTTCACTCATCGAACGCCAAACACGCACCATAAACGCCATATAGAGGTTGGTGCGAATACCTGACAACACATCATATTCTGAAGATGATCCCAGAAATGCGGTAGTTCCAGCCGCAGACGCAAGGTCTCTCTGATATCTTGCAGATGCCTCAGATCTGGCGAGCACTTGCTCACGAAGCGTCTTGACAGCAGCAATAGGCTCCTTCTTCAAGTCGGTCAGCCCAAACCAGGGGTCGATCTCAGCCAAAGTGAGATCATCCTTCCAGTCCAGGCGCACCCACGGCGGGTTCCCAACCTGGAGGTCGAAGCCGCCGCGGGTGAAGACCTGGGCGAAGTCGAGCTCCCAGTGGAAGAATCCCTCCTTCTCGGTGATCTCCTGGACGGTGGCGAGCCAGGGGTGCAGCACCTGGAACTCGACGGAGGAGCGCATACCGGTCTCGGCGCGCTCGGTGCGCTCAATGAGGTCGAGGTCGTCGAACCCCGCCTGATCCACCAGGCGCTCGCTGTCAGCCGTCTGCACGGAGTCCAGGCCCAGGATGTCCTCCAGGGTGGCCAGCCACTCGCTCCAGTCGGGCAGTTCCTGCCGCCTGTCCAGCGGCCAGAAGGACAGGGCGCACCAGGCGTTCATGACGGTGCGCAGGCGCTGGTACATGGAGTCGGGGTCCGCGAGCGCGTTCTCAATGCGCTCACGGGTCACTGTGGAGGGCGGGGCCTGCAAGGCGTCGGGCATCCCCCAGACCTCAATGCGGCGGGAGGCCTCCTGCTCACTGACCTCCAGGCGCCGTGCCGCGATAGCCCAGAGCCTCTCCACGCGCCCGGCCAGGGCGATCAGGCGCTCCTCCTGGCTGGCTCGCCTGACCGTGCGCCTGCGCAGCTCCTTCTCCGCCTTGCGGCGTCTGTCCTCATCGGCCCTGCGTGCCTGCTCGGCCAGGTCGATCTGCTGGATCTCGCCGCCGAAGAGCGCCTCGGTAATGGCCGTCCCGGCACCGGCTGAGCCGACCGGTGCCACCGGGGCGCAGGCCGCCTGCTGATCAGCGGCTTCGTTCTCCAGGAATGCCTCGACCAGGGCGGCGTTGGCGTCGCGGCGCAGCACGTCATCGCGGCGGTGGTCGGGCCGCTTCAGCATGGTCTTGCGCCAGGTCCTCATGGCCTTGGCACCCGCCGAGTCGAGCTCCTTGGCCTGCTTGGCGTCGGCTACGGCGCCCCAGGTGGCCGAGGGCAGGAGGAAGTGGTGGACCTGCCCGGTGCCCAGGGTCCCCAGGGGCACGGCGGCCAGCCCCTGGTCCGTGGGGACCTCCTTGCTGTGCAAGGTCCTGGCCTTGCGCAGGGCGACCAGGTCGTAGGTGGCGCGGCGGGCCCCGATGAGGGAGTTGCCGCGCCTGAGGTGGAGGCCGAACCAGGGGGCGGCCAGGTGGGGCTGCATGACGTTGAGCCACATGGAGACCTCGGCCAGCTCCACGGCGGTGGCGTTGAGGTCCACGCCGTAGACCCGGTGCAGGGCGATCCACGCCTTGGTTCGGCGCCGCTCGGCGGGCAGCCGGTCGGCGTCGATCGTCTGCCCGAGCTCCTTCTGCCTGCGCTCCAGGTAGGCCTCGGCGAGCTGGTTGACGGCCTCGTTGGCGAAGGCCCCTGATCCCAGGGCGGGTTCGCACACGCGCACGCCCAGGACCTCTGCGGCGGTCGTGTCCTCAGTGAAGAGCTCGGCCAGGGAGTGGCGCACGACGCACTGGGTGAGGACCTCGGGGGTGTAGTAGGAGGCGGAGCGCTCACGGTCGCGTCCCGACAGGCGGTAGGCGAACTCCCCCGCGCCGTAGCGGCGGATGCGTCTCTCCCCCGTCGTCGGGTCCGTCACCCTCACAATGTCGGAGTCCGCGTAGCGCCCGGAGTCGACCTCGGGCACGAGCCAGGAGCCCTTGGAGGCGTCCCCGCCCTTGGCGACCTCCACCATCGGCTGGGTGGTGAGGACCCCGGAGTAGGACATGAGGCCCTCGTAGACGGCGCCGAGCTGGTTAATGCCCAGGTTCGCGTACGAGATCCACCCGCCGCGCCTGCGCGCCCCGCGTGATCCTTTGCCCGTGGGGGTGGACAGCAGCAGGAGGCGGAGCACCCGGTGGAGGGCGGCGTCGGAGAGCCAGTGGCGCACCCGGCCGTCCGTACCGTCAATGAGCGAGGTGCGGGAGCGGGCGAACAGGTCCGCGCGCAGGTCCTCCACCGGCATCTCCTGCACGCCGGGGACGTCACCGGACACCAGGCGGAAGAGGACGTCGAGGGAGGCGTGGATGTGGTGGGTGCGCGCGGCGGAGGCGGGCAGCTCCTCCAGGCACAGGTCGCGCAGCCGGTCCAGGCCGTAGCCCGAGGCGTAGTCGTCCGACGCCGTGGGCAGGACGCCCAGCTCCGGGTGGGCCTCGGCGAACAGGAGGAAGAGCAGCCGGTACAGGAAGCGCAGGGACTGGCGGGCCAGCTCGTCCGGAAGGTCCGGGTCCAGGAGGTCCTCGTCCTCCCCGGCCTCGCGCATAGAGCGCACCACGTCGCCGGCGACGATCTCCACGCTGCGGCGCAGGCCGTCGCGCAGCTCGGCGGAGACCCCTACGGCGTGGTTGGTGGAGTCCTGGGTCAGGGAGTCCATGACGGTAGTGCCCTCGGGTGTGGGCAGGAGGACCTCGCCGCTCATGAGCCCGGCCACGCGGGCCAGGCCGCCTGACGTCGTCGTCTCCCGGCGCTCCATGGCGGTCACCAGGTCCAGGGCCAGGTAGCGGCCCTCGGACCAGCGCGGGGCGTCGGTGAGCAGGGCCCAGCGGCCTGCCAGCACCAGGGCGTAGCGGGCGGTGGCGTCGGAGGCGAAGAGCTCGGACAGGGCCCGGGCCACGGTGAAGACGGCCTCCGGCTTGCCGCTCGCACTCGTGCGGCTCAGGGGCGTCACGAGCCCTCCGGTACCGGGCACCGCCTGGTCCGCCGCCCCGCCTGACGCCTGCTCCTCGGCCAGCAGGTCCCCGATCCCGTCCGTCGCGCAGGCCTCCAGCACCACGAGGGCGTGGCCCCCGGGGCCGCGCACGTCCAGCAGCACCGGGACCACGAGCTCGCGCTCACCCTGGAGGGTGACCAGCTCGGTGCGGTGGCTCGTCTCCAGGGCGGCAGCGGCCTCCTCGGAACCGGCGGCACCGGGCTCAGGGAGGAGGCCGAGAGCCCCCAGGAGGCGGTCGTGGGCGGGGGCCAGGAGGCGGGCGGAGGTCTGCCTGGCCGCGTCGTCACGCACACCGCCGGCCACCGCGCCGCCAGTCCCCTCGGTGACGTCCAGGGCCTGGTGGACGGCACGCAGGTAGTCCCCCGACACTGAGAGCAGCCCGTGAAGGGGGTCGGCGCCGCCTGCCTTGGCCTGTGCGCGCCAGCCCTTGACCAGGCCGGAGAGTCGTGCCGGGAAGCCCTCGGCGAGCCAGTGGGCGGAGAGGAACTCGGTGTCGTTGACAATGACGTCGTCCATCACATGCTCCTGGGGACGATGACGGCCAGCAACCGGACATGAGGCTCCCCGGTCACCTGCATGGAGGTGATGAGGTCGTCAATGCCCTGGGCCGTGCGTTCAATGCGCTCCCGTCTCGCGCGGGAGACCGATGGCAGGGTCAGGTGGTCCAGGCTCTCCTGGTGCCAGACGGACAGGCGTTCGCGGTCGGCCGCCAGGCGCGCGTCGAAGTCGCCCTCGAACTCCGCACAGCGCCTGCGCAAGGCGGTGGTGGCGGCTTCCAGTGCCACGGGAACACCCGGGCGCAGCCGCTCCAGGAGCTCCTCCTCCAGCGCGCCCGTGTTAATGGCGCGGTCGTCCAGGCCCGCACGGCGCAGGAGGGTCACCATGTCCTCGACCCCGACCACGGACGCACTGGCCGAGCCGGTGCGCCCCGCGCCCTCGACGCCGGCTCCCCGGGAGCCTCCCCCGGTGTGCGGCAGTGCCACGCCCACAGCGTCCAGGCTCGCAATGACCACCTGCCCGGCGCCGTTGGCCCAGGTCGCCTGCGTCAGGTAGGTGGGCTGGTCGACCTCGCCGGTCACCACCAGGGCGGTGCCGCGCTCGGTGACGCCCAGGCCCCGGTCGGCCGCCCACTCGGCCACCGGGTGAGCAGGGGTGAGGAACTGGACGTCCGGCCAGGCGTCACCGGAGCTGGTGGACTCCTGGGCGGCCTGCAGGCGCCTCTCGGCCAGCGGGCCCGAGCCGGTCACCGCGATGGCGTCCAGGACCGAGTCCTCGCCGCGCACGAGCTCCCGTGGCAGGTTGCGCAGACGGGTGCGCAGACCCGAGCGGAGCGCCACCGCGGAGTCCGTGCGCAGCTCCAGGAGGTCGTGCTTGCTGTCCCGGCGCACCTGGAGCTCCTCGCGCTCGGCAGGGGTCATCGTCCCGCGCAGGACCGCGGCGACGTAGTCGTCGTCATCCGCGAAGAGGCGCGCCACCTCAGCGGTGCCGCTCAACGCGCCGTCACGGTGGTGGTCCGTGCGCGCCACCGGGGGCCGCACGTCCGGGGACTGCGCGTCCGGGGGCCGTGTACCCGCCGGTGCGCCGCCCCCGGGCGCGTCTCCGGCCAGCCCCAGGGCGACGCGCAGGAACGGGTTGTCGGCGACGACCCTGGCGGGGGCCGCGGAGACGTCCTCGACGGTGCGCCCGCGCGCCAGGGCGTCCATGACCGTTCGCTCCTCCAGGCCGCCGTCGTACTCGGTGACGTCCAGGTCCATGAGCACCCCGGCGTCGCCCAGTGCGCGGTTGGCCTCGTGCTCCTTGGTGAGCAGGGAGGTGACCACGCGGACCTCGCTCGTGGCCTCCTCGTCAGCCAGGGCCAGGGCGTGGATCGCGGGGGCGTGGCGCTGCCCGTAGCGGTCGATGCGCCCGTTGCGCTGCTGGAGGCGGATAAAGGACCAGGGGACGTCGTAGTGCACGAGCAGGTGGCACTGCTTGTGCAGGTTGAGGCCCTCGGAGGCCATGTCCGAGGCCAGGAGCACCCGGATCGGGGAGCGCTTCTGGCCGAAGGACTCCACAGTGGACTGGATGGTGTCGTCGGACTGGCTGGCGTAGAGGGTGCGGACCGCGTCCTTGGGCATGTGCAGGCGGCCGGGGAGCTCGCGCGCCAGCATCTCAATGGTGTCAATGCGTTCGGAGAAGACGACGACACGGGTGTCGCTGTCCTGGCCCACGCCGAGCTCCTTCAGGAGGGAGGTGAGCGCCCTGGTCTTGGCCGGAGCAGTCACCTGGGCGGTCAGGGAGTCCAGACGGGTCAGGGCGCGCCGCTCAGCGGTCTGGGCGGCGCCGTTGGCGCCCGACAGGGTGCGCAGGCGGTTGGCGATAGTGGAGCGCAGGGCCTGCGGGGAGGACAGGAAGGCCTTGAACAGGGTCCAGGGGAAGAGCGTGCGGCCCTGGCCGGTCACGGGGGCGGACCCGCCCGCGGGGTGGAGCCACACGGAGTCCAGCTCGGCCATGACCTCGCGCTCGGCGGCGCCGGGGGCCACCGGGTGGATGGTCGGCTGGAGGCGCTCACGCCAGCGGTCGGCGATCTCGGAGCGCACCTCCGGGCTGCCGCGGTGGCGGCGCACGTAGAGGTGGGCGATGTCAGCCGAGGAGTAGGAGCGGGGGTCGGCGATCGCCGTGGGGTCCAGCAGGGAGACGAGCTCGGCGAAGGACTCTGCGCTGCCGTTGTGGGGCGTGGCCGAGGCCAGGATGAGGGCGTCGGAGTTCCTCGCCAGGATCCGGGCCAGCTCGTTGTTCTGGGTGCCGCGGTTAATGAGGTTGTGGCACTCGTCGATGACGACGGCGTCCCAGCGGTGGGAGCGCAGGTGGTGGCGGTACAGGTGCGGGTTCTTCAGGGTGTCGATGGAGACGATCACCCGGTGGAAGTAGGCGAAGGGGTTGCGTCCGGCGGGCAGGTCCCGCTGGACGCGCTGGATGCCGGCGGAGTCCAGGCGCACCAGGGGGATGCCGAAGCGCGTGAACATCTCGTGCTGGAACTGCTTGAGGACCGCGCGCGGCGTGACCACGAGGACGCGGTCCCCGCGGCCGCGGGCAATGAGCTCGGACAGGGCGATGCCGATCTCCAGGGTCTTGCCCAGGCCCACCGCGTCGCCGATCAGCAGGCGCGGGCGCAGGTTGGACAGCATGGTCCGGGCCGGGCGCAGCTGGTAGTCCAGGTGGTCCAGGAGGGCGCGGTGACCAGCGACCACGCGGGTGTCCGCCACCGGGACCGGGCTGCGGCGCATGACGGCGTCCAGCCACAGGCGCGTACTCAGGAACGCCCCGGAGGTGTCCGGTACCAGGCGGACCTGACGCGGGTCGAGGCGCCGGACCTCGTCGATGGCGGAGAAGAAGGTGGCCTCGTGGTCCCGCACGAGCTCGGAGGCGCCCGTGACCTCCAGCCGCACGCCCGGGGTGGCCGGTGAGACCGTACGGACGATCCACTCCTCGTCGCGGATGACCACCCGCTCGCCGGTGGCGTAGGAGGAGAGCCCGTCGTCGGCCCGGGCGGCCGGGTGGCCGTTCCCAGCCCGCGGGTTCTGGGACCGGATGCCCGGGTCCGCTGCGCCGCGTTCCCCGGCGCGTCGGTTCCGGGCCGTCCACCAGCTCCGGCCGTGACAGCTGGCAGAACCCTACCAGCGCGCCTCGACTGCCCCAGCGCCACAGTCAGCGCCTGCATCGCCCGTGACCATACCGCGATGCGCACAACCGTGGGTGGGCTAAGGTGCGGAGTGACGGGGCTCGGGCGGGGCGCCGTCGGGAGACGGGTCGCCCCGGCACAGGGCCCGTGTTGTGCCTTCGCGGACGATCGTGCAGTGCGCTCGGGAGGCCCGGGTCGCGCGATGGCTTACGGACTCCCCGCCCCACCGCTCAGACCCGCCCCGCGGCGCCCTCTTCGTCCCATCGTTGGGAAGCGTCGGACTCTGTCCGGACCGCCCGTGACCGGATGGGTTGCCCGGCAGGCGATCCCGCGCTCGGCACGGTCATTCAGATCCGAGCCAGCCGGTCCTCAGCGGTCGGCGCGTCCCGAGTGAGTTCCTGCAGCGCGCTACGAGCTGTTTCTGGATCATCGCGCACCGCGGCGGCGAGCTGGATGTGCCTCCACGCAATGCGCCCGCATCTGATCGCGTTCTGCCACCCGGGCTGCGCGTCGACTCCGAACTCATTGACGAGGAGCTCGATGACGTCCTCCAGGCAGGGGCGGAACCGGGCCCCTGCGAGAGGGAAGTGGATCATCCGAAGGCCACGCGGAGAAGCGGGATCGAGGTCCTTCCTCTGAGCCGGTCGTGAGCGCGCCCTGTCCGAGACGTACATGGCGTGCAGGAGCTCGTCGCGGTGCGCATGCACCTGGAAGTGCGCGGACGGCACCGCGCTGGACTGTGGCGACGCCAGATAGTCGTAGCGGAAGAGCGGAGCGCCCTTGGCCATTGACCTGACCTGGAACGTCGAC
>ERZ772960.1402-NODE-1402-length-19208-cov-10.740772_pt1 | contig 19208 bp, 19 predicted proteins | sample MGYA00580678_ERZ772960 | MGnify/ENA primary metagenome ERZ772960 (study PRJEB29015, sample SAMEA2737930) | human oral metagenome | biome: human oral; feature: human-associated habitat; material: dental | place: China | collected 2059 ... | reverse complement strand
AGTGCGGGCAAAAAAGATGCGTTAAGATGGCGTGGCTGAATTTATCAGTGCTTCCCTAAAATACGTCAGAGCGTTCTCTTACGCAAAATATATGCACGGACGAAGAGTCCTGTAAAGAGAATGGCAAAGCCGATGCCTGCCGGATAGGTGATGCTTGTCGGAAGACCAAATCCCTCGGGAGCCTGCATGAGATAGGTCGTCGTGACTGCTGACATGAAGATCGCGGGTACGAGAGCGAAAACATAGGCATACGAACCCGGCTTATGCAGATAGAGGTATGCTGTGCCCATCCAGAGGGTAATCATCGCAAGCGTCTGATTCGCCCACGAGAAGTAACGCCAGATAATAGAAAAATCCATCTGAGAGAGGACAAGACCGATACCAAGCATCGGAACAGCGATAATAAGGCGCTTCGGTGCCTCCTTCTGCGGGATGTTCAGCCAATCCGCAAGCGTCAGACGTGCAGAGCGGAACGCCGTATCACCGGAGGTAATCGGGCAGGCAATAACACCGAGCATGGCAAGAATTGCACCGATGCTCACGCCGCCGATCCCAATGGCACCCATAAAGCCGTTACAGACCTCATAGACGACACCACCAGGACCCGCCTCCTTGAGTGCCGCACCGAGCCCTGCCGTGCCGTCGTAGAAGGTCGCGCCGGCAGCCGCCCAGCAGAGTGCAATGATGCCCTCAGCGACCATTGCACCGTAGAAGACAGGCCGCCCCATGCGCTCATCTTTGAGGCAGCGCGACATGATCGGCGACTGGGTCGCATGGAAACCCGAGACCGCACCGCAGGCAACCGTGATAAAGAGCAGCGGCCAGATCGGCAGCTGTTTCGGATGCAGATTCTCAAGCGTCATCTCCGGCATAACGTGACCGCCGACACCGAAGAGCATACCGCCCATGATGCCGAGTGCCATGACGATTAGGCAGATACCGAAGATCGGATAAAACCGCGCGATGATCTTATCGATCGGCAGGAGCGTCGCCATCGTGTAATAGATGAAGATCACGCCGAGCCACATAAGTACTTCCATCCCCGTGAGCTTTGAAAGCAGCATAGCAGGCCCTGTCATAAAGACAACACCGACGAGAACGAGCAGGACAATCGAGAAGATACGCATGATCTGGAGCATGATGTGCCCCAGATTCTTACCGACGATCTCCGAGAGGCTCTTGCCGTCCTCACGGAACGAGATCATGCCCGAGAGGTAGTCGTGCACGCCACCGGCAAATATCGTACCGAAGACGATCCAGAGGTAGACACTCGGTCCCCAGAGCGCACCCGCAAGTGCGCCGAAGATCGGGCCAAGCCCTGCGATGTTGAGCAGCTGGATGAGAAACACCTTCCACGTCGGCAGGGGGATGTAGTCCACTCCATCCTCGAGCCGTATCGCGGGGGCAACCTCCCCCGTACGCCCAAACGCCCGGTCTACGATTGTACCATATACAATGTAGCCCACAATGAGCGTTGCAAGCGCACCAAGAAATGTAACCATGTGTTGTCACTTCTTTCTTTAGTATTTACTAAGATTACATGCCGAACCATGCCGGCGCCCTATTCCCTGCCCTCCTTCCTGCAAAGAATCAAAGAAGCTCCCCTAAATAAGTCCCTAAAAAGTAAATGGGCTTCTTTGCGCTCATCATATCACAAACACTGCCCTCTTGTCTAATACTTCCTGTGTGCTATAATGGGCAATACATTGATACTATGGAGGCATGATTTATGGGACTTGATATTCTTCTCTTTCTCGCACTCGGACTCTTTGTCGGCACGTTCGGAACGCTCGTCGGTATCGGCGGCGGGCTGATCTGCGTGCCGATCTTTATCTTCTTCCTGTCCGACGACGGCATCTATCCGTACTTCCACACGGCGGCACAGATCACGGGAACATCGCTTGTGATCGTGTTTGCCAATGCTCTCTCGGGGACACTCGCCTACATCCGTCAGCAGCGCGTCTACTTCCCCGCCGCAGTACCGTTCGCACTCGCGACGCTGCCGGGCGCATTCCTCGGCTCATACATCGTCGACGACTTCACGGGACCGATGCTGTACGTCTCATACGGTTCATTCCTGCTTGTGATGGCACTGATGATGTACTGGAACGCCACGCACAAGAAACATGCGGATGTCCACACACTGCCCGCGAACTTCACGTTCAACCGCTCGCTCGGCGTTGGCGCAAGCGCAGGAGTCGGCTTCATCTCGAGCATCTTCGGCATCGGCGGCGGCGTGATCCATGTGCCGCTCATGGTCTACCTGCTCGGCTTCCCCGTACACATGGCGACGGCGACCTCGCATTTCGTCCTTGCCTGCTCGGCGGCGTTCGGTGTCGTCAGTCACTTCCTGCTCAATCACATCATCTGGACACCTGCCATCTGCATCTCCATCGGTGCCGCGATTGGTGCCCAGATCGGAGCTGCCATCTCACAGAAGACGAAGTCCAAGGTCATCCTCGTCCTCCTCTCCCTCGCCATGTTCGGTCTCGGCGTACGCCTGATCTGGATGAGCGGGATGCTGTAAACCACAAACCAAACGTAAAAAGAATCGCCCCATTATGAGGCGATTCTTTTTTGGTCTCTTTGTGCTCCGATCAGAGCGGCTGGAAGCCGTGGCGTGCGCCCTCAGCGGACTCGATTGCCTGGTGCGCCAGGTCAATCGCAAGTCCAAGGGTACGCATGATCTTGTCAGGGTTGTGGAAACCTACACCGTTCTCGGCAGCAACCCAATCCCAATACCACTGCGCTTCGCGGATCTTCGCGCGTGCATCGTCGAGTGCTGCATCGGGTACGCCCGCATCCATCGCGGCCTTGACCGTGCGATGTGCGCGTGCAACCGTCTGCCCAGCAATGCGCTGGAGTTTGAACGTGTTGTCATGGATGGTCTTGACGCGTGCAACGAGGGTCTCCTCGCTCTCGTCATGACACTTCAGACAGGACTGCTGCGTGGTCTTCAGCGGGCTCGTCATCCAGTGCGAGGTGTACTTCTTGCCGCCGTCACGCATATAGGGCATGTGGCAGTCCACGCAGGTAACACCTGCATCGGCATGAACGCTTGTCGCCCACGTCTCGAAGTCCGGATGCTGCGCCTTGAGCATCATCGTCTTGGAGTCGGGATGCATCCAGTCGCCCTTGAATCCGCCAGCCTGTCCGGACTGATAGTACTGGTACTCGGACTCGGCATCCAGACCGTTCGTATAGGGATGCGTCACGCGGCCATCCTCAGCCGAGAAGTAGTACTCCGTATGGCACTGGCCGCAGACGTAGCCGCGCATCTCGTTATGCGTCGCAGCATTCACGTCAATGCCGCGCTTTGCCATCGACTCAATGAAGCCCTGCTGATAAACGCGCAGCTCCATCGTCTCAGGATCGTGGCAGGTGGAGCAGCCGAACCACTCATCGTCTGTAATGTTCGCGACAACCTCGTCAAACGGCTTCGAGGCAAATGCCCAGCCGTCCTGCTTGAAGGCGACATCGTACATATACGAGCCCTTGCAGACGATACAGCTGCCCTTCTGCCCGGGACGGCGCTTGGAGTTCAGGAGATCCGCCCCCGCATAGGTATGACCGCGATCGTCGTCATACTGAATGGCGAACTTATAGCCCTTAAAGTTCTCAAGCATCTCGGGCTGGTGCTCCAGATGACTGTTGCCCTCCATGCTGCCGCCGTAGCCCGTGGGCGACGGGGATTCCTCATTATTTTTCATGAACGAGTTGTACTGGAGCGGATAGGCGTCCTTGTACGCCTCTTTGCCGATCTTGGCAGCGGTGTCGCCCTGGATCTGCACGCGTTTGATGCTGTCATCGTTCGGGTGCGCGCCGATGCGAACGGCAACGAATCCAAAGAACAGGGCACAGACGCCGGCAACACCCGCAATGATTTTCTTTCTGTTACTCAACTCTTATCCCCCCTTCTAAAGGATTGGAACCATGCGGCATACCACTGTGACACTTCGTACAGTTTGCATTTCCGTCCTTGCCTCTGTCCAAACATACGGCACCCATGGTCGATGTATGGCAGCGCAGGCAGTTGGCATTCACGATATCCCGTCCGTGATCGGAGATCTTGATATGTACGGGATAGTCGTTCAGCACCTGATGGAGCGTGTCATGCATGCCTGTTTTGCCCTTTTCAAAATAGTAAACGGCAATATTGTCGTGCGGCAGATGGCACTCCACGCAGGCGATGTCCGCATGTGTGGACATGGCATGTGTCTTTGCCTCGTGCTGCATGGCATGGCACATGCCGCAGAACTTCGGCGATGCCGATGCCTTGTCCATGAGCATACCGCCGCCGACGGCGAACAGTCCCACGAGAAACGCACCGATGATACAGCGCAGCGTATGCTCCTTTGCATACTGCTTCAAATTCATGTGTCCTTCCTCCCTTCTATGATTTCTCACTCAGACCTCTTTTCCGATCCACCTCCTTTGACGGGACTTACCACCTGTGTGGCTGCCAGGAGACCACCGACAGTCACAAGAACACAGGCGAGCCAAAGGATGGAGATGCCGGGCTTCGTACTGACCGAGGCAGGAACGGGAAGTGCCGCCTCCTCTGCCACAGAGGGCAGGATCTCGATCCGTATGTCGCGTTCATCCGCCGAGACCCCCGTGAGACGAATGCGGAACTTGCCATTCATCACCTCGATCGGCTGGGATGTCCCGCCCGTCTCCGTCGCAAGGATCGTGGGTGCGGCATCATCGACCTCCTCGCCGTCCGTGAGCGCGATCTGCGCCGTGACGAGGGTCTTGCCGCCGCCCTGCTGCTCAAACGCGATGGATTCGTAGCGGTAGGCATAGTCGTTGATCCCCATAATGGTCTTGCCGCGATGAAGGATCAGCTCGTCACGCTCCGCCGAAGTCGGCGACGGTGCGATATAGAGATCGCCCACAAGGCTTCTTGCAATCGCAGGCTCACGTGCCGCATCCTCACCGTTTGCACGCAGCTTTGTCACTGCCTCTGTGACCGTGCCGTCCACCTCATAGCGGTAGGACTTCTCACTGCCACTCTCGGCAAAGGACTGTCCACGATAGATGATCGTGTGTCCATAGACCTCCTGCGGCTCGTCAGGGATGAGTGTGACCGTCGTTGTCTGACTGCCCGACCCCGAGAGAATAAAGGCGAGCAGCGCAAGTCCCGTGCCAACGTGGGCAACCATCCCGCCCAGACCAATGCGTTGACGGCGAAATGCCTCAATGGCAGCAAGTGCGGCAAGGAGGGCAAAGGTGGAGAGCAGAACCGACGGAATATCCGTGACTCCGACCAGCCCCGCGAGAACGCCGCCGCCCACGGAGATCACGAAGATCCACACAGGCCGTGCGACGCGTCCACCGCCGTAGGGCAGAAGTACGCCGAGTGCCATGAGAAGCGCCAGCGGCACCGCAATCGGCAGCGAGGTACGCACATAGTAGTTCGTATCGACCGCCGCACTCTCTCCGAGCAGCCCGGAGATGAGCGGCATGGACATTCCAAAAAATACGATAGCGACGATGAATACGATGAGAAGCATCCCGAGCAGGACTAAGAAGTCTCGGCTGCGGTGCTGCTCGTAGACCGCTCCCTTCGGCAGACGTTCAATCCGAACGGTCAGAACGCCGAGTCCGAAGAGCAGTACAGCCGCATTGGCAAGGGCGATGTAGAGACCGATGTCCGAGCCCGCAAAGGAGTGCACGGAGAAATCACCAAGGATACCGCTGCGCGTGAGGAATGTCCCGTAAAGGACAAATGCATAGGAGAAGGTTGCCGCGAGATGAACGAGGTAGAATGCCCCGTGCCGCCCGCGCGCAACAGAGATCAGATGAAGCAGGACACAGGCGAGCAGCCACGGGACAAGCGAGGAGTTCTCCACGGGATCCCAGCCCCAGTAGCCGCCCCACCCGAGCACCTTATACGCCCAGTAACCGCCGATGAAAATGCCTGCGCCGAGGAATGCCCATGCGATGAGCGTCCAGCGGCGCATCGGTACAAGAAACCCCCCGTCCATCGGCGCCTTTATCATGCTCTCAAGAGAGTAGACAAACGGAACTGCAAGCAGCGCGTACCCCACAAAGATGATCGGCGGATGCACTGCCATCCACGGATCCTGCAGCAGTGGATTCATCCCATGCCCGTCCATGACGGCGACCTCTGCGGGAGTAAAGGGACTCTTAAAGAGGACGAGAAGGGCGAGCATGGCGGTGAGTGCGTGGTAGATCGTGCGCCCCGTCGCTGTCATCCGCCCTTCACGTGCAATCAGAACACCGACAACGGCGTGAATCACGAGCCAGAGAAGAAACGATCCCTGCTGCCCCGCCCAGAATGCGGAAAGCTTGTAGAGCTGCGACAGACTGATGGAGGAGTAACTGATAACGTAGGTGTAGCTGAAATCATCGTTCAGGATAATGACGAAGAGGAACACCGCTGCACCGATCGATGCAAGCCCCGTTAGAGTTGCACAGATCCGTCCTTCGGTTGTTTTTCCCTGCGTCTCACAGAACACAGCGGCGAGGGCAAAGAACAGAACTGCCCCCAAGAATAACGTTCCGATCATACCTGAACCTTTCCTTTTTCCGCCTCATACTTCGACGGACATTTGATGAGCAGCTTGTCTGCTGTGAACGCATCGCCCGTATATTTCCCAATCGCAACAACATGATATGCTTCATCAAAGTTATCAGGCTTTACGCCCTTGTAGCGGACAAGCATAGTCTCCCCCGACTCCTCATCGGAGATGGAGAACACGAACATATTGTTCTCCATGTGCGGTTCGATGGTATCGTCTGGCAGCCCCTTGACCTGCACATTCCGCTCGGAGGTACGCGCCTCCGCAATGCTGACATAGGGCGTCACAGAATCGGCGAAAAAATATCCGGCGTAGCCGATAAAGCCAAGAATCAGTACAACAAAGAAGTATTTACGCATGACGATCCCCCCGTTTCATCAGCCAAACATACATAAGTGTCACATCGATGAGCGACAGCATAAGCGTTCCGAGCATCACCGCGTCCATATCGAGCTGCCCCGCGCCGTTGAGGACAGGCGACGGATGCAGCGAGAAAAACATGCGCGGCAGGATAAAGACGAGGAACGGAACCGCGATAAAGGAAAAGAGTGCATAGACCGCCGACGATGAGGCTCGTGCGCGTTCATCCCGCATCGTCATACGGAGCGTCACATACGCGCCATAGATAAGGAGCAGAACAAAAATGGTCGTCTGCCGCGGATCCCAGTTCCAATACGCGCCCCATGTGAGCTTTGAGAAAATTGCCCCGCTCCCCGTCGCGAGGAGTGTGAAAAGCAATCCGAGGAAAGCGGATCGCGCACTTTTCGCATCATCGTGAAGGTTTCGCGTTTTCAGATAACGCGCCCCCCAAAAAGCGGCGCAGAAGAACGCAATGACCGAGACCCATGCACACGGAATGTGGAAGAATGCAATGCGTACGTAGTTGCCCAGCCCCTCAGCAGGGGGGACGACGAAGAACACGGCGTAGAGCACAGCCACTGTCAGAGCGGCAATCACCCCGGCAAGCATGAAACCCCCATCTCTAACTCTCAATCCAGAGAGAATCAAACAACATCGACGCGCCCACGGTGAGCGCCATATCATAGATCAGTATGCCGCCCAGGAGCGTCGGCTCTCCCCCGCCTGCCGAGAGCGAAATCGCGGGTAGGAGAATCGGAAGCATGGACGGGAGCAGCAGGACGGGAACAAGTCCGCCGCGCACGCTCGCATTTGCCGCGACCGCCGCGAGCAGCGTATCCGCCGCCGCCATCCCCCAAAGTCCTAAAAACAATGTGCCAACGAAGCAGCCATTGAGGACAAGCGGCGCATCCATCAAAATGACAACAAGAGGAAAAATGAGTGCGGCAAGCACGACAAGCGTAACGAAATGTGCCGCCATCTTGCCGAAGAGCACCGCCTGTGCCGGAACGTAGATCCACAGAAAGGGCAGCGTGCCCGCCGCAGCTTCCTCCGCAAAGAGCCGCTCGCCCTGCAGCGTCGCCGCAAAGAAAATCACAATCCAGAGAAGTGCCGACGCAAGGCGGACGTCCATCGTTCCCCACGCGAGCGACATACTCAGGAAGGCGATCACCGTCAGTGCGAACATTCCCATCGTCACATAGCCGGCGCGGAGGCGGATGCCGTCAAGGAGTTCTTTACGAGCGACGTTGAGTGTCACTCGTAAGATCGAAGCACGCATCCGCTGCCTTCCTTTCCTCCGGTTCATTCGTCGCCCACAGGATGAGCCGTCCCCTCTTCGCCGCTGCACGCGTTTCATGCAGGAGCAGAGCTCGTCCATGTTCATCGAGGGCAAGCCCCGGCTCATCGAGCAGCCATACCTCGGCATCCGTGCCAAGCACAACGGCAAGACGAACGCGTTGGCGCATCCCGGTCGAGAGCTGCCCCATCATACGCGGCAGAACCTCCCGAGGAAGTCCCACGCGTTCGAGCAGCGCTGCCATCGTATCATCGTTTGATGCGATGCCGCGTGCACCGAGCAGGAAAAGGAGATTCTCACGCACCGTCAGGCGCGTATACAGCTCCATCTCCGGCGTCGCCAACGCAAGCAGGCTGCGGTACTCCGCTCCCTTGACAGGTACACCGTCCCAAAACGTATCAACCGTTCCGGAAGTTGGAAGCATGAGCCGCGCCGCAAGGCGCAGAAGCGTCGATTTTCCGCTGCCATTTGCCCCGGCAACGGCAGTCACCCTGCCGCCTTGAAAGGAACACGTAATCTGGTGTAGGACTTCACGCCCTTCAAACATTTGACTGACATCGTTCAAACGAATTTCAACCATATACTATCCCTTCCATAACTCTGGTTTATTTTAGCACGGCTATGAAAGAAAAATGAAATACATATTTTATATTAGTCTTTTCTATAGCTGTAGACTATTTCAAAAATGAATGGACTTCATTTCTCTTGATAATTGGGAGGCTGAACAAAGCGGCCGGAATCTCATGACGAAAATCCGACCGCTTCTTCATGTTTTTTAGCATATATAATTTTTATCATTGTGCTGTGATATTTATCACACCTAGCGGCGCATGACTCCAAAAACCGCAGACATCGGAATCCTTTCCAGACACTCGTCAATTCCTGCAATTTCCTCAGCATCGAGAAGAATGTCTGCAGCCCCTGCATTTTCTGCGAGGCGTTCGCGCTTACGTGTCCCCGGAATCGGTACAATGTACATTTTCTTGCAGAGCATCCATGCGAGCGCGATCTGTCCACACGTCGCGCCCTTCTCCTCAGCGAGATCATGGAGAAGCGCGAGGAGCTGACCGTTCTCCTCCATCGCCGCCGCGCTGAACTGCGGCATCCGTGCGCGCATATCCCCCGCCTCGAATGTCGAGGTTTTGTCGTATGCGCCCGTAAGCACGCCGTTCGCAAACGGCGAGAATGCGACAAAGCCGATGTTCAGCTCTTCGAGAACAGGGAAAAGGGCGTCATATGCGCGCGCCATCATTGAATAACGATTCTGCACTGCCGTGAGCGGACAGACGGCGTGTGCACGATGGATGTCCTCCTTCGTCGCCTCGGAGATACCCCAGTGGCGAATCTTTCCTTCCTTTATCAGATCGCCCATTACACCTGCGACCTCCTCAACAGGGATCTTCGGATCGATGCGGTGCTGATAGTAGAGATCGATATAGTCCGTACCGAGTCGCTGCAGTGACGAATCCACAGACGTACGGATCACTTCGGGACGCGCGTCTGGAACGATGGGACTTTTACCCTCTTTTAGCAGGCTCATATCGAAATGGATACCAAACTTTGTAGCGAGGACAACCTTGTCACGATAGGGCGCAAGCGCCGCTCCGACAAGTTTCTCATTGTCATGCGGGTCGTCGGGCGTGCCGTATACCTCCGCCGTGTCAAAGAACGTGATGCCCATATCCACGGCGGCGGCAATCAGCTCACGCATCTCCTTCTTGTCGGCGGGCGCGCCGTAACTTTGACTCATCCCCATGCAGCCAAGCCCGACCGACGAAACGGTGAGATTTCCAAGTTTGCGGTAGTTCATAATGCTTCCCTCTTTTCTGTTTTCTTCATCATACGTCCTTTGATTCCATCTGGTCAAGCAAAAAAGAATCGCGGCACAACGTTGTACCACGATTCTTTTTGCATCACCGACGCAGTTTACTTCTTCAGCTCTGCATTCTTCTCTACAACGAGTTTGAAAAGTTCCGAACCCGCCGGAATCTCCGTGAAGTGCATGAGCGCCTTCTCAAAGCCGTGTTCCTTGATGTAGCCCTGCACCTCGACTGCCTCGGGATCGTCGGCAAAGTCAAAACGGAGGGCGGCGGCGATCACGGTTGCCAGTGCCTCGGGCTTTCTGCCGCGCTCCATAAGCTGCGATGCGGGAGAAACGAGGCGATCCTTCGCGCCGAGTTTGCGCTTCGGCCCGCGTGCAACGCGCGTCACGGCGTCGGAGAGGTGCGGATTCTTGAACCGTTCTTCTGCCGTACGGATGTATGCCGCGTGCTTCTCACGGTCAAAGCCGTATTTCTCGATGAGCAGTTCGCTCGTCTCCGCCCAGACGCGGCGGACGAACGCGACGATCTCCTCGTCCTTCATCGCCGATGCAATGTCCTCAATGCCTTTCAGATATGCCATGTACGCAATGGAGGCGTGCCCTGTGTTGACGGAGAAGAGTTTGCGCTCGATGTAGGCTTCGAGATTGTCCACCCACGTCAGCCCCTCGATCTGCGGCTCTGCACCGACCACGCCCTTGCGGTCGACATCCCATTCGCAGAATGGTTCGACCTTCACGAGCAGCGGATCATCATTGTGCTGAATCGGTACGATGCGATCGACAGCAGCGTCGGGGAAACCGATGCAGCGCGTGACTTTCTCCTTCACATCGTCTGCAAGATGCTCGTAGACGAAATTCTTGAGGACGGTCGAGCCGCCCACCATGTTCTCACACGCGATGATGTTGAGCGGCGTCTCGTTCTTTTCGACGCGGCGTGCAAGCCCCTTTGCGATATTCGGCGCAATGAACTTCAAGATGTTCGGTCCGATGGCGGTGGTCACGATGTCCGCCGTGACGAATGCGTCCAGCAGTTCCTCAAGCTGCTTATTACTGTTGATCGCCTTCACATGCTCGACGTGAATGTTCTTCGGCTCATTGCCGACCACCTCGATATCATAAGAGCAGCGCGCATTGATCTCGTCGACCAGCGCCTCTGCAACATCGACAAATGTAACCTCGTAGCCCGAGCGCACGAGCAATTCCCCGATAAATCCGCGACCAATGTTGCCGCCGCCGAAATGGATTGCCTGTTTCATGGAAATCTCCTTTCAGGTTTTTTAATCTGCCTTCGTAAAGACTTCGTACAGCTGATCGGCGCTCTTGGTCTTGAAGAGTTCTTCGAGCTGTTCATCCGTATAGTCGCCGACCATGGTCGCAATATTCGCGAGAATGGCGAGGTGGTCGTTGCCGACGCCCGCGATGCCGATGACGAGATGTGCCGTCTCATCGCCGAACTTCACGCCCTCGGGATACTGGCAGACGACGATACCGGTCTTCTTGATCGTATCCTTGACGGCGTTCTCACCGTGCGGGATCGCAATCCCCTTGCCGATGTAGGTCGAGAGATCCTGCTCGCGGTTGAGCATCCCCTGCACATAGCCCTCGTCGACGTAGCCGCTCGCCACGAGCATCTTGCCCGCCGCCGCGATTGCGTCCTCGCGGCTGACGGTGGGAAGTCCAACCTTGACATTTTTTTTCAGCAGGACACCCGCGCTGACCGTATCGGTCGCCTCTGCCTCTGCATCGGACGCCGGAGTCCCCGCTTCGACCGCCGCCTCTTTCAGACGTGTAGTAACAATTTCGTAGACGTTGTTCTGCGTGAAGTCACGCACCCAGATGTGCTCTGCCTGCGGCGAGTCCGCAAGCGCACGCTCCGCGAGCTTTTCATGCGAGATGACGAGCTGCGCTTCGCTCGGGATTGCGCCGATGGCGCAGTTCGTAACGGAGATGTCCGTATAGCCATCCTTCTTGAGCTTTTTGCGGAGTGCCGCCGCACCGAGCGCGGACGAGCCCATGCCCGCATCGCAGGCGTAGACGATGACCTTCAGATCCTTGCCCGCAACCTTCTTCTCTGCGGGGAGATCCTTGCCGCGATTCTTCATGTCCGCCATGCTCTCACGCGCCGACTCAAGAGAATCCTCTTCAACATCCTTCGACATCTTGATAAAGACGGAGGCAACCGCACAGGATACCGCTGTCGCAACGGCGAACGCCGAGAGGTTTGCAAAGAGTGCCGAGCCGTTCGGTGTCATGGCAATGATCGCGAAGATCGAGCCCGGAGAGGACGGTGCAATCAGACCGCCGCCGAGAATACCGAGCGTGAATACGCCGGACATACCGCCCGCAATCGCTGCAACAATGAGCGTCGGCTTCATGAGGATGTACGGGAAGTAGATTTCGTGGATGCCGCCGAGAACGTGAATGATCATCGCGCCCGGCGAGGACGACTTTGCCATGCCCTTGCCGAAGAGCCAGTACGCGAGCAAGATACCGAAACCGGGGCCCGGGTTTGCCTCAAGCAGGAAGAACATGGACTTGCCGTATTCCTGCGCCTGCTGGATACCAAGTGGGCTAAGTACGCCGTGGTTGAGCGCGTTGTTGAGGAAGAGCACCTTTGCCGGCTCGATGATGATGGATGCGAGCGGCAGAAGCCCCATCGCGACGATTCCCTCCACACCGCTGCGCAGGATGTCATTCGCACCGCCGACCACAGGGCCGACAATGGCGTAGGCAATCATCGCGAGGATGCCGCCGAGAATGCCGAGCGAGAAGTTGTTGACCAGCATCTCAAAGCCACCCGGAATGCTGTCACGGATGGCATCGTCAAATTTCTTGATGATGCAGCCGCCCAGAGGCCCCATAATCATCGCGCCAAGGAACATCGGGATATCCGAACCCGCGATGATGCCCGATGTGGCAATCGCCGCCATGACACCGCCGCGATGCCCGTAGATTGCCGCGCCGCCGCTGTAGCCAATGAGCAGAGGAATCAGCCACTTGCTCATCGGACCGCCGACCTGTGCGAGGTATTCGTTCGGCATCCATCCCGTCGGAATAAAGAGTGCTGTCAGAAAGCCCCATGCGATAAATGCGCCGATGTTCGGCATCACCATTCCGGACAGGAAGCGACCAAATTTCTGCATGGCCTCCTGTGCCCCTCCACCTTGTTTACTCATCATAATCCCCCTTCAAAAACTCAATTTATCTACAAGAGCTGTTCGAGGCATTCACGAACATACTCTTCCAAAACATATTCCAACTCGCGGCGAATCTCCTCCGCGCTGCCCTGCGCGAGAATATCCATGAATGCAGGACGCTCCGCGATCTGCGCTGCAATTCGTCCAAGAACGTTTGCGCCCGCATCGCCCTCCTTGGGCGCACACATAACAAGTGCCACGCGGATCGTCTCCTCCCCGCAGGAAAACGGCTCCGCAAGGCGCAGCACGCCAAAACGCGGCTCTCTCGCACGCGTGATCCGCGCATGGAGGAGAATGACGTGCGGTGCGACAAAGGTCGGAGCGATCTGCTCTCGCCGCAGGATTGCAGCTGCAAGCTCTTCCGCTGCCGACTTCTCCGAGAGGAGAAGGTGTGCGGCACTGTGTGCCAAATCCTCCACCGACTGCGCTCCGTCCCCCTCACGCAGGACAAAGTCTGCGAGCACGGCATGAACCGCACCACTCAGTCGGTGAAGCTCTGCCATCGCTGCCGTGAAGGGAGGCTTTTCCACCTGTACCGAAGCATGATGCGGCGCACAGGCGGCGAGCACAGCGTCGATCTGCGCACGGTCAGCCGCAGTCAGGAACACGCTCGCAACAACGACGGGAACGGAGAGCTGCGGCAGGGGTACGGTTGATACCACGAAATCCACCTCCCGCCGCCGAATTTCCCGCTCCGTGAGTGCGAGGGAGGAAAGCTCCCCGACCACACGGATGTGCTCATACGAGCGTCGGATGCGGCTCGCGAGCAGACGGCTCGTCCCGAGCCCCGTCGGACAGGCGACGAGCACGCGCACGGCAGGACGATCCCCGCCCGCCTCCGTCAGCGCCGCACCAAGATGCATCGCGATGTAGGCAATCTCGTCAGTGGGGAGCGGTACTCCTGCCTCATCCTCCATCATAACTGCAGCGTAACGCGCAAGTTCCATCAGCTCCGGATGCTCCTCCTCCATCTGCGCGAGCAGCGGGTTGCGGATGTCCATGTGGAGCTTCAGCCGATGCAGAGCCGGCGCAAGATGCTGAACCAACCCCGTGAGCAGACTGCGATTCCGCAGGAGCGGCGCACCACTCTTCTCCGCCGCACGACGTATGATGGACTGCGCAATCTGAACAAGGCGAAAGTTATCCACACGTCCCGCGCCAAGCGGCAGCGGAACAGAGCGTGCACCAAGAAGGTGCATCGTGATATAACCGACCTCCGCCTCGGGTACCGTGAGGGAAAACGTCCCTTCCAAACGATCTGCAATCGTCTGTGCCGCGTGGAACTCCTCCGTGCGACGCAGCTGCCCGAGTGCCTCTGCATTCATTGCAATCGCATCGCCCTGCTGCATGCGCTGCACGGCAAGTGCGAGATGAACGACAAGACCGACACGCGCGGCATCGGGGATATCCCGCCCCTGCGTCTCCCCGGCAACGATATCGTCAATCGTCCGTACCTGTGCCCCGTCAACGAGACCGAGCAGAGCCCGATCCGCCGCGGATGCCGCCCCCTCCGCACCGTCATCGGCAATGAGCGCGAGCAGCTCCACTTCATCCATGCAGTCATGGATGATGCGGACAAGTGCACTGCGGATGTCCCGCTCCGCCCCCTCGACATAAACCCCGAGACCGGGTCGGCGTACGAGCGTGATCCCCTGCGCCGCAAGCTGCGGCTGCAGCCGGTCGAGATCATGACTGACGGTACTGTCCGTCACGTTTAGAAGCCGCGCAAGCGTGAAGAGTTTGAGCGGCTCGTCCGCCATAAGGAGCCGGCTTGCAAGAACGGAGCGACGCTGTTCAGGGGAAAGTTCCCTCTGTGTGTCCGCATCCTCTGTCATTCGTTTGCGCAGGTCGGCAAGATCCTTCGCCGTACCCGCAAGCATAAAGCCCGCGCCCGTGCGTCTGAGAAGTGCAATGCCGTACGGCATCAGTTCCATCTCTAGCCCGTGCATCTCACGTGTGATGGTACGCGCGCTGACGCCGACTTCGGAGGCAATGCGCTCAGCGGGCACATAACTGTCTGCCGCGAGAAGTGCAGACAGAATCGCCCGCATACGTGCCGTCAGTTCCATGCGTCCGCCCCCCTCGACCATTGACAATTTTATTATAGCGAACGACGTTCATACTTGCAACGAAAAGACCTTGCTCTTTGTCATGAGGACTTATGGACAAATAAAAAGAGCCGATGCGTCACACATCAGCCCAACATCATTTCACTGAAAGTCCAACCCCGGTACGGCGTTCAGATAGAGATCGCTGTACTTCCCTGCCGCTGCTTGATACGCACCTCGGCACGCAATCATCGCAGCGTTGTCCGTGCATAGGCGCAGCGGCGGGTAGAGATAACGGATTCCCTGATCCTCTGCCGTCTCACGCAGACGCTTTTCAAGCGCTGCATTCGCCGCAACCCCGCCCGCGAGGACGAGTGTATCACGCCCTGCCTCGCGGATTGCCTCGAACGCCTTGTGCACAAGCACCTCGACGACAGCGGACTGGAAGGAAGCGGCAATATCCGCCTTGTTCAGTACGTGTCCCTTCATCTGCTCGCTGTTGATATAGTTGAGTACGGCAGATTTCAGACCGCTGAAGCTGAACTCATAGTTGCCCTCCTGCGCGAGTGCACGCGGGAAGTCGATTGCAGCGGGATCGCCCTCGCGTGCGAGCTTATCGATCTCGGGGCCTCCCGGGTACGGAAGCCCCATCACGCGCGCGACCTTGTCGAACGCCTCGCCCGCCGCATCATCGCGCGTCCTGCCCATCTGGCGGAACGTCTCGTAGTCCGCGACATCGACGAGTGCCGTATGTCCGCCCGAGACAACGAGTGCCATAAAGGGCGGCGTGAGCTCCTGCGTCGCGAGGAAGTTCGCAAAGATATGCCCCTCAAGATGATTGACTCCGATGAGCGGTACACCGAGGGAGAATGCGAGCGATTTCGCCGCCGACACACCGACGAGAAGTGCACCGACAAGTCCCGGCCCATAGGTGACGGCGATCTGGTCAATCTCCGCAAGTTCCGTCCCCGCCTCTGCAAGCGCCTGCTCGATGACAGGCAGGATGCTCAGAATATGGTTGCGCGAAGCGATCTCGGGGACGACACCGCCGTATTTTTGATGAATCGGAATCTGCGTTGCGATCACACACGAGAGGAGTTCGCGCGTTCCGCGCAGAACCGCCGCCGAGGTCTCGTCGCAGCTCGTCTCAATCCCGAGCGTCAGTTTCTCCTGCACATCTTTCATTTACAAATTCCTTTAGCTTCGTATGCCACATCAGGATCGCGTCTTCATCGTTGTCCTGATAGTATTTCTTTCGTATGCCGACTGCCGCAAACCCCAGCCCCTCATAGAGCCGCAGTGCGGGCGTATTCGACGGGCGCACCTCGAGTGTCATGCGCTCCGCACCGCGCGCCGCCGCTGCACGCATCAGCCGTGCCATAAGAGCTTTGCCAATCCCCCTGCCGCGCTGCGCGGAAGTCAACGCGATATTCGTCACCTGCGCCTCCTCAAACGAGATCCAGCAGCCACCAAAGCCGATGATTGCCTCATCCGCAAGCACGACAATGTAGCAGGCAAAATCGTTCGATGCCTCACGCCAGAAGTCCTCACGCGACCACGGTGTCGGGAAGCTCTCGCGCTCGACGCGTGCCACGCCCTCCGCATCCTCTGGCAGGAGTGTGCGAAAGTGAATCACTGCGCCCCCTCCGTGCCGTGACGCTTCTCCCAGAGCACCTCCGCCTCGCTGCGGCGCAGGTAAAGCGGGACAGCTGTCACGGGATCGTCCGTCTCCCCGCGTGCAAGGCGGGTAAGCGCCGCAAGCCCCACACACGCCGCACGCGGCATACGCGCATGAATCGGTGCAAGACGTACGTTTACGGGCAGTTCGACATCCACTTTCCTCTGCATGGCATCCCCGAGCAGGAGCACAGGCTGCTCCGTTTTTGAGAGTCTCGCAATAACCTCTGTGAGCGGCAGAATCGCAAGGGAGCTCTCCTCATGAAGGGTCAGTGTATCTCCGTCTGCACGCCACGTGAATTCCTGCGCATAGACATTCCCCTTCTGCGCGTCCATCACAGGAACGAGGCGCACACCCTCACATACACAGTGATGGGCAAGCGCCTCAAGTGTCGGTACTGCAATGAGAGGAATGTGCAGGGCGTATGCCATCATCTTTGCTGATGCCAGCCCGATGCGCAGCCCCGTAAAGGAACCGGGGCCAATGCTGACGGCAATTCCATCGAGTTCGTCCTTTTTCACGCGCGCCATAGCAATCGCCGTTTCAATGTGCGGCATCAATGTCTCGGAATGCGTCAGCGCCCCCTGCATACTGATCTCCGCCGCAACACACTCTGCCGAGAGGACGGAGACGCTCGAAACCTGTGAGGAGGTATCAATGCTCAGGATCGACAATCTCGCTCAACTCCTCCAACAATGCCGTGCTCAATTCCCCTTCGGCGGCAAAGGTAAACTGCCGCTGCTCTGCCCCGAGCGCCGTGATGTTCACCTGCAGGCGGTCGGTGGGCATCGCATCGGGGAATTTCTCCGCCCACTCGATCAGTACGATCCCCTCCGTCGCCTCCACATACTCATAGAAGCCGATGTCCTCGAGTTCCTCCTCGGATTCAATTCGATAGAGATCGAAATGCACGATGGGACACGCCGCCTCGTAGATGTTCATGAGGTTGAACGTCGGACTCGTCACATCGCTCTCCACGCCGAGCGTCCGCGCCAGCGCACGCACGAAGAGGGTCTTGCCCACCCCAAGTTCTCCATCGAGGCAGATCACCGTCCCCTCGTGGATGATTTTACCGATCGTTCCCGCTAGATGCGCAGTCTCCTCGGGAGAGTGCGTGATACAGGTGAGCATATTCTGACCCCTTATGAATAAAAGAAATAGAAACTTTTGATACATTATAACATGAGACGCGATTTTCCGCAAAGAAAAAGCGGAGCGGAGAGATGTTCTCCCCGTCCGCTTACTGTGGGAATCGTACTGTCATGCGTCCCTTCGGCACATCAATCGCAAGCACAACCGCGCGCAGTGCAGGGATGAGAATTTCACGTCCATCCGCGGCGCGTACGGCATAGACATCGTTGCTGCCCGTACGGAGAACATTCTCGACCGTGCCGAGAACACTTCCCTCCTCATCGTACACCGTCAGCCCGACGATATCAAACACATAGTATTCGCCCTCATCGAGCGGCGCCGCTTCCTCGCGTGCAACCGTGAGGAGACGCCCCGTCAGGCGCTGCGCCTCCTCACGCACACCATACTCGCGGAAGCGCATCAGGATATTCTTTCCCTGCGGCTTCATCTGATCGATGTGCAGCAGCTCATCGCCCACCATAACCTCGCGCAGCGCAGAAAACCGCTCGGGAAAGTCTGTCAGTGGAATGATGCGCAGGTCACCGTGAATCCCGTGTGCCGCACCAACGCGCCCGATAACGATACGTCCGTCAGGAACGGATGGCGATAATCTTGTCATCTTCCACCAAAATCTCGACGTTCATCAGCTCGCGCATATCGTCGCCGACCTTTGCCTCGACCTGTCGCTCAAGGGTGCCCTGCACGATCTCCGCGCCCTCGACAAACTTCTGCAGTTCCTCGCGATGTGCCGTCGTTTCCTCGATGTAGTCGATCCGCCGCTGACGCTCCTGCCGAATCGCATTGATGTGCTGGATCGCCTGCGGCGTCAGCTCGCCCTGCTCCGCTTCCTGCATGACGCGCTTCTCTTGAATGCCGAGCTGCTGCACCTCAAGCTCCGCGCGACTGAGACCTTCCTCCATCTCCTTGAGCATCTTTGCGCGCAGCTTCTCCGTCAGCTTTGCCTTAACGGTGACAGGCACCTTGATTGAAATAGAATCCACCCTGTATCTCTCCTTATGCAAAAACGGCGACCGTCTGAGACGCACGCCGTTGCCATGCTTCCTATAGGCTCAGCCGATCTCGACCGTTGCCCTCTTATTCTCCTTCGTCGCAGCAGCCTTGACAAC
>ERZ772960.1399-NODE-1399-length-19242-cov-6.310262_pt1 | contig 19242 bp, 12 predicted proteins | sample MGYA00580678_ERZ772960 | MGnify/ENA primary metagenome ERZ772960 (study PRJEB29015, sample SAMEA2737930) | human oral metagenome | biome: human oral; feature: human-associated habitat; material: dental | place: China | collected 2059 ... | reverse complement strand
TCGTCCGGCAAAGCCGCAAGCGTTTTTAATGAAGGAATTTTACATACGGGAAGCCTTTTTGCGATCGATCACGGTCCGCTGTGCATCGGAGTGTCGGAACAGGTATTTTTCGGTATCGCAGGAGGAGAGCTGTACCCGCTTAACGGAAATTTAAAAACGGGAGTATCGGGCAGTTTTCAAAAAGGATTTTATGCGGTACATCTGTCTGCGGTTTTATATTCGCCTTTTTCTTTTTCATCAAGCGGCATGCAGGGTTTCGGCCGTATACAGGCAGGAAGCGATGTGTGTGTATTGATACCCAAAACCCTGTGTATGCCCGGCGCGGGAATATATTATACGCGGGATAAAAACGGTGAAAACGGCTTTACCTTCCGCATCGGAGCTGCCATATATCATTAAATCGTGCGTTTATAAAACTTAATCAACAAACCCGACGCAGCGCACAGAAATATTAAACCTTCCACGCGAATAAAACTCGGCCGGTTACATTAAGCTTTCCTTTATCAATAAATTTCTCCTGTCAACAATTTTTCCCTTGACTTAAACCGAGCTTTAACTTGTATAATATTTTATGGAGGTGTAATAAAAAACCTATGAATGAATTTAACGGCGTAGCCGATACCATGCTTATTCCGATGGCGGCGCGGATTTATGCGTCAAAACGCTTTCCCGAATATTTTTATAAAGTATGCGACAACGGCGGAAGAACGGTTATCCTGCATTTAAAGCTTAACTGAACTGCCCGCGCAAGCAAGGGCTTTGATGCGATCGAAACGCTTATCGGCTTTGTTCGGCGAGGCGGTCTCTTAACAATTTTGCGCGCGCGTGAGTCGGAACAAGGGCGAGCGCGTAACCCGCCGAACGGAGCGCTTCCCTCGTTTTGCCCTGTGCGCTGTAGATGAGCGCCATGCGATATTGGATTTCAGCCCGCTGCATCGCGTCAGCAGCGCGGACGGAAGAGGCCGCATAGAGATCGAGCGCCTGTATGTTTGAACCGAGGCTTTCGTATATCATCGCGAGGTTCATGCACGACGGCGTGGAGACGAGGGACGAAATCGTTTTGCCGTCCGTGCCGCCGCCGCTTTCGTACACGCAGTATTCGTAGAGTCGTATCGCCGTATCGGCAAGCCTGCCGTAGGCCGCAAACCACGCCGCATATTCGGCTTCGCGGATCGTCATGTCGCGGACGGTCGAAGCGCATGACTCCCAAAAATCGCGCGACGGGTCGAAATCGTATTTTGCGGCCATGCTCTTTCGAAAAAGGCGGAAAGCGTCGTCGTAACGCCGATAGGCTAAAAGGCGATTCAGCGCAAATTCGAAAATGACGTCGGGATAGACGTTTGCGCCGACGCTGCTGCGTTCGAGTTCGTTCCATACGTCGGATATTTTTTCATCCGGTGTCAGAGAAAAATCGGTTTCGTATTTTAAATGCAAGCGCGCGATATACAATACGGGATTATTAATTCTCTCGAGGCTTCGATCGATGCGGTATTCGGCGTCGCTCACCGGAATCTTTGCACGCCTGTCGTAAGCTTCCATTTTGAGCGTCGCAAAGCCGTTATCCCTGAGCGTGAGTTCCTGCATATCTTCCGCCGGAGGCATACTCGTCCGCCGTGCAAAATCCGCATACGCGATGAGGGCCGGCGCATAATCGGGCCACGCGTTTACCGTATCGGTCAAAAGTCGGCTTGCTTCGTCGTCGTTGCCGTTCGCTTCGGCGTATAGCGCGCTGTTGACAAAGAGAGAAGGTAAAAGAGAGCTCACAGTTTCGTCCGCAATGTTCATGCCGCCGGTATTCCGCTCCATTTCGGCGATGACGCTGCGCCTCGCCCGCTCGGCTTCTTCCGTCTCCGAAAGCGCGATATACGAATCGGAGAGAACGGCAGCTATTTCGACGGGCGACACTCTGTGACGGAAACGGATCGAAGAGGTCGGATAGAGCGAACGCGCTTTTTCGGCATAGGCGGCCGCTTCTCCGAAACGGCGCGAATCGAACATGACGAGACTCCAAAAAAACGCGTCTTCGACTTCAAAGCAGTCGGCGGGTTTTATCGAATACGCAGTATCGTAATTGCCGTCTTTCAAACAGATAAGCGCCGCATCTCGGAGCCAGTACCCGTCTTTCGAGCCGACGTATGCGTCGCAAAAGACGGAAAAGAATCGATTGTCGAAATATTCGGAAGCGCTTGCTCCTTTTTCGGATGCAAGCTCGTGCAAGTACGCTTCGGAGTACACGGAGCCGAAGCGCGTACCGCGAAGGCATTCGGCGATCTTTACCGCTTCCGCTCCCCTTCCGGAGCGCATCAAAAACTGCGCGTACACCGCGGACATTTCGGGATTTTTCGGATTGCGCTTCAATCCGCGCACGAGCGTCTTTTCCGCGAGAGCCGTCTCGCCCATTTCAAAATAGCGGCGGTATATGCCGATGCGCGACCACGAATCGTATACGTATTTTTCGGCTTTTTTCAATTCCGAAAGGGCATCCCTGTCCTGCCCCTGTTCGCTGAGCGCGTCGATTTCATCGAGCATGCCGGTAAACGACGAACGGGACGCGCTCATCCTGCACGATGCGGCACATACGACAAAATAAAAATTAACAATTAATAAAAGAAAACAAAACGCGTTCGGAAGATGAGCGGAATTCCGCCGGCGGCAAAAATCGCGTACGCCGAAACACACGAACTTTTTTTTCATAACGCCCCTCGTTCCGCCCGCTATTCGTTGAGTTTTTCGGCGGAAAGCGGCGCGGATATTTTTTCGACCGGTGACGGCGAAGCGGAAGACGCTTTGCCGATCTTATCGAGCACCGCGTTGATAAAGCGAAACGAATCGTCCGCCCCGAATTCCTTTGCGATCTGAATGGCTTCGTCTATGACGACGGAAGCGCCGACGTCTTTTTGATATAAGAGCGAATACACGCTCATGCGCAAAATCGACAGCGATACTTTGTTTACGCGGTTGAAATCCCAATTTGCAGCGAGGTGTTTTTTTATGTTTTCATCTATTTCGGAAAGATGCTCGACCGTGCCGGCGGCCAAAAGACGCGCAAACGCGTATTCTTCTTTGTTCGTGTCTTCGTCAGGGACGCCGCTTTCCGACGCCCACGAAAATGAAAGCAGGTCTTCAAGCGGGATGCCGCCCACTTCGTAAGAATACAGCGTTTGAAATGCCAGCACCCGGCCCTTTCTGCGCGACACGGGATTTCCTTACCAGCTTAAAAGTTTATCCAATTCGGCGCCGGTTTTTTTGCGGTCGACGTTTTCGCTTACGTCAAGCGATTTGGCAATCTCGTTTGCGGCCTTTTGCATATATGCCATCTGTTGCTGCCGACCGAGCTGCTCCTTGATGTAATTATACACGGTGATCGTCGTTCCCGGGCGGACGACATCGCTCAAGCCGAGCAGTTTCGCATCGTATTTTTCTACGATGGAATAAAATTGATAATTCGTTTCGTTGTCCTGCACGTCGGAAATATATCCGGGAGTGCGGGAAAAAAGTTCGAGCAGTACGCGGTAAGATATGCCGAGCTGTACAGCGCTCGTTTCGGTTTTATTGATAAGCATTTCGCCCGCTTGAAAACCGGATTTTTCAGCCTGCGAACGGACGCCGATCTGCGTACGTACGGAAGACGGATCCTTTGCGTTTTTGAGCGTATTCCACATCTCCGTCGCTTTCGCTTTCGCATCGTCCGGCGACGATCCTTTCGGCACAATAACGAGGAAGAGACGAAGCATATCGCTCCACACGAAATTCGCTTTATTCATTTCGTAAAACGAACGGATATCTTCGTCCGTCGGTTTGACGTTGCGAAGCTCGGCTTCACGCTGCTGCTGGATATACTGCTGCGCCGTGATTTGCGCTTTTAAATAATCCTTATACTCGGCGATGGACATACCCGCCTGCTGCCTCATAAATTCGTCGAGCGACATCTTCGTCTGCTGACGCACGAAAGCGTTGAGTTCCTGTTCGGTGAGAGTATCATTTCCGCCGACGATTATCTGCGACATCCATTGAAGAAAGTTTTGATTTACCGCGCTGTCGGGAATGGAAATGCCCGCTTTTTGCGCCGCCTGATTGATGAGCTTTTCGGAAATGAGCGCGTCGAGCGTTTGCTTGCGCTCGTCGACGGTGAGCACCCTGCCCGCCTGCTTTTCGTACATGCCGACGCGCGTTTTGAGCTGCTTGACGGTAATCGATTCGCTTTTGTTGAGCTTTATAACCGCAAGCACTTGCAAATCAGACTGCGCGAAAACGGATGCGGTCGAAATCATCAACATGCAACAGAAGATGGTAAAACGGTTTACTTTCATTGTATCTAAGTCCTTCTTTCAATAATAACAAATTGCACTGCAGTGCGTTACACGAGATGCCCGGCTGAACGAAGACACGCCGGCTGCTAAGCTCCGAGCGGCAGCCCGCCCGAGATGACCGCACGGATGCGGCGCACGCCTGCGGAGGACGACTGCTCTTTCGTTATCTTAAACTGCCCGATCTGCGCCGTATGCTCGACGTGCGGACCAGCGCACACTTCTTTACTGAAGTCTCCGATGGAATACACGGTAACGCGTTCGCCGTATTTGTCGCCGAAAAGCGCGCGCGCTCCGGTATTTTTGGCGTCGTCGAGGCTCATCTCTTCAACCGTAACGGGAAGGTCGCGCGCGATCTGTTCGTTCACCAAGTCTTCGACTTTTTGCACTTCTTCTTTCGTCAATGCACGTGAAAAAGAAAAATCGAAGCGGAGGCGTTCGGGCGTAATATTCGAACCCTTTTGCGCGACTTCCGGCCCGAGCACCCGCTTGAGCGCTTCGTGCAGCAAGTGCGTCGCCGTATGATATTTCGTCGAAATCTCCGAATGATCGCCGAGACCGCTTTTAAAAGCGCCGGCGCTCAGCGTACGCGATTCTTCCTGATGCTTTTTTTCCTCTTCTTTGAACGAATCGATATCGACCGTCATGCCATGCTCGCGGCCGAGCTCTTCGGTCAGCTCGATCGGAAAGCCGAATGTATCGTAGAGTCTGAAAGCGACGCGGCCCGGAATCGTTTTATGCGGATTTTTTAATAAATTCGGCAAAAGCTTTTCGAACTCCGCTTCTCCTTTTTTCAACGTCGCAAGGAATTTATCCTCTTCCGCGCCGAGCTGTTCGAAAATAAAATCTTTTTTGCCTTCGAATTCGGGATACGCTTTAACGTATTCGCCGATGACGACGTCCGCAGGCTTTGCGAGAAAGGCGCCTTCGATGCCGATCTTCCGCCCGTGGCGCACTGCGCGGCGGATCACTCTGCGCAGAATATAGCCCGCGCCGACATTGCTCGGCGTCACCGCTTTTTGATCGCCCAAAATAAAAGTCGCCGTGCGCACGTGATCGGAAATGATGCGGATCGATATGTCGACGTCTTCGTTTTCGCCGTACTTTTTTCCCGAAAGCAATTCGATACAGCGGATAATCGGAACAAAGACATCGATTTCGTAAACGGACTTCATACCGCCGAGCATCGCGACCGTGCGCTCGGCCCCCATGCCGGTGTCGACGCATTTTCGCGAAAGGGACTCGAACGTACCGTCTGCGGTTTTATTGTACTGCATAAATACGTTGTTCCAGATTTCGACGTATTTACCGCACGGGCAGCCCGGCCGGCAGTGAGAAGAACAGGCTTCTTTCCCCGTATCGTAAAAAATTTCCGTGTCGGGACCGCAGGGACCGGTCAAACCCGCGGGCCCCCACCAGTTGTCGCTCCTCGGCAGATAAAAGATCCGCTCGCGCGGAATACCGCAGCTTTCCCAAATGGCGGCCGCTTCGTCGTCGCGCGGCACCGCATCTTCGCCCGCAAACACCGTCACGGAAATTTTTTCCGGCGGAATCGCAAGCCATTCTTTACCCGTCAAAAATTCCCAGCTGAAAGCGATCGATTCTTTTTTAAAATAATCGCCGAGCGACCAGTTGCCGAGCATTTCAAAAAACGTCAAGTGCGACGCATCTCCGACCGAATCGATGTCTCCGGTGCGCACGCATTTTTGATAATCGGTGAGCCGCGTTCCTTCAGGGTGATTTTGCCCCGAAAGATAGGGAACGAGCGGCTGCATGCCGGCGGTCGTAAACAAAACGGTCGGATCGTTGTCGGGAATGAGCGACTGACCGCTTATTTCCGCATGCCCTTTACTTTTAAAAAACGCGATATATTTGGATCGAAGTTCATCTACAGTCATAAATTTAATACTATAAATTCACCGCTTCAATGTCAAGGCGGCGAAAACCGCGGCGAAAACCGCCAAAACCGCCCTAATTTTTCGCGGTTGGCTCCCGGCCGGTCGGCTATAAACTCAAAATTAACAATTACTAATTTATGACGATAACAATTTCGGGTTTTGCGTCCTTGCTCGAATGGCGGCGAACTCGTTATAATGGGCGGCGATGGAGGCACTATGAAGCAATTATGGACTATGATTTCCGGCGGGCTCACGGGCCTGTTCGTACTGGGCAATATCACCTCCTGCGGCAATATCTATTACGGCAACACGAGCTGGACGCAGAAATCAAGCGGAACGACAAAACGTTTACTCAACATTGCTTGCAGCGGCAACACATGGGGTATAGTCGGGGATGGGGGTACTGTCCTCATGAGTGGCGACAACGGCAATACGTTTACGCAAAAAGCAAGCGGAACGACAAAACGTTTAATCGGCATCGCCTGCAACGGCAACACATTGGGTATAGTCGGGGATGGGGGTACTATCCTCATGAGCACCGACAACGGCAATACGTTTACGCAAAAAACAAGCGGAACGACACAACGTTTACTCAACATCGCCTGCAACGGCAACACATGGGGTATAGTCGGAGATGGAGGTACTGTCCTCATGAGCACCGACAACGGCAATACGTTTATACAAAAAACAAGCGGGACGATAAATTCATTATACGGCATTGCGTGTAACGGCAACACATGGGGTATAGTTGGAATTGGGGGCACTATCCTCATGAGTGCCGACGACGGCAAGACGTTTACACAAAAAGCAAGCGGAACGACAGAGACGTTAGCCGACATCGCCTGCAACGGCAATACGTGGGGTATTATTGGGAATTACGATATAATCCTCATGAGCACCGACAACGGCAATACGTTTACGCAAAAAACAAGCGGAACGGCAAGGCGTTTACTCGACATCGCCTGCAACGGCAACACATGGGGTATAGTTGGAGCCGGGGGCACTGTCCTCATGAGTGCCGACGACGGCAAGACGTTTACGCAAAAAGCAAGCGGAACGATAGAGACGTTAACCGACATCGCCTGCAACGGCAACACATGGGGTATAATTGGAAATGAAGGTACTATCCTCATGAGCACCGACGCGGCGCTGTGGTAACGGTTACCCAGTCCACTCTTCGAAAAAGTCATTCATGCCCTTATAATCATAATAGGCGGCATTACGACGGTCGGCTTCGCCGGTGACATCTTTGGGACTCAGCACCGGAAAAATGCGGAGTTCGATAAATACTCCGCAACGCCCCGTGTTATAAAAAAACGACCGCCCTTTCGGACGGCCGTTTTCATTACATTACATTCGTACGATTTTTATGCGCTTTACGCGCACTCTGCGCATACGCCGATCAGAACGGGCGCTTCGCAAGATAGTCGTACTCCTGCCACGTCCGCTTTGCGGCTGCAGTCGCTTTTTCGAGCAGCATATTCGCACGCTCGGGGTTCGCGGCTTTCAGCGCTTTGAAGCGGCCTTCGGCGTACATATAGTCGGCAAGCTGGTAGTTCGGTTCGCGCGAATCGAGCTGGAAGGGATTGAGTCCCTGCTCTTTGCGGCGCGGATCGTAGCGGTACAGCGGCCACAGTCCGCATTCGACCGCCTGTTTTTGCAGCTTCAAGCCGTCGCTCATGTTGATCGTGTGGTTGATACAGTGCGAATAGGCGATGATGAGAGACGGGCCGTCGTAGCTTTCGGCTTCGCGGATCGCTTTGATCGTCTGAGCGGCATTTGCGCCCATCGCAACCTTTGCGACGTAAATGTAGCCGTAGCTCATCGCGATCATACCCAAATCCTTTTTCGCGATGTCTTTTCCCGCCGCCGCGAATTTTGCAACCGCGCCGAAGGGCGTCGCTTTCGACATCTGACCGCCGGTATTCGAATACACTTCCGTGTCGAGACAGAGGATATTGATATTGCGTCCCTGAGCGAGTACGTGATCGACGCCGCCGAAACCGATATCGTAGCCCCAGCCGTCACCGCCGATAATCCAGTTGCTCTTTTTAATAAAGTGATCGGCAAGCGACAAAAGCTCTTTCGAAAGAGCGTCTTTTTTATCTTTCAATGCAGCTTTCAGAGCCGCGACGTTTTTGCGCTGCGCTTCGATCGCCGCATCGTCGGCCTGCGTATTCGAAAGGAGCGCGTCGATCTCTTTTGCGGCGATGCCCTTTGCCTTCGCTTCGGCTGCAACTTCGCGCGCATATTCGGCAAGTTTTTCCGCCGTAAGGCGCATACCGAAACCGAATTCCGCCGCATCTTCAAAGAGCGAATTGCTCCACACGGGTCCCTGTCCGTTCGCGTTCGTCGCGTACGGCGTCGTCGGCAAGTTGCCTCCGTAAATCGAAGAACAGCCTGTCGCATTTGCGATCATCGCGCGGTCGCCGAAAAGCTGACTCACCGTTTTGATATACGCCGTTTCACCGCAGCCCGCGCACGCGCCGCTGAATTCGAAGAGCGGCCGCTTCATCGAAAGCCCCTTTGCCGTCGCGAGGTTGAGCGTCGAAGCGTCCACTTCGGGCAGAGTGAGGAAGTAATCCCACTTTTTGCTTTCGGCTTCTTTGTATTCGGGCGTAAAGAGTTCCATGTGCAGCGATTTTTTCGGCTGCGTCGGGCACGTATATACGCACAGTCCGCATCCGGTACAGTCGTCGGCGGAAATGGCGAGCACGAATTTCTGTCCGGGCTTTGCAGGCTTCATCTCGACGCTCTTGAATCCCGCCGGAGCTTTTGCCGCTTCCTCGTCGGTCATCGTTTTCATGCGGATACAGGCGTGCGGACACACGAGAGCGCAGTTGCCGCACTGAATACAGGTCGCTTCATCCCAGCACGCTACCCGTTCGGCGATACCGCGCTTTTCGTACTGCGTCGTCGCCGTGGGGAAAGTACCGTCGGCGGGCAATTTGCTGACCGGCAGTTTGTCGCCTTCCTGAGCGGCCATAGCGCCGAGCACGTTTTTGATAAAGGAATCGTTCGTGTTTTTCATCGCCGATTCCATGTGGAAATTGCCGCCGACCTTTTTGCCTTTGAGATCGACTTTTTCGACAGCTTCAAGCGCCATTTCGATCGTCGAAATGTTTTTGTTGACGACGTCCTGGCCTTTTTTGCCGTAGGTTTTCGCGATGAATTTCTTCATGTATTCGACGGCGACGTCTTCTTTCAAAACGCCCGAAATCTTAAAGAACGCAGCGAGCATGACGATATTGATGCGGTTGCCCATGCCGGCTTTTTCCGCAATTTTAAACGCGTCGATGACGTAGAACTGCGCTTTTTTTGCGAGGATGCGCTTTTGCTGTTCGACGGGGATCTCCTCCCAAACATGCTCCTTATCGAAACGGCTGTTGAGCAAAAAGATTCCGCCCTCTTTCAGATACTGGAGCATGTCGTACACGTCCATGTATGCGAATTTGTGACAGGCGAGGAAGTCGGCGGCCGTAATCAGATACGGGCGGCGGATCGTCCGCTTGCCGAAGCGCAGGTGCGACACCGTGATGCCGCCGGATTTTTTCGAGTCGTACGAAAAATACGCTTGAGCGTTGAGGTCGGGGCGCGCGTCGCCGATGATTTTGATTGCGATTTTATTCGCGCCGACCGTACCGTCGGAACCGAGTCCGTAGAACATCGCTTCGGTCATGCCCTGTTCGGCGATAAAAAAGTCGGGATCGTATTTCAGCGACGTCTTCGATACGTCGTCGTTGATACCGATCGTAAAGTGATTTTTCACTTTATCTTTCGCGTCGAGATTTTCGAAGCACGAAATGACCATCGCCGGCGTAAACTCTTTCGAGCCGATACCGTAGCGGCCGCCGACAATCAGAGCTTTGCGTCCGGCTTCTTCGAAAGCCGTGCACACGTCTTCGTAGAGCGGCTCTCCCAAAGCACCGGGTTCTTTCGTGCGGTCGAGTACGACGATCTTTTTCGCCGTTTCCGGAATCGCCGCGAGGAATTTATCCGCAGCGAAGGGACGGTACAGATGCACCTTCACGACGCCGACTTTTTTGCCTTTCTGTTTGCACAGATATTCGACCGTTTCGTGAGCCGTGTCCGCGCCCGATCCCATGATGATCATAACCGATTTCGCGTCTTTTGCGCCGACGTAATCGTAGAGTTTGTATTTGCGGCCGGTAAGCTTTGCGAACTTCGCCATTTCGTTCTGTACGATCGCCGGGACCGCTTTATAATAATTATTGACCGCTTCGCGGCTCTGGAAGTACACGTCGGGATTTTGCGAAGTACCGCGGATTTCAGGACGCTCGGGATTCAAACCGCGGGAACGATGAGCGCGCACGAGGTCGTCATCGACCATGCCGCGCATCTGATCGAACGACACTTCATCGTATTTTTGGATTTCATGCGATGTGCGGAATCCGTCGAAAAAGTGCAGGAACGGAACACGCGAACGGAGCGTCGCCGAATGCGCAATGACCGCCATATCCTGCGCTTCCTGCACGGAGTTCGATGCGAGCATAGCCCAGCCGGTTTGACGGCAAGCCATGACGTCCGAATGATCGCCGAAAATAGACAGGGCGCTCGTTGCGACGGCACGTGCCGCAATATGAAATACCGTGCTCGTCAATTCGCCTGCAATTTTGTACATATTCGGAATCATCAGGAGCAAGCCCTGAGAAGCCGTAAACGTCGAGCTCAGCGCTCCCGCCGTCAGCGCACCGTGTACGGCGCCCGCAGCTCCCGCTTCCGATTGCATTTCGACAACCGTCGGCACCGTGCCCCAAATATTTTTTTCGTTCTTTGCCGACAGATCGTCGGCAACCTCACCCATCGGGCTGGACGGAGTAATCGGATAAATCGAAATTACTTCGCTCAGCGCATGCGCAACGCGTCCGACCGCAGTGTTGGCGTCGAGCGTTACTTTCTGTTCTTCTGTTGCCATGGCAGCTTCCTTTTCTTGAAATGTATTGATGTGAAACGAGTATCAATTCGCACCTTGTATTTTACACCCGATGGCGGGGATTTGCAAGAGCGCGAAATGCCGTTTTTCAGAGTTTCAGCATAAAGGTTTTTCGTGTGTTCCGTCTTTGTATTTTTACAATTTATCATTCCGGCAAATAATGCGGCGAAAAAGCTCCATAATGCGACACGTTGACGGTTCAAACGATATGACATATACTCATTTTCCAAGGAGCGTTTCCATGGCATATTTTTTTGACGAACCCTCGCACACATTCGACGAATACCTTTTGATTCCCGGCTACACGTCCGAAACCTGCATTCCCGCAAACGTGTCGCTGCGTACGCCCGTCGTCAAATACAACAAAAAAGCCGGAGATGCCTGTCCGCTCATGATGAACATACCGATGGTATCAGCCGTCATGCAGTCCGTTTCAAACGACACGCTTGCGATCGCGCTCGCACAGGAAGGCGGTATCAGTTTTATCTACGGTTCGCAGACACCGGAGGATCAGGCGGCGATGATAGCCCGCGTCAAATCATACAAAGCGGGATTCGTGCCGTCGGACTCGAACATCCGTCCGGATCAAACGCTCGAAGAGCTCACCGCAATCATCGCAAAAACGGGACACTCGACGGTCGCCGTCACCGAAGACGGAAGCCCGAACGGAAAGCTCGCCGGCATCATCACCGAGAGAGATTTCCGTATCAACCGCTGCGAAAAAGGCGCAAAAGTGTGCGACTACATGACGCCGCTTGAAAAATTAATAAAAGCGGAAGCGGGCATTTCGCTCGACGATGCGAACGATTTGATTTGGGAACACAAAATCAATCAGCTTCCGATCGTCGATAAAAACGGCAATCTGCAGGCGCTCGTGTTCCGAAAAGACATCGAAAACCGCGAAGAGCACCCGCTCGAAATTCACGACACGCAAAAACGCTATACGGTCGGAGCCGGCATCAATACGCGGGATTATATGGAACGCGTACCCCTTCTTTTGGATGCGGGCGCCGACGTGCTCTGCCTCGATTCTTCCGAAGGATTTACCGAATGGCAGCGCCGTGCGCTCAAAGACATCCACGAAAAATGGGGCGAGGGCGTCAAAGTCGGTGCCGGCAACGTCGTCGACAGAGACGGTTTCAACTTTCTCGCCGAATCTGGCGCCGATTTTATTAAAATCGGGATCGGAGGCGGTTCCATCTGCATCACTCGGGAACAAAAAGGAATCGGGCGAGGTCAGGCAACCGCAACGATCGAAGTGGCGAAAGCGCGCAACGAGTGGTATGAAAAAACCGGCATCTATATTCCGATATGCTCGGACGGCGGCATCGTGCACGATTATCATATAACGCTTGCGCTCGCGATGGGCGCGGACTTCGTTATGCTCGGCCGATACTTCGCAAGATTCGACGAAAGTCCGACGCACAAACTCATCATCAACGGCAATTACGTAAAAGAATATTGGGGTGAAGGATCGAACAGAGCGCGCAACTGGCAGCGCTACGATTTGGGCGGGGCGAAAAAGATGGCCTTCGAAGAAGGCGTCGACAGTTACGTTCCGTACGCCGGAAGCCTCCACGACAACGTGCAGACGACGACGAGCAAAGTGATCCACACGATGTGCAACTGCGGCGCGCTCACGATTCCCGAACTGCAGCAAAAAGCGAAGATCACGCTCGTAAGTCAAGCGTCGATCCGCGAAGGTTCCGCGCACGACGTTATCGTCAAAAACACGAGCATCCGCGCCGATTAAGCGGCAAATGTGCCGAACGATAAGTATCGTATACAACAAAACGCGGGGCTGAAAAACATCGCACTCCGCTTTTGTACGATGCCCCGTTCATCGGCTTTTTCGCCGATGTTTCCGAAACCCTATATTCAACCGAAGAGTTTTGCCGTTTCCGCCATGTAGCGGATGAGTACACCTGTTTTATCTTCCATTGTTTTCGCGACGATAAAGGCGATGCCGTCGCCGCTTTTATTGCACAGTATTTTTTCTATCTTGTACGACGTCACACCTTTTCTGACGACATCGGGAGAGCCGATTTTTTGCCGGCTTACGACGCTGCCGTTTTCATCGAGCTTTTCCATTAAAATGTAAAACGACGACTTTGCGTTTTCGCCCGTACCGCGCACCGTCGGGATGAGTCGAATGCGGTATGTCGATTTGCTTCCGAGTTTTCCGGCAAAATCTTTAAAGACGATTTCATCGCTTCCGTCTTTGTTTTCATCGCCGCAGATATAGAGGATTTGATCGGGAGATGCGGGCGTACAATTATATTTTTTCGTATCGAAATAGCTTTTTGCAGCAAGCGAATCGTATACTTCGCGTCCCGATTTTCCCGCCGTAACGGAAGACGGCTGTATTTTATATGTGCCGCCTTTAACAAAATCGTTTTTTGCGACATCGACCGTATAGATTTCCGCCCAGCCCCGAAACGATTTATCGGTTTTGCCGTATTGACCGAAGAGATATATCGACCCGTCGGATGAAAATCCCGCATCGACAAAAACCGCGGCGTCGCCGGCAAGCGCACAATATAGGCAGAGCGCGAAAATCAATCCGCCTGCAATAATTTTTTTCATACGGCATCCTCCCGTCTTTTACATTGTCGGAATTTCAAAGCAAGTCTTTACTATTATTTACGTTGCGGGTATTATCGTTTCTATGACTATTAAAACGCGGAATTATTTTTTTCTCGCTCTGATTATCGTCTTTTCGGTATTTCTTTTAGGTGCTTCCGCGATGCTCGGATATTCGATTTACACCGACACGCTCACCCGCCCCGACGTTTTTCCGGCCGAGCGCATAGCGGGTTTTTATACGAAGGGCTATTCGTTTATCGCGACGATCGCCTCTCTTTTTATCTTCGCGCTGTATGCACTGCTTGCCGTCATCTATCTCTATGTCCAATTCGAAAAAACACAGTCAACGGAAGTGATCTTTTTCGCACTGTTTCTCATCGGCTGTTTTGCGGAAACGGTGCGGCTGTGCGTGCCGCTGTTCAATCTGTGGCACGAACTTTCGGCTTTTCTGCTTTTTACAGGAAGGGTCGTCCTCTTCGCGAGAACGCTCGCTCCGACGGCACTGCTGTTCGACGCGGTCTTCAGCGGAACGAAAGCGCGCCAGCACGTCGAGCGGAACCTCGTCATACTCATCGTGCTTTCCGTCATGGTTTCGATGCTGATGCCGCTCGACACCGCAGTCGTACTCCCGAACTTTTGCATAAAATGGGGCAACGGACAAACGTTCCTCGCGATTCGCGCGCTCATCCTCGCCGCAGCAATTCTTTCGCTCTTCGTCAACGCATGGTCGCTCGGAACGAAGGATGCGTCCCCCTTCGGCTTTGCGTCTCTCGCACTCGGATACGAACTCTCGTGTTATGCAACCTCATACGCGGCGGCAGCTGCGGGCGGCATATTGCTTTTCGGGGGAACGGCGGTATACCTCAAAAGTCTGCACCGAAAATACCTGTGGCAGTAAAATCAGCGCATTAATAATGTTGATAGTCCGCCGATCGCAACGGGGATAACGAGGTTATCGAAATCGCCGAGAGGGATGAGTTCTATCGCCATCGCGGAAAGCGCCAAAACAAGCGATACGAATCCGTTTTTGCACACGGCAAAGGATGAGCAGAGCACCGCAAAAAAGCACGTGAGGCTTCCCGCAATTGTTTTTCCGTGCGTAAACGGAATGACCGTACGGCCGAAGAGTTTTCCGCCGAGGCTCGCAAGTCCGTCGCCGAACGCAAGCGCGTAGATACCGATGCGTGCGGCTTCCGATTTCCACAAAAGCGCTGTGACGATGATGCCGAGCACAAGCGTCACGGGGCCGAGCACGAATTTATTTTCATCGCGCTTTCGAGAGGCGACTTCGGTTATGTGCGATACGACGGGAACGGAGACGCCGTACTTTCTGAGCGTTTCGGATGCGATATAGAACACGAGAACGGCTGCAAGGCAGGCGATAACCGGCCAATACGCAAAGGTGAGAAAAGAGGGGATAAGCGCACTGCAGATGTGGATCGATTTTCGGACGAGCTCTTTTTTTATGCTGTTTTTATATTGCGCCTGCAGTATGCCGGTTCTGTTTTCGTCGGCACTCATTGCGTCAGTTCCTTTTCGCCGGTGAGAATCTTCGGGATATCCGTATAGATTGCGGGTTCGTAATCCGGCATCGGATGGCTCATATAGCGCATATTCTGTTCGGCGAGATTGCCGCCCGGAAGGCGCACCATCGTCGCTTCGTTTCGCGTGAGCGCATCCCACGCGCGCATCGACACGGAAAGCTGTACCATCGCATCGGCATTCATCCTGCTGTTACCCGTGCGGCGGGCGAGGCGGAAAAGCGTAACGCCGAGATTATTCGCCGCCTTCAGGTAAAGTTCCGTGAGCGCGTCTTCGGCGGCTTTTGTCTGCGTAAACGCAATTCCTTTTTTTGCGAACTCGGCATCGAGATTGCTTACGAGCTGCTTGTAGTAGCCTTCCGCCGCATAGTCGGAATCGCGGAGCGAAAGCGTATTGCCCATCGCGAGCAGCAAGTGATCGTCTTCCGGCTTTTCGGCTCCCGCTTTGATAAACGAGCCGACCGCACCGTCCAAATCGTTTTTGGAATACTGAATAAAGCCGACGCGGTAATGCAGGGACGCCGTATCGTAGTGCGTGCGGATCGCCGAAAGATAATCGTTATATGCGCTTTCGTAATCCCCGCGGATAAAATAATCGATGTCGCCCGAATCGGCATAGAGTTTTCCGATGTTTTCATTTCCGGCAAAACCGCTGTTTTCCTTTTCGCGTTCGTACAGTGAAATCCCGTCGGTATATTTTTCTTCGGCCGTTAAATACTCTTTCCCCGAAACGTACTGTTCTCCGAGCAGACGGTATGAATCGATCTGCTTGTAGATATCGCGGCGGCGGAGAGTTTGCGACTTTTCTTCGAACAACTTGACCGTGTGTTCGAGCATACGCACCGCTCGCTCCGAATCGTGCATCTGTACAAAATAGCGCGAAAGATTATAAAAGGCGACGGGATTTGTCGGATCGGCGTTTACTGCGCGGTCGAGCATATCGCGCACGTCTTCGATCTTCGTGCGAAGGTATTCGTCTTTGGGCGGAAGCGGCCCGTACAATTTGTCGAGAAGGTATCCGCTCATCTCCGTCCAATCTTCGGCATCGAGCGATTTCGCTTTCGGATAAAACCTATCTTTCAACTGCAGCACTTCGCGGAGATTGTCGGTACGCACAAAATAGCGCATCATGCGCGCGAGGTATTTATCGGTCTGCCCGTAGAGCTGCACGAGGGATGCGTATTGTTTGCGCGCTTCTTCGAATTTTGCAGAATCTTTTTCGGTCGCCCATTCGAGGTAGATATCGCCGAGCAGGAGTATACCGTCGGCATCGTTTACGTGATAGTCAAGTACGCTTCGCCGCGCGATCTCTTCGGCCTTTTCATAATTTGCCAAATCGTCGCATTCCATGCGCGCATATTCGATGCCCGCTTCCTTATCGTAATTAAAATAATAAAGGATATTGCGGTACATCCGTTCCGCCCGCAAGTATTGCTTTCGTTCGCGGTATGCGCGCGCATATTTGAAAAACCATTTTTTTTGCAGCTGCTTGCCGGCCGCTTCATTGAACAGCATCTCCGATTGAGGATATTCGTCCGCTTGAATGAGCGCGTAGCCCTGTTTATACAGACCGTTCGCGTTCAGCGGACGCCAAATAAAATTGAGCGTAAAAATTATCAATCCGAATACTGCGGCGGCAGAGAGCAAACCGAGTACGATACCCGGAACGATCCTGTTTCGCAGCTGATACTCAAGAGACGCTTTGTACGCATCGTATTCGGCCGCGGTGCGGCGTTCAAAATCGCGCGGAACGGGAATCGCGATGTCGAGCATCTTTTCGAGGCTTGCAGCAACTTGACGCGCAGGCGCTTTGTTGAGAATTTTTTCAACGATTTCAAACTGCGCGTCGTCCGTGAATTCGTTTGCGACGAGCAGATTTTCGACGGCGAGGCGTACGTTGAGCGGATAGAGTGCGAGGTTTGCAAGGAATTTTTCATACTGCGCATCGGTAAGCGTATTTTTCGGCGCCTTTCCGCCTTCGGCGGCTCTGCGGAAATCGGACATGGGAATTTTGATTCGACCGCTTTTATCGGTTTTCACTTCCGCCGTATCGGAAAAACCGGGAATTTCAAAATCTCCGAGATCGCCGGGCAGGCCGAGTTCGAAATCGTTTTTATCCGCTTCGGCTTTTGCCGGCTCTTTGACCGTAAAGTCGAGACCTTCCATTTCGGATGTATCGAAGTGTTCTATCGGAATGATTTCTTCACCGCTCTCTTCCGAGGGCACATCGCCGGAATGTTCATCGCCCGATGTCGTTTCACCTGCCGCCCCCTCTTCTCCGTCTCCCATATCAAAATCGAAATCGAAAGTATCGGGATCAAAGCTTTCCGGAGCCTGATGAGGGGCAAACGTATTCGAAGATACTTCTCCGTTTTCTTCGGCCGCATCGCCGCCGAGAGATATTTCACGGGGAACGGAAGCCGCATCGGCTGACGATTCGGAAGATCCGACAGATGTTTTTTCCTGTTCGGGAACGCCGGCAGCAGGCGAAAGTCCGTCATCATCGACCATAGACGCGAAATCGAAATCGGGAAGTTCAAAACCGTCCTGAGCCGCATCGGCGTAAGAAATCGGACTGCGGTTCGCATCCGCATCAAGCGGAGAAATCGGTTTTTTGTTCGCGTCGGTATCGGAGGAAAGCTGCCCTGCGTTCGTACCTGTATCGGACGCATTCTCCTGCGTTCGGTCCGCCCCCGAGTCGGCCGGTATTTTATCTTCGCCTGATGTATCGGCAATCTTTTGTTCAAAAGGCGTTTTACCGAAAGAGGATGTACGATCGACATCGCTTTTTGACGCCGCTTCCGCATCCTGCGCCGCATCTCCGTTTTCGACTTCGGGCATATCCTCCGGCAGTTCGATATTCATATCGATCGTCCGACCGGCGGTATCGAAATCATCTGTCCAATCGGCAGCGGACGAGTCGACCGCTGCGGGAGAAGACGCAGGCGTTTTTTGTTTCGGAATTTTTTCGCGCGAAGGGGCGGCGGGCACTTTTGCGGCAGCCGTCTTCACACTGCTTTCAGGCGGCGAAGGCGACGCAAACTCCGGCTCGGGCGGCGGCAATTCATCGAGAGAAGGAAGATCGGGTACGGTATGAGCGTGAACATCGGGAGGAAGCGGGATATCCGGTACTGCAGATGAGAATCCTTCTGCGGGCGGAAGCGAAAACGGATCCTGCGGCACGCTTCGCGTTTCGGATGCGACGCCGCCTCGGTTCAATGAGGATTTGCCGGACAATACATCGGATGCGCTCTCTTCCGGCAGCACATCGCTCGCTTCCTCTTCCTTACCGCCCATATCGCCGAGCAGGTCGTCGAGATTCATATCGGCAATCGACACTCCCTCGTGCTCAGCGTTTTCGATTTTTCGTTCCGCTTCATCGGCAAATTGGGAAAGGTCGGGCATTTTCGCCTCTCCTGCCGACGCGGAAGGAATAACGGGATTGAGCAAATCGGAAAGATCGGGAACGCCGGTTGAAGACGATTCGGCGCTCTCTTTCGGTGCCGCACCCTTTTTGCCCGTTCCGATGATATCGGAAAAATCTTCCGCTTCGGACGAACTCAACGCCGGCATCGTCGACTCGGGACTCTCCGGTATACCGAGAACGAAATCTTCGGAATCATCGACATCCCGTACCGTTTTCGGAATCGGAATTATAATCGGCTTTTCGCCGCGGGACGCGCGCGCATGTATCTCATTGCCGAGTGCGAGAATATCTGAATTGAATTTCTTTAGCTGGCTTAACCCCGGCATAATCCACCCGATTTATTGTATCGCTAAAACGCCCGTCTTTACAAGTATTTGCCCTGCGTATTCTCTATTAGGTCTAATTTCGAGTTTTCTAAAACTCGAAATTTTCCATCCGTTTCGTTCACCAACTGAATGGCGAGTTTCGAAAGTAAATAAAATGATGCGGAGGCGAGGTTCCGGCTGCGTGCCGTTTCGAGCGTTAGGCT
>ERZ772960.1397-NODE-1397-length-19253-cov-6.829357_pt1 | contig 19253 bp, 17 predicted proteins | sample MGYA00580678_ERZ772960 | MGnify/ENA primary metagenome ERZ772960 (study PRJEB29015, sample SAMEA2737930) | human oral metagenome | biome: human oral; feature: human-associated habitat; material: dental | place: China | collected 2059 ... | reverse complement strand
ATTATTTAAAAAAGAATTGAGATTATACAAAAAACATTATTATATGTCAAGAAAAAATTAAATTTTAAATCAAATTAAAGCTATTTTGTCCGCTATTTCTAAGCAAAAAATATAAAATTTTATTTTTAAATATTCTAAATTTAAAGCCAAAATTTCTTATAAATTTAAACCATTTTTACTTTGTAGCCCAACAAGTAAAACTCTTTTGAGCATCTAATCCGCTTAGTGGTAAATTTAATTCTTGTCTAAAAATCTTATCGCCATTTTTCTAGCTTTTTCTATCTTTTCAGCCTCTTGATTTTGAGCTGCGCTAGATGATATCCACTTTTTACCAAACAAAATTTGAGCTGCCTCTATCATAACTGCGCAAGCGTATGGCTCTTTTTCGCTAGAGATGCCTTGCAAAAATGCGGCTTTTGTTTTATCTCGCAAGATCTCTTGGCTGACCCTGTGAAAGGACATTTGCATAAGGCTGGCTGCCGCCCATGCCCTACAAAGGCTATCTTTGCTACCAAGCATCTCGCTTATCAAAATATCTATTTGCTCTAACGTGCCAACCCAGCCAAGCGCTATTATAAGCTTGCGGCGTAAGGCATCATTTGTCCCCAAAAAAGAGGTGATTTGAGGGATAAGGCGGTCACAAAACGCGGCATAAAAGTCTCTATGCTTAGATTTAGTGAGGATTTGCGCTATAAGATAGATGGTTTCTATTTTTAGTTTTTGATCGCTTTCTTTGGCTAAACGCTCAAACAAATACTCTAGTCCAGCGACGCCGTGTCTATCAAAACTGCTTTCTAAATTTAGCTGCCTGCCCTCTTGCCACTCTTTGCAAATGAGCTCATAGTGATACGCTATCTCATCACTAGCGCCTAAATTTGCGATAAATTTGATCCTTTTGCCATCTGGAAAATTCTCTTTTTTAAGCCCCAGATACTCTCTTTCAAGATCATTTAAACTTAGCACTAAATTTTACTTTATCATCTCAAGCTTGGCTCTGCAGGCATCTTTGTAAGCACTTGTGAAATTTGAGCTAACGCATTCGTTTAGATAGGGCTTAGCTAGCTTATACTGCTTTTGTCTGATGTAAATTTCACTTGCTAAATTTAGCGCATGCAAACGGTCCTCTGGCTCAAGCTTCATATTTAGTATAAATTTCGCCTCATCAAGCGCCTCATCGAGGTTATCTGTCTTTAGTGAAGCCTCTGAGTAGTCAAAATTTAGCTTTGGTGAGAAGGTATTTATCTTAGCTCTAGTTTGCAGCTCAAGCGCTTTTTTAGCGTAGGTTGCAGCGATAGCATAGTCATTGCTCTTCATCGCATAGTCACTTATAGCTGCGTATGCCTCGATGATCTTAAAGTCCTGCCCTCTTAGCTGCTCGATCGCGCTAATCGTAGAGACCGCCTCGGTAAAGCGCTTTAGCGCAAGCAGCGAGTAAAATCTATCAAAAAGCGATGGCGTAGGATCTGAGTACTCGACTGCTGAGCCAAGCGAGAGCGCGTCATTTGCAGCAGTGATCGCATGCTCGTAGTCTTTATTTTTATATAAAATTTTGCTCAAATTTACCAGCCACTCGACTCTATCTTCTAAATTTTCATCCTTTACGTGCGCCTTTGCAAGCTCTAGCGCGTCGTTGTAGCGCGCCGTTCTAAAATAGCAGTTAAATAGCTTAAACTGCGGCAAAGAGACCTTGCTCACATCGTAGTTTTCTAGTAAATTTACAACCGCCGTGCAGTCATCTTTGATGAAAAACTCTTTTGTTAGCTCAAGCGCAGCCTCATTTACTAGCTCCATTGCCCGGCTTAAATTTTCATCTTTTGCGAGGTTGTTATAAGCTAGCGCGTTGGCAAATTTACGCTCTTTTAGATCAAGCTCGAGCTCGCTAATTAATGCCTTTTGGCTGATATTTGTGCCGGCATATTTTTCTATTAGATCTTTATATCTTGCGTGAAGTGCGGTAGCGTTTTTGTCGTCCTCTTCAAAAAATAGCCCATCCTTTGCCTTAGCGACCTCATCGATATAATCGCCATATTTAAACTCTTTTTCGTATCTGTTTAGATACTCATACGCCCTTTTTTCATCTTTGGTTTTGGCTAAATTTAGCGCTAAATTTTTTAATGCTGCCTCGTAAAAGTCCTTTGTCCTGTCGCTATTATTTACCAAAATTTCATAAATTTTAGCAGCCACGTCTGGCATATCTTTGCTGGCAAATGTATAGGCTAAATTCATCGATTTTGTCGGATCGTTCATGAAAAATTTTTCATTTGCATTTGCGATCTTTAGTACAAATTTCTTCGCCTCGTCAAATTTCTCTTTATCGATATTTGCGTCTGCTAGGCTTAGTGCAGCTCTACTTGCAAGGTCGATGTCATTTGTCGAGTAGAGCACCTTTTCATAGTCACTTAGCGCCTCTTTTTGCCTGCCTATTTTATATAGGTAGTCAGCATAGTCAAGCGTGGCAAGCTTTGTAAATTTAGACTCCACGTGCTCTTCACTTAGTATGTCAAGCATATATTTTGCATCACTTGCGATGCTGTCTTTAAGGTAAGCTCTGGCGATGAGATATAGCACCTCAGAGTAGTTCTCATCAGAAGGGAATTTTCTTATCCATGCTCTGCCCTCGCTTACGATATCTTTTGGCTCAAGCCCCTCAAACTCGCTCTTTGTCTCAAAAATTTTATCAAGCGCTCTTAGCCTAAAAAGTAAAAACTCACTTGAGAAAAGACTGGCTGGATGCCTTTTCATCGCTGTTTGCGTATCTTTTACCACGCTTTCATAAGCGCCCTTTTCGTAAGCTCTTTTTATATTTATGTAGATGTCTATGTCGTTGCTATCAAGCCCAGCGATAGGTGCTTTGTTAAGATCGAGCGCTCCGATGCTTGGACTTAGCATATCTCTAAAATCAGGCGAAAAATTTAGCCCAGATACTCTTTTGTTGTTTTCGCTAAGTGAAGTGTCGATGATAATGCTAAAGTGCTTTGAGATGGTCGTCTTTGGCGTATCTTGCACGCTTGGACTGCTGTAAAGCTCAGTTTGAACATTTAGAAGTTTTGAAGGTGCCTTTGGCATGATGACGATGAAGAGTTTGCCGTCTTGCTTTTTATATTTTATGTCCATTAAAGGCAATGTCGTATCTTCGATCTTTGGCAAGATCCCATCATCGAGCATACAAACGTAGCGCTTCGTGTCGTAGGCTAAAATTTGCTCCACACATTCAAATTCTTTTTCGTCGCTTAGCTGAAGGACGCTATAAGGCTTATTTGCGTTTGCGCCGCTGTTTAGGCTAAGGCTAAAGGCGGATAGATAAAGCGGTAAAAATAAGATGGTTAAGAGCTTTTTCATGCCGCCATTATAGTTAAATTTTCTAAAATCCTGAAGCAAAGACAAAATGCTCGATAAATTCCAAAATCGCCCCAGAAAATAAAAAGGCAAAGACCGTGCCAGCAACGGCAACTCCAACGATCACTTTTAGCGCCATAGAGACGTTTGAGATGTAGATATTTTTATCTTTTACGATAGGCTCTTTTAAAAACATAAAGACGATGAGCTTTAGGTAGTAATAAATAGCAATCGCTGAGTTTATCATGATGATGAGGCTAAGCACGACGTAATCAGACTTTATGAGTGATGAGATAAGCACCATCTTGCCCCAAAATACACTAAAAGGTGGTATGCCAGCAAGGGCGATCATGAAAATTCCCATTATCACGGCATAACTTGGCAAAATTTTAATAAGCCCTGAAAATTTCTCATACGGGTGTTTAAAGCGCTTGTCCCAGCAGACGACGTCGTCGCACCTTGCCACCCAGAGCATAGAAAATGCGCCCAAATTTGCAAACAAAAACATGATCCAGTAGAAAAACAAGGCGACATTTGCCTCGTGAGAATTCGCTACAAGCGCGCAAAGCACGACACCAGCGTGAGCTATCGAGCTAAAAGCGAGCATCCTTTTTACGTCTTTTTGCACTAGCGCCATGATGTTTGCAAGGCTCATCGTAAGCACGGCGATGATGTAGAGCATATCTTTTATCCATGAAATTCCAGAGCCCTCAAGCATCGCAAAAATTCTTAACGCGACTATAAATCCAGCAACCTTTGGCACGATCGACATGTAGCCAGCAAGCGGGGCATTTGAGCCCTCATAAACGTCTGGTATCCATGTGTGAAATGGTATGAGCGAGAGCTTAAAGCCAATGGCTGAAGCGATGAAAACGCAGCCAAGTAAGATTATTAAATTTTGATTTAGGCTAAGATCTTTTATGACAACGCCGATACGAGCGATGTCTATTGAGTTTGTTGCTAGATAAAACATCGCTATCGCCATCGCAAAAAAGCCAGCTGAGAGCGAACCCATCGCGAAGTATTTGATAGCAGCCTCAACGCTTTTTGCCTTGTTGTGAAGGGCTATTAGGGTGTAGAGGCAAAGCGAGCTGATCTCAAGACCTAAAAAGATGATGAGTAGGTTGTTTGAGCTCACCATAAACAAAAATCCAGCGATCATAAACAAAAATAGCGCGTAATACTCGTAAATTTTATACTCAAAATACTCTTTTGTGCTAAGTGCAAGCGGGATGAAAAGAGCTGAGGCGATTAGGATAATGATCTGCGAGATGATAGAAATTCCATCAACTAAGAGCATATCCCAAAAGCTTAGGCTAAGACCGTTAAAATCAAGCGTAATGCCTAAATTTACAAATATAGCGATGATACAAAATACGCAGTAGAAATTCCTCGAAAGATCCTTTTTTATCGCTCCAACTATGAGGATAAAAAGTGCAAAAACCATCATGCTAAGCATCGGCGAGAGTGATTGCAAAGAGATCTCATTTAGGTCTAAAAAGGCTATTTCGTTCATAGTTTGCTCCCACCATTTAAAGATGAAATTTTATCCTTTGTGCCGCTATTTACAGCTCTAGTTTGCATTTTGCTTATGATATTTTGCACGCTTGGCTCAAGCGGTTTTAGTATCAAATTTGGTGCGATACCAAGAATGATTATGAGCAAACAAAGTGGCACAAGAGCGGCTAACTCTTTAAAATTTAGATCTTTTAGGCTTAAATTTTTCTCCTTGCACTCGCCAAAAAAGACCTTTTTATAAAGTACCAGCATATAAACAGCGTCCACGATGATACTAAAACCACCAAGTAGCGCAAAGAGCTTGTTTAGCTTAAATACGCCAAGTAGGCTCAAAAACTCGCCCACAAAGCCAATGGTTAGTGGCAAACCGATACTTGCAAGCGTTGCTATAAAAAATATAAGCGCATACTTTGGCATCACCTTGGCAAGGCCGCCAAATTCGCAAATTTCTTTTGTGTGAGCCCTCTCATAGATGACGCCAACTAACAAAAATAGCGCGCCACTTACGATGCCGTGGCTTATCATTAAAAATATTGAGCCGCCAAGACCTATTAAATTTAGTGAAAAGATGCCAAGCATGATGACGCCCATGTGTGAAATGGAGCTATAAGCGATCACTTGCTTCATATCGCTTTGTGCGTAGGCAACAAGGGCTGCGTAGATGATCATAACGATAGCTATGGCGCAGACAAAGCCACTTAAAAGCAGGCTCGCGTCTGGAAAAAGTGGGAGTGAAAATCTCACAAAGCCGTAAGTACCCATCTTTAAAAGCACGCTAGCAAGCAGCACCGAGCCGATAGTCGGAGCCTGTCCGTGCGCGTAAGGTAGCCACGTGTGAAATGGAAATAGCGGAGTTTTCACGCCAAAAGCGAAGAAAAATGCTAAAAATAGCCAAATTTGAGCATTTTCTCCGATGCCAAGCTTGTACCAATCAAGCAGATTAAAGCTAAAGACGCCGCTTTTTTGATAGCACAGATATCCGATAAAGATGATCGCTACTAGCATAAAGACAGAGCCTAAAAATGTGTAGATGAAAAATTTAATCGCAGCGTAAATTCTATTTTTACTACCAAATGCGCCGATGATGTAAAGTAGCGGTATGAGACTAAGCTCCCAAAAGCTGTAAAACAAGATCATATCAAGCGCGCTAAAGACGCCCATCATCGTGCTCTCTAAAAATAGCACGCTAATAACAAGGTGCTTTAAATTTCCATCATCGCTAAGTGCTGCGATAGAGATGAAGCTCATAAATGCGCTAAGGACTATAAGCACTAGCGAGATGGTGTCGATGCCCACAAAGTAGCTGATATTTAGGCTTGGTATGAGCGAAACTTGATGCGTTAAAACAAAGTCATAACCCTGAAAATCGACATTGACGCAGATAAAAATGGCAAGCAAAAGCTCGATTAGCGCGATGCTTGCTCCATAAAATTTGATGCTTTTATTTTCTATCAAAAAGCCAAGTATTGCGCTTATTGCTGGGAAAAATATGATGACACTTAGCATTATTTGGCTCCGTTTAATAAAAATATAAAGCTTAAAAGCAAGGCAAATCCTGCGACCATAAACCTAAGCATGACGCTTAGATCGCCACTTTGCATTTTGTTTGCAAGATATGCAAATTTAGTTACCAAAAGTGCGACAAAATCGACACTTTTATCAACTATCATCTCATCAAATTTTTTACAAATTTTAGAGATAAAAGCGTAGCCATTTATAAAAAATTTCTCATAAAATTTTGGGATAAAGTAGGCATTTTGCAAAATTTTGTAAATTTTACTTTCGCAAATGCTCTCTTTAAAAATTTCTTTTTTATAGGCAAAGACTGCAAAGCCAGCGCTTGCAAGAACTAAGCCAAGCGTTAAAACGAGCAAGAAAATTTCACTGCTGTGAGATAAATTTAGCTTAAAATATCCAAGGCTAGCACCCAAAAAGTCGCTAAAGTTACTCCAGAAAAAGCCGCTGATGACTGAGAGAACGCCAAGCACGCTCATACCAACAAGCATGTAGCTTTTGGCCTCATGTGCGTGCTCCTCGCTCTTTGGCCTTGCAAAAAAGACAAGCATAACAAGTCTAAAGCTATAAAATGCCGTAAGCACCGCGCCAAAGAGCAAGACGGCCCACAAAATTTGATCTTCGCTAAAGGCGACCTCTAAAATTTTATCTTTTGAAAAAAAGCCAGCAAATGGATAAAATCCAGCCAATGCGCAGCTTGCGATGATAGAAAGTAACGCAGTTGGCTTCATAAATTTATAAAGCCCACCCATTTTTTTGATATTTAGCTCATCATTCATCGCGTGCATAACATTGCCTGCGCACAAAAAGAGAAGCGACTTAAAAAATGCGTGCGTGACAAGGTGAAAAAGTGCGATCTTGTAAGCGCCTAGACCAGCGGCTACAAACATATAGCCAAGCTGTGAAAGTGTCGAGTAGGCGACTATCTTTTTAAGGTCGTTATGCACAAGCGCGATGCTAGCGGCAAATATTGCTACAAACGCGCCAAGGCAGGCGATAAAGTGCGAGACTTCAGGCACATTTGCAAAGATGAAATTTGCGCGTATGACTAGATAGACGCCAGCTGTTACCATGGTCGCAGCGTGGATAAGCGCAGAAACCGGCGTTGGTCCCTCCATGGCGTTTGCAAGCCATGTGTGAAATGGAAACTGCGCGCTTTTACCCATGGCGCCTATAAAAAGAAGTGTGGCGATGATGCCTAAATTTAGCCCAGAAAGGTCGCTTCTAGCGTTAAAAACCTCGCTAAATTTAAGCGAGCCAAAGCTATAAAATATATAAAAGATACCAACAAGCATCGCAAGATCAGCCACTCTGTTCATCACGAAAGCCTCGTTTGCAGCGACGTTTGCGCTAGGCCTTTTATACCAAAAGCCAATGAGCAGCCAAGAGCAAAGCCCAACGCCCTCCCAGCCGATAAAGAGCCCTATGAAGTTATCGCTTGAAACAAGGACGTTCATGCAAAAGACAAAGAGCCCAAGGTAGCTAAAAAAGCGGTTAAAACTCGCGTCATCTTTCATGTAGCCAATGGAGTAGATATGCACGATGCTAGCGACCACGCCCACGGTGCTAAGCATCACAAGGCTGATCGCGTCAAGGTAGAAGCTAAAGCTAAGATCAAGCGAGCCTAAGTTTATAAACTCTTTTAGGGTTAAATTTAGTGGCTCATCTACACTAAGACTAGCCGTTAGCATGAGTGAAGCTGTGGCGCTAACGATCATGAGAAGCGAGCAAAAAAGACCGATAAATAAATTCTTACTGCTATGCGAAAAGATGCCAGCTATGATGAAGCTAAGAAGCGGGAAAAATAGTGAAATACAAAATAAAATCATCTCTTAGCCTTTCATATTTGTCATCGAATCTAAACTGATGCTGCCAGTCTTTTTATACCAAAGCACGAGCAGACCTAGTCCCACGGCGACCTCGCTAGCGGCGATGGCTACTATAAAAAAAGCGATGATCTGCCCAGTTAGGTCAAAGTAGTATTTCGAGATAGCAGCGAGTGCGATGTTTGCTGAGTTTAGTAAAATTTCACTTGAGAAAAATAGCATTATCAAATTTCTTCTTCTCATTATGCCAACAAGCCCTATGACAAAGACCAGGCTTGCTAAGATGAGGTAGTGAGTAAGGCCTATCATAGCATCTCCTCAAGGCTGCTTTGCGCGTTCATGTCTTTATGTATCAAGATGATGCCAGCCACCATCGCCACAAGCAGCATGATGGCGCACATTTCAAAGGCTAGCAGATACTTGCTAAAGAGCAAAATTCCAACCGCTTCGATATTGCCAAGGCTAGCGAGGGTAGAATTTACCACCTCTTGCTTTGCGCTATAGATCGGCGCTAAAAAGATAAATATCAAAAGAAGCGCTATGAAGCTACTTAGAAGATAGATGATGATCTTTGCTTTTTTACCGCTTTTTGGCTCACACTCCTTGCTGGTGTCAAAAAACATCATCGCAAATGCGTATAAAACGACCACTGCGCCTGTATAGACGACGATTTGCACCACGCCTAAAAACTCAGCCCCAAGCAAGAAAAATATAGCAGATATAAAAACCATGCCAGCAGCTAGCGCAGAGACCGCATTTAGGGCGTTTTTACAAAGCACGCTAAAAGAAAAACTAACTAATATAAGGGCGCTAAAAAGATAAAATGCAAAGCTTTCATACATCGCTTGACCCTTTTAAATTTATATCCATCGTTTCTGCCTTATCTTCATTTGTAAGCGCATTTGGCGTCTTTTTCACCAGGCTATTGGCATTTTTAGGTAGAGCGCCATAGCCTTCAAACTCGGTTTGATCTTTTAAGAATTTATCATCTGTTAAAAACTCAGCCTTTGTGCCAAAGAGGATTTTATTTTCACTTGCGACCTCGTACTCTTGCCCACAAACTATAGCAAGCTCAGGGCAGACATCAGCGCAAAATCCGCAATAGACGCATCTGCTTAAATTTATCGTGTAGCTTGCGACCTTTTTGCGGCCATCTTCACCAAGAGAAGTCTTCATCGAGATGCAGTTACTAACGCAAATTTTCTCGCACAGCCCACAGCCTATGCAGCGCTCATTTTCGCTTTCAACAAATTTTAAAAGTCTGTGAATTCCCCTATATCTAGCGTTTAGCTGCATCTTTTGCATAGGGTACTTTAAAGTGTGCGACTTGCTAAAGAGCATCTGTTTTAGCGTGATCTTTAGCCCCACCAAAAGATCAAGCTTAAAAGTAGTGGCGATGAAGTGCTTAAATTTATCAAATGCCCCTTTTGGCTCTATCTTTTCGTCTATCAAAATATATCTTTTCTCGCTCATTTTACGCCTTAGATAAGTAGTGCAAAGCCGGTGATTACGACATTTAAGATGCCAAGCGGAAGTAAAATTTTCCAGCAAAGCATGCTAAGCTGATCGACCCTTAGATGCGGCCATGACGCCCTCGTCCAAAGAAAAAAGAAAAAGACTAGGCTTGATTTTAAAAGTATCATTAGCCCGCCTGGGATAAATAAAAACTCGTTAAAACCGCCCAAAAATAGGAGCGTGATGATGATACTTGCTGCGATCATGTTGGTGTATTCGCCGATAAAAAACATCGCCCATCTCATGCCGCTATACTCGGTGCCATAGCCTGCTACGATCTCAGTCTCGTTTTCTGTTAGGCAAAATGGCGTTCTGTTACACTCCACAAAGCTTGCCATCACAAAAAGCACGAAAGCAAGGGGCTGCTTAAATATAAGCCAGTTAAAGATGCCTTTTTGGTAGTTGTTTATATCAACTAACGAGAGCGAGCTAGTCACCATGACAACGCTTAAAAGTGCCATGCCAGCGACCACTTCGAAGCTAAGAAGCGCCACGACTGCGCGAGCGGCGCTAATTAGTGCAAATTTATTGTAGCTTGCAAGGCCTGCTGCAAGTGGCGAAAATACGCAAACCGCTGCCACGCCAGCGATATATAAAACGCCCACGTTTATATCTGCAAGTATCGGTCTAATCGTATGCCCAAAAACTTCAAACTCAGGCAAAAATGGCACGGGCGCAAGCGCTGCAAATGCCGCGATAGCAGAGATTAGAGGGGCTATTAGAAAGATAAATTTATTTGCATTTGCAGGCACGATGTCCTCTTTTGTAAAGAGCTTTATCATGTCAGCCACGATCTGAAGCACGCCAGCTGGCCCCACCATATCAGGTCCCACGCGGCGCTGCATGTAGGCTAGCACCTTTCTTTCAGCATAAGTCGCAAGTCCTGCAAGGCTAGCCATGACGGCCAAGATGACGACTGCTTTAACAATAGTTGTTATCACAAAAAATAGCATTTCACTCATTCTCTGCCTTTATTATTTTTACGCTTGCGTAACTCTTGCCCTCAAAAATGGCGCTTACATCAAGCTTCTCATCGTAGTCGCCAAGATAGGCTGCCACGCCTCCTAGCTCGCTATCAAGCTCCACGCAAATGGCAAGCTTTTGCCCATTTTTTTCTAAAATGACAGCTTCGTTTTGTGAAATTTCAAATTTAGCCATAAACTCGCCGCTTGCATAAAGTTTCGCGCGTTTAGCTGTCTGGCTGGCATAGTTTGCAAAAAACGATGGCAAATTTATAGGATTTGCAAGGCTTATTAGCGCTTCGTCTTCTTTTAAATTTAGCTCATTTTTCTCTTTAAAAAATGGCTCTATGTCCTCTTTTGGCGCGAAATTTGAAATTTCAAGCTTGTAGCCTCTGTGACTTGTGCCGTCATTTGCGTAAAAGTTTTCTAAATCATCAAATTTAACGCCCCTGTAACCCTTCTCTTTTGGTAGCTGCGCTGTATAGTCGATCGTATTTTTAGCCACTAGCCCAAGCGCATTTGCGATGTCGTTTAAGAAGTAGCCATTATGTGTCAAAGCCGCATTTGTCGGCACTACTTCGTTATTTATACTTGTAAATGTGCCCTCTTGCTGATTTAGCGCACCAGCGTCAAGATCGCCCTCAAAGATGCTAAATTTAAACTCGCCCATTTCGTTGTATCCTAGCGTCTTGCCAGGCTTTTTCTCGTGTGAAAGCGTACAAATTTTAGCCACGCCAAGCGAGTTTGTGCGAGGCGGTATGAGCATCACAGCAAACGGCGTAGTTCTTGCGATCACTCCAGCAAGGGCGGCTAGTAAATTTGCATTTTCATGAGCGTAAAAATCGCTACCTAAAATGAGCGTAAATTTAGCCTTGCCTTCGCAGAGGGCAGCTGCCTCCACTCCAAAGCTCTCTTCAAATTTTTCAACTCTTGCCTGAAGTGCTGCTGGTAAATTCTCACCCCAGTTTTTAAGCACAAAGAGTAAAATTTGCTCTAATTTTCCAGCCTCTTTGCCAGCCTCATAGCTCACACAGACAAAATTCTTTGAAAATTTCTTCACGACCTCATCAGCGATGTGATGAAAGTAAATTCCAGCAGCTTTATTTATCTTAAGGGCGTTATTTAGCTTATAGCTTGTAACTGGGCTCTCATGGCGCAAGAAGCTACCAGCCGTGATGATAAAATCGCTATTTTTTAGGCTCTCATAGTCTGCGTTATATGAGCTAAGACCGCTAAATTCGCTAAAAATATTTAAGAAATTTTGAAATTTAAAAGCCTCATCGTTTAGCAAATTTAGATCAAATTTCTCTCTCAAGCGCTCCAAAATAAGCGCCTCTTCGTTTGTTATGAAGCTATTAAATTTTATATTTTTTATGTTGCCGTTTTTTAAATTTAAGACTAGCTCGTTAAATTTCGTCTCATTTTTGCGTGCGTTTTCGTTGTGAAAGTCATAGGCAAACCTTGCCGCACCGCTTATCTCGCCAAAGTGAAAGTCGTTGCTAACGCGGTAAATTTGCTTGCTTCTATCGCTAGTGCTTTTCTCTTTTACGTCATAAAAAATGAGCTCGCAGTCGCTTTGGTGAGGATTTGCCGCTGGGATACGGCTTAGCTCCCAGACATTTGAGCTATACTGAAAATTTGAGCTAACAAGCGCGCCAACAGGGCAGACGCTAATGCACTCGCCACAAAACGAGCAGTCCAAATTTTCGCCCGCACTTGGGCCAATTAAGCTCTTTTGCATCTTGCTAAAGACGGCATAGGCATCTTTAGGCATGCTCTCTTTTAGCTCTTTTGGCACCTCTACACCTCTTGGCACCGTTTTTAGCGCGCTCTCGCCGATCTTATCTTTGCAAACCGTCACGCACCTCTCGCAGACCACGCAAAGGGCTGGGTCGTAGTTTATGAGCCCCCATTTTTTGTGCGGTTTATGAGTGTCCTCTATGGCAAATTTTTGCTCATTTACACGCAGATGCGTTGTCAAATTTTGCAATTCACACTCGCCACTTTTATCGCAAACGCCGCACTGAAGGGGGTGATTGACGCAGTAGGTCTGCATGATCGCATTTCGCTCGGCAGCGATCTCTGGCGTATTTGTGTAAATTTGCATATCCTCTTTAGCTTTGGCGTTGCAGCTATAGACCACTTTGCCGTTTGCTTCGACCATGCAAAGCCTGCAAGCAAGCGTTGGCGAACAGCCGCTAAGGTAGCAAAGCGCAGGGATGTAGATGCCATTTGCTCTTGCGATATTTAGGATACTCTCGCCCTCGTTTGCCTCTAAAATTTGATCGTTTATGGTGATTTTCATTTGCTAACTACTACTTGTTTAAATGCATATCCATCAAAATTTTTTGCGCCAAGCACGGCAACCGTGCCTTTTAGCGTTGGATCAAGCCTAAATTTAGCGCTCACACTAAAGTCTTTTGCCTTTAAATTTAATGTTTCGCCATCCTTTGCCTTTGCCACGATGCCAAACTGCACGCCGCCCACGATCTCGTCGCTTGCGTTTTTGTTTAGATAGACGACCGCTCCGTCAAAATTTTCAAGCTCTCTTAGCTCATCTACTTTTTTGACGCTTGCAAATTCTTTGACCTCACTGCCTGCTAAGACGACATTTTTGCCTAAAATTTCAAGCAGCCAAAAGATCGCATCTTTATCTGGATGAGCAAAGAGCGAGTCATCAATGATCACGTTTTTAACGTCCTTTATCCACTCGCCAAGCTCCTCAAACTCCTCCTCGCCCACGTTGCACTCGCCACTTATCAGCCCATCATCGAGCTCATCGAAAAAGTCATTTTGCACCAAATTTGCATACTTGCAAAGAAGTGCTAAGACATAGCTTATCGATCCTATCTCGCAGCGGATCAAATTTTTACTGCCAAGCTCGTTATCTTCAAAGCATGAGATGTATTTAAACTCGTGCTCTTTTACCTTTTTTGCTAAATTTTTGTCGCTCAAACTTAGTAAATTTGCGATACTTAGGCTCTTGCCTGCTATTAGATCATTAAATTTCATATCTTGCCTTTTTTTATCGTTAATGCCCAATCAACTTGGTTAAATTTAAGCGAGTTCATCACCTCGCAGTTTAAGTTATAAGCCAAATTTACAGCTTTCTCAACACCGCTGTAATCGCCTATCTCAAACAAAAATATCACCACCTCGTCTGGCTCGCTAGCCTTTATCTGCTGTCCAAGAGCGCTTAAAAACTCGCCCTTTAGATGCCTAAGATCGACCCTTCTCATCTATCAACCTCGCCTAAGATGATATTTGTGCTGCCTATTATCGCGGCCACATCTGCCACGTACTGCCCAACTAGCATATCTTCATAAATAGCGCAGTGCCAAAAGCTTGGCGTGCGAATTTTTAGGCGATATGGGCTTGCGCTGCCGTCTGAGTTTATATAAATTCCAAGCTCGCCCTTTGGCGACTCGCTAGCAAAGTAAATTTCACCCTTTGGTGGCTTTAATCCCTGAGTTATCAGCACAAAATGCTGCATTAATGAGTAGTTTTGGCTCATTATCTGCTCTTTTGAAGCGCTCACATACTCTGGCGCGTCGGCGATGATAGCTGGGCTACTTGTCTGATACTTGCTAACGCACTGCTTTAAAATTTTCACGCACTCACGCATCTCTTTCATATAAAGTAGGTATCTTGCGTAGCAGTCGCCCTTGGTGGCGTAAGGCACGTCAAATTCTAGCTCGTCGTAGATGAGATATGGCTCTTCTTTTCTGATGTCGCGCGCGATGCCACTTGCTCTTAGCATGACGCCAGAGCAGCCGCTACTAAGGGCTAGCTCTTTGCTAACTACACCCACGTCTATTAGCCTTGCTTGCCAAATTCTATTTTCACTTAGCAGATCTTCGTAAAGCGTGATGTCGCTTGGAAATTTCTCGCAAAATTTAAGCAGCTCCTCACACCAGCCATCAGGCAGATCAAGTGGCACGCCACCGATCCTTATGGAGCTATGAGTTAGCCTTGCGCCGCAGTATTTTTCTATGAGATCAAGGACGTATTCGCGCTCTCTAAATGCGTATAAAAAGACGCTCATTGCCCCCACATCAAGGGCGTGCGTAGCTAAAAATAAAAGGTGCGAGCTGATGCGGTTTAGCTCCAAAAGCATCACTCTAATGATCTGCGCACGGCGAGGCACTTCTATAGCGCAAAGCTTCTCCACGGCCGCGCAAAATGCGTAGTTATTGGCACTTGAGGCGATGTAATCCACCCTGTCAGTCACTGGGATAAATTCCTGATAGGTCATATTTTCAGCCATCTTTTCAACGCCTCGGTGCATAAAGCCAACCTCTGGCATAGCGCGCACGACCTTTTCTCCGTCAAGCTCAAGCACAAGCTTTAGCTGTCCATGTGCGCTTGGGTGCTGTGGGCCAAAATTTAGTATCATCTTGCCGTCATTTTGCTCAAATTCTAAATTTTCAAAAAATGGTTTTAAGCGGTTTGGTGCCTGGCTCAAGGTCTTTCCTTTACTATCTGGCTTTGGTTAAATTTAGCCTTTTTGACAAATCTCACGCCGCCTTCTTCTTGATACTCGTACTCTTCATTTTCGTCAAACACACGTGAAAAGCCAAAGGTATCTTTCTCATCCACAAAGGCTGGGTCGCGGTTCTCTTCGCCGATCTGCTCTCTAAATTCACGCCCAAAAATTTTATCCACCTCGTACCATTTAGCAGCCTCATCGCCAACTAGCGGATAGCTCTTTAAAAGCGGGTGCGAGTGCCAGTCATCAGGCATTATAAGACGCTTTAAATTTGGATGATCTTTGATGAGAACGCCACTTAGATCATACATCTCGCGCTCAGCCCAGTTTGCGCTTTTATAAAGCTCACAAACGCTTTTTAGCATTTCGTCCTTTTTGACAAAGCATTTTACTCGTGCGCGCCTATTTTTGCTAACACTTAAAAGCTGATAAAAGACCTCATATCCACCTTTTTGCGCTATATAATCAATCGCCGCAAGCTCGCAAAGCTGCTCATAGCCAAAGTTTTTTAACGCTTCAAGCGCTTTAAAATTTTCACTAGAATTTACGTAGAGAACAAGTTGGTCAAACTCCACATAGCTAGATAAAATTTGCACTCCGCTTTGCTCTAAAACAGCCAGCTCTTCGTCAAATTTAGAGTCACTTGCCACTTCTTTTGGCGTCTCTTTAGCGATATAAAATTTCTCGCTGTAGTACTGCTTTTTTTGCAGGTCGTTTTTTGGCTTATACTCTCTCATATATCTAGCTTTCTTGGCTTTTGCGCCCTAAATGCACTTTGTTTTCTTATCTTTTTTTGAAGCATCATAAGTGCGTACTGAAGCGTCTCTGGGCGTGGGGCACAGCCTGGGATGTAGATATCGACGGGGATTATGCGATCAACGCCTTGAACGGTTGAGTAGGTGTTAAACATACCACCAGTGTTTGCGCAACTACCCATCGAAATGACCCACTTTGGCTCAGGCATCTGATCGTAAAGGCGCCTTGTAAATTCAGCGTGCTTTTTAGTTAGCGTGCCAGCTATGATCATCACCTCAGAGTGCCTTGGACTAGCCCTAAAAATGGTGCCAAATCTATCAAAGTCATATCTACTAGCGCCACTTGCCATCATCTCGATCGCACAGCATGCAAGCCCGTAGCTAAGCGCCCAAAGCGAGTTGCTCCTGCCCCACTGCACGAGCTTATCAACGGTTGTTAAAACTACTGGCAGACCGCCATTTGCAGCGTAGTTTATCCGATGCTTTGCCATTTAAAGACTCCTTTTTGCCAAGCGTAGGCAAAGCCGATGAGTAAGATCACCACAAAAAGCAACATCTCGATGAGCCCAAATAGCCCAAGCAGCCTAAAATCCACCGCCCACGGATACATAAAAATGACCTCAACGTCAAATAAAATAAATAAAATTCCATAAAAAAAGTAGTGGATATTTATCTTATTTGGCTGTTTTACAGTTGTCGGTCCGCACTCGTAAAAGCCAACTTTTAAGCGCTCAGTGTTGCGGTTGGCTAGCTTTTTGCTTATCTTTGAAGATAAAAATGTTATCAAGCTAAACGAACAAGTAGCTAACAAAAGTATGATAAAAGCGCCAAGATAGGTGCTGTCAAGCTCTGAGTGTGACATACTTCGCCTTTTTTAATTTTTCAAAATTCTACTAAATTTAAATTTATTTGATCTTGAAATAGCTCAAGAGTAGCGCACTCAAATCTCTTTTTGTGTAAAAAATACTCTTATTTTATCTTCTCAACGGCGTCTTTTGCAGCACTTATGCGCTCAGCCTCGTCAAGCTCGCGCACAAAACCATCTTTTACTAAAATGATCCTAGTTGCCACGTCAAAGTAGCTATCATCGTGGCTTACGGCGATGACGCTTATGCCTTTGCTTTGCAAAAACGGCAAAATTTCTTTATAAAATTTACGCTTGAATAATGGGTCTTGATCGGCCGCCCACTCATCAAGGATAAGGATAGAGCGGCGCTCTAATATGGCCATTAGCAGGCTTAGACGCTTTCTCTGCCCGGTTGAGAGCTGCGTGGTACTAAGCTTATTATCAATGACACTTACCTTTTTATCGATCTCAAGCATGGCCAAGAGCCCCTCTATATCGCTTTGACTGGCAAAGCCATCACGACAGAGCGTTTGTGAAAATAGATAAAAATCAGCAAAAATAGCGCTTATCTTTGCTTGATAGCTTTGTAAATTTGCCTCATCTATCTTTGTGCTATCAAGGTAAATTTCACCGCTACTTGGGCGGATAAGTCCGCAAAGAATGTTTATAAGCGTGCTTTTGCCGCTGCCATTTTTACCGATGATAAATGTTATCTCACCGCGTTTGATCTCTAAATTTACATCTTTTAGGCTAAATTTGCCGTGGTCGTAGTTGAAATTCAGATCCTTTAGCCTGATGCTTTGCCACTCGTCGCTTAAGCTATCGTCAAATTTAAAGCCTTCTTTAAATTCATTTAAATTTAAACTCATGATCTTTTCTAAGCTCACCTTTGCGCTAAGTGCGGCTGGTATGGAGCCAACCATGCTCATAAATGAGCCTCTTAAAAATAGTATCGTAAGGCTGATACTTAGTGCTGTTTGCAGGCTCGCCCAGCCAAATGCCACGCATAAAAATACGCAAAGTCCGACTGAGCCAAGTAGCATCACGTTTGTGAAATTATCACTTAGCGCGTGAAATACGTCAGCCTTTACCATACTTTGACGCTTCTTATCGCCTGTAAAATTTAGCTCATCAAAGCAAATTTGCGCTCTTGCTCTGTTTAGACTAAGCTCTCTATGCCCCTCAACGATGTCGTCGTAGTGCCTTTGCAGCGCGTCATCTTGCGTCCTTGAGTCTTTAAAGTAAAAGTGGATCTTTTTCATCAAAAGCGTGTTTATAAAAAGCGTCGCACCGATCCAAACGGCTAGAAATATAAAAACTTTTGGCGCGATCACGCAAAGATAGATACTCGCGCAGATGATGAAAACTAGGCTTTGTATGAAGCCAGTAGCGCTCATAAAGGCAAATGTGATCGTTTTTATGTCGTTGTTTAGACTTGCTATGATCTTTGCCTTGCCGATCTCGTTTATCACGCTATTTGGCGTGTCTAAAATTTGCTTTACGCTTTGATATCTAAGCTCATAGATAAATTTATGTCCAAAATTTGTGAGCGAGATGTTTGCGGCGATGGCGCTTAGAAAAAAGAGGAGCAAAACAACTATAAATTTAACCGCCACAAAGGCGTTAAATTCTTTTAAATTTACAAGTTCGTTGTTTATAAAAGAGAGCGTCCAGACGCCAAGCCCGCTAAAGGCAAGCGTCAGGATCACTATTTTGATTATTGAAAAAAGATTGCTTTTTATTAAATTCGCAAGCATTACATGGCAGCACGTGGCTGGATGATATTTTGATCAAATTTTTGCTCGGTATTTTCACTCATGATGTGAAGTACCTTGCTGCGTTTGATCTTCGCGTCATCCTTAAATATCGCGCGTACCTTGTCCATGCCAGCGTAGAAGTCACGCATGAGCACGACGCAGATGTATTTGCCAAAAAACGTTGGCTTGATAACGCCATTTTCTTCGTAGATCGCATTTACTAGCTTTAGCAAGCTAAGCTCGACAAATAGGTCTTTGTTGATGTTTGCGTTGTTTTGCTCGTTGTAGGTTTTGATATCGACGGCGCCGTCAAAAAGCCTTGTTAAAAATGTATATTTTAGTCTCTCTTTTTTGCTAAATGCGCATTTTGCGATGACTGGGCTTTGTCTATCTTTGACCTTTCTGCCGTAGTCAAGTAGGTTAAAGGCATTTATCACAAGCTCGCCGTTTAAGAAGCTAAACGCGCCACTTCCAACGCCCACGTACTCTAAATTTGAGCCTACATATTCGTCGCGAAGGTCTGCGCTTTTTTCATTTGAAAATGCCCAAGCGTTGCTTTGTCTATATCCGCCCTTAGCAAATTCACTCACGATGATCTCGTAAAATTCGCGCTCATTATCAACGTTTGAGACGCCAAGTGCTCGAGCGATGTTCTCTCTTGTTAGCTCTGATTTCATGAGCGGATAGAAGGTGATTTGCTGTGGAGAGATCGATTTTGCAGTGTTTATGTCGT
>ERZ772960.1396-NODE-1396-length-19259-cov-9.165226_pt1 | contig 19259 bp, 17 predicted proteins | sample MGYA00580678_ERZ772960 | MGnify/ENA primary metagenome ERZ772960 (study PRJEB29015, sample SAMEA2737930) | human oral metagenome | biome: human oral; feature: human-associated habitat; material: dental | place: China | collected 2059 ... | reverse complement strand
GCAACACGATCGGCTATCCGCATCTGAACGTCAAGATCTGCGCGACGCACGGCGGTATCTCCGTCGGTGAGGACGGTGCATCCCATCAGTGCTGTGAGGACTTTGCCCTCATGCGTACGATTCCGGGCATGACGGTCATGTGCCCCTCGGATGATGTGGAGGCACGCAAGATGGTGCGCGCCGCGTACGAGATGGAGGGTCCTGTATACATCCGCTTCGGGCGCGCGGCGACGCCGGTCTATCATGACGAGTCATATGAATTCACCATTGGAAAGGGCGAGGTCATTCAGGACGGTACGGATGTCGCCATCATCGCGACGGGCATTCTCGTCCCCGAGGCAATCAAGGCAGGCAAGCTCCTCGCTGCTGAGGGCATCAAGGCGCGCGTCATCAATATGGCGACAATCAAGCCGCTCGATGAGGAGCTTGTCATTCGCGCGGCGCGGGAATGCGGGAAGATTGTGACCGTCGAGGAGCACAATATCCTCGGCGGACTTGGCGAGGCAGTTGCAGGCGTTGTTACCGAGCATGCCCCCGTTCCCGTCCATCGCATCGGCGTTCGTGACGAGTTCGGGCACTCCGGCCCTGCGGCGGAGCTGCTCAAGCAGTTCGGACTGACGGCAGAGCACATCACTGCGCAGACGAAGACCTTCGTCGGGAAATAAACGAAGTTGTGAAGACGCTTTTACGCTTGTAGAGGCGTCTTTTTTGCTGTGGAAACAACGTAAATGCCTTGTGAATTTTGGGCGAATTGTTTATAATGGAGGAAGTTTAGTTGACTCAATAAAAGGAAAGAGAAGTCTCATGAAGCGGTATACGCTGTTTATCCTCATGATCGCTCTTCTTGTGATAGTGATTGTTGCGGGCTCGGCGTTTCTCTCGTCCGGTTCGCCTGCGGTGAAGCGCCATCCCATGCAGGAACTGACTGCATATACGACACTTCCGACAGAGATTGCGGCAGTCTTGTCCGAGGAGTATGAAAAAGAGCATAATATCCGTATCAATTTCATTCAGCTGTCCTCCGAGCAGATTCTAAAGCGCCTCAATGAGCAATCACGTGAGGAGGGGGATGGAAAAGCTGCGCTCGTCCTGACGGAGCGTGAGACGTTGGATCGTGCCGCAGTTGCGGGCTACCTTGTGCCCTATATCTCGGAGAAGAGCGATCAGGTCGCGGACTCGTTCCGTCATCCGAACCGCTACTGGACAGGGATCTGGTATGATCCTGTGGTCTTTGCTGTGAATCAGGACTATCTGCGGACGCATCTGGATCTGCCAAACTCGTGGCAGCAGCTTACGCAGCAGCGTGACATCCGCATCGGAACGACGGATTTCATGGCGGCAGATGCATCGTCGAATCTGCTCTACAGTATGATTGCAGAGTACGGGGATCAGCGCGCGTTTGAGATTTGGCGCAGGATTCAGCCGAAGATCATGCAGTATTCCAAATACCTGCACACGCCTGTGCGTCAGGCGGGGATGGGGGAGGTCGATCTTTCTGTCGCGGTTTTGAGCGAGACACTGCGCTATGTGCATGACGAGTATCCCATCCGTATTCTCTATCCCGTGGACGGTACATCGGCAGTCATCTATGGAACGGGCATTGCCTTTCGTGCGTCGGAGCGCGATGCACGCGCGGCAGAGGTCTTTGCGGACTGGCTGCTGACGGATGAGGCACAGCTCTCGCTGGCACAGCATCGCTTTTACTTCCTCACCACGAACCCGATGACGCTTTCCTATCAGATGTTTGCAGGAAAGAATATCAACATTTTTAAAAACAGACCGTATTTCAGCAAGGAGGAAAAGGAGATCCTCCTGGATCGCTGGATCAAAGAGGTGCGGTTCTACGAAGAGTAATGAAAGCCGGAGGAGAGTTTATCAGTGAAAGCAGGTTTTATCAGCCTCGGTTGTGCAAAGAATCTCGTTGATACGGAGGTCATGCTCGGCATCATGCAGGAGCATGGCATTGAGATCACCAATGAGCCTGCGGAGGCGGATATCCTGATCGTCAACACCTGTGCCTTCATCCAGTCCGCGAAGGAGGAATCCATTACAACCGTGCTCGGTATGGCGGACTATAAGGAGACGGGGCGCTGTCGGAGCCTGATTGTGGCAGGATGCCTTGGGCAGCGCTATGGGCAGCAGCTGCTCGATGAGATCCCCGAGGCGAATGCCATCATTGGGACAGGCGCATGGAGCCGTATCATGGAGGTCGTTCAGGAGACGCTGAAAGGGCGGCGTCTCCTGATTGCGGGGAAGGATGAAACCATCTACGATGCCAAGACACCGCGTCTGCGGACGACGCCCCAATATACCGCCTATGTTAAGATCGCCGAGGGTTGCGATCATCGCTGTGCATTCTGTGCAATTCCGCTCATTCGCGGCAGCTTCCGTAGCAGGGAGATGGAGGATATTCTCGCCGAGGCACGCGAGCTGGCGGAGAGCGGCGTGCGTGAGATCGTCCTGATCGCGCAGGACAGCGCGAACTATGGTCTTGACCGCTACAAGAAACCCATGCTTCCGGCACTTCTCCGAGAGCTGGCGAAGATTGAAAAAATCGCATGGATTCGTGTGCTATACAGCTATCCGAAATACTTTACAGACGAGCTTATTGATGTGTTTGCGACAGAGCCAAAGGTTGTGAAATATGTCGATCTTCCGCTGCAGCACGCACACGATGCGGTTCTGCGCTCAATGAATCGTCCCGACACACGCAAGGGCGTAGAACGGTTGATAAAAAAGCTGCGTGAGCGCATTCCCGGTGTGGCAATTCGCTCGACCTTCATCGTCGGATTTCCCGGAGAAACGGATACGCACTATCAGGCACTTCGCTCCTTTGTGGAGGAGCAGCGCTTTGACAAGGTCGGTATATTTACCTACTCCGAGGAGGAGGATACCCCGGCAGCTGCGATGGTGCAGAAGGTCTCCGAGGAGGTTATGCAGGAGCGTTATCATGACCTCATGAGCCTGCAGAGCAAGATCTCCGAAGAGATCAATATCGGCCTTGAAGATCAGGAGATGGATGTTCTGATCGAAGGGCGCGATGCGGAGCAGCAGGCAATCGCTGTCGGACGTTCCTACCGGGAGGCACCCGAGGTGGATGGGCAGATCTACATCGAGGGAGATGCCGAGAGCCGTGTCGGCGAGATTGTCCGCGTTCGCCTCCTGCAGGGGTTTACCTATGATATCGTGGGGGAGAGGGTGCATTGATGGACGCTATGGATGGAATGTGCTCCGAGGAGATCGGGAGGGAACTGCGCGAGGCAGGGTTCATGATTGCTTGTGCGGAGTCCTGTACCGGAGGGCTCCTCACGAGCATGCTGACAGATATTCCCGGCAGCTCCGCCTATCTCATGGGCAGCGTCGTCTCCTACTCAAATGATGTGAAGTCGCGCGTTCTTGGTGTTTCTGAGGAGACTCTTTCACGATACGGTGCTGTTTCTGAGGAGACGGCACGCGCGATGGCGGAGGGAGTGCGGCGGCTCATGCAGACGGATATTGGGGTCGGCATTACCGGCATTGCGGGTCCTGATGGCGGTTCGGAGGAAAAGCCGGTCGGTCTGGTCTATATTGCCATAGCTGATCAAACGCATACGATTGTTGAAAAAAATAATTTCTCCGGCACACGATTGGAAAATAAACGGGCAGCTGTTGAAAAAGCACTGCATATGATACACGATATGATAAGGAGTTCCCTATGATAAAGAGTTATCGCCAAATAGCCGCACTCATTGGCATGGCGGCGCTACTCTCGTGTTCTCCCTGCTCCTATGCAGAGGAATCCGCAGAAGATATTCGGGAGACTGCTGTGCCTGTCGAGTTATCGTATGCCTATGAGAGTTCGAAATATGGCTATCGCATTATGTGCCCCAAGCAGCCTGCTTTTGTCATTCCTGCAGTTGAGTTTGACGGGCACGAAGGTGAGGTATTAATTTTCGATAACGAGGATTACTATATTAAATACGCATGGGTTATTCACGTGAACGCATTCTCGGAGGACGGCGTCCCTAACCTCAATGCAATCAGTCCGGAGGAGTCGGTACAGCTTCTCAAGAGAATCATGGGCAGCAATGGATATGAGGGTATTATGCTCATCAATCTGACCGAGGATAATAAGGCGATCTTTGCCACAACGGCAAAGGAGATCGAGATTGATGAGGATGACGATGGAATCCCGGATGCAACGGCAAGGGCGGACAGCCAGATGGCAGTGCTCTTCTTCCGCACTGCGAACGGGTCACGCTATGGTCTCGAACTCATCGACAATCCGGATTTGCGTGACGTCTCTGTGGCAGCCTTTTTGGCGGGCGCGCGAAGTATGCAGATCGTTCCATGAGGCGAGTTTTCATAACGCATGGGGATTGAGGGAGAAATATCAATGAAGATGTCATCGAAGAAAACAATGCTGACTGCTGCTGTGCTTGTCGCGCTCTCATCGGGTACGTCATATGCCGCGACACCGGGTACAGTGGATTCGCAGGAGCTCTTTCATGCCAATCGATTGGTGACAGATCCTGTGAAAAAACCTACGACAACGGAAAACAGCGGTGTGGATCGCTATGAGGCATCCATATCGGCTCAGAGGAAAGCATCGGTGGATGCCGCACAGCCTATGGCAAAGCCGACATCCCCGTCGGCACGTCTTCGTTGGGACAGTGTTGATGCACGCCTTGCCGCGCGAAACAGCGACCCATCATTTCGCCTTTCCGCACAAAAGGCGAAGCCTGTCATCATCACGGCGGAGGACATCCGTCGTGAGAAGAAGCTGGCGGCAAAAGAGGGGCGTCCCGTGCAGGAGCTGGTCGGCGATGTGAATATGAATCGTCCTGCTCCGCCGCCAAGCCCCAAGAAATCAGCTCCTATGACTGATGAGCGGTCTGGGGCATTGGCTTCCTCAGATGATGTATCCATGGCGGCGCATGGAGATGTATCCGCCGTTCAGGGGAAGAACGATGCGCAATCCTCAGCTGCATACGGTGGAACGAATCTATCTGCCCCCATATCGGAGCAACACTCTACCATGCAGATCAATCCATCAGGTGTATCTGCCGCTTCGTCTGCACAGGTGGGCACAACGGCGGAAAGTGCATCCTTATTACCGTCTGGAAATGTTGCTGCCGAAGCACAGCAGCGTCCCGCCCGCCCGCGCTATCCGCAGCTACCGCCGGAGCAGTTCTCCCTATCACCGCTTGCAGAGAATGCAGCAGCACCAAAACAGCCGGAGCGATTCGAGGCGTTGGGTAGTACAAACACGCAGCAGCCCGTTGTCGCACCCGTGAAGGATCAAACACCTGCTGTGGAGCACTCTGTGCGTCCTGATGGAGTTCCGGAAATGGGGGCTCGTGAGATGCCTCAGAATTCGGAAACAGATCTCACAGGTATTTCAGACGAGGTGCGCCGTCATATCCTCGCAGGACAGCTTGCGATGGAGGTACAGCTGCAGCGCGACCCAACTATTGCGGGGATGCAGGCGATTACGAAGGTGCTGCGTGAGAATACAACGCTTACGCGACTCCAAAAGATTGACTTCCTCATTGGTTTCGGACGTGCGCTGCATCGAAGCGGACTCCCACGCCAGCAGGAAGCCCTGCTGATCAAGACGATTGCAGACGCGTTCTAATCAATTTTATGGAAATTGATCGGGAGGGAAATCCATGAAGCACTTTGATATTGCAGTGATAGCAGGGGACGGCATAGGTCCCGAGGTTATTGCCGAAGGGAAGAAGGTCTTTTCCGGCATCGCTCAGATGGATGGAGGATTCTCCGTTTCCTTTGAGGTTTTCCCGTGGGGTTGTGAGTACTATCTGAAGACGGGCGAGATGATGCCGGAGGATGGTCTGGATCGCCTCAAGGATTTTGATGCCGTCTATCTCGGCGCTGTTGGCTATCCCGGGGTTCCGGACTACATATCCCTTGGAGATCTTCTGCTGCGCATTCGCCGTGGATTCGATGAATATATCAACCTTCGCCCTGTACGTCTCCTGAAGGGAGCCCCGTGTCCCCTTGCCAACGTCTCCGCAGATGACATCAATATGGTTGTCGTGCGTGAGAACAGCGAGGGGGAGTATGCGAATGTCGGTGCACATCTCTACGCGGGAACGGAGCGTGAGGTAGCGTTGCAGACGGGGGTTTTCTCACGTCATGGCTGTGAACGTGTCATACGTTATGCTTACGAGCTTGCACGCCGTGAAAAGCGCTCGCTTACCTCGATCTCCAAGGGGAATGCCCTTCGCTATTCCATGGTGTTCTGGGATGAGATCTTTGCGGAGATCGGCAAAGAGTATCCCGATGTTGAGACACATAGTCTGCTTGTCGATGCGGCGAGTATGTTCTTTGTCAAAGATCCGGGGCGTTTCGAGATCGTAGTGACGAGCAATCTCTTTGGAGATATTCTGACGGATCTTGGGGCGGCGATTGCGGGCGGCATGGGACTAGCAGCGGGCGCGAATCTTAACCCGGAGCGAAAATATCCCTCGATGTTCGAGCCGATTCATGGAAGTGCACCGGATATTGCGGGGCAGGGGATTGCCAATCCGCTGGCATCCATTTGGTCGGTCAGCCAGATGCTGGAATTCCTTGGAGAGCCGGTATGGGCAGAGCGTCTGCTCATCGCGATTGAGACCATGCTCGTGGAGCGGAGGACGTTGACGCCTGACCTTGGCGGGCGTGCAAAGACTTCGGAGATCGGCACTGCCGTACTTGAGATACTGGGACGCTGATCGAAAAGCTGCATGAAAAAGCGCTAGACGCTGTGCGCCTCGCGCTCTATTTACGGAAGCTCTGCTAAATTCAGCACCACCATCTTGACGCATCTTTTTTGCCCGCACAACGTCTGCAAATCCTCCACAGAGCACCACTCTTCGTCCAGTTTGCCTCCTTGTTCGGACGAAAAATCCACGCCAATCTGAGAGACTATTTTATCAGTGATTCCTTACATAACGAATGGAGCAGATAAGATGAACGAGAAACAGCGCATACGCAAAGCCGTCATTCCCGCCGCAGGCTATGGAACGCGTTTCCTCCCCGCGACGAAGGCGACGCCGAAGGAAATGCTGCCCATCGTAGATAAGCCGACCATTCAATACATTGTGGAGGAGGCTCTTGCGAGCGGCATTGAGGACATCCTCATTATCAGCGGTCACGGAAAGCGTGCCATCGAGGATCACTTTGACTCCGCACCTGCGCTCGAACATGAATTGGAGCTCAAGGGGAAGACAGAACTTCTCGACATCGTCCGCGAGACTACGGATGTAAATGTTCACTATGTGCGGCAGAAATATATGCGCGGCCTCGGTGACGCCGTCCTCTGCGCACGCAGCTTTGTCGGTCATGAACCGTTTGCCGTCCTCCTTGGCGATGATGTTGTCTACCATCCGCAGCGTTCGGCTCTGGGACAGCTGATTGATGTCTATGAGGAGACACAGGGATCTGTGCTGGGATGCCAAATGGTTTCGGATGAGCAGGTGTCGTCGTATGGTATCGTAGCGGGGGAGACATTGGAGAATCCACGCCTCATGCGTGTTTTCGACATGGTGGAAAAACCGTCCATCGAGGAGGCGCCGAGCCGTATGGCGGTGCTCGGGCGCTATATCATAAGCCCGGAGATCTTTGCCATTCTCGGTGAAACGAAGCCGGGCAAGGGCGGGGAGATTCAGCTTACAGATGCACTCAAGGTTCTCGCGCAGAGAGAAGCCGTCTATGCCTATGATTTCGAAGGGAAGCGCTACGATCTCGGAGATAAGCTGGGCTTTTTGCAGGCGACCGTTGAATTTTCCCTGCGCCGAAAAGATCTCGGTGCGGATTTCAAGTCTTATCTGAAAGATCTCGTGAAGACACTGTGAGGCGATTGGCTTGCAGAAGGAAAATCAGGCAAATCTCGCGCTTGCGCTGAGTGTCATCGGTGCCATCGGAACGGCAGGACAGGGGGCTTCTCTCCTTACGTCTACCATTCATCATGGATTTCTGGCGGCGACAATCGGCGGGCTGGCGGATTGGTTCGCGGTTAAGGCTATCTTCGGACGCCCGCTCGGCATCTCTCATCGGACGGATATCCTTCGGCGCAACCGTGCTCGCATCATGGAGTCCCTTGTGCACTTCTCTGCCGATGATCTGCTCAGTAAAGAGAATATCATGGATGTTGTAGAGCGGGAGAAGATTGGTGCGCTCCTCGTGGAGTACCTTCAGCATCGCGGCGGGCGCGAGCGCCTTATCGAGGCGACCGTAGATATCCTGCGCCATGTCGCTGCGGATGTGGATAGCCGCAGCATTGCAAAGGAACTGACGCCCTATGTCATTCAGGCGCTCCATGCGCTCCCCTTGGAGGAGAGCTTTGCTGAGCTATTGAATGTACTGACAGAAGAGCCCCATGCAGACCGCATCTTCAATATGCTGATCCGCATGGGGCTGCGGCTCGTGCGGACGCAGGTCTTTCAGGAGATGCTTCGTGAAAATATTGCATCCATTCGTACGGAATATGAGCGCGATGGAATGATACGCGCCTTTGTCCTGTCCTTTTTCGACGATGCGATGATTGCGGAGTGGCTGACCGCCCGCTTGGAGGAGATTTTGACCTCCGCCACGGCGGTGGATGACCGTCGCCATAGGGACGGGGTTCAGGCTTTGGTCTCCTTCGTGACCGGGCTGCGTGCGAATCCGAAGCTGTATGAGGAACTTCATCGGTACAAGCTCCATGTGATCGAACAGCTTGAGATCGAAAATATTCTCACCGATTTTATCGAACAGCGTATAAAGGGCAGCCACCCCTTTTGGGCTCCGTATGTCAAGGAACTCCTCAATGAAAAAATAGACATCTTCGTTCATTCGGAGGCGTGGCAGCATCGTGCAGATCGCTGGTTGAAGGATCTCGCGGCCGGAGAGGTGGAAAAGCATCACGAGATGATTGCGGACTTTGTGCGGGAGTATCTGAATCAGAAGTCGGATGATGAACTCATCACCTTTGTCGAAGGGAAGGTGCGCACTGATCTGCAGATGATCCGTGTGAACGGTGCGATCGTCGGTGCATTCGTCGGCATGGGGCTGTCCCTTCTTGTGACATTTGCGGAAAGGATGTGGGGGATGTGACACGTACTTGGAACAAGGCGGATACAGCTCTTTCCGTGTCTTTTGCATTCTTTTTGCTATCTCTTGGGCTTCACTTACGTTTTCCAAGGGAACTTTGGACGGAGGGGCTGCTCATGGTCAGTGAGGCGGCTCTGGTCGGCGGGGTTGCAGACTGGTTTGCCGTCACGGCACTCTTTCGGAAACCTCTCGGATTTCCATATCATACAGCGATCCTGCCGCGCAGACGTGACAGCTTCATTCATGCCATTGTCATCATGGTACAGAAGGAATTCTTCTCACGCCGCAAGATTTTCCGCCATATCGAGAAAATTCATCTGCTTCCCATGTTACAGGAATTTTTACAAAAAAAAAGGACGGAGGAACAGCTGACTGGCACCGTCCTGCACTTTATCCGTGCATCATTCCTGCGGAAAAACAACAAAAAAGCAATTTCCTATCTATCTGCGCGGCTCAAGGCTCTGATTCTGCGCGAGGATCCATCTGCGTTAATGAGTCGCTTTGACACACTGTCCAAAGCAAATGGATGGGATCGGCAGATACTCTCACAAATCGCGCAGCTTCTTGCACGAGAAGGATCTACGGAGGAGACGTATCAGTCGATTCGGGAGACACTGGCAGAGCTGGAACGAGAGAAGATCGGGGACGGATTCCTGTCACGCCTGCTTGAGGTGACGAATACAGTCAATCTCGACGAGGGGACAGAGCTGATCCAGCGGCATACTTGTCACGTTTTGGACGAACTCGGAAGAACGGGGGCTCCGCTCCAGGAAAATGCCGTTGTACTCCTCCACGACTGTCTGTCTGATATGCGTCAGGATGAGGAACTGCTGCATCTCGCGCGTGAATTACAGGAGCGCCTTGCGCAGGAGCTTCCGATTGATGAGACACTCGCGCGGCTCTTTCAGGGGATGCGCAGGCACTTCCAGATGGATTTGAAGCGTGAAGTCGATCCGATTGAGGAGCATATGCCTGCATTCTATACGCAGCTGCAGAACATCCTTCATCTCGAATATCAGCATATGCTCTTTCTCGTTGAGGAGCGTCCGGAGCTGCAGAAGATCATTGCAAAGGTTCTTTATGATCTTTTGGCGCGGTCTGCGCTGCATGCGCAGACCCTCGTCGGCGTCATTGTCGGTAATGTGCTGTCCCGTCTCACGGACGACGAACTCAATCATCTCGTCTATGACAAGGTGGAGCAGGATCTCCTGTGGATTCGTGTCAACGGCTCGCTCGTGGGCGGTTGTATCGGTCTCCTGCTCTTCATCTGCATGAATATCTTCAGATGAAGTACATGAGGCTCTCGTTGCTCTCCTCATGATTCAGAGCCGTGAGAAGTCCCTCCAACGTGATTGCATGCAGTGTCTCGTATATGCTCTTATCCAGCACATCAAAGACATCACGCGAGAGAACGTGATTGAGCTGATCCATTTTCTCCGAGGCGGTTCCCGTCTTTTCGATCAGGGAAATCTCGATGGAGGAGAGGATGTCGTACGCCGTAATCTTGCGTGGATGACGGGAGAGCTGATAGCCTCCCTGAGAGCCTTTGATCGAGTTGACAAGATTGCTGCGCTTGAGCAGGGAAAAGACCTGCTCAAGATAGATCTTCGAGATGCCGAGGTGTTCCGATATGCTGATGATCGTAATGGGGGAGGAGGCATCGTAGCTTCGTGCGAGAAATACCATGGCAGCGATCCCGTAACGTCCTTTTGCGGAGATTTTCATGAACTCATCTTCTTTCAGTAAAACATAGTTTTTGTAGCAATATAATATGTTAAAAACTGGGAAATGTCAATATCCGTATTTATCCTAAAAGATTTGTCGCATAAAGTAGTATGAGTTCACGGTCAAATAAATAAATTTTGTAGGAAAATATGTGAATTTTATAACTTGTCATTGACAATAACACAAATTGAATCTATAATTTAGATGTTGGGTTATATAACTTTTGATTATACTTTTAATCAAGGAGAGTGTTCTTTTATGTCAAAGAATCCGGTCAAAATCACTGAGACTGTCCTCCGCGATGGACATCAGTCACTGGTGGCAACCCGCATGAGAATTTCGGATATGCTTCCGCAGCTTGCGGCGCTTGATGCCATCGGTTACAACGCTCTTGAAGCGTGGGGCGGTGCTACGTTTGACACGTGTCTGCGCTTCCTTGATGAAGATCCATGGGAGCGCTTGGACATTCTGAAGAAAAACCTCAAAACACCGATTCAGATGCTTCTCCGCGGTCAGAATCTGCTCGGCTACAACCATTACTCCAACGACGTTGTGGAGAAGTTTGTTCAGAAAGCTTCTGAGCATGGTGTCGGCGTGTTCCGTATTTTTGATGCGCTCAACGATATTCGCAACCTTACGGTCGCTATTGATGCTGCACTCAAGTGCCCCGAGAAGCCGCACGTACAGGGCTGTCTGGTCTATACGATCAGTCCCGTCCATACGAATGAGAGCTTTGTCGAACTCGCTGTCGAACTTGAGAAGATGGGCTGCCATTCCGTCTGCATCAAGGACATGTCCGGTCTTCTGAAGCCGTATGTGGCAGAAGACCTTGTCAAGAAGCTCAAGGCTGCCGTGAAGATCCCCATCGAACTCCATACGCACTGCACCTCCGGATTTGGTCATGCAACCTATCTGAAGGCGATCGAAGCCGGCGTCGATATCATTGATACTGCTCTTGCTCCCTTCTCCAGCGATACCTCGCAGCCGTGCACGGAGACAATGGTGGCAATGCTCGAGGGGGAGGAGCGCGATACGGGGCTCGACCGTCAGGCAATGACACCGATTTCCAAGTACTTCCTCGGGGTCAAGCAGGATCTCATCAAGACCTTCAACCTCAAGGGCTATTTCGACGTGAACCCGAATGTCCTGGACTTCCAGATTCCGGGCGGAATGCTTTCCAATCTCGCGAACCAGCTCAAGGAAGCGGGCATGGAGGACAAGTACCAGGATCTTCTCGACGAGATGCCGCGTGTGCGCAAGGATGTCGGCTATCCGCCGCTCGTTACGCCGTCTTCGCAGATTGTCGGTACGATGGCGACCTTCAATGTCATGAGCGGCGAGCGTTACAAGATGGTTCCGAACGAGTTCAAGGATCTTGCACGCGGCAAATTTGGCAGAACGCCGGTCGAGGTTGACCGTAAGTTCTTGACAGATACGCTGCACATTGCGCCTGAGGACATCATCGAGGACTGCTCCATCGAGGATGCAAAGGCAACGACGTTTGCAGAGTTCAAAGAGGAGCTCAAGAACAAGGGTTATATCAACCCGTCGGATGAGGATGTTCTCTCCTACGCGCTCTTCCCGCAGGTTGCAGAGGAGTTCTTCCAGAAGCACTACAAGCCGATTACGGCATACGTCAAAGAATAATAGAGGAATCGCTGATAAGCTGAATTTATCAGTGCTTCCTACACTCGGTCGACTCATCACAGCCACCCGTTTAACGGGTGGTTTTCTATTATCATAAAAAGCCTGTCGTACGAGCTCTTCGTACAACAGGCTTTTGTAGTTAAACAGGATATTAACGCTTTGAGAACTGGGATGCCTTACGCGCCTTCTTGAGACCGTACTTGCGGCGCTCCTTCTCACGCGGATCGCGCGTGACGAAGCCTGCCTTCTTGAGAGCAGGGCGCAGTTCTGCATCCATTTCGATGAGTGCGCGCGTAATGCCGTGACGGATTGCACCCGCCTGACCGGACGCACCACCGCCGGATACGTTGGCAATAACATCGTATTTATCAACTGTTTCGGTCAGGTTGAGCGGCTGACGAACAATTAGCTCGAGCGTCTTGAGACCAAAGTATTCTGCCATCTCACGACCATTGATCGTAACCTTGCCGTCGCCCGGAACGAGGCGAACGCGTGCAACTGAGGTCTTGCGGCGACCCGTGCCGTAGTAAGTGACTTGTGCCATCGAACAGATTCCTCCTTTTATGAAACTCAGCGAATATCAAACGCCAGCGGTTCGGGCTTCTGTGCTGCGTGGGGATGCTCAGGACCGACGTAAACATTCAGCTTACGGAAGATCTGTGCGCCGAGGCTGTTCTTCGGCAGCATGCCCTTGACAGCATGTTCGATGACGCGGGTCGGGAAGCGGCGGAGCATATCGCCGGCAGTCGTAAAGGTCGTGCCGCCCTGATAGCCGGAGTGACGGAAGTAGGTCTTGTCCGTCAGCTTCTTTCCCGTGAACTTCACTTTCTCAGCGTTGATAACGATGACATAATCGCCGGTGTCAACATGCGGTGTGTAGATGGGCTTGTTCTTGCCGCGCAGGACTTTCGCGATCTCTGCTGCAAGACGTCCGACCGTCTGATTCTCGGCGTCTACAACGTACCACTTGCGTTCAATATCGGCGGCTTTTGCCATAACCGTGGTTTTCACGTAATTCCCCCCTATGAGAGTATGAGCATTCAATATGTAAAGGTAATGCAATATCCGCTCATGTCTCCGGGGCTAATGGATACATGAAAAATATCACACGTTGCTATTCTAAGAAATTTTGACCAGAATGTCAAGGTGTTTTATCTATTGCGTGCTTTACTTTTTCTGCAATGCCGCACATTTTTGTCTTTGGCACGGAACAAGCCGCAATACGCACCCCCATCTTGAGAGGTACGGCGAAGATGAGATCTTCGTGGAGCAGGTTGCAGACCGCCTGCGGATCTGCGGCAGGAATGGCGAGGAAGAAACCGCCCTTGTAGGGGAGTGCGGGAAGTCCGCACTGTGCCGCTTCCTGCATAAAGATATCGCCGCGCTCCTGCACAAGGTGATAGAGTGCATCGCGTTCCGCCTCGTACGAGGCATATGCAGTCTTGTCCTGCTGGATACGCGTCAGGAGGGTCATTGCCCCGCGGTTGATGTTCGACCACGTCGCGCGTGCCGCATACTTGCTGATTTCACCGAATTCGTCAATGACGGCCTTGCTTGACGAGAGTGCAATCAGCGCACCGCAGCGCTGTCCGTAGAACGTGTATGCCTTGGACATGGAGAAGGCAAAGAGCGTCAGGATGTTTTCCGGCAGATTGGAAAACTTCTGCATAAAGGCGCGTGCTTCGTACTTTTCTCCCGCAAAGTCGATGTAGGCGATGTCCACGAGCAGATAAATTTTCTTTCCTGCGGCGGCATGTTTCTTCACGCAGTCCAGCACATGATCCCAGTCCTCGGAGGAGAGGCTATACCCTGTCGGATTGTGCGCCGGCGTATTGAGGATGATGAGTAGGCTCTCCTGCACCTTGAGGAGTGCGTCAACCGATGCAGCAAATGCCGTATGGTTGAAGTTGTTCGCCGCATCAAAGAGCCGGAAGTTCGTCACGGAGCATCCGAGTTCCTGACAGATGACATTGTACGTTCCCCAGAACCAATCCGATGTGAGCACTTGATTGCCCTTTTCGACATAGTTGTCGACAGCGGTGCGCAGTGCGCCCGTTCCGCCTGCAGTTGCAATCGCGCCAAGGTATCCTGCGGGACGGTTTCCGGCAAAGGTGATGTCGATTGCAGCCTCAAGATATTCCGGAAGCCCCGAGATCGGTGCATAGGCGATATAATCTTCGATCAGAAGGGCGCGAAAGACACGTTCGACGGTGGGGAGATGGGCAAGCTTTCCCGCGTCGTCCATTACCGCTCCAATGGTTGCGTTCACAACGCGTTCTTCACCGTGCTCGGCGATTGCGGCGCGGCACGCCGCAGCAGCGCCGAAAATCGCGTCCTTGAGTCTGCGTGAAGCGGCATGGGATGCCGCCATTTGAATTGCCATGATGAATACGCTCTCCTTTTCGTTTTGAAAGCACGGATTGAGTGAAAACCTCCGACGGAGCGGAAGGGTTTCAATAATCCGTGCTTTCCTTAAAGTGCACTATGATGATAGCGCGTTGTTCTGTTTATGTCCACAGGATATGTGGGTGTATACAAGTATTCTTATGTGTTTGGAAAGAATTCATCGTGAATGCGGTTGACTGCATCCTTCACACTCCCGCCCTTGATGAGGCAGGAGATGCTGATCTCCGACGTACTGATGATCTCGATGTTGATGTCTGCGCTCGAGAGTGCTCCGAACATGCGCGAAGCGATCCCCGGACTGCCGAGCATCCCCGCACCGACAATCGAGATCTTCGCGACATCGTTGTCAATGGCGACGGCAGATGCCTTGATCTCTGCGGAGATTCCCTCGACAACATGCTTTGCCTCCTCGGAATCAATCGTAGCGACGGTAAAGACCATATCCGTCATATTGGATTCGGCACTGCGAATGCTTTGCACAATCATATCTACGTCGATGTTGGCGTCTGCAAGTGCAGAGAAAATTTTGTGTGCAACACCGGGGACATTGGAAACACCGAGAACCGTGATCTTGGATACCTGCTCGTCATGCGTGACACCGCGAATGATAAAGGACTTTTCTTCCACTGTGTATTCCTCCCTAATGATCGTACCCGGCTTCGAGGTGAAGGTCGAACGAACGTGAATGGGGATGCCGTAGAGCTGACCCATCTCCACAGAGCGCGGCTGCATGACACCGGCACCAAGGCGTGCCATTTCAAGCATCTCGTTATAGGTGATCTCCTGCATACGGCGCGCGCCCTTTGCAATGCGCGGATCGGCAGAGTAGATGCCGTCGACATCCGTGAAGATCTCGCACGTATCCGCACCAATGGCACCCGCAATCGCGACCGCCGAGGTATCCGAACCTCCGCGTCCGAGGGTCACGGGATTGCCCTCTGCGTCTGTCCCCTGGAACCCTGCGATGACAACGATATTGCCCTTGTCCAGCTCCTCATGCACGCGTTCCGGCTGAAGTCCGAGGATCCGCCCCTTCGTATGCGCACTGTCGGTTCTCATGCCCGCCATTGCTCCCGTAAGGGAAATGGCAGGATGCCCCATCGAGCGGAATGCCATTGCAAGGAGTGCGATCGACACCTGTTCGCCCGTCGTCATGAGCATATCCATCTCGCGGGCATACTGATAGGGGCTATCTACAACTTCTCCTGCAAGGGCAATGAGATCGTCCGTTGTGTCTCCCATTGCCGATACCACCATGACAATGCGGTCGTCGGGGGCTTTCTCGCTCAGAATCCGCTTTGCTACATTCTTGATCTTCTCCGGCGTCGCTACGGAGCTTCCGCCGAATTTCTTTACAATAAGTGCCATATAATGTCCCCCTATGGATTGATATGATTCCCATAATGGTGAATGCTGAACGCATTATAGCGTAAAAAACGGCTTTTTACAACATCCCCCGCTATTATTGAGCTCTGCAGATGCTTTGCAATGATTTTGTCTGCAATCTCTGCAAAACACGACGAGGAATCCCTCTACCGTCCTGTTCAATCGTCTACTTATACCACGTATAACCATGTACGTCCGCAATCTTATAATGGTAGTAGAACCTCTTTTGCTTGTGTCTTGATTTTTATTTCAAATCTAGGTACAATAAAGCACGGTATATATGGAAGTTTGGGAGGAATGGAATGGATTGGAAGAAGATCATTGGCGGGCGGCAGTTTTGGTCGCTCCTTGCCGTTCTTCTCTTTCTCCTTGGTGCGCTCCTGATTGTGGGGCATCCGCGCGAGGAGGCGGTATCTGCGCCTTTGCCTCCTGCTGCAGACGATGAGAAGGTACTTGTGCTCAACTATCACATGGTAAACCAGATGTTTATCTCGCTTGCGATTGATCCGAAGGATTTTGACTGGCAGATGAAATATCTCGTCGATCATGGCTATCACACGATCACCCCCGATGAGCTCTACGATTTTCTTGCGGGGCAGGGGACTCTGCCCGACCGCCCTGTGCTCATCACCTTTGATGACGGCTATGAGGACAACTATACGAATGCCTACCCGATTCTGAAGAAATACAATCTCAAAGCGACGATCTTCATCGTGACAGGCTTTGTTAGCGAGCGTAAGGGCTACCTCACATGGGATCAGCTGCGCGAGATGGAGCAGCATGGCATCACGGCACAGTCCCATACGGTGACACACGCGCCATTACCTGAGCTGTCCGATGAGCGCATTCGCGAGGAACTGGTTGTGTCAAAGCAGCAGGCTGAGGCGGAGCTTGGGCATCCGATCGAGTTCATCGCCTACCCGACGGGCGTGCACGATCTCCACATCGTTGGAATTGCACAGGAGGCGGGGTATAAGGGGGGGTTCACCGTGAAGTACGGCAATGTCGATCGCAGCAGTAATGTCTATGCAATGGAACGTGTGCCCGTCTTTCGCACGGCGGCAACGAATACGGACTTCGTTGATCGTCTGCGCTATACCTCGAATATCACGCAGTACGGATGGACGCGTAACTAAAGAATCCTTCTCATTTGTGCGTTTTTCCTCAAATATTGATGAAACAAGAGTGTTAAGTATTTGCAAAGCAATGACATTATGCTATAATAGCGCAGGCTGAATACGCAGACAGGAAATTCACGAGGAAACATGGATACTCTGCTCCTCCTGTATGCGGCTCAGTAATTCATTGTACTGTGGGGAGATCCCACAAAGGAGGAAACCGTATGAAGAAGACAATGGTAGCTGCTCTTGCAGCAGCGCTGACGATCGGTGCTGCGTCCACAACGTTCGCCGCTGCAAACCCGTTCTCGGATGTGCCTCGTGACCACTGGGCATACGATGCTGTGACGCAGCTTGCTGCGGACGGTGTTGTCGAGGGCTACGGCGACGGCACGTATCGCGGCGACCGCAACATCACGCGTTACGAGATGGCGCAGATGGTCGCAAAGGCGATGGCAAAGGAGAACGTTCCTGTATCGGATAAGGCTCTCATCGACCGCCTCGCAGCTGAGTTCGCAGATGAGCTCAACAACCTCGGTGTTCGCGTCTCGAACCTCGAGAAGAACTCCGACATGGTGAAGTTCACGGGCTACCTCCGCTATGACTACTTCAGTGAGCGTCATGATGAGGGGAACAAGAAGAAGAACACGGATCGCGTCCGCTTCCGTCTCTTCCCATCTGCTGAGGTCAACGATCATTGGAAGGTCAACGCGCGTCTTGATACCCAGTACTTCATGGACAAAGATGACAGCAGCTCGATGACGCTTGCGCGTGCCTATGCTGATGGCAACTACGGCAAGCTGAATGTCAAGATTGGTAAGCAGGATCTCTACTCGAATGCGGACGAAGGTCTTGTTCTCGATACGGCATTCTCCGGCGCAACGGTGACGTTCGGCAATGTTGTGAAAGCAGAGCTTTCTGCCGGTCGCATAAAGGATTTCGGCGATGGCGACTCCGAAGCTGCAAATTGGGCTGATATGAAGAACTTCGATGTCGCTGCCAACTATCAGGGGATTGAGCTCACAACAACGAGGGGCAATCTCACGGGTGGTGTCGGCTATCATCGTCTGAACAGCAATTTCTTCCGCGATGCGAAGAAGGCTCCGAACTACAGCAAGACCAGCACGGACAATGCGAATATCTGGACGGTTGGCGGCAGCTATAAGTTCGATAAAAACGTGACGGTGAAGGGCTCCTACGCACAGAACACCGAGGCGGACTACTATCAGAAGGCTGCCAGCCTCGAGCTCGACTACAAGGGCGCAAAGAAGATGGATATGGGCTCGTGGGGCGCATATGTCGCCTATCGTCACCTCGGCAAGAATGTCGCATTCGCACCGACCTACAATATTCTCGCACGCGATCAGAAGGGTTGGGCTGTCGGCGCATCCTATATGCTCTTCAAGAACGTGACGACGAAGGCGGAGTACTTCAAGGGCAAGGATATCACGAAGGACAAGAATGCAAGCACTCTCTTCGGCCGCGTTGAGTTCGCGTTCTAATCTGACTTGCTCCAATCAGCGGAATTCCCGCACACAAAAAAGCACTGCAATCGCAGTGCTTTTTTGTGCTCTTAGAATGAGGCGCCCCTTCCACCACGCTTCGCGTGGTCCCCCTCCCCCGTGTTGCACGGGGGAGGCTTTGCATTACGGAATATTAACTTCCCCCGTCGCAACGGGGGGAAGTGGCGAGCGCAGCGAGTCGATAGGGGCGTTCGTGCAACAGCCCCTTTTTGTATGTCTGATTATAATACTTCTCTCAAGATCCACGGCACAAGCGGCTCTCTACACGGCGGGGAAATGCGGTCTGCTGCCGCCTTTGCATCCTCCGCGGCATCCTCGGGAGCAATGCCGATGTCCGCCATACGAAGGAGCTCGACATCGTTCTCATAGTCGCCGCAGG
>ERZ772960.1395-NODE-1395-length-19265-cov-11.438522_pt1 | contig 19265 bp, 26 predicted proteins | sample MGYA00580678_ERZ772960 | MGnify/ENA primary metagenome ERZ772960 (study PRJEB29015, sample SAMEA2737930) | human oral metagenome | biome: human oral; feature: human-associated habitat; material: dental | place: China | collected 2059 ... | reverse complement strand
ATAGTTATAATTTTGAAAGAGATTGTATAAATAATTCTAAGGGAATTGCTCAAAAAAATTTGAGTACAGAATGGCTGAAGAATTATAAGATGAAAATTCCAAACTTAGATGAGCAAAAAAGAATAGCAATTGAGTTAAGACACATACAGAGGATAAAAGACTTAAAACAACAACAACTAAAAGAGTTAGATCAGTTAATCAAATCTCAGTTTGTAGAGTATGCTATTTCTGAGAAATTGGAGGTTGCATAATGAAAAAAACAAAATTAAAGGACATTTGTAATATAAGTGCAGGAGGGACTCCATCAAGAAGTAATATTAATTATTGGAATAATGGAGATATTCCTTGGTGCAAAATTGGAGACTTTTCTGGAAAATATATTAATCAAGTGAAAGAAAATATTACAGAAGAAGGATTAAAAAATTCATCAGCTAAAATATTTAAAAGAGGAACTATTCTATACACTATATTTGCAACTGTAGGTGAAGTAGCAATATTGGAAATAGAATCAGCTACTAATCAAGCAATAGCAGGACTTGAATTAATAAATAATGAAGTGGATTTAGAATATTTATATTATTATTTAAAAAGTTTGAAATTTTTAATGCTAAAAAAGAGTAGAGGAGTAGCACAAAATAATATAAATTTAGGAATTTTAAAAAATATAGAAATAAAAATTCCAGATAAAATAGAGCAAATTAATATTGCAAAAATACTTGATAATATAGAGAAAATTATTGATAAAAAGAAAAAACAACTTAAAGAACTTAATGCTATTATAAAATCTCAGTTTGTAGAGATGTTTGGGAATATACATTTAAATGACAAAAAATGGGAAAAATTTGTAAAAATGAATGAAATATGTGAAATTAATCCTAAAAAAAGTGAAATCAGTGATTTAAGAAATATTATGGTTTCATTTGTTCCAATGCAGTCTGTAACAGAAGATGGGAAAATATATACTGATGATAAAAGAAATATAAATGATGTTAAATCAGGATTTACATATTTTAGAGAGAATGATGTGCTTTTTGCAAAGATAACCCCTTGTATGGAGAATGGCAAGGGAGCAATTGCGGTTAATTTAGAAAATAAAATAGGATTTGGAAGTACAGAATTTCATGTTATTAGACCAGGTAAATATGTAAATCCATTATGGATATATACATTAACTGCAACAAAAGAGTTTAGACAACAAGCAGAAATGAGTATGACAGGAAGTGCTGGGCAAAAAAGGGTCTCTTCTAAATATCTTGAAAATTATAGAATAGGTGTCCCACCAATTACTCTACAAAACCAATTTTCTGAAATAGTTAAACAAATAGATAAACAGAAATTTGAAATAGAAAAGAGCTTAAAAGAAATACAAGGATTATATGAAAGTTTGATGGAAAAGTACTTTGGCTAGTATAATATACTTAAGAAGGAGTGTATTATAATGAAAGAAAAAGTAATTAAAGAAATCGAACAAAAGATGGCAAGTATTTTAAATAATGAACAAAAGGAAAAATTAAAAGAAATACTATTATATACATTCTACAATATAGAAGTTACAAGTATAAAAGATGAATTAGTAGAAGATACTACAGATTATGCTAAAATGTTCATAGCGGCAAAAAGAATAGAGGGATGTTCGGAAAGAACATTAAACTATTATGAGACTACTATTAAAACAATGATAGATAAGTTAAGTAAGAAAGTAAATTCTATAGAAACAGGGGATTTAAGAAATTATTTGTCAGAATATCAAGCTAAAAATAATTGCAGTAAGGTAACAATAGATAATGTAAGAAGAATATTATCTAGTTTCTTTGCTTGGCTTGAAGATGAAGATTATATAATGAAAAGCCCTGTTAGAAGAATACACAAGGTAAAAGCAACTCAAACGGTTAAAGAAACTTACACAGATGAAGAGTTAGAAGAAATGAGAGATGCTTGTGTAGAAATAAGAGATTTAGCAATGGTAGACTTTTTAGCATCTACAGGTGTAAGAGTTGGAGAGTTGGTAAATCTTGATAGAGTAGACATTGATATGCAAGAAAGGTCTTGTGTAGTTCTTGGAAAAGGTGGAAAAGAAAGGGAAGTGTATTTTGATGCAAGAACTAAAATACACTTACAAAACTATCTAAATACAAGAACAGACAATAATTCAGCATTATTTGTTAGTCTATTAAGACCATATGATAGATTGAAGATAAGTGGTGTAGAAATAAGACTAAGAGAACTAGGAAAGAGAATAAATATTAAAAAGATACATCCACATAAGTTTAGAAGAACAATGGCAACAAAAGCTATAGATAAAGGCATGCCAATTGAGCAAGTACAAGTATTACTAGGACATAGAAAGATAGACACTACATTACAATATGCTATGGTAAACCAAAATAATGTTAGAAATTCTCATAAAAAATTCATTTGCTAGATTTCAAATCTCAGTTTGTAGAGATGTTTGATAATAAGAATTATCCTAAAATCCGATTAAAAGAGGTTTTGGTTCAGGATCCGAATGTAGAAAAAGTAGAAAACACTAAGCTAGAAAGGTTTATAACAGTAGGAATAAATGGAAAAGGAGCAAGAGAAAGAATAATCAAAGATGAAAAATGGCCAGTACCTTTTGTTGGATATAGAGTAAAAGGAGGACAATTTATTTATTCAAGGATAGATGCAAGAAATGGAGCTTTTGCTATAATTCCAAATTATTTAAATAATGCGGTTGTTTCTAAGGATTTTCCAATTTTTGATATAGATTATAATAAAATAAAATCAGATATATTATTATTTTCATTATTAGAAGAATCGTTTATTGATATAATTAAAAATAGTAGTTTTGGTGCAACAAATAGGCAAAGAATAAAAGAAGGAACATTTTTAAATTATAAAATTTACTTACCACCACTACTTATTCAAAACCAATTTTCTGAAATAGTTAAACAAATAGATAAACAGAAATTTGAAAGTATGATACAATTAGAGATGATGGAAAAAATATATAATATGATTAATGATAGGAGGAGATATGTCTAATTTTGATTTTATACTAAAAAATGAAATATTTAAGACATTTGCAGAGGCATCTGTGGAAGCAGAAAAAAGTATAGCTGTAGCAAATGTATCGTGTACAATACTATGTAGAAGAGCATTAGAACTTGCAGTAAAATGGATATATGCAAATGATAGAGAATTAGTGTTACCATACCAAAATAATTTATCTTCTCTTGTGTATGATATTAATTTTAAAAGTATGATTAATGAAAAAGTTTTTAATGGAATGACATATATAATTAAACTTGGAAATTTTTCAGTACATAGTAATAAGAAGGTTACTAGAAAAGAAGCAGTATTATGTTTAAAATATTTGTTTGATTTTATGGATTGGATAGCATATTATTATGATCCAAATTATATAGAAACAAAGTTTGATGAGGGAAAATTACCTGCTGAAAGTAGTGCTAATCTAAAAAAAGAAGAGAGAGAAGAGTTAGAAAACAAGTTAGCTGAAAAAGATGAAAAGATTGAAAAAATCTTAAAAGAAAACGAAGAATTAAGAGAAAAACTAACTAAACAAAGAACAAGTAAAAAGACTGCATATAATTTTAAGGTAAGTGATATTAGTGAGTTTGAAACAAGAAAACAATTTATAGACCTAGATTTAAAAATAGCAGGATGGGATAGTACAAACATTAGAGAAGAAGTAGAAGTTAAAGGAATGCCAAATACTCAAGAAGCAGGATATGTAGATTATGTATTATATGGAGAAAATGGAAAACCTTTAGCAGTTGTAGAAGCCAAAAGAACAAGTAAAGATGCTAAAATTGGACAACAACAAGCTAAACTATATGCAGATTGTTTAGAAAAAGAATATGCACAAAGACCTATTATATATTATACAAATGGAAAAGAAATATATATGTGGGATGATCTATCATATCCAGAAAGAAAAGTTTCAGGATATGATACACAAGATGAATTGCAACTTTTAATTAGAAGAAGAGATTCAAAAGAAAATTTAGAACACATATATATAGCTAATAATATAGCTAACAGGCCATATCAGTTAGAAGCAGTAAAAAAGGTATGTGAATCATTTGAACAAAAACATAGAAGAGCACTTGTAGTTATGGCTACAGGTACAGGAAAAACAAGAACAGCAATATCTTTAGTTGATGTACTTACAAGTAAAAATTGGGTACAAAATGTATTATTTTTAGCAGATAGAACAGAACTTGTGAAACAAGCAGAAAAAAACTTTAAAAAATTATTACCAGATATGTCATGTTGTAATTTACTATCTTCTAAAGACGGGGATCCAGAAGAAAGTAGAATAATATTTTCTACATATCAAACAATGATAAATTGTATTGATAAAATGAAGAGTAAAAATGGAATAACATTATTTACACCAGGACATTTCGATTTAATAATAATAGATGAAGCACATAGAAGTATATACAAAAAATATCAAGCAATATTTGATTATTTTGATGGACTTTTAGTAGGATTAACAGCAACACCAAGAGATGATGTTGATAAGAATACATACAAGTTTTTCCAACTTGAAAATAATGTTCCTACATTTGTATATGAATATGATGAAGCAGTAAAACAAAAATATTTAGTGGATTATCATACAATAAGTACAACAACTAAGTTTATAGAACGAGGGATAAAATATAGTGAACTTAAAGAAGAAGATAGAGAAGAATATGAGAACCTATTTGAAGAAGGAGAAGTACAAGAAGAAATAAGCTCAAATGCTATAAACTCATGGCTGTTTAATAGGGATACAATAAAAATTATATTAGAAACAGTTATGCAAAAAGGGTTAAAAGTAGAAGGTGGAGATAAGCTTCGGAAAAACTATAATATTTGCTAGAAATCATAAACATGCAGAAGCAATAGTAAAAGTATTTGACTCAATATATCCTAAGTATAATGGTATGTTTGCAAGGGTTATAGACAACCAAGTAAACTATGTAAGTCAATTAATAGAAGATTTCCAAAATCCAAATAAGATGCCACAAATTGCTGTTTCTGTTGATATGTTAGATACAGGAATAGATATTCCAGAAGTACTTAATTTGGTATTCTTTAAACCAGTAAAATCAAAGATAAAATTCTGGCAAATGATAGGAAGAGGAACAAGGCTTTGTAAAAATCTATTTGGTATAGATAAACACAAACAACAATTCTATATATTTGACTGTTGTAGAAATTTTGAATTCTTTGAAGAAAATGCTAGAGGAATAGAAGCACAAAGTGTACAATCATTAACTGAAAAGATATATAATCTTAAGTTGGATTTAATTGTTGAATTAGAAAATATGAATTACCAATCACAAGAGGAGTATAAGAACTATAGGGAAGAATTAGTAGAAGAGTTTTTAAAGAAAATAACAGAACTTAACATTAACAGTTTTATAGTTAGGAATAAGGCAGTATATATAGATAAGTTTTCAAATCCTGATAATTGGAAACATATTGATAATATCTCATATGTAGAAATAAGGGAGAATATAATTCCGATACTATTAAGTGAAGATTCTGATGAACTTGCTAAAAGATTTGATAATCTTGTATATGGACTTCAATTAGGAAGAATTATAGTTAAAAATATATCGGTACAAGGAAGAATACTTGTAGAATTAGTAGAAGACTTAAAAAAACTAGGAACAATACCAGAAGTTGTATCAGAAAAAGAACGTATAGAAAAAGCATCAGAACCAGAATATTGGGAAATAAGTGACTTTTTTGAAATAGAAAAGACAAGAACAATATTAAGGAAATTGATGAAATATATAGATAATCCACCAAGGGGAATATATACTGTGGATATAATAGATGAGCTTAAAGTTAGTGAGAAAAAAGAAGGATATAATATTCAACAACGGTAACTATGAAAGTTATAGGAAAAAAGTAGAAAAATTCTTCGAAGGAAATTTAGACAATTTAACAGTGTATAAGATAAGACATAATCAAAAATTAAATGAAACAGAAAAGAAAGAATTAGAAGGTATGTTTCAAAGATTGGGTAATAATATAGAATATGATAATACATATGGTAATATGAGCCTAATAGAAGTAGTAAGAAGTATTGTAGGGATTGATGAAGAAACAGCAAACGAAATATTTGCTAAATATATAAATGATAGTAGGTTAAATAGTAAGCAAATAGAGTTTGTTAGAACATTGATAAGATATGTACATAAAAATGGAATTTTAAGTATAGAAACATTAAAAAAAGAACCTTTTAGTCCTTTAGGATCGGTATCAGAAGTATTTGAGGATAATGTAGAAGTATTCCAATTGATAAAAAAAGACATTGAAAGTATAAATGAAAATGCAAAAATGTATGTATAAATAGGAATAATTAATGAAAATAGTAACAATATGTGGTAGTTTTAAATTTCAAAAAGAAATGTTAGAAATAGGAGAAGAATTATCTTTAGAAGGATATTGTGTATTACATCCGATTTATCCTGTAAATACTAAGCTTGTTTTAACAAAAGAACAGATAGAATTATTAAAAGAAGGACATTTAAAAAGAATAGAAATTTCTGATGCAATATTTGTTTGTAATATAGATGGCTATATTTGAGAAAGCACAAAGAATGAGATAGAATATGCTAAAAAATTAAATAAAGAAATTATGTATTATGCAATTAATTACTGAAAATATTAAGGAATAAAAAAATGAAAAAAATGATAGATATGAACAATGAAGAGCTTAAACGATTTTTGTTGAAAGATAGTAGTTATTTTAATTTGGAATTACCTCCATATTATAAATTTAATGGATTGTTGATATATATAGATAATAAAATAAAGGATAAAAAAGAATTAAAAGACTTATGCTCAGGGAAAAAAAGACCTAATAATTATGAAGATGTGAATTATAAATTATTTTATAATAAAGATGGAAAATTTGATTGGAGACCTATTGAATTAATTAATCCAATATTATATGTATATTTGGTTAATTTAATATCTGAAAAGAATAATTGGAAAGAATTAAAAAAAATATTTAAGAAATTTCAAAAAAATAAAAAAATAATATGTTGTAGTATTCCAGTTGAATCTTATGATAGAAATTCAGATAAGAAAGAAGGAATATTAAATTGGTGGAATCGATTTGAACAAAGTACAATAGAAAAGAGCTTAAGTTTTAATTGTATGGCTATAACAGATATTACTAATTGCTATGGCTCAATATATACACATTCAATTAGTTGGGCAATAAATGGGAAAAAGAATGCAAAAGAAAATAAAAAACAAGATAACTTAGGTAATGAAATAGATAAAGTTATAATGGCAATGTCATATGGACAAACTAATGGTATACCGCAAGGAAGTATTTTAATGGATTTTATTGCTGAAATTATTTTAGGATATGCTGATTATGAAATAGGAAATAAATTAAAAAAGAAAAAGATTGTTGATTATTCTATATTAAGGTTTAGAGATGATTATAGAATATTTGCAAAAAATGAATTCGATTTGAAGAGAATATTGAAGATTATTACAGAAGTATTAATAGAATTAAATTTTAAGTTAAATTCTAATAAAACCTTAATTACTGATGATATAATTACAAATTCAATAAAAAAGGATAAAGAAAATGTATTAGTAAATAATTATATTGTGGAGAATAGTATCCAAAAATCTTTATATAATATTAGAAAGTTATCAATTTTATATCCTAATAGTGGTAGTATATCAAAATTGTTAACTAAATTATACGAAGAGCAAATAAAAAAGGAAAAAAAAGAAATAAATTATTTAGGACAAATAATTAGTATACTTGTAGATATCATGTATAGGAATCCAAGGACTTATGCACAAGGTACTATGATATTGAGTTATATTTTAAATCCAATTAGTGAGGATGATAAAGAAAAATATGTAAAACTTATACTGCAAAAATTTAGTAATATACCAAATACAAATTACCTTGAGATTTGGCTACAAAGAATGTTGATTAATACAAATATAAGAGAAAATTTTCAAGAAATATTATGTGAGAAAATTTATAAAAAAGGTGATAAAATTAAAATATGGAATAATGAATGGACAAATTTAGAAATAGATGAAAATTTAATAATAGATTATTCTAAAATAGCAAATATTAATCCGATAATAGAAGAAAAAGAGGTAAATCCATTTGTACGATATTATAATTAAAGAATATATAATAAAAAGACTAAGGAGAATACATGCCTATAAAACAAGAAAATGAGATTACAATAAGAATATTATGTTCAAAAGAAGAACTGATTAAACACTTAGAAGAAAAGGGATTAAAAAAAGGAAGAAGATTCAGATTAGATGACCATTATTTAATACCTAAAATATTAAAGGTAGAAGAATTAACAATAAGAGAAATATTGTCAAAAGCAGTGATTATAAGGAATATAGACAATGATGGAAAAAGTGTTAATAAGATAACATTTAAAAATAAAAATATTAATGAAAAAGGAGAGATAGTAAGTCAAACAGCAACTAGTTGTGAAGTATTTGATTATACTGAAGCTATAAGACTTTTTGAAGAACTTGGATATTATGAAATAATGAATATTATAGAAGATGATATTATATATTATAATGATAAGATTGAGCTTGCAATAAAAGATGTATACAATGGTGACCTTTTAATAGAAACAGAAACAAATAAAAATATTACAACAATTGAAGAATTAAAGAAAATAATAGAAAATCTAGAAATACCTTTTGAAAAAGAAAACTATTTTGTTAAAAAAGCAGAAGAGAGACTTGGGAAAGTATTAGATGAAAGGTAAGATTGATATGGAAAAAGAAGCATTAGAATGGAGATGGTGTCTTGTTGGAAATATAATAGATAAGAGAATCTATGGGGAAAATCATGAAATACGTTATGGAGTTAAAGTATTTTCTCCAGGAACTAAGGTATATATTGCACCACACCAATGGGGAGATGGTGGAGAAAGACTTGTTGTTATTGGAGTACCTAGAGGAAAGAAAAGATTGGTTGAATGTGTTATTGATAGTGAATATATATATAATTTTAGAATTAAAAAAGTATATCCAACATCAGGAGCATTTAAAAAAATGAGTAAATCTAAATATGAATGGTATGGAAATGATGATAAATGGAAAGATTTTATAATAAATTATGCTAGAACTGCAAATGATTATAATAGAAAAAATAGTAAGGGTATAATAGAAAGTAAAGAAAGTTTTTTATTAAATTTAGATAAAATAGATATTACTGATAAGGGGAAAGAAAGAATAAAAAACAACTTAAATTTAGAAAATGAAGATATTGTAGAATTTTGTAAAAAAATAATTAGTGATAAAAATTGTAATATTTATAGAGAAGGGAAGAATTGGTGTTGTGAATTGAATGATATAATTATTAAAATAAATGTATTTAGTTATATAATTACATCAGCACATATAAAGAATAAGTAAAAGTATTGTAAAGAACATGTATTAAAATACTTATCCAATATATTAATACATGTTATATTTACTGAAAAATGAAGAATTTATAAAATATTAGGTTATTTAAATACAGAAGAATATAAGCAAAGAAAGGGAGTTGATGGAAGTATTAAACAAAGAAAATTCAAATTTTAGATTTTATAAAAAAAAAGATAATGATAAAATTTGGTCAGTAGAAGAGATTGGATATATTGGGAAATTACTGTATAGTTTTGATAAAAAAATATATATAATTTATGGACAGATTATCCACATAATTTTACAAAAGAAGAGAAAGAGTTATTTGATAAAGAAAATCCATACTGGAAAGAATTCTTTTCAGGCAGAGATCAAAGAACCATAGAAGATTACGAAAATGAATAAACAACAAAAAAGGCACAATAAGAGAACATATATCTACAAACTTTTTAAATTTTTTTGTTCAGTTTTTTGGTATATGTTCTTAATAAGGCTTTTTTATTATATTTGTATAAAACATTTTTCTTTTAAACATTTTTTTATTTCAGTTGAATCTTTTCCTTCATAATAATCAATTAATAATTTCTTATATTCATTTGTTAAATTAGCAGGAATTGCTATAATTCCTTGTCCTTTTGAAATTAAATAATGATTTGCAAATATGATAGAAGTTCTCTTATTTCCGTCTATAAATATTTGCTTTTTCATTATATATAATAATAATTCAATAGCTTTATCTATATCATTAATTTCCATATTAAATATGTTTTGAATGTCTTCTTTAATTATACTTTCTATAGGTAATTCAGGAGCCCAGTTTGTTCCTCCAATACTTACAGGAACACTTCTAAGTTTTCCGGCATTATAGTAGAAACCTTCTTCTACAAACTTATTTATTTCACACAATAATGGAAAATTTGTATCTGAAAGTATAACAGTTTTATTTAATATAAACTCCCAAGCATGTTTTAAATTAACTATTTTTAAGACATCTTCGGAAGACATATTGTTAATTTTACCACCTTCTATAATACTTTCAGTATCTGCAAATGTTGTTGCAACACCTTCTAAAATAGCTTGATTATATATATTATCTACAAGATGTCTTTTAGCAAAATCAATATTTTTTTCAACCTCAGGACTAAGTTCTTCATCAATATGATTAAGTTTTTTTAATTGTTTTTCGATTTTTTTAATTTCTTTTTTTAATTCTTTTGCTTTAATGGTGTTGTTTAGTATTAGATTATGTAATTCATCAGAATATTCCCCGACATATTTAGTAAGTAATATTCCATCTTCTCTATAATGGACATATATATACCTATTTGAAGAGTTTTCTCTAATTTCTATTGAACCATATACTAAATTATTTAATTCTTTAGTTAAATTTTGTTTAACTTGGAGAAGATTCATTATTTCATATTTCTCATCCATAATATTGCTCCTTTAAAATGTGAAACATTTTGAAGATAAAACATAATGAATTGTTTCACATATTTAGTATAGCATAAAATAAAAAAATGTGAAACAATTATAATAAGAAATATAAAAAAAGTTTCACATTTATATTATGATATATATAATAGTAAAAAATATAATTTACATACATATTAAAATATAATTTTTATATATTAGTAATAGTTATCACCCTATTATCATCCTGTAAAAGAAAAAAGCTTGATTTAACAAGCTTTTTTAATATAATTTTATGGTCGAGGTGACAGGGCTCGAACCTGCGACCTCATGGTCCCAAACCACGCGCGCTACCAACTGCGCCACACCTCGATAAAATTATTATAGCATCTAAAAATATTTTATGCAATATTTTTAGTTCTCTTTTTGTATTTTTTTCTAAAAAAGTATATACAAAAATATAATAATATTCTAAAATGCTTCAAATAAAATTTAATATAAAGAAGCATATAGAAGTTTTAAGAAATAGAATAACTGGTATATACATGTTATTGTTGTAGTAAGAATATAATAAATGATATACTTAAAATATAACTTAAGTAATATCATATTTAATAATATGAAAGGGTAGCTATGAATAAATATGAACTGCTAAAAGAAGAATTAGTTAAAATTAATATATAAAGGCAAAGTATATTAATGAAAAGGAAAATATTAAATAGGAATATGAGAAAATTTGATAAAAGATTAGTTGAAATAAATTATGAGGTATTAAAATTAAAGGATATATAGGAGGAAATGTATGACGGAAAAAACAAAAAGGATTATAGAAAAGAATGAAAAAAATTTAAAAGCAGCCCAAAAGTTAATTGAAGAATGTGATAATACAATAAAAAAAGTAGATAAATTATTAGCAGAAATAAGAAGAGAAAGATTACAAAAAGATAAAAACGCTTGACATAATTAAGAAAAAATGTTATAATATAATTGTACGTAGAAATCTACTCGAAATAAAAATTTATTTGGAGGGAAAGAATGAAAAAGATAGAATTAATGAATGTAAAAGCTTGGATTACAAAAGCTAATACAAAATCAAATAAAAAAATAGTGATAATATTACCAGAATATTATTCGGAATATTATAAAAGCGAAAAAATAATAAGACAATGGGAAGTTGTAGGGAATTTTCAGTATTTGGATTTTTTGGTAATGAGTTTTAAAAGAAACTTTAATTTTGAAAGCTTATGTATGGAAATTATAAAAATCATACGTAAAATTAAAAACAAATATAAAGAAATTATTGTGGTAGGACACTCTAAAGGAGGAGTAATACTACAATATATATCTAATTCAATAAAGGATCATGTAGATAGAATGATATCCATTTCAGTTCCATATAAAGGAACACCTTTAGTAGAACCGAATGAAATGAAAGAAATATTGATTAATAAAAAAATATTGGGAATAAGATATGGTAAAAAAATTTATGATTTTTATATGGAATCATTTGATGGAGATTTTGCTGATCAAATGATAGAAGAAGATTCATTTATTTTAAGAAATTTGAAAGTAAATGAACTTATTCAAAATTATGTGTTTAAGGTATCTTTCATAGAATTTATGAAAGATAGTATAAAGCTTGACTTTGAGTCGAGCTTACTATATTTAATTGACAAACTAATAAAATTAAATGGTGATGGAATCGTATCGATGAGATCACAATATTTGCAAAACAAAAAAATCAAACAAAATATAATTTGTGGTACCCACAAAAGTGGGTATAAAAAAGTTATGAAAATAGTTTTGAAATAATAGAAAAACACATCAGAAAAATATAAACTATGTTTATACGTTTTTGATTTGTTTTGCTATATTTGAATAGATACTATAAAAGAGTGAATGTTTTTTGATTTCTTAATTATTATTTTTTGACGATATAAAAAAAGCTTGATATATCAAGCTTTTTCTTTTGTTATATTGGCTGGGCTGGCAAGATTCGAACTTGCGCATGTCAGAGTCAAAGTCTGATGCCTTACCGCTTGGCTACAGCCCAATAATGGTGTGGTAGGAGGGATTCGAACCCTCGATCTTCAGTGCCACAAACTGACGCGTTAACCAGCTACGCTACTACCACCATGTACCTATATATTTTACATATTTTTAAATCCTTTGTCAATTATTTTATTGAAAAATGTATAATATTTATGATATATTTTATATACAAAGATAGATTTAAATAGAATGGTAAAATAGTTATGAGAAGAATAATTAAAGGCATTTTAACAATCATTGGTGTAATCTTTCTTATATGTGTAATTGGAATAGCATCATATTTAGGAATATTATATAATGAAGTTAATAATGAAATAAAAGCAGGTAAAATTGAAAAAACAGTTAATAGCATAAGAGAGAGAAATACATATGTAAAAAAAGAAAAGATAGACAAACTATACTTAAAAGCTGTTGTAGCAGCAGAAGATAGGAGATACTATAGTCATGGAGCAGTAGATTTTATAGGGTTTTCAAGAGCTATGTATAATAATATAATTAGTCTAAAATTAAAAGAAGGAGGAAGTTCAATAACACAACAATTATCTAAGAATATTTTTTTAGATCAAAAAACAGAACTTGAAAGAAAGATAAAAGAATTATTTTATGCTATAGAATTAGAAAAAAGATATAGTAAAGATGATATTTTAGAATTATATGTAAATACATCATATTTTGGGGCGGGGTATTATGGAATAGGACCTGCAACAAAAGGATATTATGACAAGACACCAGAAAAATTAAATTTAAATGAGATTGCATTTTTAGCAGGAGTTCCAAATGCTCCAAGTGTATATAATCCATATGAACATTATGAACTTGCATTACAAAGAAGAAATATTGTTTTAAGAAAAATGGTATATAATGGAGATATAACACAAGAAGAGGCATTATCAGTATATAATGAAAAATTAAATGTAAAGGAAAGAAATGATGATTAGTATTGAAGAAACAAAAAAAGTAGCAGAACTTGCTAAGTTAGAGTTTGATGAAAAAGGATTAGAAAAAATGTCTAAAGAACTTTCAAATATTTTAGGATATATGGAAATTTTAAATGATATAGATACAGAAAATATTATAGCAAATGAAATTATGAGTAGTAATATTAACTGTATAAGAGAAGATAAGGTAGAAAAATTTGAAAATACAAAAGGTATATTAGAAAATGCAAAAACAATAGGTGATATGATAAATGTACCAAGTATAAACAATAATGAAGAAGAATAAAGAGTAGGAAATGATGGAAAAAGAAGAAATATTAAAATTAAGTGTAAAAGAATTAGAAAAGTTAGTTGAAGATGGTAAAATAACAAAAAAAGAAATATATGAAATCTATCTAGAAAATATACAAAAAGAAGATGACAAAATAGAGGCATACTTATCTGTAAGTGATGTCGTGGAAGATAAGATACCAATAGCTATAAAAGATAATGTAAATGTAATAGGGACAAAAACAACATCTGCAAGTAAGATATTAGAAAATTATGTATCACCATATGATGCAACAATAATTAAATATATTAAAGAAGCAGGATATCGGAATAATTGGTAAGGTAAATATGGATGAATTTGCATTTGGTGTATCTACAGAATATTCAGCATATAAGATTACAAGTAATCCAATTAATTTAGATAGAGTACCAGGCGGATCATCAGGTGGAAGTGCTGCAGCAGTAGCAGGAAATATGGCACCATGGTCAATAGGTTCAGATACTGGTGGATCTGTAAGACAACCTGCAAATTATTGTGGAGTAGTAGGATTAAAACCAAGTTATGGAACAGTATCAAGATATGGGATAACTGCATTTGGTTCAAGTTTAGACCAAGCAGGTACAATTACAAGAACAGTAGAAGATGCAGCAAAACTTTTAAATATAATTTCAGGTAAAAAATACTATATGGAAAATCGGAAAATCATTAGAAGATATGGATTCAACATGTGTAAATCCTAAAGATTTAAAAGATTTTGAAGGCAAATTAAATGATGATATATCAGGTAAAAAAATAGCAATAATAGATAATTTCTTAAAAGATGAGATGCAAGAAGAAGTAAGAGATGCTATAACAAATAGTATTAAAGCTTTAGAAAAAAAAGGAGCAATTTTAGAAAGAATAGAATTCCCATATGGTAAAGAAGCAATATCTGTTTATCATATTATAAGTGCAGCAGAAGCAAGTTCAAACTTATCAAGATTTGATGGTGTAAGATATGGACAAAGAGTAGAAAATCCTAAAAATATGGATGAACTATTTAAAAAGACTAGAACATTAGGATTTGGTAGAGAAGCTAAAAGAAGAATAATGCTTGGTACATATGTATTATCAGCAGGATATTATGATGCATATTACAAAAAAGCATTAAAAGTAAGACAAATAATAATAGAAAAAATGAATGAAATATTTGCAAAATATGATGCTATATTAATGCCTGTTACTATAAAAACAGCACCTAAAAAAGGATATATAGAACAAAATCAAGAAGAAACATTCTATTCAGATATATATACATGTCTTGCAAATATAACAGGGATACCTGCAATATCAGTGCCAGTTGCAAAAGATAATGAAAATATGCCAATAGGTATTCAATTATTATGTAATAGGTATGAAGATGATAAACTTCTTAATATTGCAAATGTATTATTTAAAGAAATGAATTAGCGAAGAATATAAATATAATAAATGTAAAAGAGAGAACATTAATATGAATAATAATATGGATTTTTTTGAAGGACTTGATTTAAAAGATGAAGTTAAAAATAGTAGCAAATATGATATAGAAATAGATGGTATGAAAAAAAATGATGTAAAAAAATTATTAAAAAGTTTAAGAGAAGAAGAAGAATACCATTCAGACCTATATTATAATAAAAATACAAATGAAATATCAGATTATGAATATGATAAATTAAAAAGAGAAATATTAGAAATAGAAGAAAAATATCCAGAATTTACTGACAAAAATGGAGTTAGAAATAGAGTTGGAGGCCGGAAAAGTCTCTGACTTATTTACTAAAGTAGAACATGAAGTACCACTTAAAAGCTTACAAGATGTATTTTCATATGGCGAAATATATGATTTTGAAAAAAGAACAAGAAAAGGTTTGAATTTTAAAATTGATGAAGAAGATGATGAAACATTTAAGAAAAATTCTAAAGAAAGAAATGATATAGAATATGTTGTTGAAACAAAAATAGATGGATTATCAATTGCACTTGAATATAATAATGGAAAACTTGTTCGTGGTGTGACAAGAGGGAATCGGAGAAGTTCGGAGAAGATGTAACTGCAAATATAGTACATATTAAGGACATACCACATGAAATATCATATGATAAAAAACTTATAGTAAGAGGTGAGATATATTTACCATATAAGGAGTTTGAAGAATTAAATTCAAGAAATGAAGAACAAGGTAAAAAACTTTTTGCAAATCCAAGAAATGCAGCATCTCGGAACACTTAGACAAAAAAAGGCAGAAGTTGTAGCAGAAAGAAAGTTACATATATATATTTTTAATCTTCAATATGCAGATGATAAATTTAAGACACATAGTGAAACTTTAGATTTTTTAGAAAAATTAAATTTTACTGTAAATCCATATAGGAAAGTTGTAAGTAGTATATCAGATGCAATAACAAAGATTGAAGAAATAGGAAGTATGAGACAAGACTTGTCATTTGGTATAGATGGTGCTGTTATAAAAGTTAATGATTTAGAATATAGAGAAATACTTGGAACAACAGAAAAATATCCTAAATGGGCTGTTGCATATAAGTATCCACCACAACAAGTAGAAACAATTATTGAAAAAATAGAATTAAATGTTCGGAAGAACAGGGGTTATAACTCCACTTGCAGTATTTAAAGAAGGTAAGATAGTAGATGGTTCTAGAATATCTAAAGCAACACTGAATAATGCAGATATTATTAGAAAAAAAGATATAAGAATTGGAGATACTGTAATAATACAAAAAGCAGGAGATGTTATACCAGAAGTTGTAAGAGCAATAGAAGAAAAAAGAACTGGAAAAGAAATAGTATTTAAAATGCCAGAAAATTGTCCTGTATGTAATAGTAAGCTTGTAAAAGAACAAGTTGATTACAAATGTGTGAATGAAGAATGTCCTGCAATAAAAATGCAAAAAATAATATATTTTGCATCTAAAAATTGTATGAATATAGAGGGGCTTCGGAGAAAATATAATAAGAGATTTAATCGATCTTAAACTTATAGAAAATATAACAGATATATATGATTTAAAATTAGAAGACTTAACTAAAATAAAAGAAAAAAGAAATAAGGAAAAGAAAACAAAGGCAGGTAAAAGCACTAAGTTTGAAGAAAATATCTTAAAAGCAATAGAAAAAAGTAAAGAAAATTCTTTAAATAGAGTATTGGTATCTTTAGGAATACAAGGTGTTCGGAGTAAACCAAAGTAAAGAAATAGTTAAAAATGAAAATTTTAATTCTATAGAAAAGATAATGGAAAGTGATGAAGAAGCCTTAAAACAAATAGATGGTATAGGTGATGTTGTAGCAAGCAATATATATAATTTCTTTAGAAAAGAAAAAAATAGGGATATAATATTAAAATTAAAAGAACATGGAATTAGAATGGAAGTACAAGAAGATGTAGAAAAAGATTCTGAAATTGAAATTGTATCAGAAATTTTTAAAGATAAAATATTTGTACTTACAGGTAATTTTAGTAAACCTAAAAAAGAAATAGAAAAAGAAATAATAGCAAATGGTGGAATAGTAAAATCAAGTATAACAAAAGATACAAATATTGTAATATATGAAAAAGAAACAAGTAGTAAATATAAGAAGGCAGAAAAGCTTGGCATAGAAAGAATAACAGAAGAAGAGTATAATAATATGTTAAAATAATTAAGATATAAAATAGGATCATAAATTAAAAATGATTCTATTTTTTATTAATAAAAATTATTGTATTTTTTGTAAAAAAGGTAGAAAAAAAGAATCATATATAGTAAATTAATATAGAAGTTATAATCAAAATTTGAGAAAAGCTCATAGAAAGATAAGGGGATAATTATTTGAAAGAGAAAATAAAAAGTAGGAAAGGTTTTTTAACAGTATATGCAATAGTATCGATGATGGTGATTATAATTGTTTTAGGTGTTATAAGTTTTAATATACATAGCAAATATGTTACTACATTAAAACTACAAGCAGGAAAAAAAGATACTGATGAAGTAAGAAAACAATTACTACAGGGAGAAGAAATTCGGTATATATATATCAGATATTAATGAATTTGACAGAATGTTTCAAACAAATGAAGGAATTATAGATGGTAATGCTATTTCAAGAATAAATAGTTTAAAACAAAAACAAAATAACAGGTTTTTATCTAATAGAATGGGTGGAAATATTACATTAATATTAGGGAAAGATGCAAATAAGATTGGTAGAAAATATATATTAGAATTTGCAACAAAAGAAAAATATGATCAAATAATTCAGAGCTTTAAAAATAATAATTTTGAAGATGTCTCAAATAATTTTGTTAGAAATGAATAAAATAATATAATATTTAAAATATAATGATTACAAAAGAAAAATAATTGATATACGGAGGACAAATGTACATATTTAATAGATTAACAATAGTACCTAAATTACCAGATAGAATAAGAGGTATCCATGAAATAGCAGAAAATTTATGGTGGTGTTGGAATACAGAAAGTTTAAAATTGTTTAAAAAAATAGATAAGGAACTTTGGGAAAGAGTTGAAAAAAATCCAATTAAGTTTTTAAAACAAATTTCACAAACTAAACTTGAAGAAGTGTCAAAAGATGAAGAGTTTTTAAGAGAATATAATAAGGTATATTCAGATTTCAAAGGATATATGGAAAATAATAATACATATTATATGAATAATTATGAAAAGTATAAGAATAAGTGTATTGCATATTTTTCAGCAGAATATGGACTTGATGAAACAATGCCATTATATTCAGGAGGGCTTGGTATATTATCAGGAGATCATCTAAAATCTGCAAGTGATCTTGGAATACCACTTGTTGGAATAGGACTTATGTATAAGGAAGGATATTTTAACCAGAAGATTGATGGAAGAGGAAATCAGCTTACATTATTTGCAAAATCTGATTTAGATAATATGCCAATTAAAAAGGTTAAAGATGAAAAAGGAAGAGAGCTTGCTATATATATAACTATTGAAAACACTAAAGTAATGCTTAAAGTATGGGAAATAAATGTAGGAAGAGTTAAATTATATCTTTTAGATGCAGACACAGAAGAAAATAGTACTAAATACAGGGAACTTTCATATAGATTATATGGTGGTGGAAGAGAAATGAGATTAATGCAAG
>ERZ772960.1393-NODE-1393-length-19270-cov-8.497476_pt1 | contig 19270 bp, 13 predicted proteins | sample MGYA00580678_ERZ772960 | MGnify/ENA primary metagenome ERZ772960 (study PRJEB29015, sample SAMEA2737930) | human oral metagenome | biome: human oral; feature: human-associated habitat; material: dental | place: China | collected 2059 ... | reverse complement strand
GTACGAGAATCCGGGGCATTCGTCCGGTGAGAAGGACACGGCGGTCTTGGAGGAGTGTTTGGCGCGCTATTTTGAGGTGCGGCTCAAGTCAGCAAAGGCGTATGTTAGAGATCATAAGCAATAAAATAAGGGCTTCCCTGCGAGAATGTTTCGGAGAGAAGCCCTTATTCTTTATGTTATCGGCGATTCCTTAGGCGACCGTATGTCCCAAGAGTTCGCGCGTATGGTTGGCGACATCCTCGGGGGTGATGTCCGTGCGGCGTGCGACGCCGCTCTCAAGCGCTGCCTTTGCGACGGCGGCGGCGACAGTAGGAGCAACGCGCGGGTCGAGGGGGCTGGCGATGATGTTCGTTTCGTTCAGCTCGCTCTCGGAGATGAGGGAGGCAATCGCGTTCGCAGCGGCGATCTTCATCGCATCGTTGATCTCCTTTGCACGCACGTCGAGTGCGCCGCGGAAGATGCCCGGGAAGGCGAGGAGGTTGTTGACCTGATTCGGGAAGTCGGAGCGTCCCGTGCAGACGATACGCGCACCCGCCGCGATTGCCTCGTCGGGCAGGATCTCGGGCACGGGGTTCGCCATTGCCATGATGACGGGACCCTTGCTCATGCTCTTGATCATCTCCTGCGTGAGGCTGCCGGGCGCGGAGACACCGATGAAGATGTCCTTCCCCTTGATGATCTGCGCAAGCGTGCCCTTTTCCTTCTGGCGGTTGGAGACCTTTGCGAGCGCATCCTTGTACGGGTTCATGTTCTCGTTGCGTCCCTCGTAGACGGCTCCCGTGGTGTCGCAGAGGACGACCGTCTGGATGCCGTAGGAGAAGAGGAGGCGTGCAATCGCCTGTCCCGCCGCACCTGCGCCGTTGATGACGATCTTCGCCGTCTTGAGATCCCTGCCGAGGTACTTGTACGCGTTGAGCAGCGCGGAAACGACGACAATCGCCGTGCCGTGCTGGTCGTCGTGGAAGACGGGGATGTCGAGGATCTTTTTCAGCTCGTTTTCGATGTCAAAGCACTGGGGTGCCTTGATGTCCTCAAGATTGATGCCGCCGTAGGTGGGGGCAATGAGGCGGCAGACCTGCACAACATCCTCGACCCGTGTGCTGTTCACGCAGATCGGGACGGAGTCGACACCCGCAAAGCCCTTGAAGAGGATGGACTTGCCCTCCATGACCGGCAGACCCGCGCCCGCACCGATGTTGCCAAGACCCAGGACGGCGGTGCCGTTCGTGACGACGGCGACCATGTTGCCCTTGGTCGTGTAGTCGTAGATCTTCTCGGGATCCTCCTTGATCGCAAGGCAGGGTGCGGCGACGCCCGGCGTATAGGCACGGCTGAGGTCGTCACGCGTCTCAATGGGGACGGTCGGAACGGTTGCGAGTTTGCCCTGATGGCGTTTATGAAGTTCCAGTGCCTCTGCGTCAAATTTGCTTGCCATGATACATCATCCTTTCTGTGGGATCGCTCCCGCTGCTCTCCTATGTGCGGCACTATGCCGTGCATAATACGTTTTATACACACGCCCCGCGTATGCCGTTCTTACTCCTCTTTCCCCGTGCCCGCACTGCCGCGCGTGGGCGCGTCGCTGCTGGCCGCGCTGCTCTCAGTGCGCTGTGCGGCCGGCTCGGCGGCTGAGCCGCTCTGCCGCGTGCTCGCGTGGCGGCCTCCGGTGTCGGAGGCGGGAACGGTCTCGGAGGATCGTCCGGGGCGCGTGTCCTTCTCCTCCCCTGCCTCGCGACTGCTGCGCGGCTGGTCGGAGGAGGATTTCTTGCGACCGTCCTTCTCGTCTTTTGTGTCCTTGTCGCCCTTGCGGTGCGCTGTATCGAGTGCCTCGTCGGCGCTGACGGCGCGCCCAATGCCGTTCTTTCCGGCGGGTACCTCGGTGGCACCGGCGGGGATGGACTCCTCGTACGCACGGACATCGCGCTCCATGCGGCTGCGCTCGGTGTTGCTGAGGGTGATGCCGAGGGCGTTTGCCATGCCGCGCCGCAGCTGCGCCATGTCGGGGATCCAGTAGCTCACCTCGTCGATGTAGAGGGGGCGACCGGGCACCATGTCGGTTCGGAGCCCCTTTGTATGCGACTCCTTGAGCGTGCCGATGAACTCAAGCATCTGGCGGACGCTGAGGTCGGTCTTTACACTGTCGATGACACTCGTGATGATGCCCGGCAGACGCGGCAGGATGGCGGGTGTGGTGACGGCGTCGACGCACGCGCGCATGAATTTCTGCTGGCGCTTCACGCGGCCGATGTCGCCCTCCTCATCGCGGTAGCGGACGTAGGTGACGGCGGTCTTGCCGTCCATGTGCTGCATACCGGGGCGCAGATCGATGATGAGCCCGCCGTCATCGTCCCACGGATCCTCGTAGTACATCCGCTTTTCCACATCAATGTCAATGCCGCCAATGGCGTCGATGATCTTTTGAAAGGCGTGGGTATTGATGATGATGTAGTGGTCGATGCGGATGCCGAGGAAGTCCTCCACCGTGCGCTGCGTGAGCTTTTCACCGCCGTATGCGTAGGCGGCGTTGATCTTGTCATAGCCGTAGCGCGGGATGGCGACGCGCGTGTCGCGCGGGATGGAGAGAAGCGCCGCCTCGTTTTTGACCGGGTCGATGGTGGCGACCATGAGCGTATCGCTGCGTCCCACATCGTCTGCGCGCTCGTCGACGCCCATAATCATGATCGTCGCCTTGTCCTTTGCCACAAGGAGCTCTTCCTTGTGCTCGGTTTTCGCACGGTCGAGCAGGCTGCTCTGTGCAAAGAACGCGCCAGCGACGGCGGCGAGGACGAAGGTGACGAGGACGGCGAGCAGGATGTACGGCCATCGTCGGTTCTTCGTTGTTCGTCTTTTCGGTGGTAATTCTTTCAAGCGGGATCGATCCTTTCCTTCTGCAGACAGATTCCCTGCGAATCGGACGTGTATTCAGCCGCGCCGCCTTGCGTTTGGGCGCGCACACTGATAAAATGAAGCTCGTCCGTTCAGTATCACATAATATATAGCAAACGCGCGGAATATGCAAGGTATACTTCAATAAAAGCGTCTATGGAACGGTTCTGCGTACTCCACGCAGAACCCTCGTTACGCAAGCGGACGTGTGCTCATCCGCCTAAATACCTGCGGATTCCAAATGCGCTGCGCTTGAACGGTTAAAATCCGCAGGGGGCGGGTCGCACACTCTACGCCGCTTGCTTCACTAGGGTTTGCTTAGGAGTACTGCATTTTCTTTTGTTCGTAACATTTATCATAGTACCTCCATAGAGTGTAGAAAGGACGCGGCTTCATGGGCGTTGAAATCGAGCGAAAATTCAAGGTAAACGAGCACTTCCGTCCGACAGGGGTCGGAATCGAAATGGCACAGGGCTATCTCTCGCATGATCCGAAGCGAATCGTACGGATCCGGTGCGCGGGGGCGCAGGGATTCCTGACGATCAAGGGGGAGACGCACGGTGCACAGCGGCTTGAGTACGAGTACGAAATCCCTGCGGACGATGCGCGGGAACTGCTCGCGCTCTGCGTGGAACCCCTTGTGGAAAAGACCCGCTACAGGGAGTACATCGGCGGACACGGTTGGGAGGTCGACGTGTTCCACGGCGCGAACGCGGGGCTGGTCGTCGCCGAGATCGAGCTTTCATCTGAGATGGAGGAGTTCACCCTGCCCGCATGGGCGGGCGCCGAGGTCACGGGCATCGAACGCTACTACAACGCCGCGCTGATCGCACATCCATACAGCGCGTGGACGGCGGAAGAACGGCGGGGATAGCCTCCTGTGCGCCTGTGCATATTGTGGACAAGTAGGGGGATAAAATGAAAAAAATCCCCTGCGAAATTCCACAGGGGTGTGGATAAGTTCGGCACAATCCACAACAAAATATAGATTTTCAGCTCAAAAATCATCCCATATATGGGGTTATCCACTGATATATCCACAGTATCCACAGAAAATGAAAAATCGTTCGCTAAAGTTATGCACATTGTGCAAAACTGTGTGGATAAAGGCATTTTCGGACTTTTGAACACTATTATCCACAGAGTTTTGCACAGCTGTGGATAATATCTTAGATGTATCCCTCGCAGCCATATTGTTGCTGCGGAATCCATATTGTTTATTATAGAAGGGAAGTTATCTATGCAGGAGTGGGAAATCTGTCTGCGCCTCGTGCTGTCCTGCGCGATGGGCGGGATCATCGGCTATGAGCGGCAGATGCGCCACAAGTCGGCGGGGCTGCGGACAAATATGCTCGTTGCACTGGGATCCTGCCTGATTATGCTCATGTCGCAGGCACTCTACGACAACGTTGAGGGCAAGACAAACGCCGATCCCGCACGCCTTGCGGCGCAGGTCGTCAGCGGCATTGGTTTCCTCGGCGCGGGCGCGATCATGAAGGAGGGGCTGACGGTCACGGGGCTCACGACGGCGGCGACACTCTGGGTGGTCGCGGGCGTCGGTCTTGCCGTCGGCGCGGGCTTCTATCTCCCGGCGGGCATCACGACCGCCATCGTCTTTCTGATCCTCGGCAACCTCTCGCGCCTCGATGCGTGGGTCGATCACGATCACACACTGACGCTCTCGATTCACACCGTCGACCGCCCCGGGCAGATCATGCGCATCAGCGCCTGCATCGAGGATCTGCGCCTGCGCTCGCGCGGCGTCAAGGTGCGAACGGACGAGGACGAGGCGGAGACGGACGGCGCGCGGCGCATCTACCTGACCTTCGAGGTCTATAACAGCGAGCATCTGAAGTCCGCCTTCATCGTCGATGCCCTGCGCCAGATCGACGGCGTACTGCGCGTGGATGTCGTGTGAGGCTTGACGCAATGGGCGAAATATTGTAGAATAGACATAGAAAAAGGGCACTGCCGATGGACGGCCGCCCCCGTAATATTTGGGAAGAAATATCCGCCTACTGTTGGGAAGCGTTCGGCGGATTTTTCTTGTTTATAACTTGATCACGAGGATCAAGGTGATGAGCAGGATGAGAAAAATAAACATCTCATAGATACCCATACAATCACCCCCTTTCGGGGGTAAGATTAGCCGCCTACCGTTGTGCAGTGCCTAAAGCCAGTATATCATGTGTTCGCAAAACATGCAAACGAAAAGCCCCCGCGCAGGGCAATGTCATTAAGTTAAGCCCCAACCTCGCCAAACAGTCCCCTCTTCATTTTTGAGGGGGCTTTTTTTGTTGTCCTTTTTCGGCGGACATTTAATAAAGAAGATGGAAGCCATTTCGCTATTGTCGAAAATCACTCCCCACCGTCACAAAACTCAGTCACCATCTTGTTGAATTTCGAGACCCCCGCATACGCACTGGCGTAGAGGGCTATTTGGGTCATTTTCAGGGCCGGGAAAATTTAACACTCCCATCGGGAGAGTTTTGGGGAGGAGAATCCGCTTGCCGAAAAGAATATACTAGAACAAAAGTTGTTCTGGCATTTGACAGGCGGTTTGAGCCTATCAGCGATTTAATCGAACAGATAGACTAATAATCGTACATGGAGGGATATTCATGAGTAATGTAGGCGTAACAGACGCCCCGCTGCTTAGTATGGACGAGGACTTGTTTTCCGTAAAGCCTTACGTCACGGGGCTAAGCAGCTTCATAAACACCTGCGAAACGCCGATGACCATTTCCATCCAAGGAGACTGGGGCAGTGGCAAGACAAGCATGATGAACATGATAAAAGAGAATATGCTTGATACCGTCTGGCCTATCTGGTTCAATACATGGCAGTTCTCCCAATTCCGCATGGGTAATGGCTTGGCCTTCTCCATGATTGATGTCCTGATAAAAGGTCTAGGTGGCAAGAAGAACGTATTGTCTACCGTCGCAAAGGGGGTTCTTGGGTTCACCCGTAAGGTAGCTTGTGTAGCCACGGACGCTGTTGTTGGTGGAGAAGCAGCAGGCATGATTAGGGATGTTACCACCCCCACCGAGGACGTGGACGTTGCTCAAGAGATATTACGCCTGAAAGAGAACTTCCAAAAGCTGGTGGACGAGAAACTAGCCAAAGAGAAAAAGAACCGTGTGGTAATATTCGTAGATGACCTAGACAGACTGGAGCCAGCCAAAGCCGTAGAGCTTCTGGAGATTCTGAAGCTGTTCCTTGACTGCAAAAACTGCGTGTTCATACTTGCTGTGGATTATGAGGTGGTTACGACTGGGATACGGGAGAAGTACGGGGATAATGTAAGTGCCCAAAAAGGAAGGAACTTCTTCGACAAAATAATACAGTTGCCATTCAAGATGCCCGTCGCCCATTATTCCGTAAGCAAATATGTGGGCGATATGATGAGCAAAATCGGAATAAGCGTCGAAGGCAATGATAATGAGCTGTTTACGGCTCTTATCAGGACATCCATAGGATTCAACCCCAGAGCAATGAAACGATTGTTCAACACCTATCAGTTGTTGGATTTTGTATCTCGTGGAACCGTGATGAACATTCCGAACAACATCAGGCAGAGGATATTGTTCACAGTGGTCTGCTTGCAGACTGGCTTCGAGGAGCTTTATACCTATCTGGTTTCAAACGATGTTGACGCACAAATCCTACAGGAATTATCGGGGACTGGCGACAACGACGATATATTCGATGAAATCCTCCCCAAGGATACTCCAGTAAATATGCTCCAAGAAAAGAGGGCCAGCATACAGAGATTTATGCCCCACTTCATAAAGGCTCTGCAAATAGATGATGATGAGACCGTATCGGAAGAAGAGTTACGCAACTTGTGGGTAATCTTAAAGAGTTCCTCCATAACGTCCATAAACAGCTTGGAAACGTCTGCAATGGAAGATGAAGTATGGGCTAGACGCAACTACAGCAAGGACATTGTAAAATCTGTATGCGACAAACTCCAAGACATAGATGACTTCAGGGTTAAAATCCCCAGAAAAAGAGACGAGAAGGGAATGCTGCCTACCTTTGCTTATTGCTGCGTAGACAGGCAATCCGCCAACGGGGTGAAATATACGCTGTCCTTCTATGTTGACTGGCGTCCCGACAACATGATTGAACTGGGAGCCGAGCTGGCAAGAGCCGATAACCACAGCGTTCAGGAGTTCCGTGATATGATGGGCGAAAATCCCCTGAATATGAAGAAGAAACCCGCCTTCTGGGATTGGGGCGGGTACTGGTATAAAGACCTGATGTGCTTCAACAGGAACGACTACACCATAGAGCAGCAAATCATAGACCTGATAAGGAATATTGTCGCTGGTCTGAAGTAGGCAATCCAGAAAGGAGGCTGTTTCCGTATGGTCAGCCAAATGCTTGATTATGTATGCAGAATGCTGGACAAAGACGAGAAAGAAAAATTATATGACGTCTACAGTGTGCTGGGGATAAGCACCAAGGAAGTAATCATGTGCAGGTTTATCTGCGACATTATAGACCCGCATGGGAAACACAAAAAGGGCGACAAGTATTTAAGGGAGTTCCTGAAGCTGGTGTTGAAGATTCCTCCAAATGAATTGGACGAATACTTGGACGGAGCTAAGGTCTATAAAGAATATCCTATACACGACAAGTATCTGGGCAAAGACAGGCGGATAGACCTAGTTATATGCAACGCCAAGCATTTCATCCCCATAGAGGTCAAAATATATGCGGAAGAGCAGGAAGCCCAGTGCCTTGTCTATTACGACTACGCCAAGGAACAGGACAAGGACGCAAAGATTTATTACCTGACCATACATGGTACTCCTCCGTCCGATTATTCCCAGAAACTTAGCAGGAAAGGTCTTGATTTAAGGGTAGACCTTGATGACTTGGTGTGCATTTCGTTTGCCAGAGATATTCTGTCATGGCTGAGATATATTGCTGACAATGAAGATGACTTGCTGATGAGGCAGAATATCAGCCAGTACATGTACGTCGTAAAGAACTTTGCTGGGAGGTTTGATGTCGTGGAAAGAAGCAGAATTATAGACGAATTGCTGAGCGACAAAGATAAGCTCATCGCTGGGATTGAAATAAGCAACACAATAGATGACGCCAAAGCTAAAGTTATGGAGAATATGTTCACGGCCCTCGAAAGGGAAATGGCGGGCCTTGCCAGCGAATACCATCTGGATAAATTAGGCAAGGTCTCATTCGTTTCGTGGGAAAACCTAGTTGGCAACTATTACAAAGCGTCAAGTGTTTATCCGGGGATAAACTACCATCTGAAGGATATTGTTATCTCTACAGGGGTTGATGTCTGGCTCAGAATCGAGATATTCAACAATCTCTTTGTCGGATTTTGTGTGACACGCAACGGCGAGCAACTGAATGTCAAGGACGTAGACAAAGCCGATTTGGATAAGATTTCCGCTACCCTATCCATAAAGCCCATGATGAACGAGAGCTGGTGGCTGACGTATGAATATCTGCCCAGTGGTGGTAGCAGTGCCTCTGACGAAACTCCAGATTTCAGGAGATTCAATGACGCAGCTATAGCCTTATCCGACAGCGAAACCCTAAACAGATTTTGTGGCAAGTCCGTGGAAACCATAAGAAGGAACCTTTTGGAGAAAATAAGGAGATGAATCATTATGGTGGTGGCAGAGCAGGGGTGTATTATCGTAGAAGACAAGGGAACTATGATGAAGTTCAAAAAGAAATGCGAAAGATGCGGATTTGTTGAAACAGGAGGTGGCACATTAACAACTGCCCCTAGAAAGTTCCAAAAGAGAACCTCGTCCTTCAAGTGTCCCAAATGCAAAAACATGCAGAAAGTTGTAATTGGCGGGGCGTAATTATTAGGTATGCCCCAGAAATAAGGCATGAACGACAAAAGACGCTATCCCCTGTGAATGAGGATAGCGTCCTTTTTTTGATAGCTACGAGAATTAGAAATATGGTTACTTCTGTGCCGTCTTGAGACTTGCCAGTTCCGCTGCCATGCCATCGACTTTTGACATGAGCTGGCTGTAAGCCTTGGTCACATCGGACAAGCTCTTTTCGAGGTCAGCGTTCTTGACGGTGAGACCCGAAATCTGCTTCTCCATGCTGGCCTTCAGGGCAAGGTCGTCCGCACTGTTCTTTACCAGCTTCTCGGACAGTTCCTTATTGCCTGCCTCCAGAGCTTTGTTCTTCTTATGGAGGGCCTTGTTTTCTTCCTTGATTTCCTTGGCATCTTCAGACAGCTTGGAGAGAGCGTCCTTCAACTGGTCTTCCGTCATGTTCTCAAACTCAGTATGCTTGCCGAACTTCTTGGAGAAGCCCACGCCAAGCATATTCTCGTTGTACCCCAGAGTACCAGAGAGTGAGATGAGGCTCTTGCTGTCAGGACGGACATATACGCCTGCGACAAAAACGGTCTGGTCTTTATAGTTGCCCACAGCGGCAGATACAGAGACTTTATCGTTGTGCTCGAACTCCAGAGGGTGCAGGTTAGCCAAGGCTGCTGCTCCCGCACCGACCTGCTGAATGTTATGGTCGAGAGACTTCCGAGTATTGTAGAGCTGGCGACCATTTACTGCGTCGAGACTATTCGGGCCAATCTCTCCATCTGCCACGTTGCGGATTTTGTGATTGTTCGCATTGATACCGTTGGCGTCAATATACTTCTCATTGCCGACGTTGAAGCTCTTGCCGTAGATGTCACCGTCAATAACAGCGTCGCCACCGACACTGAGATTCTTCTCGACAACAGAATTGCCATGCACGACAGAGTTGCCGTCTACTTCGGAATTGCCCTTTATATGGGAGTTCCCACCCACGGTCAGGTCTTTGGCAATGTCCACCTTGTCACCGAAAGTTGCGGCTCCCTTGGCAAAGAACGTGCCGTCCAGAATTGTATCTCCATGGACATTGAGATTCTTGTCGATTTCGGTGCTTCCATAAATATGAGCGTCCTCACCGATGGCAATGCTACCACCAACAGCAGCGTCGCCACGGACTACCAGTGCCCCAGTATTAGTGGTGCCCTCAACCTGAACATCGCTGCCAAACTTGGCGTCACCGATTACGGAAAGCTCTTTCTCGACAGACAGGTTGCCCTTGGTGGTGATGTCGTCAGAGAGTTTCATGCCACCCTCGATGTTCATAGAACCATGGACAGTCATGTTCTTGTCTACTTCGATATTGCCCTTGATATGGCTATCTCCGGCAATGGTTTCAGAACCATGAATGGTTACGTCCTTGTCAAACTCGGCGTCGCTCTTTGCATGAAACTTGCCATCTACTGTGGAGCTTCCATGAGTTACGGAATTGCCATCGGTTTCTACGTCACCTTTGGTATGCAGACTGCCGTCGATAACCTCAGAACCATGCACCGTGAGGTCTTTATCTACTTCGGCATTGCCCTTGGTATGACTATCTCCTTCAACAGTCTCGGAGCCATGAATGATTACATTCTGGTCGAACTCGGCATCGCTCTTGGCGTGGAACTTGCCAGCAACAGTAGAATCCCCGTGAACAACGGAGTTTCCATCAGTTACGGAATCGCCCTTAATATGGCTATCGCCGTCAATGGTCTCGGAGCCGTAAACAGTCAGGTCTTTGCTGATTTCCGCACTGCCCTCGACAAGAACATCCTTCTGGAACTTGGCGTTATCCTTGACTGTCAGCTCGCCGCCTACTACTTCAGAGCCATGTATGACAAGGTTCTTATCTACCTCGGCACTGCCTTTGGTATGGCTGTCACCATCGACAGTCTGACTGCCACGAATCACGGAATTGCCTTCAACGGTCTGGTCGCCCTTGACCAGAACATTCTGGTCGAAAGTAGCGTCCGACTTGAACTCGCTGGTGGCGTTCACCGTGAATTTGTCGGAAGCGTCATCGCCAATCGTGGTGTCGCCATGAATGTTGGTCTTGGCATTGACCTCCAGAACGTCCGTGTTCTTGTCACCGCCCAAGGTGGTGCTTCCCTTGATAGTTGCGTCGCCTTCAATGGTAGAGTTGCCTTTCACAACGTAATTACCCTCAGTCAAGGTATCGCCTTTCACATAGAGATTCTGCTCGATGGTCTGGCTTCCCTTCACGGTTACGTCCTTGTCGAACTGGGCGTTCTCTTTGAATTCAGTCGTACCATTGACAATCAGCTTGTTGCCAGCGTCATCACCGATAACGGTGTCGCCCTTGAGAGTGGTTGTTCCATCAATAGTGGTGTCACCATGAATTGTGGTGTTGCCGTCAATGATTTCGTTACCCTTGGTATGAACGTCGCTCTCGTTCGTCACAACGCCCTTATTGGTAACAGTGCTCTCATTGACCACAGCCCCGACGTTAGTCGTAGTGCTCTTGTTGATGACTTCACCCTCATGGGTTGTCGTGCCCCTTGTGGTTACGTCAGCTTCATTGATAACGTCGCCCTTGTTTGTTACGGTAGTCTCGTTCACAACCTCGTCCTTGTTGATGGTTTTGCCTTCGTGGGTAGTCGTGCCTTTATTGACGACATCGGACTCATTAACCACGGTTCCTTTGTTTGTAACGGTGGACTCATTCACAACTTCGCCCTGATTGATGGTTTTGCTCTTATTGATGACATCGCCCTCATACGTGGTAGTACCCCTGATGGTGGTATTGCCTTCGATGATGGTATCACCGTGGATTGTGGTTGTGCCGTCTACCTCCATATCACCCTTGCCGTGAATATTACCATCAGCGATAACATCACCTTTGATTTCGGTGGTCTTCTCGATGATGGTAGTCGTGCCCTCCGTATTTACGCCCGTGTCCTTCATCTCGGCCTTGGCAAGTTCACGAATTACGTTCTTACCAGCTTCGCTGATATTGTCGAGGCCGACATTAGCCTTGGTCTTGGCTACATCATCAGTATACTTCTTAGCATTAGACTCGGCCTTGTTTGCCTTTGTTGTTGCGTCACTTTTGGCACGATTTTCTGCGTTGGTGAGGTCTGTTGAGGACACGCCACCAGTGTATCCTGTTATTGTTGCTATGCTAACACCATTGCTCCTATCCGCCACCAAATATAAATTGCTTCCATCTGATGTTACTCTATAAATTGCTTCGTCTTGGTCACTCTGATGGCGTTGGAATGTTCCATGAGTAATCGTACCCGCTTCAGCCTTGTTTTCCGAGAAAATTCTTCCTCCCGTAACCCCAATATCCATACTGGGAGCAATAGCCCCCAACACAGCCATCGTAAGAGCCGCTTTCTTCTTCAATCTGTTCTTTTGCATAAAAAAATCGTTCCTTTCCTTAAAAACAAAAAATCTTTCTCCGAGGCCAGATTCTAGCTTCTTGACCTTATCGCCCAAAATATAGCAAATCGCCATAGAAAAAAATCCTATGGCGAAAATTTTTGAGATTTTTTTGTAACCAGTACCCGATTCCAGCATGAAGGTCGGCCATGTGCTATAGTTACATTATAAGCCGTTGATAAGAACAATAAGTTAGAAAGGAGGCATTGACCGTCATGCAGGAACGTGAACCGAATGCAATGGATGCCCTCAATGCCTCCATTTCCCATATAACGGAGAACATCGACCGTTACAGGAAACAGCCACAGCACTTCACCCGCAAGAGCAAGCTGCCGTTTGAAAAGCTCGTAAATGTCGTGCTCAATATGCAGGGCAACTGCCTCAACGCTGAATTGCAGGAGGCGTTCCCAGAGCTTTCTGAGAGGATGACCGCCTCTGCCTATGTTCAGGCAAGAGACAAGCTGTCCCTGCCTGTCTTCGAGGATTTGTTGTCTGACTACAACCAGTCTGCCCCGAAGAGGCTTCTCAACGGAAAATACCGCCTGTATGCTATTGACGGCTCGGACTTCAAGACGCCGTGGAATCCGAAGTCGGCTTTTATCGTGGACACGAACAAAAGAAACGGGGAGTCTCTTAAACCGTTCTGTCAGATTCACGCCAATATCATGTATGACATTATAGCTCGTCAATACATGGATTGCGTATTACAGCCCAGAAACTCTTGTAATGAGAGAGATGCTGCCTTGGAAATGATTGGGCGTATGCCCAAAGAAGACCCGTTCATTATTATCATGGACAGGGGCTATGAGAGCTACAATCTAATCGAGACGCTGAACCGCACGGCAAACTGCCATTACGTCATTCGGGTGAGAACGAATGACGGTTTTAAGGAAATCAGAAATCTTCCCGACGAGGAGTGCGACATGGAGCTTTCTATTCCAGTGACTACTTCGTATGCAGAGTATATGAAAAGGCGAGCTGCTGGAGAAACAGTCTACAAAATCAACGCCCCAAAGCGACGCAACAAAGAAACCCGTTCCCCCAAAACAGCCGTTCAGCAATGGGATTTTGAAGACAGATGCACAATCAAATTCCGTGCTGTAAAGTTCCTCATAAACGACCCGGACACGGGAAAAGACGTCTGGGAGGTTCTGGTCACGAATCTCAACAGGCTTGAATTTCCTGTTGCCAAAATGAAAGAGCTTTACCACATGCGTTGGGACATCGAGACGAGCTTCCGTGACATGAAATATTCCATTGGTGCCATTCATTTCCACAGCAAGAAGGACGAAGCTGTCCAGATGGAGATTTACGCCCGCCTCATCATGTTCAACGCTGTGGAGAGGAATATCATAGCGGCTAAGGAATGGGAAGCAGCTCAGACAGAGACGGCAAAACAAGCTGTAGAAAACACAGAAAATTCCGATACGAAAGAGACTGCTACCAAATATCCATATAATATCGACTTCAAGATGGCGTGTCTGTCCACACGCAGATTCTTCAGGCTGCACTGCAACGAGCCGATAGAAAAACTGTACGAGGAACTGCTCAAATACAAGCAGCCCATCAGGCAGGGGCGGCGGGACGAGCGGAATGTGAAGATAAAGTCTGCCGTTGCCTTTGTCTATCGAGTGGCGTAGCCGCACTGCAACTGAATAGAAACCCTTCAGGGAAGTCTAAGATATGAAGGCTGCCCTGTTTGGTGTGTCTAAATCTTGAGGATTTCTGGTGTCTATACTCCATTATCGAGACGAAGGCGGCAAAACATAGCCCCAAAAGAACCAAAAAAGAAGTCTCCCATGCTTGGACTTGGGGGGTCCGTGCATGGGAGACTGTTTTGATGTCTTAACTTAATGGCTTATGGAGTAAGAAAAAGGTCAGAACGAAATCTGACCTTTAACTTAATGACATTGCCGCGCAGGGGGCTTTTGCTTTTCCTACTTTACATCATACTGCGGCAGATATCTGATGTAGATACGCCCGCGCGCGTCCCGCTCCACCTTGGCGTGAACCTCGTACAGATCGTAGATAAACGCCTCCGTCAGCAGCTCCGCTGGCGTGCCAAGCCCCACGACGCGCCCCTTTCGGATCGCCATGAGGCGGTCACAGTAGAGTGCGGCGATATTGAGGTCATGGATCGCGGAGACGACCGTGAGACCCAGCCCCTTTACGATGTCCATGATCTGCAGCTGGTACTTGATGTCCAGATGATTCGTCGGCTCATCGAGGATCATGCACTCTGCCTCCTGCGTGAGTGCGCGGGCAAGGATGACGCGCTGCTGTTCACCGCCCGAGAGACTGGCGAAGCTGCGCTCCTCGAAGCCATTCATACCGACGGTCGCAAGTGCGTGCCGTGCGATGCGGTAGTCCTCTGCATTGTCGCGGTCGAGGAGACGCTTGTGCGGGGAACGCCCCATCAGCACCACATTCATGACCGTGAAGTCAAAGCTGTAGATATTGTGCTGCGCCACCACGGCGAGCTGCAGGGCGCTCTCCCGATAGCTCAGCTCGTCGAGCGCGCGCCCGTTCAGCGAGATCCGCCCCTCCGTCGGCTTCTGCACACGGTAGAGGCATTTCAGAAACATACTCTTGCCGCTGCCGTTCGGACCGATGATCCCGAGAAATTCCTTCGGTTTCAGGTGAAAATCCAGTCCCTTGAGGATCTCCTTGTTCCCGATGAAGAGTTTGACCGCCTCCGCCAGAATCTCCATATCACTGCCCTCCAAATCCGTAGGTGCGTTTCACCATGAGATAGATGAATGCGGGTGCGCCGACAAGCGCAATGAGAATACCGATGGGCAGCTCCGTATGCGGGATGAGAACGCGGCAGAGACCATCCGCGATGACGAGAAAGATCGCGCCTGTGAGCGCCGTCACGGGGATGAGCCGCTTATGATCCGTACCGACGAGCATGCGCACGACGTGCGGCACCACGAGCCCCACGAAGCCGATCATACCGGCGGCAAAGACGGCAAAGCCGACGACAAGCGCGCTGACGATGAGATAGCCCTGTCGATAGGGATGGAGGTCGGTGCCGAGCGTGATCGCGGACGCATCGCCGAGCAGCATGAGGTTGAGGATGCGGCTCTGCGACCAGAAGAAGAGGACGGCGAGGGCGGTGATGCCGCCGATGAGCGCCATGTGATCCCATTTTGCGCCCGCCAGACTCCCCATCATCCAGTAGGTGATGGTCTGAATCCCCTCCTTGTCCTGTGCAAAGTAGATGATGAAGCTGGAAAACGCACTGCATACGGCGCTGAGCGCCATGCCGCCGAGCAGCAGCTTCATCGCATTCGCACGCCCGCCGATATTGGCGATGAAGAGTACGCCGACGGAGATGGCGAACGCACCGAGAAAGGCGCTGATGCCGACGGCGTTCTCACCGAGTGCCGCACCGATGCCGAGGAGGACGGCGGAGGTCGCGCCGAGGGAGGCACCTGCCGAGATGCCGAGGATGTACGGATCGGCAAGCGGGTTCTTCACAATCGCCTGCATGACGACGCCGCAGGTCGCAAGCCCCGCGCCGATGATGGCGGCAAGCAGCAGACGCGGCAGACGCAGCAGCCATACAATGTCATGCACGGGACCCTTGCCCGCCGTATCGATGGGCGTGCCGCTCTGAATCTGGTCGAGGAGGGCGGCGGCAATGACGGCGGGCGGCAGATCGACCGTTCCAATCGAGAGTGCCCAGAAGAGTACGGCGATGAGGAGCGCGGTGAGCAGGATGCAGAGGAGCGCGAGCCCTGCGCGCGAAAAGAATACTTGCATCGATTATTCTCCATAAATCTGAGGGTATAGACCGTGCGCGAATATCGTGATGCCGTCGTACGTGCGGATACCCGCACTGTAGACAGCGTAGAGCGGGATGGGATAGATGCGGCGCTGCTGCACACACATCAGATCCTGTAGGGCGGGATTCTCATAGAGACGCGCCAGAATGGCGTCCTCATTGCCATAGTCATCCTCGATCACGACGACGAAGATGGCGTCGGGGGCAAGCGTGATGAGCTCCTCCATGCTGAGACTCTTCCCCTCTGCCGCCAGATGATCCGCGCCGAGCGCGCGCATCATATCGCCCGCGAGCGTATCCGCACCGTAGGAGCGGATCTCCTTGCCGAGCAGCTCGATGACGAGCGCGCGCGGACGCTTCTCCATATAGGCGGTCTTTTCGGCGACATACGCGATCTCGTTCTGCATCTCAGCCACAATCTCCGCAGCGCGTTCCTCACGTCCGAAGATCCGTCCGAGATTGCGGATGTCCTGACACTCCTGCGCGATGGTCTTATTCCTGTTCCCGCGTGCCGAGGACGGCGCGATGTAGGTATGCACGCCGCGCCCTGCCCAGAACGCCGTCCCCCGCAGCACCTTCGGCGAGAAGGTGGACGCCCAGCCGACGATGAGGTCGGGCTGCATCATGAGGATCGTCTCGACATCCAGATGCTCAAGGCTCGTGTAGGGGATTGCCTCGTACGCCGTGCGGTACTCCGGGCGGATGTATTTCGCGTTGGGCACGCCCATGCCGGCGATGATGCGGTCGCCCACACCGAGCGCGAGCAGCGTCTCAATCGAGTTCTGCCAGACCGCGACCACGCGCTGCGGGGGCTGTTCGTAGACCTGCGCGGACGGTTCGCCCTTTTCATTGATATTCTCAATCGTAACGGGCGTATAGCCCTCGTCCGCGTACTCCGCCATGGCGGGGCGATGCTCGTTCTCGTGTACCTTTACGATGGGACTGCACGCCGCGCAAAGGAGAGACAGAGCGACGAGCAGTACGCAAAAAAATTTCATCCTTCCTCCTACAAGAAAGACAAGAAAGAGACGCAAGGCATCCCCTCTTCGGAATGTCTTGCGTCCTTTCTTATCAGCAATTCCCTAGAACGTGTAGCGTGCGCCGACCATCACACTACGGCCGGGCATGGCGGAGGAGCCAATGCCGTTCCATGCGTTGTAGGAGGTCTGATACGCCTCATTTGTGAGATTGTTCACGGTAATGTAGCCCGTCAGATCGGGGGTAAAGCTGTAGTTGAAGTTCCAGTCGAGCACGAGGAACTGACGATCCGTGAACGCCGTGCGGCTGTTCCCTGTATACCAGTTGAGGAGCATCCCCGTGTATACCTTGTTCTTTTCGTAGGAGAAATTCAGCGCGTAGTGGTTCGCGGGGCGCAGACGGTTGATCTGCGTATTGAGGTCGCTGCCGCCCTGATAGCCCCAGTTCGGGTCGAGCACCCAGCCCGGTTTTGCCATCCACTTGTCCAGCATGTGCGAGTAGGATGCACTCATCGAGAAATGCTTGTCAAAGGCGTGGTCGAACGTGATGTTGAACGATTTCTTGTCCTCGCGCGCATTGACCGCCGTGCTCTCGAACGCGCCTGCGACGTCGTTCCAGATTGGCAGGGTTGCAATCGCGTTCGACATACGCGTCCAGTCATAGTGGACGGCGAGCGCCGTGTGCTGCGAGAACTCCTTGCGTACGCCGAGCGTCCATGCGTCGCCGCGCTCATCCTTCAGCGGCGTGTTGAACACACCATCCGTGGAGGTGTAGTCGCCCTGACGCAGTGGGCGGAAGACCTTCGTCCAGCCGAAATACATGCTGAGCGTATCGTCGAAGAGGTACTCCGTATTGAGCGCGGGCGTGATAAAGTTCACATTGCCCCTGCCCTGCACATCGTCCCCCGCCGTTGAGGAGTGATAGCCCGAGTAGTAGGAGTAGCGCAGCGCGGGCGTCAGATCCCAGTTCGGCGTGATGTGGATCTTATCCTGTACGTAGGCGATGACAGAGTCGCGTGCGGTATGGGACTCGCGCACGGAGCCGTCATTTTGGATGCGCTTTGCGTAGTTCTTCGCCTTGTCGTACGTGAGGCTTGCAATGACATCATTCTTGCCAATAGCGCGTGCATACTGCACCTGGAAGCCGCGGTTGCGCTCCTCGCGCCAGCTCGTCGGCTCGGTCGCCGTACCGCCCGTCTTTTCCAGCCACTCCTGCACCTTCGCCGGATCGCCGCCCGGGAACGGTGCGAGATGCTCGCCGATCCACTGCTTGAGCTCCGCCTGCGTTGCGCCGCTGGGGAAGCGTGTACGGTAGTCGCTTATCAGATCGTTTCTGCTCTCAATTCTCCATACGTACTTGTCGCGGTTGGCATAGCGGTGGTTCTGATCGTAGAAACGAACGAAGCTTTCCATCCCGTTATCTTTGTCGAACGTCCACTTCAGTTCCCAGTCGTTGTGCCTAAATCTGCTGAACGAGTTGTAGACCGCGCCGTCGAGGGCATAGAGATTCGCATAGCCGGGGTTGCGTGTATCGCCGCTGAGTGTGCGTGCTGCCTCCCATTGACTGGTTTTCGGGTTGACCCCTCCTTTGAGGGCGTTTGCTGTATCCAGCTGCCCGACGGCAGCGTTAAAGATAATGCGCTCCCAGTCGTTCTGATTCCAGTACTTCAGGCGCGGCGTCGAGATCGGGTAGCCGTCCTTGCCCGCCTTGTAGTTGTACCAGAGCTTGATGCTCTGCTCTTTTCCGATTTCTTTGTCGAGGCGGATGTTGACGGCATCCTCCTTCCAGCGCGAGCCGCCGAGTGTACCCGTCTGCCCCGTCTCACCGTCCACATACTTCGTATCGCCGCTCATATTGCGCGTGACCGTTGCAAAATAGTGGAACGTCGGGTCATCCTGCAGCGCACCCGAGAAGGTGAGCGCGCCGTTGTGGCGGTGCCACGATCCCGTGGAGAGATCGAGCGTGCCCTGCTGCTTCACACCGCCCTTGCGCGTGATGATATTGATCACACCGCCCGTTGCGTCCGGACCGTAGACCGATGCGCCGGGCCCCTTGATGACCTCGATCTTGTCCACGCTCTCGATGCCGATCATCTGGTCGATGTTGACACCTGTGGACTTACTGCCCGAGGTACTGTCATCACCGATGCGCGTGCTCGTGAGGTTGTCCACGCGCCGCCCGTCGATGAGGATGACGACGCGCGAGTCGCCGTTGATGAGGACGCCGTTGTTGTAGAACTGGTAGCCGTACTCGCCGCCGCGGTAGCCGGGGTTCTGGAACGTCACGCCCGGGATGCGCTTGATCGCCTCCGTGAGATCCATATAGTGACGCTTCTCGATCTCCTCGC
>ERZ772960.1391-NODE-1391-length-19302-cov-6.574012_pt1 | contig 19302 bp, 19 predicted proteins | sample MGYA00580678_ERZ772960 | MGnify/ENA primary metagenome ERZ772960 (study PRJEB29015, sample SAMEA2737930) | human oral metagenome | biome: human oral; feature: human-associated habitat; material: dental | place: China | collected 2059 ... | reverse complement strand
GATTACCGGCACAGTATCTACACTGCCGTGCTCCGGCTCGGTAAGCGTTACCGTGTGCAGGGCAGGAAGCGGCTCGCCGTTTCTTTTAAAGAATACAAAAATCTGTGCGTTTGCCGTAACTTTGAGCGTGTAGGTAAGCGCGGTTCCGTTTACTTCTGTGCCGTCAAGCTCCCACTTTTCAAGATCGTAGCCTTGAAGCGGTTCTGCCGTAAAGGTAAGCACAGTGTTTTCGGCTACCATGCCGTCATCGGGCAATGCGGGTGTTACTTTTACATTGCCGCCTATATTGCGGTCGAGCTCTACCTTGTACTTTGGTACGGGCGGTGTTTCGCCTCCCGAATCGCTGCCGTTCGAGCAGCCTGTAAAAACGAGCGCTGCGGCAAAAAGCAAAACGCCCGCTGCGATCGAGACGCTTTTTACAAGGGCTTTACCGAGCTCCCCCCCCTATACAAACGTACAGGGTTCATCTTGTTTACAGTCATCATAAACCTCCCATAAAGACTTTTGCAGGATGCACGTCTTCCGATGTCGAACACTTCCGCTATCCTATGATTATTATAACATATTTCATCGCTTTTCACAACGTTTATTAATTATTGTTTCAGGGCTTACGCATGAGAATCTATATTCCTCAAAAAATAACCATTACCGTAAAAAATCGGCTGCACTCCCGGCAGCAGCCCTGCCGTTCGCCGCGGCAGACCGTGATTGGAATCGGACTGCGCGAACTTTTTTACCAAAAAGTTCGCTTGCCATCGGTCTGAGCGGCTCGGCGGCATTGCCGCTGCCTCGCGTTCCGCCTTTTTTATTTTATATTATGTCTCTTTTCTGTGTATACATTTTTCATGCGTAATCCCTGGACACGCTTTGTCCGGTGATTTACAAAACTTCGTATTCGAGTTATTATATTCCAATACACAATGTTACGGGAGTTCTTATGGTGTCGTTGATTGCAGGGATCATTTTTATCGCATTTACTTTTTTTGCATTGCTTCCTTCCTTTCCGCTCAACTGGGGCGCGGACGTACTTGCCTTTCTCAGAGGCTGTCTGCCCGTCCTTTCGGCTCTTGTCGGGCTTATTTGTCTGTTTATCGGTGTTGCCGATATCAAAGATAAAAAAGAAGCTGCACGCGAAGAAAGAGAAGCGCGCGAACGCGAAGAAAAAAAATAAGCGGATCGGAAAGCAATCGGAAAAAGCATATTGCCATAATCAGGTAATTATGCTATAGTTCGCACATATTTGCCAACTTAGCTCATCCGGTAGAGCATCGCATTCGTAATGCGGCGGTGATCGGTTCAAGTCCGGTAGTTGGCTTTTTTTATCGTATCGTTGTTTCTTTACAATTACAAAAGACGTTCTAATGATTTGTCCGCATTCGTCGGCATTTTTTTTGCAAGTTTTTTCGCCGCCAGCGGCCGCGTAAAGATGAGCAGCGCGAGCGAAATCGCGACGAAAATAAAAAGCTGCCACTTAAACGGAATCGGCGCAAGCGACAAAAAAATCATCGCAAAAGCTCCGCACGCAAACCAAACGGTTGTGAGCGCCATCGTCAGCGACTCGATGACGATGCAGAGGACGACGACGATGAGCCAAAACCACGGCAAATTATTTAAAATGAGCATCGGCATGGATGCAGTATAGCATAAAAACTGTTTTTTGTGTACGTATCGTGCGTTCCGCTTTTGCACGGTACGCTGTTTATTTGCTGCCAAAAGCGATATAATGACCGTATGAAAACATACGATACTCTTATCATCGGCTTCGGCAAAGCCGGAAAAACGCTTGCCGCAGCATTATCGAAAAAAGGAGAACGCGTCGCCCTCGTCGAAAAAGATTCGGCTATGTACGGCGGCACGTGCATCAACGTCGGCTGCATTCCGTCGAAACGGCTGATCACCGAAGCGGCTCTTGCTCCCAAAGAAAATTTCGCGCTGCAAAAGCAATACTATAAGGCGGCGATCGAAAATAAAAACACGCTGACAAGCGCCCTGCGGGCAGCCAACTACAATAAGCTCATCGAATCGGGCGTGGACGTCATTGACGGTACGGCTTCATTTTTAAATGCATCTTCCGTCGAAGTAAAAAGTTCCGACGGAAAAGTGCAGCCGATTGAAGCGAAAAAGTTCGTCATCGACACGGGTTCGTATCCGTTTGTCCCGCCCGCTTTACGGACGGAAAACAATCCTCATGTCTACGTTTCGGAAAGTATCATGGACTTAACCGAACTGCCGGAACGGTTGACCGTCATCGGCGGCGGATATATCGGTTTGGAATTTTCTTCAATGTATGCGAACTTCGGCTCAAAGGTAACGATCGTGCAGCAGGAAGATACATTTCTTCCGAGAGAAGATGCAGACGTTGCACAGAGTATCAGGAGCGTGCTCGAAAACAGGGGCGTAAAGATTATCACCGGTGCGCAAACGGAACGCATCGACGACGCAAATCTCACGTATATACAAGACGGGAAAAAATACAGCCTTGCGGGAGACGCCGTGCTTTTGGCGGTCGGCCGGAGGCCGAATGTCGATGCACTGCACGCGGAAAAAGCGGGCATTGCATTTACCGAAAGAGGAGGAATCGCGACGGACGAGCATTTGCGGACATCCGTGCCGAATATTTGGGCGGCGGGAGACGTGTGCGGCAATATGCAGTTTACGTATATTTCGCTCGACGACTCGAGAATCATTATATCGGATATGTACGGGACAAAAGAGCGTACGACAAAAAACAGAGGCGCATTTACATATTCGGTTTTTATCGACCCGCCGTATTCCAAAGCCGGGCTCGGAGAAAAAGAAGCGAACGCAAAAAAGCTCGATTGCCGTATCGTCAAAATGAATGCGGCGGCAATTCCGAAAGCGAAAGTTTTGAAAAAAAGCGAAGGCATGCTCAAAGCGCTCATCGACAATAAAACCGGCTCTATTGTAGGTGCCGCGCTCTTTTGCGCGGAATCCCACGAAATCATCAATGCGATAAAGCTCGCCATGGACAATAATCTGCCGTATACGGCGCTTCGCGATTTTATCTACACGCATCCGACGATGTCGGAAGGATTAAACGATCTGTTTTCGCTCTAGCATACCGATCGTGCAGGTACGGGACAAAACTGCGTATTTTTTTGTTGCAAAATACGCAGTCCTCATATATACTGTTTATATGTTTCGTATACTTCGGTATACCGGAAAAAAAACAGGAGGCTTTAATATGAAAGGATTTGCAATGCTCAAAATCGGCCAAACGGGCTGGATCGAAAAAGACCGCCCGAAATGCGGACCGATGGATGCTATCTGTAAACCGCTCGCACTCAGCCCGTGTACGTCCGACGTTCACACCGTTTGGGAAGGCGCAATCGGCGACCGGCATAATATGATTTTAGGCCACGAAGGCTGCGGTGAAATCGTCGAAGTCGGCGCATTGGTCAAAGACTTTAAACCGGGCGACAAGGTTTTGGTTCCCGCGATCACGCCCGACTGGAACTCCCTCGAAGCGCAGGCAGGTTATTCGATGCATTCGGGCGGTATGCTCGCCGGTTGGAAATTTTCGAACTTTAAAGACGGCGTATTCGGCGAATTCTTTCACGTAAACGATGCGGACGGAAACCTCGCGCACTTGCCGGACGGCATCGAAGTGCAGTATGCGCCGATGCTTTCGGATATGGTCCCGACGGGCTTCCACGGAGCCGAACTCGCGGACGTTCAGTACGGCGATTCCGTTCTCGTTATCGGAATAGGGCCGGTCGGTCTCATGTCGGTAGCAGGCGCGAACCTCCGCGGCGCTTCCAAACTCTACGCAGTCGGAAGCCGCCCCGCCTGTATCGAAGCTGCAAAATTCTACGGCGCGACCGATATCATCAACTACAAAAACGGCCCGATCGACAAGCAGGTTTTAGACTTAACGCACGGCAAAGGCGTCGATAAAGTCATCATCGCAGGCGGTACGGTCGATACCTTCGACGCAGCCGTCAAATCTTTAAAAGCCGGCGGAAAAATCGGAAACGTCAACTACCTCGGCTCCGGCGATTGGATTAAGATTCCGCGCGTCGAATGGGGCGTCGGTATGGGACACAAACAGATCAACGGCGGTCTCATGCCCGGCGGCAGACTCAGAATGGAAAAGCTCGGCAGTCTCGTCGCATGCGGCAAACTCGATCTTTCCAAACTGATCACGCATAAATTCAACGGTTTTGAAAACGTCGAAAAAGCGCTGCTGTTGATGAAAGACAAGCCGGCCGATCTGATCAAACCGGTCGTCATCATCTGATCTGAAACTATATGCGGAGGGGGCGGCGAGCGATTTTGAACCGCCTCCTTCCCTTTTTTAATAGGTTCAATTTCGAGTTTTCCAAAACTCGAAATTTTCCGACTGTTTCGTTTACCAACTGAACGGCGAGTTTCGAAAGTGAATAAAATGATGCGGAGGCGAGGTTCCGGCTGCGTGCCGTTTCGAGCGTTAGGCTTGCGGAAGCCTGCCCTAAAAGCTCGACCGCGGCTAAGCGGACGGGTTCTTGCCGAAAGCATATTTTTATTTAGAAATACTTTCGAAACTCGACTTTCGACCTAATAATATGAATATATTGATCGTTTCGGGATTTTTGGGCGCCGGAAAAACGACCTTTATCCGAAAGCTTGCCGAAAAATCCGACAAGCCCTTTGCCGTTGTGGAAAACGAATACGGAGGCGCCGGCATAGACGGGAACCTGCTCGAGCAAAATCGTTTAAAAGTGTGGGAGCTGGCCGAAGGCTGCGTTTGCTGTTCGCTGAAATCGGACTTCGCGATGTCCGTGCTGACGATCGCAAATACCGTCGATCCCGAATATTTGGTCGTAGAACCGACCGGCGTCGGCTTGTTGAGTTCCGTCGTCGCAAATCTGCATAAAATCGAATACGAGCGCATACGGCTTTTAAAACCCCTTACCGTAGTCGATATCGACTGCATCGATTCGTATCTTGCGACCTTTGAAAAATTTTACGCCGATCAAATCAAAAATGCCGCACATATCGTCATATCAAAAACCGAAAATAAAACCGAAGCGGAAATCGAAAAAGCCGTCCGTACACTCAAAAGCATCAATCCCCAAGCGGACATAACGGCGAAGCCCTACGACAAAATCGAAAAAGCATGGTGGGGCGAACTCTTCGATGTGACGAAAAACGCGTTTACCGGTAAGACCACGTTGTTCCCGCTTCCGCTTTCGGCCGCCCCCGATTTGGAAACGGCAAGCTTTACCGGCATCGCTATTCAATCTATAGAAGAATTGATAAGCTGTCTTTCGGCGCTCATCGCCGAGCGCTTCGGCCGCGTCTACCGCGTCAAAGGCTTTGTCCCGATAAACGGACAGTGGGCGAAATTCGACGTCGTCGACAAACGCTACAACATCGAAACCTGCGATGCGATGAGCGAATCGAAACTTACCGTCATCGGCAAAGACCTCGACAAAAACGCGCTCAAGCTGATGTTTGCCTGTTGACAGAATTGCCTTTTTCCGATAGAGTGATAAAATATCGTATAATTCGGTAAAGGTAGGTACAAATATGTCCAGAACTTGTGATGTTTGCGGAAAATCGCTCATGTACGGTCACAAAGTAAGCAATTCATATAATCATACGAAACGCACGTGGCGGCCGAATCTCCACAAAGTAAAAGCGATCGTCGACGGAACGACGCGCACGATCAACGTGTGCGCAAACTGCATCCGCTCGGACTATATCGACAAAAAAGTACGCATCCCTAAAGACGTGCGCATGGCTTTCGCCGAACAGGATAAAAAAGCCGCCGAAGCGCAATAGGGTAAAGTTACTTCTAAAAACTGCAGCTTTTAGAGGTTCCCCATAGCGTTTTACCGTATCGTTTTATCGCAGTCGTAAACCGCCTTTCGGGCGGTTTTTTATTTTAAGGAACGGCAGCGACCGAGGGAAACGTATTTCAAAAAAGAACACATGGAAGTTTTCCGATACCCGCCTCACGGACGTTTTTCCCCGAACGCCGCTACACATCGAGGACGAGACCGTCGTATGCGGGAAGCACCGAACCGCCCGCTTTTACTATTTCCGACAAAACCGGAAGATCTTCCGTCCGCCGTATGCAGTACCGCGTTATATCGACATGGCTCATATTGTGGCTCATGTGCGTAAGCCAGGTACGGCGCGGCCTGATAAGAGCTGCACTTTCCATCGCTTGGAAATACGAAAAATGCGTCGGGTGAGGCTTTTCGCGAAGTCCGTCTATGACCGCGTGTTCTATGATTCCGCCGTATGCGACGAGCGTTTCAATCGAGCTTTCGGGTATGCGGCTGCAGTCGGTGAGATAGGCGATCGAACGGAATAAAGCTCCGTCTCGGACGCTCAAAAGCCAGCCCGTCGTCTTAAGCTCACCGTGAAACATCGGAATCGGAATCGCGCGCACTTCTCCGATATAAAGCGGCTTCTTTCCCGAAAAGCGCGATGCGTTTATCAAATGCAGCTTGGGCTTCCCCCCTCCGATCTGCGTCGGCTTAAAGATATAGTCGAATCTCTTTTGTATGCCCGAAATCGTATTTTCATCCGCATATACGGGAAGCCCCGCTCCCGGCGATTCGTCCGTTTCCGCTCGGTACGTACCGCGGAGCGCTCCTTCGGATTTCGTGTGGCTGTAGATGCGCAGGTCGTCGAGCCCCGCAATGTGATCGGCATGAGCGTGCGTCAAAAGCACGGCGTCGAGTGAATCGATATGATGTGCGAGCGCCTGCATGCGGAACTCAGGCCCCGTATCGATGACGATGTGCGTTTCGCGTCCGTCGGCGTTTCGATGCGATATGTACGCGCTGCACCGAAAGCGCTTGTCTTTCGGATCGGGCGAAGTACACACGCTGCAATAACAGGAAATCGCAGGCACGCCGTGACTCGTCCCGGTGCCGGTTAAAATCATCCGCATACGGTCAGTATAACGCCGATCGGCACGGGAAGCAATCGTCCGATTGCCACATCGTAAAAAAAATGATACTATAAAAACGACGCGCGAAATCGCGAAAGAGGGGTCTTGAATCATGCCGTATTCCGAACCGATGAACCTGGCCGTCGTTGCATGTCCGGGCGGAGAACGTTTCGCCGACGAAGTGATTACGCATCTGAAGCACATGTACAAGCATCGTTTTACGCTTAAAAACGATGTTATTTCAAAACGCTACGAGATGAACAAAGACGATCTCGTCAAAAAAATCAATTTCGAAAACGATATCGACGCTCCCGAACTTTACATCAAAGGCGATGTGACGAAATACCGCGCGCCGTCTTTTAAAATTCCCGCGCGCTTTACGTTTTTTGCAAACGGCGAATTCAAAACCGAACTGCTCGAATCGATACGCGGAAAAGACGTCTATATCTTCCAGGACATAGAAAATCACGAAGAGCTTTCGCTGAACGACGGCGCGAACAAAGCCGTCCTTTCCGTCAACGACCACGTCATGTCCATGCTCGTAACGATCGATGCGGTCAGGCAGGCGGGAGCTGCGGCCATCACGCTCGTCGTACCCGCCTACCCCTACAGCCGCCAGCACAAAAAAAAGGGACGTGAAGGCTTGACTGCGAGTATGCTCGGCCACATCTACGAATGGCTCGGCGTATCGCGGATCATCACGCTCGACATTCATTCGAGGGAAATCGTCAACGCGTTCAGTTCCCTCAATCTCGAAAACCTGCACGCAAGCTATCAAATCATCCGAGAACTGAGCAAGATCGTCGACTTGACCGGCAAAACGGAGGATTTGGTCGTCGTGTCTCCCGACACCGGTGCCATCGACAGAAATAAATTCTACGCGGTCGGATTGAAGCTGCCGCTCGCGATGATCTACAAAGAACGCGATTATTCGATCGTCACACAAAACGCAAAAAACACGAACATCAAATCGATAAAACTGCTCGGCGACGTACACGGCAAAGCCGCTTTTCTCGCCGACGATATGCTCGGTACCGGCGGCACGCTTTTAAAAGCGATGGCCTTTTTGAAAGAACAGGGTGCGACGAAAGTGATCGCCGCGATCAGCCTGCCCTTCTTTACCGGCAACGCGATCGATCTCTTCGACGAAGCGTACCGGCAGGGGCTTTTTTACCGCATCATCGGAACGAACGCCGTCTATCACGAAGCGCTGTGTAAACGTGAATGGTATATCAACACGAGCGTGAGCGGCCTCTTTGCAAACGTCATCATGCGCGTTCACTATAACCAATCGCTGAGCAGTCTGCTCGAAAACCGCACGCTCATCGAAAAGATGGAAAAGCAGACGCAGCCGCTGCAGCCGAAAACATGACGAAAAAGACCGTACTCTCGGCCGACATCGGAACGACATCGCTGAAAGCCGCACTGATCGATGATGAGGGCAAAGTCAAAGCATTTGCAAAAGAATCGTTTGTAAAGCCTGATGAACGGTATATCGCGCAAAAATGGTTTACCGCTCTGTGCAGCGCGGTAAAAAAACTCATCGATGCGGCGGGAAAAGACGATATAGCGGCGATCGGCATTTCGGGAAACGGACCGACGATCGTTTCCGAAGACGGAACGACGCTCTTGTGGAATGCGGACATAAAGCCCGCACCGATCGCGGGAACGCTTGCCGCACATTCGCTTTTTATCCCGCGCATCGTGGCTTTCCGCGAACTCTTTCCCGCCGAATGGAACGCTTCCCCGTATATCTATTCAGGGCCGGAATACCTCATTCATAAACTCACCGGAGCAAGCTTGACGATTTTACCGGAAGCGCGCTACGAGAGCGCATATTGGACGCGCGAACAGCTCGAGGCGGCATCCGTACCCGAAGGCAAACTCCCGCCCTACGTTCCGCTCGCAAGCGATGCGGGTGCGACGAACGAAGAGGCGACGGCCGCCCTCGGCTTAAAAAAACCGGTACGCGTTTTTTGCGGGGGACCGGATTTTATCGCTGCGATGATCGGAACGAATACCCTTGCCGTCGGAAAGATATACGACCGCGCAGGTTCCAGCGAAGGTATCAATATCTGCACGCCCTTTCCGCTGCACGAAGAGAGAGTCCGCTCCCTGCCGTCCGTCATACCGGGCCTTTGGAACGCGTCCATGCTGCAAACCGAAAGCGGGCGTATGTTCGTCAACTATAAGACGATCGTCGAAGCGATCATGGAAAGAGAGTTTTCATACGAAGAGCTCATCGCGTACTGCCTCGCGCACCCCGAAAGCGACGGTTTCGAAATCCTCTCGCTCATCGCAGAAAATTTACATCGGTCGTTTTCCGCCCTGCTCGCGGCAGCCGAAAAAAACAATATCCGTGTTCGTCTTCCCGTCGTCGTAACCGGCGGCCAAACGAAAAACGAACAATGGATGCAGATGAAATGCGATTACGCCCGTATTCCGCTTGCGCTCACCGCGTGCCCCGACGCCGAGCTTATAGGAGATGCGGCGGCCGCCTTTACGGGATTGGGCGTGTACGGATCGCTCGAAGAAGCCGCTTCTTCCCTCGTAAAAATTATTAAAACATACAAGCCGCGGAATGCCTTATGAAAATATATCGCGTGCCGAAAAAACTCAAGACAATCGTTTTCGACATCGATTCGACGCTGTATACGAACGAAGCGTACGTATCTCACCAAAGCGAAGTCCAGCTCCGCCGCTTCGCCAACGTGCGCGGCATATCGGAAGAAAAAACCCGGACGATGTTCGACGATTACCGAAGCGAATGGTCGAAAACGCACGGCGGGAAAAAAATAAGCGAAAGCAATACGTTAGCCGCGCTCGGCATTCCGATCGAAACGACCGTCGTATGGCGGAACGAGCTCATCGAACCGGCAGATTTTTTATCGCGCGACGAAAAGCTCATCGCCGTTTTGCAGACGCTTAAAAAATCGTACGCGCTCGTCTGCGTTACGAACAATCCCGTAAGTGTCGGACGTAAAACGCTTTCCGTACTCGGCGTCGAAGACTGCATCGCTTACGTCATCGGGCTCGATACGTTCAAAAAATCGAAACCCGCGCGGGAACCCTTCGAAGAAGCCGCGCGCAAAACGGAGGCGGCAATCGAAGAATGCCTCAGCGTCGGAGACCGCTACGACATCGATATCGTTCTGCCGCTTGACCTGGGCATGGGAGGAATCCTCGTCGACGGCGTTTCGGACGTGTACGAACTGCCGAATGTGTTGAATTTTTCGCGTAAATAATTTTTCGGCGGACAAATTGTTTTTATTTCGTTTACCGTGTATAATATGAAGATATGAGGTCTATCGTGAAAATCAAAAAGCTTGAGCAGACAATCGAATTTACGAGCGACGGCAGCCTCCGCTTCTTTTTTATCGGGACGGGAAGCGCCTTTGCGAAAAAGTATTTTCAAAACAACGTGCTGATCATAAAAGGCAAAGATCACGTGCTCGTCGACTGCGGAGCCGTCTGTCCCTACGCGATGTACACCTATCATTCGTCCATCGCGTCCGTAAGAAATTTGCTCATCACGCATTCGCACGCGGATCACATAGGCGGGCTCGAAGAAGTGGCGCTCGTCGGCCGCTACACGACGAAGATCCGTCCGAAGATGGTCATCACCGATCAATATAAAAAAATTTTATGGAACCAATCGCTCAAAGGCGGCTGCGCATACGGAGAATACACCGACGGCGCCTTTATGACCTTTGAAGATTATTTCGACCAGATAACGCCGCGTCAAATCGCGCGCCTCCCGCGCCCGCTCTACGAAGCGAACGTCGGCTCCATCAATATCAAACTCTACCGCACGCATCACATCCCTGACAAAACCGGTTCATGGCGTACGTCTTTTTATTCCGTCGGCGTGCTGATCGACGACCGCATCCTCTTTCCGGGCGACACGCAGTTCGACAGGGAGCTGCTCGACTGGATGTGCGGTTCGTACGATGTCGAATACATCTTTCACGATTGTCAATTTTTCCCCGGAGGAGTACACGCGTATTACGAAGACTTGAAAACGCTTCCGGCCGACATGAAAAAGAAAATGCTTTTGTGCCACTACGGCGACAACGTCGATCAGTACGACGCGAAAAAAGACGGCTTTGCGGGATTCACAAAGCGCGGCGTCTATTACGATTTCGGAAAATAACGCATCTCTTGCAGACGCGCAAAAAATAGATTTGGTCCATTAGCTCACCTGGATAGAGCGATTGCCTCCTAAGCAATAGGTAACGCGTTCGAATCGCGTATGGGCCGTAATTATTAATTATTAAAATTCGGAAATAGGGCGTTGCGGGCTTCGCCCGCCGGTGCCTGCGCAATTCCGCTTCCGCTCCAGCCGCCTCGCTCGTATGCTTCGCTCCGGCGGCCGCTTCGCGTTGCTCCGGCGCCTAACGCGTGCGCCCAAGCCCGCGCATTTTTTGCAAAATGTCACACAAAACCCTAATCTTGACGCAAAAAAAATCTTTTACTATACTGACGCCGTAACCGGGGTGGAAACGGCAGTGCCGCGACCTGAGATTATACCCGCAGAATACCGTACGGTATTCCAACCTGATCCGGATAATGCCGGCGGAGGAAGACTATGAACGCTCATCGTTTTATTCTTTCAATTTTATTTTTTACCAATCTTTTCGTATCGGCTGCGTGCAGTAAAAAAACTGTCGCGCAGAATGCACAAAAAAAGGAAGTCGTCATCTACACTTACGATTCCTTTATGAGCGAATGGGGCCCCGGAAGCGCGATCGCAAGCGGCTTTGAAAAAGCGACGGGCTTTTCCGCCGTATACGTAAACTGCGGAGACGCCGCGCAGGTGCTTTCGAAAGCCGTCCTCGAAAAAAACAAAGTGCAGGCGGACGTGCTTCTCGGCATCGACAACAATTTAATAAATAAAGCGAAAAAAGAAAACGTCCTCACGCCTTTTAAACCCGAAGGCGCCGATGAGGTCATCCCCTCGGAGCTTTCCGACGGCTTGGGCGGCGACTGGCTCCTTACGCCCTACGACTGGAGCAAATTCGCGATCATCTACGACACGCAGTCGAATACGCCCGCGCCGAAAAGCCTTAAAGATTTAACAAAGAGCGAATACGCAAAAAAACTCATCCTCATGGATCCGAGAACGAGTACGCCGGGACTGGGCTTTGCCGCATGGACGATCGCCGTGTTCGGAAGCGATTACGAACGCTATTGGCAGGAACTCAAACCATCCGTACTGACGATGGCATCCGGCTGGAGCAGCGGTTACGGTCTCTTTACGAAAGGAGAAGCACCGCTCGTTGTCAGTTACGTGACGAGCCCCGCCTATCACGTCTATGCCGATAAAACGAACCGTTATCGGGCGCTCGTCTTTGACGAAGGGCACGTCGAACAGATCGAAGGCGCGGGTATCGTAAAAGGCGCGCCGAATGCGGAAGGTGCGAAAGCGTTTATCGCCTACCTCATCGGAAGCGAAGCGCAAAACGCGATACCGCTCACGCAGTGGATGTACCCTGCAAATAAAACCGTCGTTCTTCCCGAATGCTATGCGCTTGCATCGCCTGCAGAGTCGAAAACGCTTACATACGACGCGCTTGCAGTCGAAAAAGCCGTACCGCACATCATCGAAGCGCTCGGCAAATGACAAAGAGCCGCACCGGAAGCGTCGAATACGGAGTATGCGTACTCGCTTCGGCGCTTTTCATTTTAATAATCGGAGCCTTTGCCGTCCCCCTCGCCGCTTCTTTTTCACCGCTCTTTGTAAAAACCGAAAGCGCGCGCATCGCAGGCGGGTATATAGCCCGTACGGCGCTCCGTACCCTCGCTATCGCGTTTTTTTCCACACTGACGGCGGCGGCGGTCGGCATCGGTGCGGCTTTTTTTACCGCAAACAGAAGCTTTCCGGGAAAGCGCTTTATCCTTTCGCTTTCCGCCGTCCCGCTGTGTGTGCCGTCGCTGATCATCGCGCTCGGCTTTGTCGCCGTATTCGGCATCAACGGTACGCTCAATTCGATTTTAATAAAAATCTTTCATTTGAAAAATGCGCCGCTCCCGTTCCTCTATTCGACGGCGGGCATCGTCATCGTACAGGGCTTTTACAATTTTCCGCTCGTCACCGCAGTCGTTTCATCTTCTTGGGAAGCCCTTTCGCCCGTAAAACGCGATGCCGCGCGCATGCTCGGAGCAAACGAGAGGCGCATCTTTTTTACCGTAACGCTGCACGAACTTTCCCCCGCAATAGCGGCAGCCTGCGTTCCCGTATTTCTCTACTGTTTTTTCAGCTTTATGATCGTACTCCTGTTCGGAAGCCCGGGTTCTTCGACGCTCGAAACGGAAATATACCGGGCCGCGCGCGCTTCCCTCGACTTCAGAACGGCGGCCGCTCTTGCGCTCATCGAAACGCTGTGCGCCATGACGGTACTCTTTATCTACGGCGCACGCAAAGGCGCTGCCCGAACGGAAACCCCTGAACGTACTGAAAAAAAAGACGCACCTCCGATAGGCTGCGCGCCTTATGAAGAAAAGCGTACGAAAATAATCGAATACGCCTTTGCCGCAGTCATCGCCGTCCTCGTAGCATTTTTTTTTCTCGCACCGCTTGCGGGGATAGCAGCAGGAGGATTTTCGGCAAAGGGCGGAACCCTATCGTTTATTAAAATTATAACTTCGAAAGGATTCAAAAGCGCGCTTTTCGGCACGTGTATGACCGCCCCCTGCACCGCCCTTTTATGCGTCGCTGCGGGATTCACGTACACGGCATATATCCGCCTCCGCGATCCGCTCGGAAAATCCGAAATACTCAAAACGCTCCCCATGCTTCCGATGGCGCTTTCTTCGGTCGTCATGGGAGTCGGTATGACTATCGCCGTGCGCAGCGCTTCCATAGCGACGCTCGTTTTAGCCGAAGCCGCCCTCGCGTGGCCTCTCGCGTTCCGGCAAATCTACGCATCGCTGTGCGCCGTACCGCAGACGGCGATCGACGCAGGCCGCATGCTTTCACCGGTCGCACCCGACATGATATTCCGCATCATGATCCCGTCGGCAAAAAGAGGAATCGTTTCGGCATTCGGTTTTTGCTTTGCCGTAAGTATGGGAGACACCGCTCTGCCGCTCGTTCTTTCCGTACCGCGATTCGACACTTTGTCGCTGTATACGTACCGGCTCGCGTCCGCATATCGATTTTCCGACGCGTGCATTTGCGGTACGATACTCTGCGCTCTATGCGCTCTTGTCTTTGCGTTCGGCAATAAAATCAATAATTTCGGAACGCTCTATGGATAATTATTTTTGCGCGGACAATCTCTATCGCGTGTGGGATTCGGTTACCGTCGACTTTTCATTTGCGGCGGCGAAGGGAACGATGACCGTCATCGTCGGAAAAAGCGGGAGCGGAAAGTCGACCGTACTCCGCCTCATCGCGGGACTCGAAGAGCCGAACAGGCGGAACGACGGAAAAGAATGTACCGTAAGACTCGACGGAAAAACAATAACAAAGACCGCACCCGGAAAACGAGGGATCGGCATGGTCTTTCAAAGCCACGCGCTTTTTTCGCATTTGACCGTTACGGAAAACGTCGCATACGGACTTCGAAGCCGCGGTATGGGTAAAAAAGAGGCCGAAGCGGAAGCCGAAAAATATATTGCGGAATTCGCGCTCGCAGGCTTCGGAAAACGCATGCCCGAAACGCTTTCCGGCGGCGAAGCCCAGCGCGTATCGCTCGCGCGGACGCTCATCGTAAAGCCGCCCCTCGTCCTCTTCGACGAACCTCTTTCATCGCTCGACGCGCCGCTTCGGAAAAAACTCGCATCCGATATCCGCAAAAGCCAAAAGAAAGAAGGCTTTACCGGCATCTTCGTTTCGCACGACATAGCCGAAGCGAAAGCCGTCGCGGACATTGTTATCGTAATGGAAAGCGGCAAAAAAAAATGGGAAGGAGCGCCCGAAGACTTCAACGAATCGATGCTCGGATAGCGGCAAAGGTTCCGAGCCGCATCGTAGCGATGCCGTCATCACCGTGTGAAACCCGCGTCAAGGGCGGCACACTAAGCGCAAGCCCGTATCGTATGTCCAATAATCGGGAAGGCTCCGAGTGCGGAACGCGCAAGTCGCTTCTTCCGAGCCGTAACAGAGGCCGCCGCTGCGTCTGACGCGGCGATCGTCGAGATCCCCTGTTTCACCCGCATAATCGAGGGGCACGGAATCGGGAACGGTATCTTTGTCTTCATATCGATCCCAGCACCACTCGCATACGTTGCCGCTCATATCGTACAGGCCGTAACCGTTCGGTCGTTTCAGTTTTACCTGGTGCGTTTTGCCGCCGGCATCCCCGCCGTCCTGATCTCCGTCGTCTTTATACCAGCCGTACCACGCATAGTGTTTGAGCTGATCTTTGTTGTCGGTTCCCGCCCATTTGAAATCCTGTCCGCCCTTCGCCGCCCATTCCCATTCGGCTTCGGTCGGCAGGCGGAAACCTTTTTTGCTCATGTCCTGTTCGGGCATATACTTTGCGTACTCTCCCCTTTTCGGCGCATGATGGGGCGCATAAACGACGGAAGGCGAGCCTTTGAGATGATAGACGCATTCTCTATCCGATCCGTATACTCTTTTGGTGAGTTCGTTGCAAAACGCTATCGCATCGAACCAGTTCACTTCTTCTACCGGACGCTTGCTCTGCACTTCGCCGGAAGCGGCGGGCTTAATGGAGTTGCTCGGATTCGTTCCCATGACCGCCTGCCACAGCTCTTGCGTAACTTCGGTTTCTCCGATCATATACGCGCGCAAATTCACTTTATGCACCGGATTTGTCTCTTCTTCGGCGTTCCCGACGATACCGTTTTTGACGGCGGCTATTTTGATCATCTTAAAGCTGATGCCGCCGACATCGCCTATGCCGGATGAGGCATCGAAATGCGGGGTATATGAATTCGTCGACGGATCGGCGCATGCGGTAAAAATGACAGCCGCAACTATGACTGCCGCCGAAATACAGCATCTTTTCCGTATAAAGCGCATAAGTAACCTCCTCGATACGGTTGCGTTGTGGAAGCAAAGAGGGAAACTATTCACTTTATAAACAAAAATCCAAATAAGAAAGTAACTTTCATCATAACGCATCCCGCAGCCGCAGCTCCGTTCCCCCGTATCGCTTTTTATGCGAAAGATTGCAATCCGCATAAAAACGGGTTATAATAATTGCAGAAGACATCTTACGTCAATCCGATTGCCTAGGACGAGAGGGAGCCATGTACGCCGACGCCTGCACAACGTATATACCTGTAACGCAAAACTACGACCCGGTACTTGACAAAGCCGCCGAATTGTGCATCATCGTTCGTTCGTTCGTTCGCAGCGTAAACCCTGCCCGCCCGTCCCCGAAACGCTTACATAATACGCTCTCCGCATACGGCATTTTCTCACCGCATACCGCACGCACGGGACAAAGTCTCCGTGCGTTTTTTATTTTCTCACCTAAAAGGAGTCATCTATGACAAAACGTAAAGACACGAAGGCAAAAGCTTTTACGTGCAGAGGAGCAGCGGCGCTCATCACGGCCGCACTGTTGACAGCGGCACTGCTGTTTACGGGCTGCCCGCAGTCTCCGGAAAATCAAACGCAAACCCCTTCCGTACAGCCCGGTCCCGACCCGAATTTGCGTATCGAAGGCGGCGTACTTAAAGGATATAACGAAACGCCTTCGGGCGCTCTCATCATACCCGAAGGGGTTACCGAAATAGCAGACAGTGTCTTTTCCGACTGTACGGACTTAACACAAGTAATTTTTCCGACAAGTCTTACAAAAATCGGCACCGGTGCATTTGCTAGCTGTAGAGGCTTAATGCAACTGAATTTGCCTGCAAGTCTTGAAATGCTGGACAGTTATGCTTTTTACAATTGTACGAAAATAACGGGACGAGTGATTTTACCTGCAAACCTTAAAACAATAGCTAATTACGCTTTTTATAGCTGTGAGAAGGTTGATGCCTTTGATTTTTCGCAGTGTACCCGGATTACCAAAATCGGCGATAGTGCGTTCAGACATTGTTCGAAAATAACGACAGTGAACTTACCTAAAAGTCTTACAGAGATTGCAGGCAACACTTTTGTAGGCTGTACGGAACTCGAAACTCTTACGGTACAACCCGGTGGAGACTTAATAGAAGAGAGCGGTATCATCTATAACTCCGGCAAAACAAAACTCTTGTGCAGTGTCCCGAAGGTAACATCGGTCAGTTTTCCTACAGGGCTTAAAGAAATAGTCGGAGGTGCTTTTCAAGATTGTATCGGATTGACGCAGTTGAACTTACCTGTAAGTCTTGAAACGATTGGCAATGATACCTTTTCCAACTGTACGAAAATAACGGGAACAGTAGTTTTACCAGCAAATCTTAAGACAATCGGTAGTTTTGCTTTTTACGGCTGCAATAAGGTCGACGCTTTCGACTTTTCACAGTGTACACAGCTTACCTCTATCGACCGAAATGCATTTTCGTCCTGTAAAGAGGAAGCCGTGTACAAAGTTAAAACAGGCAGCGGTATAAAGACTTTATTGCTCGACAGTCACAGCGGCATAAAAGCAAGCCAAATAACGGAAGTTCCCTGAGGGAAGGAAGAAAAATGAAAAAGATCGTATTGATTTCGTGTTCCAAAGAAAAAGAGCCGGGCAAACACAGAGCCAAAGATTTATATATAAGTCCGCTGTATAAAGAAGAGCTTGCAAAACGGGGCATCAAAGCATAGCGGACTGCCCAAAGCGACCGACGTTTCAACGGGTAATTTGCCGTACTGTGTAATTGATAAATCCGTTACATAGTACAAATTATCAATTATATAAGGAGGTGAAAAAGACACTCAAAAGGTAAACCGCCCGGTTACACGCGCCGTTCTTCTTACGGTTTACCCGCGTCTTCCGGCGGACACCCCGCCCGAAGCTTCCATAAGCGCCTCCCGCTCTTTAGGGTTCTTAGGGCGGAGCCCTAAGCAGTGCGAGGAAGAAGGATGGGGTCGTAGGGGCAGGAAGAAACCCCTGCCCTGAACGGGGGTGTCGTCCTGCCCCTACAAGACGGAACTGACGCCGCGCCGAAAAAGCGCTATACTGTAAGCTATGAACGATAACGATTTCGATAAAGCGATTGCAAAACTGCAGCGCATGATAGACGAAAGCCGCTCTATCGTATTTTTCGGAGGAGCGGGCGTTTCGACGGAAAGCGGTATCCCCGACTTCAGAAGTACGGACGGACTGTATCACCAACAATGGAACTATCCTCCCGAGCAGATGCTCAGCAGGAGTTTTTTCGACGCGAACCCCGCGGAGTTTTACCGCTTTTACCGCGAAAAGCTCATCGTCAAAGGCGTAAAGCCGAACGCGGCGCATAAAAAACTTGCGGAACTCGAAAAGGCGGGAAAGCTCACCGCCGTCGTCACGCAAAACATCGACGGACTGCATCAGGCGGCGGGAAGCAAAAACGTATTCGAACTGCACGGAAGCACGCTGCGCAATTACTGTATGAAATGCGGCGCTCCCTACGATATCGATTTTATCGCCGAAAGCGCGAACGCTCCCGACGGCATACCGCACTGCACAAAGTGCGGCGGCATCGTTAAGCCCGATGTCGTACTCTATGAAGAAGGTCTCGACGGAGCCTGCATCGAAGGAGCCGTCTGCGCAATACGGGACGCGGACATGCTCATCATCGGCGGCACCTCTCTCGTCGTCTATCCCGCGGCAAGTCTCGTCAACTATTACAGCGGGAACAAACTCGTCGTCATCAATAAGGCCGCGACCGGAGGCGATGCGATCGCGACGCTCGTCATCCATGATTCGATCGGAAAAGTGCTCGGAGCCGTAAAAGCCGCGTAAACGCCCGCCGCGCTCACATCTCTTACGCGGAAAAGCACGTCTGCCCTTTTCAGTCCGCTTTCGATTTTACCGTTTTGGGCAAAAACACGATGCCGATAACGAGGACAAGCGCGAACGAAAGCCACGCGGCAATTATATTTTCCGAAAAACCGCCTGCGATAAAACCGATCGCCGAACAAAGCGCGATAAACACCGCGTACGGCATCTGGGTTGCAACGTGTTCGAGGTGCGGACAGCCCGCTCCCGTAGACGAAAGGATTGTCGTATCGGAAATGGGAGATGCGTGATCGCCGAATACGGCACCTCCGACGACGGCAGCGATGCAGATCATGCACGCGTTGACGAATGCCTCTTGCGGCAAGCCCTTCGCCTGCGCAAGTCCCGTCGCGATCGGCATGACAAGCGGAATCATAATGCCGAACGTGCCCCAGCTCGTGCCGGTCGCAAACGAAATGAGAGCCGAAAGCGCAAAGACGATGACGGGAATGAGTTCGAGCGGAAAGCGCTGCTTCACGACGATTTCCGAAAGGTAGACGCCGAGTCCGAGTCCTCCGT
>ERZ772960.1388-NODE-1388-length-19348-cov-3.103146_pt1 | contig 19348 bp, 16 predicted proteins | sample MGYA00580678_ERZ772960 | MGnify/ENA primary metagenome ERZ772960 (study PRJEB29015, sample SAMEA2737930) | human oral metagenome | biome: human oral; feature: human-associated habitat; material: dental | place: China | collected 2059 ... | reverse complement strand
ATGAGCGTACTGCAGATAACTTCCGGTGTTACCCGTCAAACTGACCGCTTCGTTGACGTCGAACACCACGTCGCTGCCGATTTTGACTTTCAGGAATTGGTAGCGCAGCGCGCCCGCCACGATTTCCTCGGAAGCATCGCCGCCGTGCGCCGCGATTGCCTTGGCAAATTCATTAAACAACCACTCAATCGTCACCACTTCGCCAGTGCGCGAGCTCATTTTGCCGGTACTCAATTTCACCAAACCGGTCGCGTAATTGAATAATTTACCCTTGAGCTCAGGGATCGCTAATTCGCTCGCGGCAATCACACCGCGGAAATACGCCGCCTGCTCTTCGCCGTTAACCGTCACCGACAGATCGAGGTTCGGGAAATTCTGGTGCTTCAGCTGAATCAAACCCATGTCGTGCGCGCCGTACAAACCGTTGCCGTGCGAACCGATGAAGATATTGTCGAACGAGCCGTATTTGCTGCCCTCGAAAATATAGGCGCCGTCCGATTTTTTGAACACTTCGGGCGTTTTTTCAATGATCAAGGCCTTGCCCGGCTCTTCGGTTTCGCTTTCGGCATAGCGCCGCTCGATCGGCACATTGCCCAGCCGCGCCACGTTAGCATCGATTTCGTCATAGCTCCACTGCTTGCAGGTTTCGTAAACTTGCTTGTAAATCGGGTCGTCCAAAATGAATGATTGCTTGGCTAATTCATCAATTTCCGCCCGCGCTTCCGGCGATTCTTTGGCAGCGTTTGAACCTTCGACGTACATGCGGCTCATGAATTCGTTGCGTTTTTCCGGCGGAATTTCGTCTAGTTTCGCCGGGTCGCGGTCGATTTCGCGCAAAATCGCCCACATGCTTTTGCCGACATGCGTACCGACATCGCCGTGATAACTGACTCGGTGCACCGCTGCGCCGCTGACCGCCAGCAGGTTCGCCATGGTGTCCGCCAGCGTCGAATTGAGCGCGTGCCCGATATGCATGGCTTTGAACGGATTCGGACAATTAGTCTCAATCACCGCCACTTTACCCGCTCGGTGCGTGTGCGGTTTATCATATAGAGACTGCAATACAGCTGTATCACTTAATCGTATATTGATGAATCCCGGTCCTGCCACCGCGACATCAGCAATATTCTCATTTTCGCGCAGCTTTCCGGCGATTGTTTCGGCGATATCGCGCGGTTTTTTACCAAGCGGCTTAGCAAGCTGCAACGCAACATTCGTTGCTAAATCGCCGAATTTCGGGTCGGGACGGCTGCATTCAACAGAAATATCTTGATTAAATTGTTCTTTGATTATTTTCGCAATACATAGCAGTATGTCATTCATGCGTTCTATTATAACAGATACGAAAAGCGCTCGGGAACGAATCGCGAACGCTTTCTTTGGCGGCGGTAACTACCCAAGTACTTCGCCGTCTTCGTAGTCTGCCGGACGATACACCGACACTGGCATGATGCCGCGCGAGTTGCGATCGCGCAAAATAGCACGCAGCATAAGAGTGTCTTCCCGAGACATCATATCGTCGACAGACCTGACTTCTGGTGTTTGTTTTTCTTCTGCCATGGCTTTATATTAGCATAAGCATTATTTTTTGTCAATAGCAGCACGAATAAGCCCTGTAAATAGCGGGTGCGGGCGCATTGGGCGCGAACGAAATTCCGGATGCGCTTGCGTAGCGACAAAGAAATCGCATGCCGGCGCTTCGACAAACTCTACGAGCGAGCCATCAGGCGACATACCGCTCACAGCGACGCCGCCCGCTTTAATTTGCGGCAAATAATACTGATTTACTTCGTAGCGATGACGATGACGCTCAGTTACATGATCGTTCTGATATAGTTCTGCAACTTTTGACCGCGCCGTAAATACTGCTGGATAATTGCCCAGCCGCAACGTACCGCCTGTCGACTCCTTACCTTCTTGCCCGGGCATGATATAGACGACGTCGTGTGTCGTTGCGGGATCAAATTCCATGCTATGCGCATCCGTTAGTCCTGCGCGCCGCGCTGCCGCGATCACCGCTGTCTGCAGCCCTAAGCAAATCCCTAAATATGGCGTATTGTTTTCAAGCGCATAGATCGCTGCTGCAATCTTGCCATCAACGCCGCGTACGCCAAAGCCTCCAGGCACGAGTAGCGCATCAACATTCGCAAAATCACGTTTCGTCGCCGTCTCCGCATTAATCCACTTAATTGTTAGCCCGACATTCTCCGCCCAGGCAGCAGCCCGCAGTGCTTCCGTCACTGATAGATAGGTATCCTCGTTATCCATATATTTTGCAACAAGCCCAACAATCACGCTTTCGCGGTGCGTTTTGTTTTGCCGCTGCGCCAAATCTGTCCATGCATCCAACCGCGGCGGCGCTACATTACCGGTAAATGTATTAATAATTGTCATGAGCGAACTTTCGGCAATACGCGCTGGAATTTTGAATACGCTGTCCACGTTCGGCAACATTAGCACGCCCGCTTCGTCGACACCGCCAAATAATGCGATTTTACGCGCGACTGAGGCTGGCGCCGGCTTATCACTGCGTACGATCACAATTTCCGGCACAATACCGAAACCGCGCAGATCATTCAAGGCGTTTTGCGCTGGTTTACTCTTAAATTCCTTGCTTGTGCCGATAAAAGGTACGTACACAACATGCGCATACAGGCAGTGCTCTTTACCGACTTTATGAGCAAATTCACGGATTGCTTCAATGAAGCTCAGACCTTCATAGTCACCCACTGTGCCGCCAATCTCAACGATATGAACGTCGCTGCCTTTAGCGGCTGTTATGATTGCCTGTTGAATCGCACCGGTTAAGTGCGGAATCAATTGTACGGTTTTGCCGCCGAACTTGCCGGCGCGCTCGTCGGCGATCAGATTTGATAATAAACGCCCCGCCAACGTTGCATTCTGCTGCGTTAATTCAATGTCAAGAAATCGTTCGTAGTGCCCCAAATCAAGATCGGTTTCAGCGCCGTCTTTAGTAACAAAACATTCGCCGTGTTCCGCCGGATTCAAAAGACCCGCATCGACATTGAGATACGGGTCGCACTTTTGAATCGAAACCGACAAGCCCTTGGCTTTGAGCACTGCACCGATGCTCGCCGCGGTAATTCCCTTTCCTACCCCCGAAAGAACGCCGCCGGTAACGAAAATAAATTTTGTCTGTTTGCCCATGTGATCTGTTATCTCCATGGAATTTCATTATAGCACGATTCTTGCCCGCGGCGCTACATATAGCGTCGTAAAAATTATCATAGACACTAAATAACAAAAATTACCCTTGTCAATTATCGCAAAAGGTAATTTTTGATTACGCCAAAATCAAACGCTACTTACTGGCAGCCAATACACATCGTCAGATCAGCCGGATCAACGGGCGCAACAATTTCCCCGGTGGCTTTTGCTTTCATGTCAGCTTCTATCTGCGCTTGCTGCACCATTTGCTCAATTGCTTTCAGTTTATCTTCAAGCGATGCGTTATCGTCTGATAACACACGTTTTACCGACGCTGTATCGTCGTCTGCCATATTCTCCCCCTTTTTTATGCTATCTGCTTACGTTTATCATACAGTACTAGGTACCGTTGATTCAATCAAAATGCGACCATCGTACGTTGTAGAATATGCTACTTTACGCGGTCGACAGCGTAGACGAATGCGCCTGGTAATTTTGGCGAATCGCCAAGTTTTTTGCGGAAAGCGTGCGTCAACGCTCTAGCTTCATCGCCTGATGCTACGCGTGCTGTGCCATCAATACGCAGCGCAATCGTCGGACTCTTCCACATCGTAAATGATACGCGTGGATCGCGACTGATATTCTGCGAGTGAACCGCCGTTTCAGATGACAGCCAGACCAGTTGCGTATCAGTGAGCGCAAAATGGAGTGGCGTTGCGCGCGGCGAGCCGTCGGCATTCGTTGTCGCCAAACAGCCAACTCGCACTGAGTCAAAATTGTTCATAGCACCTCTACTTTACTGAGTTAACTTCGTAGCTTGTATTTGTACTTTCAAAGAAGTTTACCAATTCCAACGTATCATTCGCCGCTGCCATCCATTTGGCAGGATTCGATACGTGGTATTCTTTCTCAAACCCAAGCTCTTCAAGCCGCCGATCGGTCATGAATTTGACATACTGATTGACATACTCTGCGTTCAAGCCCAAAATTCCCTGCGGCAGCATATCTTTGTTATACGCTTCCTCAAGTTCAACGGCTTTCAGAATTAGCCCGCGAATTTCCTCAGCAAACTCTGGGTCTTGCAAGTCTTCATTCTCTTCCATAATAGTGAGCAGCAAATTGATGCCAAACGTTAAATGCAAGTTTTCGTCGCGCGTAATCCAATCCAACAGGCTGCCAACATTACGCAATAAATTACGCCGCCGAAAGCTCATACCAACCATGAAACCTGAGTAAAACCAGATGCCCTCCAGTACAATATTGTATGCCACAAGATTACGAACGAAGTCTTTCTTGCCTTCAGTCGTAGTAACATCGAGCTTATCGTTAAGCATGCGCCCGACATACTTCAGCTGAAAATCGGATTTATCTTTCAGGCTTTGCTTGCCGCGCCCAGCTGCGTAAATCTCTTCGCGATTAAATGGAAACGTCTCAATGATATATTCAAATGTCATGAAGTGATTCGCTTCTTCCCACATCTGCTTCGAGAGGTAACAATGCGCTTCAGCGGCATTGACATATGGGTAGATTCCAAAAGCAAGGCTTTTGTTAATAAGCAGCTCATTTGGATTGAGATAACTAATAACAGTCTTGAGCGCATGCTTTTCCTCGTCTGTCATCTTCTCAAAGTCAGTTAAATCCTGCACAAGCTGCACTTCATTCGGAAACCACGTATTTGCTACCGCCTGATTATATAGATCATACGCCCACTGATAACGCACCGGCTTCAGCTGCAGCCCGTCGCGCAAGCCTGAGCCTAAAATTCCCTTTGGCTGTGTTGATACTGTCATAGTTCCTCCTCTTACTTTTTCCGTGCAAAGCCGAATCCAACTTTGCGCTGATTTTCTTTCTGAATTTTCTCTGCCTTGTTTGCGGCAACCGTAGTCTGTTCTGATTGATGACGCGGTTTCACATGCAAGTAGTATGTCGTCTTGAGACCGCGGCGCCAGGCCTCGCGGTAAATCTTTTCGTACTCGTCGATATCACGCGTTTCCAGATACATATTACGGCTAATCGCCTGATCAACCCATTTCTGCGCCCGCGCCGCTACCTCAATAAACGCGTACGGCGACAGTTGGAAGCTCGTTTTATAAACATCGCGCACTGCTTGCGGGATTTGCTCCATACCTTGAATATCGCCTTGGTTAATGAGTAGCTCGTCTTTTAGTTCGTCCCATAGTTTTAACTCTTTTAATTTCGTTACTAAGTTGTGGTTAACCTCAAGGAATTTACCGTTTAACGTGCTGCGGCTGAAAATTTGGCTAAACTGCGGATCAAGTCCCGGCGTCGTGCCGGCCACATGCGATATGTTTGCAGTCGGCGCAATTGCCATAAGCGTCGCATTGCGCATCCCTTTCTTTACTTTAGCGCGCAATGTTTTCCAATCTAAACGCTGCTTTATTGAGATATTTACTGTTCGTTGGCGGCTCTCGCTAAGTGCTGCGATAGTATCAATCGGCAATAGCCCTCTACTCCAGCCGCTGCCTTTGAAATTCGGATAACTGCCGCGCTCTTTCGCTAAATTCGCTGATTCGTCAATCGCATAGTAACTGATAAACTCGCTCAGCTGATCAATCAGCTCGTACGCTGCATCCGATTCATAGCTGATCTCAAGCTTCTCAAGAATATCTGCAAATCCCATATAGCCAAGCCCAACCGCACGATTTTGCGTATTTGAATGCATCGCTTCTTCAACTGGCGTGCTAGTAATATCAACAAGGTTGTCCAGTTGGCGCACTGCCGAGCGGGTCGCCTGCTCAAGCCGACCCCAAGCACATGTTTTATCGTGCTGCAAAAACGCCGACAGGTTTAAACTAATGAGGTTACATACCGCAATATTTTTACTGTCTTGCGGTAGCGTGATTTCGGTGCATAGGTTGCTCAGGTGAATTGTACCGGAGTTATTATTGAGCGCCCGCACATTGATTGTGTCTTTCCAGGTGAGCCACGGGTGGCTCGTGGCCTGTAGGCTCATCAGAATCTGGCGGTATTGCTGCCGCGCCGATAGTTTCTTAAACGTACGCAGTTTACCGGCTTCTGCCAGTTTAATATATTCGCGATAGCGTTTGCTAAACGCCGTACCATACAATTCAGTTAAATCGCTCGCCTCTGATGGGTCAAACAAATACCAATCCTGATCATTTTCGGCGCGCTTCATGAACTCGTCTGATAAAAATACCGCTGTGTTTGCGAAACGCGTACGCAGATACGGGTCTCCTGAGTTTTGGCGCAGGTCTATAAATTGTGGAAAATTAAGATGCCAGTTCTCCATATAGAGTGCCGCCGCCCCAGCCTTCTTGCCCTTGCGACTAACGGCAAACAGTGCCGTATCGATCATCTTCATAAACGGAATTGGGCCGGTCGATTCCGTGTTCGTAGTCTTTACCGGACTGCCGGCAGCACGCAGCTTACTCATGCTAATGCCGATACCGCCTGTACCTTTAGCAATCCACATAGTATCGTGAATGCTTTTTGCGATTGACTCCATGTCGTCGTCAACGTCAATGACGAAACAATTACTTAACTGCGGGAATGTACCGCCAGCGTTGACACGCGTACTGCCGCCCGGACTATATTCTAAGTTGCTCATGTGGCGGTAGAAGCGAATTGCTGCTTCGGTCGGGTTCGGTTCGTTAAAGCTTAGACCCATCGCAATGCGCATGTTCGTGAACTGCGGTACTTCAAGCGGCGAACCGTCATTTTTACGCAGTGCATACCGATTTTTGTTCGTGATGACACCGAGATATTTGCTCAAACGATCGCGCGTTGGATCAAGCGCTGCTGCCAATACGCTTAAATCAAACACGTTTGCATCCGCCATACGTATATCAAGCAACCCGTCTTTTACCGCTTGCTTGATGTATTTTGGAAACTCGCGCGCATGCAGTGCTTTTAGTTCATCGTCCGTTTCGTAGTCGCCGAGCAGTGTTTTGTACATTGTTTTTAGTAGCAGCCGCGCCGCAATTGTATCAAAGTCTGGATCGTCTTTGACGTTTTGCAGTGCCGTCTGGATTACCGCTTCATTCAATTGCTCTGTCGTCATGCCGTCAAAAAGTGTCAGCCGCAATTCGCTCGCGACTTGCACAACTTTCGAGATTTGATCCGGCAAACCATCACTCGCCTTCATGAGTGCGAAATTGATCTTGTTCGCGTCAAACGGTTCTTTACTGCCGTCGCGCTTAATGATTGTAATATCGCTCATATTCCCCCGTTTATTATTGATGCCTATTAGAGCGCAAAAAACTAACCCCGCCTTTATTCTGGCGAAATAAGCTGTCGTACTAATTATTTGCGCACATGTTTATTTACTCGACTGCTATATATGTAGCGTCTGCCTATAAACTATAGACACTATATATGGATATTGCAAGCATTTTGCTTATGTATTTTTTACCACGTAAACTAACGTGCTGCCCTGCGGCATGCTTCATATAGCCTGTCGTTCGGAATGAAATTATCGGTATAAAGCGTGCCGCCAAGCGGCTGCAGCGGAGACATTGCTGCAGGCATTGTCCGCGGTTTTTTGCTGTACGCGATAACATAATTGCCGCGCGATAAATCACGGTGCTGCGCTGCATACCACGCATGCGGCCAGGTGCGACGGTACACCACATCAAACGCCGCAAACAGCTCGCGGCACGGCGTATTATTCAGCCCAGCAATAAGATTTGCCACCACAAGTCCATCTTCGCGTACGATGCGCGCCAATTCGTTGCCATACTCTGCCGTCAATAGCGAGTACGGAATTTCACCACCGTTATATACGTCGATTAATACGACATCGTAACGCTGATTCGTCCGTTGGATGTACGTGCGCGCGTCATTAAAAATTAGCTTCACGTTTGGCAGCGACTGATAGCCGAAATACTGCTGCGATATATTTTCTAGCCCCGGGTCAATTTCTACCACGTCAATCTGCGTGTTTGGCAATTGCCGCGCCATATACTCTGCCATTGTAAATGCGCCGCCGCCAAGCAGCAGCACCGTGCGCGGTTTAGCGGCGATTGTCGTTTCAACCATACGCCGCGTATACCAAAACGGCAAGTCCTTTGCACCATCAAGATACACACCAGATTGCACGCCGGTCGGTCCAGTCACGAGGCCGCGGATTTGCCTGCCGTTATTCGTGTAATTAACGATGGAATAATGTGCGCTTGGAGTCTCTACCGACACGTCGCCGCGCTTCGGCGCGCACAATCCGCTCAATGCTGTGATAATTACCACTCCAACCATCAACGCCCGCAGTCGCCACTGCCACCGCGGCATAAACAACCAGCTCGTTGCTAACAAGATGCCTGCTACCAGTGCTAACGTCTCGTTTAGTCCAATCGCGCCGAGCATCACAAATCCAGTAACAAACGTTCCGGCGATACCGCCCACCGCATCAAGCGCACTCAAATTTGCCACCGACCGTCCCGCCGTGTCGAGCGATGATACATTCAATTTTGCTAAATAGGGCGATGCTGCGCCAAGCACGAAACTTGCCGGCGCAAACAGCACCAGCGCTGCAACAACCGCCTGTATACGTGGCTCGTCTAGGGTCGTCGTCAGCCAGCGCAGCACATCGTTTGCGTTCAACATTGTCGCCACCACCAGCGCTGCAGCAATTATTAGCAGCAGTCCAACGTCTTGCGGCGCATGCCGATAGTCCGCAACACGTCCGCCCAGCCAGCAACCTGCACTCAGCGCAATGATAATCACGCCGATCACGCCCGTCCATACGTATGTCGAACTACCAACCGACGGCGCAAGCAGCCGCGCTGCCACCAACTCATACGCCATTAGCGCAAAGCCGCCGACGCACGCTGCCGCGCCTAGCCTCCACGATGATTTCATATCTTCTATCATATCGCATTTCGTTCGTCTATTGCTACAGATGGCAATTATCCCATTGAGCCAAGTACGAGAGAATAATAGACTTGAATAGCTTATGCTTTGAGTGGTACAATACATGTAGTATTATGGTAAGCAATAATAAAAACCTATTAATAGGTGGGCAACAAACATTATATAAATATAAAAACGTTCAATATGATCGTTTACATATTAAAACTCTCATAGGCACCCGACAAATTTTCTGGTGTCAATGAGAGTTTTAATAGGCTACTAGATAACCTATTAAAAACTCTATACTCGACTAAGCTACTGTGTTTCCAAGCCCGGTAGCTTTTTCATTACTAATAGGGATTTTGAACATACCACCGTTCTTACGGTAAATACGTTTCCCCTTGATAGTAATGTATGGACGAAAGATATACGTGATACCATTTTCTGTCATAGCATTATACCTCAATGTTAAGTTGCTATTACAGTCTAAAACTGTAGTGACGGCTCTAGACTGCTCGGCGCAGTGCAATTTTTTATTTTTCTGATTTATTAATGTGCTATCTAGCATTGCACTAAATCTTTATATAAAAAAGAGACATATACCGAAAGGACGGTGCAGGATGCAACAATTGCGCCCATTACGGCGTGGTCTTTTTGGAACTACACCGCCTTTTCGAAATACGTCTATGAATTGTCAATTGTTGCATCTTTTCCGTGGCGACCAAACCACTACAACTCTTTCACCCCTATTCGAAACCCCTCCGAATTAGTGAACTACTTTTATTGTACGAAAAATTCATAAGATTTTCAATAGAATAGTGTTGTATTTTTTTATTTGCCACCATATATAGCGGTAGAGTATCGATGGATTTATTATTGCATGAAGTGTTATAATTACATTGTCTAGACTCACAGCGAGGCTCATTTTTTATCCCGAAAATGGGCAGCCATTTGCTAAAAGCAATAGGGGCAACACCTTGTTGTAGGCCTCGACAGCCAGCGATGGCTGTCCTTTTTAATAGAAAGAATGGAGGCTCTTATGGACAATCAAAAGCAAAATAACGACAACCTACGGAGCAAAGATAAAGCGCTTTATACTCGACAACAAAAAGGTCACAGTATAATCAAACATATTTTTCTTTGTTTTTTCGGCGTAGGTTTTGTTACTATTACGTATTACTCACTTAGCCCAAATCACTATTGGCATGCATAGGGTATAATAAAGATAATGGCTAATGTAAAGAAAAAAGAACCAACTAAGAAACAGTTTTTCGATACTCTGAAGCAAGTAGCGCGTAAGAAGCAACCTGCTGCTGCCGCGAAAAAGCGCAAGACTGCGGATAAATAATATCTGCCAGCAAGTACCAAAACAACACCTTGTGCTGGCGGTGGTTATATCGCCATGCATACTCGTTTGCGTATAATTGAACATACCTAGCCCCGACATGTCGATATACACCTTTAATACCACGTTTAATATGTGACCATACGTTTTCAATGTTTTGCGTATAAGAATACTCCGTATAATACTCACCGATTCCGTGATTAGTAGTACGATGATCATATCCATATTTAGGTAGTGACGTATATGATTTGTGACCGTCGCTATGTACTGTAGCTCCATATTTAACGTTTGTAAGTATCAAAGGTTGTAATACACGAACGCCAGATGATTTAACATGCCATATCTTCACCTCACCGTTGCGCTCAACGGCACCGAATAGAATTTCGCCCGTGCGCCGCGCATCACGACCATACCGTTTTTGAGCAGACGAACGCTTAAATACATTAGGGTGTATATATGTTTCATCTACTTCTACGTCATTGGCTAGTTCAGTGTCTTTATTACCCATCATTGAGCGAATTTGGTGCATCATCCGCCATGCTGTTTTGTAGGTGACGCCAATCTCACGCTCAATTTGCCTTGCACTCGTACCGGCTTTATTTGTACTCATTATGTAGATAGCGTGAAACCAGTCAGTAAGAGGCGTGCGTGACCTATGAAATATTGTATTAGCAAGCGGATATAGATGATTGCCACATTTCGAACAACAATATGAACGCCTACCAGATACTCGGTAGTGTTTGGTAATTGTATCGCACTTGGGGCAGATTATCCCGTTCGGATATAAGTACGCAACTAGCCATTCAAAGCACGCGTCATCATCAGGAAAATCCGCCTGTAATTGTTTTACAGTATATTTCATAAGTCTAGACAGCTTATCGAACTGTATTATATAATTAAACATTATATTTTGCAAGTACTTTATAGACACCACAAACAATCTGACGTATAATAAGAGATACGACAGAAGCGTAAGACCCCTACCCAAGGGGTCTTTACCTTTATGGGAATATTATTGGTACCCGGGGTGGGATTCGAACCCACGTCATCGCCTTCGACAGAAGCGTACTCTATCCACTGAGTTACCCGAGCTTATTTATATAAAAAACGCGGCGATGTTAATGGACTTATCCATTTCGCCGCGCCGTACGCGTAAGTTTACCGGATTTCGAAATTGGCTATTAATACTAGTATAGCATAAGTTATTTATTAGTCACTTGTTTCAATGGGATAATTGCCCTACAGATAGCTGCCGCATATTACAATGGACGTATGAGCAATGCAATTGTAGCAGTCGACCATTTCCAGATGAAATTCGGCGACATTGAAGTAATAAAAGATCTGAGTTTTACAGTGAAACGCGGCGAAACATTCGGGTTTCTCGGCAGCAACGGATCGGGTAAAACGACGACAATCCGCGCACTGCTTGGCATTTACGCGCCGACGAGCGGCACGCTATTAGTAAACGGCAAGCCGTACAGCGTGTCGGGCGGCGTGAAACTTGGCTATCTACCAGAAGAGCGCGGGCTGTATAAAAAAGAAACCGTCATTGATACAATGGTATATTTTGGTCGGCTGAAGGGATTCAGCAAAAGCGAAGCGCGAGCACGCTCAATGGCATTTTTGCAGCGCGTAAATCTAGCAGACAAAGCGGCAACCCGTCTTGATAAATTATCGGGCGGACAACAACAAAAAGTGCAGCTTGGTATTACCATTATGAATGACCCTGAACTGCTCATCTTGGATGAACCAACGAAAGGTTTTGACCCGGTAAACCGCCGGTTGCTCATGGAAATCATTGAGGAGCACCAAGCCAAAGGTGCAACCGTCATCATGATCACGCACCAAATGGAAGAAGTTGAACGCTTATGCGACCGCGTTATTCTGCTGAAAGATGGCGTAGCGCGTGCTTACGGAACGGTCGCGGCGATACGCAAACAGTTTGGCGGCAAATCGCTTGACGACATTTTCCTAAGCGTATACGGCAACGAAAATGATCAAGAACAGGAGACGCGCCATGCATAATTTATCGACCGTTATCACCTTTGAAGTCATTCGCGTACTCAAAAAGAAATCGTTTTGGGCGATGGTGTTCGGCTTCCCGATTATGATCGGTGCGGTATTCGGTATCGTGTTTTTGTCGAATAACGCCACACGAGATGCTGCCGACAAGCTGAAAGAGCAAACGTTCAGTATCGCCATCACCGATGATTCGCATTTACTAAGCCCGCAGATAACAAGCGCATTTCATGCCAAAATGACAACTAAAGAAGCTGGCATCTCTGCGGTTAAAAACGGCACGGTCGACGCCTATTTTTACTACCCTGCTGATGTGAGTGCTCACCATATAGAAATCTACGGCAAGAATGTCGGCCTATTTGAGAACGGACGGTACAGTTCGGTAGCATTAGCATTACTTAGCCAGTCAGTGCAAAACACCGTATCGCCACAGATTCGCACTGTTTTACAAAATGCAGCAGCTAGCGACACAACTATTTACCGCGACGGGCGTGCTTACGACCCATTCAAAGAAATGATCCTGCCAGGTATATTCCTTGTGCTGTTTTATGTACTAATGTCATTCTTTGCTGGACAAGCGCTTACTAGTACGACCGAGGAAAAAGAGAATCGCGTGATTGAGATGATTCTCACAACAATTGAAGCGCGCACACTAATTATCGGCAAAATCATTTCGCTCATTATCCTCATGCTAATCCAAGGTGTTCTTGTGGTAGCGCCCGTACTAATCGGCTACCTGCTGTTCCGCAATCAGCTCAATCTACCGAATATTGATTTGTCAGGCTTACCGGTCGATTGGGCACGAATTGGAGTAGCTGCGGTAATTTTTGCTCTCAGTTTTGCATTTTTCACCGGCGTACTCGTACTAATTGGCGCCACTATGCCGACCGCACGCGAGGCAAATCAATTTATGGGATTCGTGATGATCGCACTATATGGACCACTCTATGCCGTATCGCTGTTTATCTCAATGCCAGATGCACCGATCGTACGATTTTTGAGTCTTTTTCCGCTTACTTCGCCAATTCCCCTGCTCATGCGCAATGCTGCCGGTAACCTGCAACCATGGGAAATTGCTGCAGGCACGCTCATTTTACTTGCCTCATCAATATTTGTACTAATACTCGCCGTACGCGTATTCCGCTTCGGTGCACTTGAGTACAGTCGCAAGGTGTCGCTTAAAGAAATGTTCGCGCGGCGGTAAGAGGGTTTTAGTTATGCTGCAAAAATAATACGCGAGCAAGTCTCGCGTATTATTCATGGCGGAGAGGGAGGGATTCGAACCCTCGATGAGTTGCCCCATACCGCTTTTCGAGAGCGGCCAGTTCAACCACTCCTGCACCTCTCCATATTGCCTACGTATTATATCAGATATGCGGTGTATAATATAGGTATGGAAGATTCAATTTTTACTAAAATTATTAAAGGCGAACTGCCTTGCCACAAAATCTACGAAGATGACAAAACGATTGCATTTCTTGACATTCATCCGCAAGTCGAGGGACATACGCTCGTTATTCCAAAAAAACAAGTTGATAGCTTGTGGGACTTAGACGACGACACGTACGCTCATCTCTGGAACGTTGCAAAGCGTCTTGCTAAACACATTGAACGCCTCAAGATTCGCCCGCGCGTTGCCTCGGTCGTTATGGGGTATGGCGTACCGCATGCGCATATTCATCTAATTCCGATCGGTAACGAAGCGGAATTAAAGCAGCCACAGGACACAGAGTCGCCAGTTGATCATGACGCGCTTGCGGCTATGGCAGAAAAACTGCGAACTAATGCTTAAAATCATCGCTATAGGTAAAAAACACGAACCCTGGGTTGCTGCCGGCATAGAGCGTTATCAAAAACGCTTGCAGCGCCCGTGGAATATCGCGTGGGAATTGTTACCGCATAGTCCATTCGATAGCAACAACGCCCGCCATGATGAGTCTGAACGTATATTGTCTCGCTGTGGCGCAGACGAGTTCGTTGTCGTCCTTGACGAGCGTGGGAAATTGCTTAACTCCCCCGCCCTGTCGCGGTCTCTTAGCCAAGCATTCACAAGCAACCGCACACCTATCTTTGTTATCGGCGGCGCATATGGTGTTACTGATGCATTACGTGCTCGTGCTAATCTAGTATGGTCGATCAGCCCGCTTGTATTTCCCCACCAGTTGGTGCGGCTTATCCTTATTGAGCAATTATATCGCGCGCAAGAAATCGCCCGAGGCGGAAAATATCACCATGACTAGTCTTCTTCAGACGTCTCATTCCTCGCAGCAATATTATCAAGTAATATGTCATCTCTCAAACAAAAAACCGTCTAACACTACAACACCGGTATGTACTTGATAACCCCCTCGTGCTCATATTATCAAGCACGGGAATTGCGATACGGTAATATAACAAACGCGTGATTATGCTGCTTTTAGTGCAGCACTAGTTTACACTCATTATACGCCTCAACGCTAGCCCATCCACCGATCTTATAACTAAATTTCGGGTCAGTATGACCGAAATCCAGGTTAGAGATTATCGGGATATCCGGGTTGATTTTCTTGTAACAGACCATAGCCATCAAACTATTGTCTGTTGCTATTGACTCATGCTGAAAACGACCAAATAAAATGGCTTTTACCTGGCGAAAATATGGCTGTTGAATTAGTGATTGTAGATTGCGCTCAAAAGTTTCCGGGATGGAATCGTAACTGTCATCCTCTAGGCACAGAATAATATCACCCTCTACACACGGGAAGTATTCTGTGCCGTTGAGTAAATTCAAGCTACACAAATTACCGCCCAACAATGTGCCGCTCGCCTGTCCAGGTTGAATTATTTTCAGACCGCCATTCACGATTTTAGAGCGCGGAGATTTCTCATCATAATCCCAAGCGTAATCATAAAATTCTTTCGACGCCCGAACTCTGTACGTTTCAGGCTGACCAGCGAACAAACAGCGCCTGAAATACTCCAATGAATAATCAGCCTTTGGTGGTAAACCGAAGCAATAAAAATTCGGCGTGGCAAAAGTCGCCAAGCCGGTTTTTGCCAAAATCGCATGATTCAGCACCGTAATATCCGAAAAACCTGCAAAAATTTTCGGATTGGCACGAATAATATCCCAGTTGATTCGCTCAAGCAGCTGGTTAGAATTGAATCCGCCAATTGCCGCTAAAATTCCCTTGACATTCGGGTCAAGAAAGGCTGCGTGCAAATCATCAACTTTTTCGGCATCCGTTGGACAACCGCGCTGCGAACGTGAAAACGCATATTGGCTGAAAGAGACTCTCAGGCTAAGTGACTCTAATGCCTCCTGCGCCCGCGCGAGCACAACCTTGTCAATATCGCTAGCCGAACGCGCTGGTGCAATAACTCGTATTTCATCTCCTGCATTTATTTTTTCTGGTAGCATATTATCCTTTCAAAATTTTACAATCAAAATACCTCCCGCGTAGGAGGTATATAACAACATCAACACACCTCCTACGTCAGAGATGGGGATGATGATGGATGTTGATAAATGATATCATGTATATGAATTGTTATCTTATTAAAAGGTGAGCGGGTAGCCTCAAACACCACAAATAGTATCATTGACCGCCTGACGGCGACGCATCTCGACACCAAAAATCTCGCTCGTTTCGAGCGGAATTGCATAAGTCAAAGCTAGCCCTTTCCTAACGACCACTCCTGGTTGTTAATGTGTTCAAGCCTTAGCGGCAAGGTAACTGTACGTCACAGGGCACATAGTACTCTCTATCTCTTGATTCGTCAACATTTTATGTTTGGTTCATTAGACTAAGATTTAGCTTTCCTCTACCCTATCCACCATGCTAAATAGCGGATAGGGTAGATATCTAAACATCCCATACCCATATTCAGAGATTAAAACGTGGCATATTGTGAGGTTGTTGGCTATTCTATGAGAGTATGATAGCTATTCAGATAGCCTCACGCTATACTCTGGTCTAAATTGCGTATGATACAGTGTACTTAATACTTAAGAGTTGTACCACCTATTGTAAAACTGTCTTACCGCTATACCTTAGTTAAGTAGAGATCAATGAAAGTTACTGTGAGCTACGGACTACTTTGAACCGTACAGAGTACGTGGTGTGGGCGGTGGTGTTCATAGACATACGATAAATATATTCGTAGACACGTAGAACTCTTGGTTAGGAAGATAGCATATACTTAGGCTTATAAAGCACGGCAGCAAGAGTAAGGATGGCAAGGTGTTATATATCAAATATAATATTGCAGCGCCAAAGTACGCCTCGCAAAACTATGTAGGGTCGACCACAAAGACCGTAAAAGACTACTTCAGGCTAGAATTGCTTCAATCTTCACCTCAAAGTAGTGTAGATTCAGGTAATAAAATGCTAATTTAAGTTTCTCCTTGATTGCATGGGGTATTATGGAAGCTGCTAGCTACTCAACGTGCACGCCCTCTTTCGTTATCTGAGCCAAAATAGGTATCGCGATAAGTGATAAACTGACGCATAAAAGATTGGCGGCAAATAGCGCAACCCAGAAGTGGACATCTGGAAATGTAAAAGTGAGCTGGTCGTTGTGGAACGCATTTATCGTTAACAACAGGAAATAGCATGAGAGAATACCAAGTGAAACTGCTACAGCCGATAACATTGTGAGCGGTATGGCGATTTCCGCCGCTAACGAACAGATTAAGTTTGATAAGTTTGCGCCGAAAATACGAAGCTGGATAAAGGTCCTTTTGCGTTCATAAACATTGCCTACGACACTGACAAATATACTTAGTCCGCCAGTAGCGATGACAACGGCGAGTATGGTTACAATCAGTTTGCTTAGGCTCTTAATTTGTGCAGCTGAATTCATTGTGTCGAGGCTACTATACCCAACAGTAACGACAGCCCCAGTTTTGCGTCGATAAGAGCTTGCTATATTCTCGGCCAACTCAATCATCTGGGCATATGCGGCTTGATTCTTTGCAACGATCACATAGCTATTCGTGGAAATTTCTCCGTTAACAGCGTTAACATCAACGATTCGCGTTTGCGCGCGCATCGTACCTGAACTATCTACAGTGATTTGTTGTACGGTAATGATTGGTTTTCCAGAAAAGCTATCGGGACACAGCAACTGAGTGCGCCGCTGTAATTGTTGGCACGAGTCATAGTAGTTTCCCTGCAGAGTGTTCTCTTCATCTCCTTTTGCTTGAAAATACTTTTGAATATACGTTTGAGTCGCTAAATCTGCGAGTGCGGTATTATTTTCTAATTTGCTGATAAGTGCTTCGTCAATCTCTTTTGAAGACTCGGTAATTTTTATCTGCAAGGGACGTTGTAATTTATCAATAGACAACAAGCTGACAATAGGTACTGTTTCACTTCGTTTCTCGCCTGAATGTTGCACTATTGCGAGAAGCGTCACAAGCAATGATCCGACGAAAAGAGCAATAACAATTCCGCTGATGCTACGAAATGTATTTCTTGATGTCAGTCGTAGCCTATATGTGGCCAGTATGCCGCTTGCTCGCTGTGAAATTTTCTCCATAGCAAAAGATAATAAGTATGTTAGATAAGGACCGCACATTACTATGCCTATGATAATTAGCAGTAAAAGCGAAGCGATAACGATACTCCCAGTTGCTGTATTGTCTGCATACCAGGATTTGCCGTATCCAGACAGAAGGTAGAGGCCACCAATTCCTGCTATGAGCGGAATCGCTGAGAGCATTGAAGGATGTTTTTTCACGCCATTACTTCGCGACACTATGAGCGGCGACAATTTTATTCGCCGCACAACTTGGAGATTTGATAAGAGAATGCATACCGCTATTAAAACTCCGATAATACCGTAAATAGGCCGAGGGAGACCTAGATCGCTCATCCAGAACGCGTTTCCATTCAAAGATATCTGAGATAATGTAGGTATCCCAAATTGCGTAAACAACAGCAATCCTAGCGCAGTACCGGCTAGACCTAGCGGCAAAGCTTCTAAAGTGATTATTAATCCTACTTGATGCGTCGTTGCACCCACGAGACTGAGTGTCGCATATTTCCTTTCGCGCTGGGTTATATTGATGCGAGCTACTTCGGTAACGAGGACGAGAATAGGTGTAATGAGTATTACACCGATCGCTATGATAATCGTATAGAACAGCTGGTTTTGTGAATTGTTTTTTGTTTTTTTGGTTAGCTCGAATTTTGTCAATGTCGCTTGCACTAATAGCACCTAATCGTGCTTGCGGATTTTTCAGCGCAGCATCAGAGATGCGAAATAATAGCATAAGAGAATCTGGCGATGGCGCAAGCGACTCTGGAAATTTACTTTTAATAGTGAGTCCCTGATATCGCTCTTTTAGGAGCTGATGTTCATCAATGAGCCTCTTAAGCGCTGGAGTCACCCATATCTCGTTATCTGTAGGCATTTTGTTAAATCCTACTGGTAATTTATTGGTCTGGTGAGCTGTTCGTACGCCAATTTCTTTGATTGAAAGTGTACGAAACCTTGTGTCATATGAAGAGATGTATGTCAAGTCATGCGATCTTGCTTGTTCTGTTGTTGGTTTCGATCCGGTGGCTAACAGTGCCGAGAGAAAATTGTCCTTTTCCTGGCGTAATAGCCATCCTTGCCCTAGGGAGACTACGGTCGTGAGAACGAGAGTTGCCAGAATAACTGATAGTATCGTGGTGATAATGCGAAATTTTGATTGTCTGCCTGATAGCTTTAATAAAACTAAAAGATTGTTCATGGTGAAGTACGTGTTACACTTGATTCTATTAAGCCGTCTTTTAATAGTATATGCCTATCTGCATAGACTGCTACCTCTTCTGAGTGTGTGATAATGATAACAGTCTTACGATATTTGTTTGCTAACCAGACGAATAACTCCATAACCTTTTTCGCATTTACTGAATCCAAAGATCCCGTTGGTTCATCTGCGAAGATTACTTCAGGGTTTATCGCCATAGCTCGCGCAATTGCCGTTCGCTGCATCTCTCCGCCAGAGAGTGTGTG
>ERZ772960.1387-NODE-1387-length-19358-cov-5.599181_pt1 | contig 19358 bp, 18 predicted proteins | sample MGYA00580678_ERZ772960 | MGnify/ENA primary metagenome ERZ772960 (study PRJEB29015, sample SAMEA2737930) | human oral metagenome | biome: human oral; feature: human-associated habitat; material: dental | place: China | collected 2059 ... | reverse complement strand
TATTTTATATTATGTCTCTTTTCTGTGTATACATTTTTCATGCGTAATCCCTGATTATTGTTTTCAGGACGGGCGCGCCGGAAATGTATATGCAAAAACGGAGCATATAATTAAATGAAAAAAGGTGAAGCGCTCTGCTACAGGCACAGGATGCCGAACACCGCTCCGAGCAGCATGACAAATACGGGGTGTATCTTCGTCTTCATCAAAACGATAAGCGCTGCGATATAAAACGCAAGACTCGGCCACACGAAAAGATTTTTCCAGCCTTCAATCGTCGAAAGCGAAGCGAACGAAAAAGGCGTGTTCAAAAGCGCGACGATAAAAACCTGCGCCGCAGCGACGAGAATGATTCCCGTCGTCGCAGGTCTAAGCGTCGAAAAAGCGGCTTTGACAAGCGGAGTGTCGTGAAATTTCATAAAAAAATGCGCGATTATTAAAATGCAGATAACGGACGGGAGCACTTGTCCGAGCGTCGTAACGATGCCGCCGAAAACGCCGTACTGCGAATAGCCGATATACGTCGCCATATTCACGCCGATCGGCCCGGGCGTCGACTCTGAAATCGCGACCATATTGTAAAACTGTTCGGCGGAAATGACACCCTTGTCGACGAGGGTTTGCTGCATGAGCGTTACGGCGACAAGTCCTCCTCCGATCGTAAACGCGCCGATATAAAAGAAAATCCAAAAAAGCTGAAAAAGCGAATACGTCGTTTCCATCACTTATCCTCACTTTTTTTTGTTTTTCGGGAAAATACCGAAACGATGACTCCCGTCGCAGCCCCCGCGATGATCATCCAATACGAGGGCACTTTGAAAAACCATATCGCCGCAAACGAAACTGCAAGACACAAAAATCCCAAAATCGATTTTACGGTTTTTTTTGAAAATTGAAATACGACCGACGTGAGCAGCGCCGCGACCGACACGTTGATGCCGCGAAGCGCTTTTTGCGCAAGCGGCAAGTGATCGACCGAACTGATAAAGCGTGCGATAAGCGAAATGATGACGACGGACGGAGTTATCATACCGAGCGTCGCGACGATGCCGCCTGCTATCCCCGCCTGCTTAAAGCCGACAAAGGTTGCGACATTTACCGCAATGATGCCCGGAGTCGACTGCCCTATCGCATAATAATCGAGCAGTTCATCTTCGGTCATCCACTTCTTTTTTTCGATAAGTTCGCGCTGCAAAATCGGCATCATCGCCATGCCGCCGCCGAATGTAACCGAACCTATTTTGGCAAGGGAAACATACAAATCAATCAGTATCGGAATTTTTTTCATACATGTCCTTAATTATTATACAATCAACAGGGATTCGAGCGAATGTCGCTTTCGCGACCGTAAACCGAAGCATAGCAGCTGCGCCACGCTTTCGCCGCTTTATCCGCCAAAAACGCGGTATTCGCTTTTCGCGAAAGATTTTCATCGGGACGGATCGGCGGAAGGATATGGAGCGTCGCAACCTTTTTTTTGCTGAAAAGCGAGCGCAGCTTCGATGGCGCGGAAAAGGTGATAAACATCGGAACGACGGGTACGTTGTTTGCCGAAGCGATGTGGAACATGCCGGTGTGAAAAGGGCGAGGTTTTTCGTAGCGCAGCCACAGCGACTGCTCCGGATAGCCGAGTACGGCGCAGCCCTTTTCGAGCAAAAGAGAAAGCGTCTTTTGCAGCTCGTTCATCGCTTTTACATTTCCGCTGAACGGCAGCGTTCCCGCCCCGCGCATGATAGTTCCGATAAGTCCTTTCATATTGTTAAATTCCGCAACCGTGATATACAGCGTATGACCGAAAACCGCCCGCCGCACGATCATATTGTCGAGCGAATGCACGTGATTGCATACGGCGACAAAGCCCTTTACGCCGCGGAGATTTTTGCGCCCTTCGACGCGCGCTCCGAGCACGAACTTTGTCAAAACGGGACCGAGTACCGCCGCCGCCGTGCGGATAAAAACGCGCCATAAAAAAAACGAAAGCGTACGCGGAAGAAAAACATAATCGTCGGTTACCCGGATCATCGCATCATAGTCGATCGGCTGAACGTTTCCGTCGAACTCGCCTTTTTTTTCAAGCGCTCGGATGCGGTTTTGTATTTCGCGCTGCGTATCGCTTTTGATGCCGCCGATATCCGTCATTCGGCTTCCTTTATCACCGTTTCGATGCGCTCGATCTGCTGCCACGATACATCTTCACCGTAATGGGGATCGCGCAGCAGCGTAAAAAACGCCATGCCGTAAAAATATGCGTATTCGGCTATAAAAAACGGATTGTACAAAAGCACGGCGAGCTTTTCGCCGAACGTGATTTTGAGCGCTTTCGGATCGATTATGAGCGCGATGAACGTATAGAAGACGAGCGCTCCGTAAAGTATGAGCATGATGACAAGGCCGTATTTTAAAGCGGAAAAATTAATAAACCCTCGATTACAATAATCGATGCCTGAAGCGATCATGTACAGTACAAAACAAACGGCGGTATTGCCGAAAAACAAAAAGAGCGGCCCGAATCCGTACAAAAAATCGAAATTTCGTATGCGGATCCCCCGTATCTTTTGTACAACCGAAAGCGATCGGTCGTGAAGCGATGCGTAGGTTTGCTTTGCGATTTTATTGCGATATTTAAATGAGATCTGCATATAGCCGATCAGCCATCTCGCGCGGCGGCGATCGAGCATTTTATGAGAAATCGCTTCTTCGGTATAGACAACTGCGTATTCGTAAAAGCACGACGACCAGCCGTGCAGGATCGCATTGATCGTCATTTCAAGGTCTTCGGTAAAACTGCGGTACGGCCATCCGCCCAGCTTTTCGATGACGTCGCGCCTGATCATAACGCCCGTCCCGCACATCGTACACGGGATACCCGCTTTCGTTCTGAACGCGTTTCCCATTTTGTCGAGAAACGTGTACGTAAGCGCGCTGCAATTCGTCGCAAGAGAGCGGAGTTTTTTCCCGCCGAGGAGATAATTTTTGACTTCCCGTTTTCCGAGCACGATCTGAGCGCCGGATGCGAGGCCGTTGTTCATCTCTTCGATAAAATCGTCCGAAGCGATATTGTCTCCGTCGATGATGATATACGCATCGTAACTTCCGTATGTACCCGAAAGCAGCTTTTTCAGCGAACCGTCGAGCGCCATTCCTTTACACCTTTGATTTTCGACAACTTGCACATAGGTACTCTTGTATTTTTTCGCTATGGTGCAGGTCGGATCGTCTTCCGAATCGACTATGACAAAGGTGTCGAATTTTTTACGATCGTAGGTTTGACGCGCGAGACTGTCGAGCAGGAGCCCGATACCGGCGCTTTCGTTTCGCGCGGGGACAATGACGGCAAAGCGGTTTTGTACGGGATTGAACAGGCGTTTCGGCTTTTTAAAACCGCTGACGTAATACAATAAGCGCGGTATATAGAGAACGAGCGCGATCAGCGAAATAGCGCAATACATATGAAAAAGCGATACGGCTTGTATATCAGTCATACGCAGATGATAGAAAGTAAACGGGAAAATGTCAATTGTAAAAAAATTATTAAAATGCAGAAAAGGTTCCCGTACCTCGCTTGGAGCGCATCGAAAATATCTTTCCGTCCGTCACAGCGCCTTCTCTTCGATATGCGATTCGATTTCCGCAAAATAGCGCACGGTTTTCACTTTCAGCTCTTCGCCCGCTTCGTCGTCGCAGACGATGACTGCGTTTTTATGCAGCTGAAGCGCCGTTACCGCCCATTGGTGAGAAACGGCGCCTTCGACGCCTTCGGCAACCGCGCGCGCTTTCACCCTGCCCGTCGCCATGATGACGACTTCATCCGCATCGCAGATGGTTCCGACACCGACAGTCAGCGCCTGCGTCGGCACTTTCGAAAGATCGCCGCCGAAAAAACGGGCGTTCGCTCCGATCGTCTCTTTTGTCAGTATCGCAACGTGGGTACGAGAAGCGAGAGAGGAACCGGGTTCGTTGAACGCGATGTGTCCGTCGCTTCCGATACCGCCGAAAAAAAGGCGTATGCCGCCCGCATCTTCGATCGCTTTTTCATAAGCGGCGCATTCGGCTTCCGTATCTTTTGCAAGCCCGTTCAATATATGGATATTGTTTTTATTTATATCGATGTGATTAAAAAAATTGTCGAACATAAAACGGTGATAGCTTTGCGGGTGCCTGTCGTCAAGGCCGACATATTCGTCCATATTGAACGTAACGACGTTTTTAAACGAAACCTTTCCCGCCTTGCACAATTCGATAAGCGTTTTATACGTTCCGAGTGGCGTGCTGCCCGTCGGAAGACCGAGCACAAAGGGTTTCGATTCGGTCGGATTATAATCGACTATGCGCCGCGCAATATGATGTGCAGCCCATACGGAACACTCATCGTAATTTTTTTTAACAACAACACGCATACTAAGCTCCTATTATTGATTATTAAAAAGTAATACCTTAAAATACATTTTTTATCATACGTCCCTGCACCATGACAAAACGCAGCGCAAAATCCTTATCGAAAACGATAACGTCGCTGTCGTAACCGGGTACGAGCATACCTTTTTTTTGAAACTTCATAATACGCGCGGGATTCGCCGACGCGCATTTTACCGCATCGCTCAACGGAAAGCCGAACGATACGAGATTTTTCAATCCGCGTATCATCGTAAGCGCGGAACCGGCAATGACGTCGTCGGACTTCCGATGAAAGCAGCCGTCTTTGAAAACGACTTCTTCTCCGTTCGCCGTAAGATGATCGCCCGCTTCTTCCGTCGGAGTGAGCGCATCGGTAACGAGCACGATTTGATCGCTCGTTTTATCTTTTTGCAAAAGTTTAAAAAGATCGGGATGTACGTGCACTCCGTCCGCGATGATTTCGCACGTCATTTCCGGATGGATGAGAACCGCTCCGACCGCGCCCGGGTTCCGGTGATGCATTTGACTCATCGCGTTGAAAAAATGCGTCGAGTGAAAAATACCCGCCTGCATGCCTTCGACCATATTGCTGTAAGCGGCATCGGTGTGTCCCGCCTGCAGCACGATCCCCTTGTCGATGCACATAAGCGCAAGACGCCGCATATCTTTCAATTCGGGAGCGACGGTCATATTGACGATGTGCCCTTCGGAGGCTTCCCAAAGCCGCTCCATCAAATCGAGGTCTACGCTCCTTACCGTTTCGGGCCGCTGCACACCGAGTTTATACGGCGAGATAAAGGGGCCTTCGAGATGGATTCCCATAATCTTCGCACCCTCTTCCCGTCCCATAGCGCGCACGATCGCTTTGATCGAAGAAATCATCGTCGCTTCATCGGAAGGATACATCGTCGGATTGAAAGCGGTGACGCCGTAATCCGCAAGGTCGGCCGACATACGGAGTATGCCTTCGGTTGTGCAATCATCCGTACCGTGCCCTTTAAATCCGTGTATATGCGTGTCGATTAAACCGGGAGCGACGTACATGCCGTGCGCGTCGATAACGGTAACGTCATTGTCGAATATTTTTTGCCGGAAACGGTTTTCGGAAAATATATCGGCGATCTTTCCGCCGTCGATCAAAACGGCGCAGTCGTCCATCTGCGAAATACCGTTCAGCACCGTCGCATTATGTATGCAAAATTTCATAAACCATACAATAGCACAAAGACGGCATGAGGAGCAACCGCGCCGAAAACCGCATTTTCTAAAAAACGGTTTTAATGCAAAAAATCGATTGTGTTCCGGAAAGCTCAGGTCAGTTATCCTTTGATGAAGCGTTGATTGCAACCGTGCCGAGATGCAGCACTTTGCTGCACTGATCCGTATGATTTTCATCGCGTCCGACGGAAACGGCATACATATCGACAAAATACGTATTGTCGTAACCGCTTGAAAAACCGGAACTCGAATAATTGTAGTCGGTGTCGGTCGAAGAAAGCGTTTTGGAAGCGCTGTCGTTATCACCGTCGCGTCCGAAATCAAATGAATATCGATTTCCTTCTCGTCGCGGAATCGCTGTCGGTGCAACGCTGCTGTCAAGACCGTCATAATCGACGATAATCTTTGCCTGATAGCGCCGGTCGGTCTGATAATTCGTCAAACGGATATAAATTCGTCTATCCGTACCGTTCGACTCGATAAGGGGAGTAACCGTTCCCGTTTTCGTTCCGAGCTGCTTGTACTTATAAGTGTCTTTAAGAAGGGTCGCCGCATATGAGGGATCGGTAGAATTGTTTGCGGAACTCAGCGCCGAAGTAACGCTCGTTATAGATTCGTGCCGGTTGTAGATTTTATAATAAACGGCGGTTCCTAAAAATACAAAATATCCTCTGTTGGGATTTTTCGTTTCATTCGTTTTAAAATCGAAATATCGCAGGGTAAACTCACTGTCGTATTTCGGTTCCTGCTGTATGATAAACGGCGCTTCGACTACGTAATACTCTTCCAGCCCGCAGCCGAAAAAACAAAGACAGCACGCTGCAAGAGAAAACAATTCGTATAAGTGATATTTTCTCCGCACGCTGCCGCCCGACATCATACAAAAAAAACAATATATCGCCGTATCCGTTACTCGATTTTACCCTCGGCTTTCAACGCGATAAGGCGCGTCTCCGCAAGGTTCGTCCACGCATCTCCGAGCGCGTTCGCGGTAAGCTTCGTATACGCTTCCGACGCTTTTTTATAATCGCCGAGCGCTTCGTAAGTACGAGCTTCGGAAAAACGCGCGTGAGATACAAGCGGAAAATCCTTTGCGTCCGAAGCTTTTCCGTAGTTTGCAGCCGCTTCCGCAAGGTTTCCGGTGTTTTCATCGCAGACGGCCATATTATAATAAGCAAGCGGTGCCGTATACGACTTCGCGCCCTTTGCTGCGACAGCCGCCCAATAGGATTTTGCCGCAGCATAATCTTTACGAGCGTATGCGATATCCGCCGCCAACATATTCGCCCTCACGCCGACGATGCCGCCTTTCGAAAGATACGGTGTGAGCTTCGTCATCGCATCGCTTCTACGCGTTTCGATTTCCGCTTCCGAAAGAGAATCGGAACCCTTTATAAAATCGTATTCGACGGTATCAACGAACGAAATACCCTTTACCGTCAAAGATGAAACGACGGCGGCGGATATGCCGTATACTACTATACCCGTAACGACTGCCGCAGTCAAAATGATGATCTGCATGCGGTATTTCAGCATAAACTGCGAAAGGCGCTCGCCCGCAGTCGCTTTTTCAAATTTTTTTTCAATCATATCTACTCCCGTATTCACATCTCTTCCGATTCTTCTTCGCGGTCGCGAAGATCGTTCAGCAAGCGCGAAACGTATGTCCGCTGAATGCCGAGTATTTTTCCCGCTTTCGTTTTATTCCAAGCGGTTTCTTCCAAAATTTTCCGCACGTAGGCGCTTTTAAATTTATTCACCGCTTCTTTGAGAGAGCGGTCGCCGCTCGCGTCCGACGCGTATTCCTCCGCCATACATTCGATTTCGTTTTTCCCGCTCCCGCGCTCTTCATAACCGATGCGGAGGTCGAACGCATTGATAAGCGGCGGCGTACCGAGCACGCATGCGCGTTCGATCGAATTTTCAAGTTCGCGGATATTCCCCGGCCAATAATACGAATAAAGGGCATCCATCGCCGACCGCGAAAAGCCGGTAAAATTCTTTTTCGTCTCTCCCGAAAACTTTTGCAAAAAGAAATCGGCAAGAGCGGGAATATCCTCTTTGCGTTCGCGAAGCGGCGGCACTTTTAAAGGTATGCCGCTCAGGCGGAAATACAGATCGCTTCGAAATTTTTTCTCGCTCATCATCGCTTCGAGATCGCGGTTCGTTGCGGCGACGACGCGCACGTCGACGGACACTGTTTTGCTCGATCCGACTTTTTGAAACTGCTTCGACTGTATGACGCGTAAAAGCTTCGCCTGCAGTTCGAGCGGCATCTCTCCTATTTCGTCGAGAAATATCGTGCCGCCGTCCGCCGTCTCAAAATAGCCTTTGTGATCGGCTTTCGCATCGGTAAACGCGCCTTTTACGTGCCCGAAAAGCTCGCTTTCAAGCAGCGAAGGAGAAAGAGCCGCGCAGTTGACCCGCACAAAAGGCTTTCCTTCCCGATCGCTTTTTCTGTGTATCTGTTCGGCAACGAGCTCTTTTCCGACACCGCTTTCGCCGGTGATGATGATCGAAAGATTCGTCTTCGCGATGCCGTCGATCATCTTGAGCAGATCCAAAATGACCGGGCTCTTTGCGATAAACGGATGGTAATCGCTCCCCGCCGAAAGCGTATTTTGCAGCGCGGAAATTTTATTCTGCGCGGACTGATACTTCGCCGCATTCCTGTACGCTATGCCCGCTTGACTGCACAGCATATTGAGTATTTCGAGATCGTCGTCGTCGAAATATTCTCCGCCCGCTTTGTTTATCAATTCGATGACGCCGATGCATTCGTCGCCGACGCACAGCGGAACCGCTATCATCGTTTTGGAAACATAGCCTGTCTTATGCTGCACGTGATCGGAAAAACGCGGATCGTTTACGACATCCCGCAGGATAAGCGGCTGCCGGTGAGATGCGACCCAGCCGGCAATACTGCTTTTATCGACGGGAATGTCTTTCGCTTCCGCCCCTTTCGGCCCGAGCGCGATGACGAAACGCAGCGTATCGTCGGCGTTTACGAGCAGCAGCGACGACGATTCGCAGTGAACGAGACGCATCGCCGCTTCGAGAATGTAGACGAGCAGCGCGTCCAAATCGGCGTAATTCGAATTGATCCTGTTGTTGATTTCGATGAGCGTATTGAGTTCATCTAAACCAATCGAAGTCATCTCGGTTTTCGGTAAGATTGTCAGTCTTTTTTCTGCGTCTGCAGAAAGTCGCCGAACGTATACGCACCGTCCTTTTCATCCGGTTTTGCGATATACTGAGAAATGGCCGCCCGCTCCTGCGCCTTTTTGAATTCGCGCACGGAAAAAGCGATCTTTTCTTTTTCGACGTTGACATCGACGACGTACACATTGATCTTGTCGCCGACTTTATAATTTTTTACCGCCTCTTCAAAGGGTACGTTGCGGTCTTCACTCAAATTCGTTTTATTAACGAGACCTTCGATGCCTTCCGGCGCTTTGACGAAAATGCCGAACTCCGTGATCGACGAGATCTCACCTTCAAGCGTCGAACCGGGCTTATGCGTTTCGGCAAAGAGTTTCCACGGATTATCGGTAAGCTGCTTAATGCCGAGCCGGATACGGTGACTTTCCGCATCGTTTTCGATGACGACCGCTTCAATTTCCTGATCCTGCTGAAGTTCGCTTCCGGGATGCTTGACTTTTTTCGTCCACGAAATATCGTCTCCGTGCAAAAATCCGTCGATACCGTCTTCGAGTTCGATAAAGGCGCCCGCATTCGTGATCTTTATGACTTTGCCCTTTACGCGGCTGCCGACCGGATATTTTTCGCCGATCGTATCCCACGGGTTCGCCGTCACCTGCTTTAAACCGAGCGATACGCGGCCGGCTTGAATATCGTAGCCGAGGATCATACATTCGACTTCGTCTCCGACTTTTACCATGTCGGACGGTTTATTGACTTTTTTCGTCCACGAAAATTCGCTTATATGCACGAGCCCTTCGATGCCCTCTTCCAGTTCGATGAAAGCGCCGAAGTCGGTAAGCTTCGTCACTTTGCCTTTTACGACATCGTTGACGTGATAGGTGTCTTCAAAATGCATCCACGGGTCTTCGGTAAAGTGCTTCAGTGAAAGATTGATACGTTTTTCGGCTTCGTCCATGCGGATGACTTTAAGTTCGATTTCCTGCCCTTTTTTAACGAAATCTTTCGGACGGGCGACGTGTCCCCAGCTCATATCGTTTATGTGCAAAAGTCCGTCGAATCCGCCCAAGTCGATAAAGGCGCCGAAACTCGTAAAGCTCTTCACGGTACCCTTTACCGTGTCGCCGATCTTTACGTTCGCAAAAAATTCGTCTCTCGCTTTACCGATCTGTTCTTCGAGATACTTTCTGCGGTTGACGACGACGTTCGCTTTGTTGTCCGAATACAACCGTTCGATATACATTTTGCTTTCGGTACCGACCAGCGATTCGGGCTTTTCAACCTTTTGGCTGTCGGATTGGCTGATCGGCAAAAACGCGTGGATGCCGCCTCCCAAATCGACTTCGAAACCGCCTTTGACGACTTTCGCGACGGTGCCGTCTATAGGTATTTTATCTTTAAACGCTTGGGTAATGTCTTTCCACAAACGCTTTTCATCGGCTTGCCGTTTGGAAATCTCCGGACCGTTTTTGCCGAATTTATTGACGAGTTTAACCGTAACCGTATCCCCGACTTCCGGCGCTTTTGAACCGAACTCCGATTTGGGGATTCTGCCTTCCGATTTGCAGTTTACATCGACAAATACGGTATCGTCGGTAACCGCGACGACCGTCCCGTCGACGAGCTGCCCGTTTTCCGGCGTGCTCAAACTGTTCAGAGATTCTTCTAATTGTGTCTGGAACTTATCCTTGGAGTCCCGGTTTTGTTCCTTTTCCACTTCCTGTGTTTCCATCTTTGACCCTTTTTCGTGAATTTGATTTAATATTATCTCACAAACTTTCTCTATCGTCAAGGTGGACGTATCGATATATACGGCGTCGGGAGCGACGACGAGCGCGCCTTCTTTTTTGTTTTTGTCGATTTCGTCGCGCTTTTTTATCGCTTCTTTGATCTCTTCAAGCGACATACCGCTCACGCCCTGTTTGAATCTCCGCTCGGCCTGTACGTCAAGCGACGCGTCGAGATAGAATTTACAGTCGGCATCGGGAAATACGACGGTCGTCATATCGCGCCCTTCAGAAACGATGTCGAGCGATTTTGTTAATTCGCGAAGGCGATCGTTAACAATGCGGCGCACTTCGGGGAATGCGGACACTTCGGCGGCGTGAGCGCTCACTTCGTCCGAGTGCAGTAAGGATTCAACGTCATCGCCGTTTAAAATCAAATGCGAATCGACGTAATCGAGTTTTTGTTTTTTGCAAAAATCGACGACCGCCGCCTCGTCATTCAAATCGATGCCGTTTTTTAAAAGCGCGAGCGTGAGGGCGCGGTAAAAACTGCCGCTGTTTAAAAACGTAATGCCGAGCTTTTTTGCAAGAAGAGATGCAATCGTACTTTTGCCGGTACCGGCCGGCCCGTCTATCGCAATAACCATAATCCTCCATTATCCTCATGTATCCTCATGGCGGGATTTTCCCGTAATTTTCCGCAAAATTTATTAAAATCGTTCGGCAGGGTTGTTTTTGCACAGCACGAGGAGCCCTTTCACTTCGCCCTTCGTTAAATCGCGGAACTCGCCCCGCGCAAGACCGTCGGCCGTTACGTTTCCGATCCGCACGCGCTCAAGCGATTTGATGCCGACTTGATAATATTCGAACACACGTCTGATTTCACGGTTTTTGCCTTCGATCAAAACGATGTGCATTTTGCGCGCATTGCGTTCTTCGGCTTTTATGCAACGGTAAAATATATTATCTATGCGGATGCCCTTTTCAAAATCGGCTGCAAGCGTGCGAGGAATATGCGTACTCGTTTCGACGGCGTATTCTTTTTCGAGTTCCGCCGAAGGATGAGAAAGGGTTGCCGCAAAGCCGCCGTCGTTCGTAAAAATTATTAAACCGGTGCTGAACATATCGAGGCGTCCGACATTGTACAATCTTTCGGCGTATGCGGGTTTTAACAAATCGGATGCGACGGGTCTCCCCTTTTCATCGGAAAGAGAGCACACGTAACCGGCAGGTTTATTGAGAAGCACGTAGCGGAACTCTTTTTCCGGCGAAACGATTTTGCCGTCGACCGCCACTTCATCGCCGGACGACACTTTCGTACCGAGCGCCGTAACGATTTCTCCGTTTACCGAAACGCGCCCCGACGCGATGTACTCTTCCGACGCGCGGCGGCTTGCGACGCCCGATCGCGCGAGGTATGCCTGCAGCCTCATCGGAAACGAAAAATCAGCGGGCAAGCTCGAACCTCTCGGCTTCGTCTTCGTCGAGCTTCGGCAATTCGGCTATACTGTTCAGGCGGAAAAATTTTAAAAATTCTTTTGTCGTACCGAAGAGCACCGGTTTTCCCGGCACGTCTTTTTTGCCGACTTCTTTTATTAAATTTCGTTCCGAAAGCAGACGGATCATATTGTCGGCGGACACGCCTCTGATCGCTTCGATTTCACCGCGGGTGATCGGCTGCGAATACGCGATGATCGAAAGCGTTTCCATAGCCGAGCGCGAAAGCTTTCCTTCGCTTTTGGAGCCGTAACGTTCTCGCAGCGCCAGCCACAATTCTTTTTTCGGAACGAGCGACCAGCCGCCGGTGATCATCTGCAGTTCGATGCCGCTCGACTTTTCGGCGAGGCGCTCCTTTAAAGCGTCGATACACTTTTTGACGACTTCGCTCGACAGCTGCGAAATATTTGCAAGCGAACGCTCGCTTACGGGCTCGCTTTCGAGGAAGAGAATCGTTTCGATCAATGCAGTTTCTTTTTCAAGCTCCATACCGCTTCGGTCACCTTAGGTATTTGTATTGCCGGCATCGAGGGCGGCCGTTTCGGAGACCGCGTGCTCTTCTTTGATCCGGCATATCTTTATATCACCAAACAGCCTGTTTTGGAAGACCGCGATCATCCGGTCTTTTACCGCTTCGAGCAGCGCCATAAACGAACAGATGACGTCCATTTCGTTTCCCGGCCGCGTAATCAAATCCGTAAACATACACTCGCCCGATTCTTCGAGCTTTTCGTTCATGAGCGTGATCTTTTCGTTGATCGAAATCTCTTCGTACATGTTCAGTATCTTTTCATTCGAATACTGAGAAACCATGTCGCGGAAAATACGCTGCATCTGCTGGAGGAGATCCCACGTATCGATCCGTTCCCAAATGCCGTCGTCTTTGTCGAAAGGCAGCACGCGCTGAATTTTCGCACGTTCGAAATTCCACTCCGACGTATCTTCCTGCGCTTCCATGAGTTCGGACAAGCGCTTGAATTTTTGGTATTCGATGAGGCGGTCGACGAGCTCCTGACGCGGATCTTCGTCATCGTCGTCATATTCGATTTCAACGGGAAGCAGCATACGGCTTTTGATATAGAGAAGCTTTGCCGCCCAGCTGTAAAATTCCGACAAATCGCCCAAATCGGTCTGCACCGCATAATCGAGATATTCAAGATATTGATCGGTGATCTCGGCTATCGGAATATCGTAGATATTGACTTTACTTTCCCTGATAAGCGTCCACAATAAATCGAGCGGGCCTTCGAATTCGCCCGCCGTATAGCTGCGCTTCGTCTTTACCGCACTTTCCGCACTCTGCATTACCGTCCGTTCATCCGCCATATTGTCCTCGAAGAAAATTGAAAATACCGCTCAAAGTTCACGCGATATCCGAGCCGAATCTTTAAATAACGCGTATATGCGGAGTATAATTTCCTTAATTCAAATATCGGCAAAAGCATGTAAAATCTCAAGCTGCCGGGCTTGTCGCCCCCCCGATTCTATTACAAAAGCGCTTCCGTAAAAAACGGCACGTAGGTGACAAGCATGAGGACGGCAAACTGTACGATCAAAAACGGAAGGATGTCTTTTACGACGCGGGAAAGCGGCTTATCGAAAGTATAAGATGAAATAAACAAATCCATGCCGACCGGCGGCGTCAAAAATCCGATTGAAAGATTCATCAAAAATATGACGGCGGCTCTGACCGCACTCACACCGAAAGATTCCGCGAGCGGCAGCAAAAGCGGCGAAACGATGAGTATTGCGGAAAACATATCCATGAGACAGCCGACGACGAGCAGGACGAGGTTCATCAATATCAAAAACACGTACGGATTTTTTACGTACTGCGTGATAAAACCCGACAGGATCGCCGGAACGTTCGCATCGAGCATAAAATAGGAGATGCCCGACGCGGCACCGAGGATAAACAAAACGCCGCCTGAAACGGGAACGCTCGAAGCGACGACACGCGCCGATTTTGTTAAAGTAAAATCGCGGCGGACGAATACCGAAAGACAAAACGCGTAAATGACGGCGAAAGCGGCAACTTCAAAGAGATCGAACACGCCTTTAAAATAAAACACGGAAATAAAGACCGGCATGAGCAGTTCGGGAATGCAATGAAGGACGGCATCGCGCGCTTCTTTTCCGGAAAACTTCGGCCGCTCTCCCCTCTTATCCAGCACGACGCCCATCACCATCATCGAAATCGCCATAATGCAGCCGGGAATAATCGCGCCTTTGAAAAGGTCGAACACGTCGACGGAAAAATAATTGACGGTCGCGTACATGATGATGGCGGCGCTCGGCGGAAAAAGCAAACCTATCGCACCGGAAGCGGTTACGAGAGACTCGGCTCTGTCTTTGGAATAGCCGGAACCCGTGAGTACGACGGCAAGCAGCGGGCCGAGCGCAAGGATCGTTATGCCGGAAACGCCGGTAAAAGTGCTGAAAAACGTCGTCACGATGACGGCCGCGATAACCGTTCCGCCGCGAAAAGGTCCCATGAGCGATTTGAACACGGCGACATAACGGTTTCCCGCACTGCTTTGCGAAAGAATGTAACCTGCGATCGTAAAAAGCGGAATTGCCGCGATATTTCGGTCGGTAAGTATGCGGTAGGTTTCAAGCGGGATGACGTCGACGTAGCCGCCGCTCGCGGAAAAAAGCACGTATGCGATGCCGCCGAGCACGAGAAAAAGCGGCATACCGAAAAATGCGAGAGCTGAAAGAATGACGATGATCGGCAAAAGCGCGATTTTCGAAAACGAAAGCCACGCATCGTTTATCGCGTACAGAGACGGAGCGTTTTCCATGCCGAAAAGATAATACAGAATGCCGGTAAAAGGTCCCATCGAAATAAAAAGGCCGAACACCATACCGATGAGTGAAGCGATGAGATTGCCTTTTCTGCATGCGATCATGGCGATGATGCCGAAATAGCACAGCGGAAGAGATGCGAAAAAAATCCGAACGCTCATGCCCCAAAAGCGGGCGTCGAACTGAGCGGGATTGACAAGCTGACAAAAGGCATCGATAAAAAGCGCCGAAAGGATACAGCTTGCCCCTCCCGTTTTAATCGCTTCGATCGGACGGCGGATCTTTTCGCCGAACGCCGAAGTCAGAGAGGCGAGGCTCAAATGCCTGTCTTCGCGCCATGTTACAAGACCCGCAACGCTTGCAAATAAAAACACGAAGTGAAGCACGGCGATATCGGCGCCGGGCACTTGCACGCGGCACACTCCCTGCATAAATTTCAAAAAAAGCGGGAGCACAGCGACGATCGCAATGAGAGCGACGGCTAAAGCGTTTTCGATTTTTCGCAGCATAGTATTCACCGGTTATTCACCGCGGCGGCGTTTTAAAAGCGCTTCTATATCGGCATAAAATTTTTCGTCGAGGAGACCGGTTTTTATCATCGCGGCGGCGTCTTTGTTGAGCGTCTCTTCCATGACTTTGCGCTCCGCGGCGGTGAGCTTGACGAGGGTACAGCCGCCTTCGACGCAGCGGTCGAGATATTCTTTATCGGAAGTATTCTGTGCCGCAATAAAATTCGCCTGCGCTTTTTTGACTCCGTTCAGCATAGCCGTTTTATGCGCAGGGGAAATATCCGCCCATACCTGCTCCGATAAAATGAGCGCGGCCATGACGGGGCAAATGGGAGCGTCGAGAATGTACGGAAGCGATTTATAATACTGTCCCGCATAGGCGTACATCGGAATGGAATAAAAACCTTCGACGCCGCCGGGCGTTTTAACGCTCTGTAAAAGCTTATCGGGCGAAATGTCTTCGGTACGGAAACCGGCCGCTTTGAATGCATCGGAAAGCTTTGGCAGTCCCATGCCCGCAACTGAAAGTTTTTGCGTCTTTAAATCGGAAGGCGTATGCACCGGCTTTTTCGTGTAAAAATACGCCCAACCGACGTTAAACCAACCGAGCAGCACATACCCTTTTGCGGCAATCGCTTTTTGAAAACCGGGTGCGAAGGTATTCAGTACCAAATCGACTTCTTCCTGATTCCGAAACATAAACGGAACGGCCGTCGTCAAAATATGCGTTTCAGGCGCGAGCGTTGCGATACCGAGGCTCGTAAAGATCGCTCCGTCGATCGGCGCCTTTTGCCCCGGTCGAACGGCATTGAGTTTTTGAACGACGCCCGTTTCTCCTCCCATCGCGTTCGTTCCCATAAACTGCATTTGGATCGCCCCGCCGGTACCCTTCGCCCAATCCTGCGCGAGGATGCGCTCCTGCACATCCCATGCGGAACGGCTCGGCGCGACGGTCGCTATTTTAAGCGTTTTAACCTGCTGCGCCGGCAATGCGGCAGCGCACGCAAACAGTATCGAAAAAACAATAAAACGTAATTTCATATCAGATCCCTCAAATCGATTTAATAAAAACGGCAGACGAAAGCTGCGGAAATCACCATTCAAGAAAATAATCCGACGCATGTTCGAGCAGCCGCTTCGCTTTTTTTTGCACGATCGTCGTCATAAGACGGCTCGACGGATCCGCATCGGGATCGATCGCGAGCGCTTTACGAAGAGAGTCTTCAAAGCCTCCCCTGTCTCCCGCGGGAACGCATATCGCCTCGGCATAAGTGACATAGGGCCCCGGCGTTTTTCCGCCCGATGCTCGGAGCGCTTCGTTGTAACAGTGGATTCCCCGCTCCGTATCTCCCCCGAACTCGGAAGGAGCGCTCATGTAAAAATTGCACAAAAGCTCCCAAACCGCACCCGCATTGTAATCGGGAGCGAGAAAAGCGGCGCGTTCGAGGATGAGAGCGGGAGAACGGATAGTGCCGAGAAGATCGGCGCTGAGCGGATCGAGACTGAACGCGCCGAGCCAGCCCGCACACGCCCAATAAGCAGCTTCCACGTCGTATTTACCGAGCTTTGCACATGCCTTTTTGACCGCATCTTCGTCTCCGCTCAAAACGGAGGCGCGAAAACCCGCGTGCCTTCCGTCGAGAGCTTTAAGACAAAGATCGCGGCCGCGCAGGTAGTGCAGCTTTGCGCGTTCGAACGCTTCGTGCTGGCGATCGAATTCTTCGTTCGGCAGCGTTTCCGCAGGAGTTTGCACGAACGCGTTCGCATACATGATATTGAGCGAACCCGTCATCGTCATCAAACCGATATGGCGGGGATTCGCAGCTTGCAGGATTTCATAGCTTTTGAGCACCGTCGGAAAAAATTCTCCGACGAGCGTTACGTCCGTTTCGCCGGTGATCGCGAGCATAGGATCGGCGGCGGACGCTTTTTTCTTTTGCGGAACGCCCTTGCCGTTCGCACCCGCGAGCGCCGTGGAAAGCGCATTGCCGACGAGCGTTTTGCACGAAAGCAACAGCGATGCGGATAGAACGAGCGATGCGAAAGCCGCTTTTTGTATGAGCTTCATAGCCATACTATATAATAAAACGATGTCTTTCTCAACCGCAAAACCAAGACTGCAAGAGCCGAAGCGCATCGCACATATGAACGGCTCGTCACTTCTTTAATTTAAAATAATCTCTATCATATATAAATAATGATAGTAATGAGATTATGGATACACCCAATACGGTTACATACAGTTGTATTGATTCTCTGGTAAATAAAAGAACCAGATTCGATATATTAAAAAAAACATGATAAAAAATCGCATTTAAAATATTGTTTTTTGATTTTGTATAAAAATATGTAATAAAAATACTGAGCATAATAACCGTAGGAATAAATAATACGTATCCTACAAATCCGACATTCATTATTTTGAAAAAATGCCATGCACCCCAAAATACTCCGACAAATAATGAACCGGTAAAAGCAGTATATTTATCTTCCAAAATTGATAATAATGTACCTCGCCAGCCGATTTCCTCACTGACAGATCCGACAATAGTCAGTATAATACCGATTATCAATAAATATCCCGTATACTCCGACTTAACATAGTGCCTTCCCGTTAAACCGAGTATAAATGAAGACAGTAAAACCAGTATTATGGGGAATACAATACTCATTGCCGAGTACTTATCCAATTTATAAGAATAAGATTTTTTTTCATTATATTTTTTTCTAAAAATCAAAGTTGTTATCAACGGAGATAATTGTACTGCAACCATTATGATAAGGCCTGACAGTAATTCATTACCCCTGCTGTTTTGTAGAATACCTCCGACTGTCAGCGCAAGAATAACCGTCAGTAATACGTTCACCAAATAAAAAAACAGTATTTTTTTATTCATTTTACCTCCTCACTTTTTTTATTATATCCGTATTCTTCATCCCTTCAATCGGACAATCATGTCGCAAGTTGCGCGGGGAACTTCGCGCTCCGCGCTCGTTGCAAGTTGCGCGGGGAACTTCGCTCTCGTCGCAAAGCGCAGAGGTATCTACAAATCGATTGTATCGGCGGGTGTTTTCGGAATCGGTATGTCTTTTTCGCCGAAGATGATTTTTTCTATCGAATCTTTTTCAGCCGCGTCGAGCCTGAGGCGCAGTTCGGATTTACCCGTCGGAATATTCACCGATGCTCCGTCTTTTCTGTACGTCGGAAGGAAAAACGTAAAAATCCACGGAATGGTTGAAAGCCCCGAATCGTCGATGATAAACACGGGTATGTAGTTTCCGTTTACATCTTTTCCGAAAATCAGCTGTTCTTTATTTATTTTTCGGTACGGAATTTTCTTCGAAGCGTCCAAAGGATTGTCGATCGACAACAGTATTTCGAATATTTTTTTCCCGTTCGTATCCGCAAAATCGAACGTGTCCCGTTCGTCTTTATCGATTTCCCGTATGGAAACGAAAGAAACGGAAAGTTTATTAATTTTATTGAGCAGTGCTTTGTTCCAGCCTTTTTTTATACCTTCGTATGAATGTTCCGCAATGTTCGCCGTCGTTTCTCCGACGCTTTCGGCGATTTTATTTACGAGCGGATCGCCGTTTATCAAAGCTTTTGTTCCGATAACGATCGAACATGAAAAAAAGACGATCCACAACAATCCGGAAACGCCCGAACGTATGAGCGTATTTTTTTTCGGCTGTTTTTTTATCGTTTTTACGATCAGCATGACGATAAAAATCCAAAACAATAATCCCGCAATCGCTGCAAGCAATCCGAATAAAATCGCGGCAATCATGCATCCGCCTCCCATAATAAGTAAATGTACTTTGCTATTTTATCCGAAAAAAACTTAAACGGCAACGGATCGCATTTTCATGTGGGGTTTACGCACTCGGCAGCCCGGCCCTGTCTTTTTCGCCGAAGATGATTTTTTCATAACAACCCAAACAAACGATAAAGTCATATTCTGTCGGTAATTTTAATACGGTTCTATCATTTATATTAAAGCACGGTTTATTCCTCTAATAATTTCATTACGTTCTTGGC
>ERZ772960.1382-NODE-1382-length-19395-cov-12.524612_pt1 | contig 19395 bp, 11 predicted proteins | sample MGYA00580678_ERZ772960 | MGnify/ENA primary metagenome ERZ772960 (study PRJEB29015, sample SAMEA2737930) | human oral metagenome | biome: human oral; feature: human-associated habitat; material: dental | place: China | collected 2059 ... | reverse complement strand
TCTTCTATGATCTTTTGGCGCGCGCAGAACAGGAAGCCTTTGACGATGACTTTCTTGCACAACTCGCTGCCTACCGTACAGCTGCACCTGCGAGCGAGCGCGCGGACATCTTTGCCGCGCGCTATTTGCTTGCGGCGGATGATCCGGAGTCGGCACTCATCTGTGCCGAACGCGCCTATGCGCGCCGTCCCGTAAACTACGAGGTGTGGAAACTCCTCGCGGAGATCTATGCGCGTCTCGATCGTCCCGTTGATGCCCTCACGATGTACGGCTATGCACACGGTCTCTATCTCGCCCCCGAAATCCCGATGGAGCTCGTCCTGCGGGCAGGTGCGGAGGGGCTTGCCCGCCTCTCCGTCGCCTCAGGGCTCGGCACAGGTGCGCCGATGACACAGGATCGCGCTGTCCTCGACGGGGATTCCCTCCGCTACGAACTGGATGCCTTCGTCGGAGAGCATCTGCCGCTCACGCCGCCCGAGGGCTGCACGCGGCACTGGTGCGGTCTCCACGTTGACAACGAATTCTTTTCGGACAGAAGCACGCTCGTCGAGGAGATCCGCCATACCGAGGTCTTTGTCGACCGGATGCAGCGCAGCTTCCCCTTCCAGCTCCAACGCGCCGAGGAGGTGCGCGGCACGGTGACGATCGAGATCTCCGAGGACACTGAGGTCATCCTGCCCATCGCGGGAACACAGCACCTGCAGGAGCTGACGGTGGAGACGGAGGACGCTTCACCGCAGACCGCCTACCTCGGCAAATGGGCATTCAGCTCTCTGCGTCTCGCTGAGACGGTACGGCTCACCGCCGCAGAGGATGCCCCCTACGCTGTCGGCACACCGATCCGTCTCGGGCACAGTGCCGCACGGAAAAAACTTGTGCTAAACATCCTCGTGGATGGGCTTTCCTGGAATGCTGCGCGCACACGTTTTCATGAATGTATGCCGCATACGGCGCGTTTTTTTGCACGCGGTACGATCTTCGATCAGCATTTTTCCACCTCCGAATGCACCTACCCCGCGCTTCCTGTCATCGAGACAGGACGCTATCCGCACCACACGCAGGTGTTCAACGAGCGCGACAGCCACGAGCTCCCGCGCTCGTTCCTGACACTCTCGGAGTGTATGCGTGATCTCGGCTACTATGCCGCTGCTCCCATGGGTGCGAGCGACAGCATCTACTGCGGTGCACTGCGCGGCTACGACCTCATGAATGTCGCCGCATGGAAGCTGCCGTCCGTCGAGGGCGTTGACCGTACCATCATGCAGCTGGAGGCGTTTGACGAGACAGATCAGTTCCTCTACCTGCACACGACCGACGTGCACCCGTGGAATGCAAAGGGGTTCAAATTTCATCCGGCGGTGGAGACACATCTGCCGCTTGGCAAACGGCTCTTTGATCTCGACGAGCGCGTTGCGAGCGTGCGTCTGCCAAACCTCGCAATCTATCAGGAGCAGTTTTGGCGCAGTCTCACCCACGTCGACCGCAGCCTCGGTGTTCTCTACACCTATATTGAGGAGCATTTTGCAGCGGATGAGTACATCGTAAATCTCTACTCCGATCACGGAAATTCCATATTCACCGCACCGATTAACGGCATGGTCGATGTCATCAGCGAAAACGGGACGCGCAGTGCATGGATGATGCGCGGCGCGGGCGTGCCCGAGGGCGTTGTCGCGGGCGAACTGACAAGCATTGCGGACATCTACCCGACGCTTGGCGTTCTCTGCGGCTTCCCCGCAGCAGGGAACATCGACGGCAATCTCCCCGCCGCATTCGGCGGCACAGCGCGCGATGCCGCGATCAGCATGTCGCTCTTTCCAGGGCAGACGTTCAAACTCGCTGTGCGCACGCACGAACACACCCTGCGCCTTGAGACGCAGGGCTTCGTCGATGAGGACGGGACAGCGGACTTCGCGGAGGCAAAGGTCGCGATCTACCCGCGTGCACATGAGTTGGAGGAGGACTATGCGGTGGACAGCGCGGAGCTGCGTGCGTTCTTCTATCCGCGTGCCCGCGCGATCGTGCAAGAGCTTGCGAATAACGGCGAGTTCTGGCCGGCGATGCGTGCGGCACGCCCGCAGTGGTTCGGAGGAGAAAACTGCTAAAAGCCTCCCCCGTGCGACACGGGGGAGGGGGACCATGCGCAGCATGGTGGAAGGGGCATCTTGGACGGAGATAGAAATGCAATCTTGGAGAGGACAAGAAATGACGAGCGATCTTCATGTATTCTGGCGCAATAACGAGCACGCCTCTGCGCTCTTCTACGATCTCGTAGACCGTGCCGAGCGCAGTGCCTACGACGATGATTTTCTCGCTCGACTTGCCGCCTATCGCACGGCGGGCGGCAGCAATGTGCATGCGGACATCCTTGCCGCGCAATATCTCCTCCACGAGGGCGATGCGGAGGCTGCCATCGTGTGCGGAGAGCGCGCCTATGCCCGGCGTCCCATAAACCTCGCCGTGTGGAAGGTACTTGCCGCTGCCTACAAGGAGGTGGGGCGAGACCTGGACGCCCTCACGATGCAGGGCCATATCCGCGGGACGTATCCGAACGAGCCGATTCACCTGCGCTTTCCACAGAACGATCTGGATGCGGCACTGATACGCTTCTCACTCGCCGCAAACAACTCCTGCTACGCGCCGCTCGTGACCGATCGCGCTTACATCGAAGATGATACGCTGCGCTCCCGCTTCGACATCTTCCTCGGCGAGGAGATCCCCCTTGTGCACGGCGGGGATCCCCCCCTCTGGGCAGGAGTCTACGTAGACGAGGGATTTCTCTCCACGATGAGCACCGTATACGAGAACGCGCGTCACGATATGAACTTTATGATCAACAACCGTGATATCACCTTTGATCTGCAAAAGGCGCACACGGTCACAGGGACATATCGCGTCGATCTGCCGGACGGCATCCCCTGCGCTCTGCCCGTTGCGGGGACGAAGTTCGCGCAGGGATTTGCCATCGGGGATGCGGCGGGAGAACACATCGGTCATCTCGGCAAATATGCGTTCAGCTATTTCCGCTGCGACGAGAGCGTCACGCTACGCTCCGAGGAGGGTGTTCCCTATGCCGTTGGTACGCCGATCCCCCTGCGGCATAATTCCGTGCGGAAAAAACTCGTGCTGAATCTCCTCGTGGACGGGCTGTGCTGGCCAGCGGTGCGTGCCCATTTTGCGGAGTGGATGCCCCGCATCGCACGATTCTTTGCACACGGCACGATCTTCGACCAACATTTTTCGGCATCGGAACATACGCTGCCCTCCCTCCCCTCCATTGAGACAGGACTTTATTCCCACCACACGCACATCTTCATTGAACGCGACAGCCACGAGCTTCCACCGACCATCCGGACACTCGGCGAGTGCATGAAGGGACTTGGTTACTACTGTACCGCGCCGCTGCTCTCGGGGCACGGTATCTATCCCGGCACGCTGCGCGGCTATGACCGCCTCATCGCAAACTACGGCTTTATGATCGCATATGAGGGAGTGGAGCGTGCCCTCAGGACACTTGAGGCATTTCCCGAGACGGATCACTTCATGCTGCTCCACACGACAGACGTGCATCCGCTGAACATCCAGACCCCACCCAAATTCTCCACTGCCGTGGAGCTGAAGATGCCCCTCGCTGAGCGGTTCGTTCCACTCGATCCAACGCTGCCAAGCGTTCAGATTCCACATCTGCCGATCTATCTGGAGCAGTTCCGTGTTAGCCTCGCACACGTTGACCGGACGATCGGACAGCTGCTCGACTACATCGAGGAGCACTACAGCGAGAACGAGTACATTATCAACCTCTACTCCGATCACGGAAATGGACTTTTTGACCCGCACCTCTCGGAGCGGGATCTGGCGGGCAAATATGCTGTGGGCACAGCGTGGATGATGCGCGGCGCGGGCGTACCCGAGGGGGTCGTTGCAAACGAGCTGACAAGTACCGTCGATATTTACCCGACGCTCGCACATCTGTGCAACTTTCCTGTCGATACGAAGATCGACGGCAATCTGCCCGCCGTCTTCGGCGGCACACCACGCGATGTGGTCTACAACACATCCCAGTACCCTGGGCAGACATTCAAGCTTGCTGTGCGCACGCACGAACACGTTCTGCGCGTTGAGACGCAGGGATTTACGGAGGAAGACGGCACGGCAGACTTCGGGGGTGCGACCGTTGGGATCTATCCGCAGGGACACGAGCTCGATCCCGCCTATGCACTGGATAATGCAGAGCTGCGTACGTTCTTCTATCCGCGCGCACGGGCGTTTTTGCAGGGGATCGCGAATAATAGGGAAGTGTTTTCTTCATAAAAAGCCAATGCCGGCGTAACGAAGTTGATGCTTTGAACGAGGGAAAGGGACGGTAACGTGACGGACGATCTCAGCGTATTTTGGCAAAACAACGATACTGCCGCCGCACTCTTCTATGAGCTGCTCACGCGTGCACAGCGCGGCGCATACAACGACGATTTTCTCACCCAACTTGCCGCCTATCGCACGGCGGGCGGTGACGCGGTACACGCCGATATCTTTGCTGCGCACTATCTCCTGCACGAGGGCGATGCAGAGGCTGCCATTGTCTGCGGCGAGCGTGCCTATGCCCGGTGTCCCGTGAGTCTCGCCGTGTGGGCGATACTCGCGCGTGCGTATACTGCGCTCTGCCGTCATACGGATGCGCTCGTCATGGAGGGCTATACAGCAAAGCTCACAGACCGCCCTCTCCAAACGGACTGCCCGTCTGCGCTGCTGACTGAGGAGGTACTCGCCCGCCTGTCCGTCGCAATGGGCAAGCCCAGCTATGCGCCGATGGCTCTTTCCCGCATGACCTACGAGGCCGAAACGGGATTCACTGCACGCGAAGGTGTTTTTGCGGGCGAATTCCTACCCGTACCGCCCCACTACTACGTCGCCACCTACACCGAGCAGGAGCAGCAGGGTAACAAGGCATGGCTGCTCGGCGCGATTGCAGACACGGAGGGCTTTGCCTTCAACGTCGGCGGAGAGTTCGTCTACGATCTCATACGCGGCGCACGCGCCCCGGGACGTGCGGAGATCACACTCACGGAGGGACAGGAGATCATCCTGCCCGTCCTCGGGGCAATAGGTCTGCAGCAGCTGCATATCAAGACGGACAGCATCGAAAAGGACACACCGCTCAGCCCCGCCACACCGAATTTCTTCCGTCTGACGGAGAGTGCGCAGCTCTCGTCCACGCACAATTTCATCGTCGGCACACCGATCACAGTCGGACACAGCCCGACGCGCCGTCCACTCGTGCTGAACTTCCTTGCTGACGCGCTCCCATGGGAGATCCTGCGCGACCATTTTGCGGAGTGGATGCCCGAGACGGCACGTTTCTTCGCACGCGGCACGATCTTCGACGAGCACTTCTCTGTCGCTGAGTACACCTATCCCTCGCTCCCGACGATCGAGACGGGTATGTATCCGCACCACAGCGGCATCTTCAACGATAAGATCTCTGCGCCGCTGCGGGAGGAGTATGTCACGCTCTCCGAGCGTATGCGCGACCTCGGCTATGCCACGTCCAATCTCATGGGCGACGGCATCGGTGTCTACAACGGCACGACGCGCGGCTATGACCGCCTCCTCATCTCAGGTTACCGCACGCTCGCCTACGAGGGCGTGGAGCGCGTGATCCGCCACCTCGAGGGGATGCGCGATGTGGATCACTTCATCTTCCTGCATGTCATGGACGCGCATCCGTGGCCATACCCGCTCTTTCAAGTCACGGCGAGCGTACAGGCGCGTCTGCCGCTCGTCGAACGTCTCTCAGGCGCGGAGGGGAGCGAGCCGAGTCCCTACCTCCGCTCGACGCCGCTCAGCATTGCGGCGTGCCAGCAGGGCATCCGCAATCTCGACCGTGCACTCGGAACGCTCTTTTCCTACCTCGAGCAGAACTACGCGCCCGAGGAATACCTCGTAAATCTCTACTCGGATCACGGCGTGCCCGTCTTCAGCAAGGGTCATTTCATCGTCAGCCCTGCAATGACGCATTCCACATGGATGATGCGCGGCGCAGGCGTGCCCGAAGGTGTCGTTGCGGATGAACTGACGAGTGCGGTCGACATCTATCCTACGCTCGCGCATCTCCTCGGATTCCCCGTGGATGACAATGTGGACGGTGTGCTGCCGCAGATCTTCGGCGGCACAGGGCGCGAGATCGCCTACAGCAACTCACTCTATCCCAGTCGTACCTACTGTCTGCGTGCACGCACACGCACACACGCGTTCCACATGGAGACAAAGGACGGTGTGCTGCCCGATGGGACGGTCGATCTCGCGCGTGCCGAGACGGCGATCTACCCACGTACACACGAAGGAGAGCCGGGCTATGCCGTGGACGATGCAGAGCTGCGTGCATTCTTCTACCCGCGTGTGCGGGCATTTTTGCAGGGCATCGGAAACAACGGGGAGATCTTCCCGCTGCCGACGAAAGGCTGAGGACAATCGCATCGGCACTTTGAACGAGGGAAAGGGACGGTAACGTGACGGACGAGCTCAGCGTATTTTGGCAAAACAACGAATCTGCCGCCGCACTCTTTTACGATCTTCTCACACGCACGCAGCGCGAGGCATATGACGATGCGTTCCTAGCGCAGCTTGCCGCCTATCGCACGGTGGGCGGTGACGCGGTACACGCCGATATCTTTGCCGCGCGCTATCTCCTCCACGAGGGCGATGCGGAAAACGCCGTCCTCTGCGCTGAACGTGCCTACGAAAACCGCCCCGTCAGCCCTGCCGTCTGGACGGTGCTCGCGCGTGCCTATGCCGCCGTGCACCGCTATGCGGATGCGCTCGTCATACAAGGATATTTAACACAGCTGTGCGGCGTTCCCCTCGCGCTCAATCTGCCGCCCGCCGCACTAGACGAGACGGCACTCGCGCGCCTGTCTATCGCGCTGTCCGATCCATCTCACGCGCCCTTTGCGACGCGCATGTCCTACGAGCGGGAGACGGGACTGTCATCGGAGGAGTCCCTGTTTCTCAGCGAGTTCCTTCCCTGCCCGCAGCAAGGTGTCGATCCATACTATGTCGGTGTCTATACGGAACAGGGAATGCAGGGCGCGCGCCTCTGGCAGATGGAGATGCTGCGCCATACCGCCGGCACATCCTACTTCGCCGGTGGTGATGCCACGTTTGATTTCCTGCGCGGACGAAAAATCCCTTCGGGTGAGGAGCTGCGTCTTTCGCCACACGGTGAGATCGTTCTCCCGCTCATCGGCACAACGCTGCCCGTCCTCGATGTCAGGGAGGCACAACGGATTCATGTAAAGACCGAGACCATTGACGATCATCTGTGGCTGAATACCGGCACAACGAATTTTGTTCGGCTGGATCAGGAGACGACACTCACCTCGGACGCAGACTTCATCGTCGGTACACCAATTCGGATTGGTCACAGCTCCATGCGTCGAAAACTTGTGCTGAACATCCTTGTCGACGCGCTTCCGTGGGACATCATCGGTACAGATTTTGAGACGTACATGCCCGAGACGGCACACTTCTTCGCACGCGGCACGATCTTCGATCAGCATTTTTCCGCTGCCGAGTACACCTATCCCTCGCTCCCGACAATCGAGACGGGTATGTATCCACACCACAGCGGGCTCTTCAACAACAAGCTCAGCATGGAGCTGCGCAGCGCGGATGTGACGCTCTCGGAGCGTGCACGTGCGGCGGGCTATGCAACAGCCGAGCTGCTGGGCTTTGGCTGCGGGATCTACGACGGCATCCTGCGCGGGTTTGACCGCCTCATTACCTCCATGTACTATGTATCCGCCAACGAGGGCGTCGAGCACACGATCCACCATCTCGATGCTCTGCGCGACGCGGATCACTATCTCCTAATTCACACCTCAGATGTGCATCCGTGGCCGCCGCCGCTCTTTCAGATTCCGACGACCGTACAGGCACAGCTTCCCCTCAGGGAGCGCGTGACGGAGGCGGATCACCCTGTCGCAAGCCCCTACATGCAGCCAAGCCCCGTCAATCATCGTATCTTTTGGCAGAGCATCCGCGATACCGACCGTGCGCTCGGCACGCTCTTTTCCTACCTGGAGAAGCAGTATGCACCCGAGGACTACATTGTCAACCTCTACTCGGATCACGGTGTCTCCATTTTCAGCACCCCGCAGGACATCGTTGGTACAGGCCTGACGCATGCGGCGTGGATGATGCGTGGCGCGGGCGTGCCCGGAGGTGTCCGCACGAACGAGCTGACAAGCGCGGTCGACATCTATCCCGCACTCGCACATTTGCTGGATTTCCCGGTCGGCAGCAATGTAGACGGCATACTGCCGAAGCTCCTTGGCGGTACGGGACGTGACATCACCTACAGCAACTCGCTCTATCCCGGCAAGCCCTACTTCCTCGCCGCCCGCTCGCAGACACACACGCTGCGCCTTGAGACGCAGGAGTCTGTCGGGATGGACGGCACGGTCGATCTCGCGCATGCCAATGTCGCGATCTATCCGCGCGCACATGAAAATGAAGCAGGCTATGCCGTGGACAGCGCAGAGCTGCGTGCATTCTTCTACCCACGCGTGCGCGAATTTTTGCGTGGGATCGGAAACAACGGGGAGAGCTTTCCGCTGCCGACGAAAGACTGAGGACAATCGCATCCGTTGATACCGAACGTGAAAACATTTGCGCCGATACTTTGAACGAGGGGAAGGAACGCAACGTGACAGACGATCTCAGCGCATTTTGGCAAAACAACGATACTGCCGCCGCACTCTTTTACGATCTTCTCGCACGCATGCAGCGCGAGGCGTATGACGACGACTTTCTCGCGCAGCTCGCCGCCTATCGCACGGCGGGCGGTGACGCGGTACACGCCGATATCTTTGCCGCGCACTATCTCCTGCACGAGGGCGATGCGGAAAACGCCGTTCTCTGCGCCGAACGAGCCTATGAAAACCGCCCCACGGATCATGCAGTCTGGCAGATACTCGCGCACGGGTACAGGATGCTCGGACGCCATGCGGATGCGCTCATCATGCAGGGATATCTGTCGAGCTATCTCAATGTCCCGATTGCCCTCGATCTTCCGAAGGACGCGCTCACACAGGAGATGTTGGATCGCCTCTCGGTCGCAATGGGTAAGCCGAGCTACGCCCCCATCGCCGTCTACCGTATGATGTATGCAAATGGCGCGCTGCGCCCCTCCCCCACCCCGTTCTCGTTCGAGTTCCTGCCTGCTGAGGACGGCATCACACCGCCCTATTACGTCGGCGTCTACACGGAGCAGGAGATCCACGGCGGACGGGCATGGCAGCTGGCAGCAACGCGGAACACGGCGGGATTTGCCGAGCATGTCGGCGCAGATTTCAACTTCGATATTGTGCGTGCGCACCACGCTCCCGGCAGCGTACAGATCACGCTCACAGAGGGACAAGAATGCGTCCTGCCCGTGCTTGGTACGGCAAAAGGTTCACAGGAAATGCGCGTACAGACGGAGACGGTCGACGATACCTCGTGGCTAAATCCCGCAACGCCAAATTTCTTCCGCCTCAGAGAATCCGCCGCGCTCTCCTCCGACCGCGACTTTATCGTGGGCACGCCGATTCGAATCGGTCACAGCTCCATGCGCCGAAAACTCGTGCTGAACCTCCTTGTCGACGCACTCCCTTGGCAAATCCTCGGTGCTGATTTCGTGGCGCATATGCCGCAGACTGCACGCTTTTTCCAACACGGACTGACCTTTCATCAGACATTTTCCACAGCAGAGTACACCTATCCCTCTCTCGCCGCCATCGAGACGGGGATGTACGCGCAAACCAGCCGCATCTTCAACGATCGTGTGGTTGCGCACCTCACGCAGGAGCGCATCACACTCTCCGAGCACATGAAGGATCTCGGCTACACGACGGTGAACCTCATGGGGGACGGCAACGGCATCTACAACGGAGTGACGCGCGGCTATGACCGCCTCATCGTCACTCCCTATCGTCTGCCCGCTTACGAAGGCGTGGAGCGCGTCATGCGCTATCTGGACGGTCTCTCCGATGCGGATCACTTTATCTTCCTGCATTTACAGGATATCCACCCGTGGCCGAACAAGATCTTTTCTGCGACCGTCTCTGTACAGGCTGGACTTCCACTTGCAGACCGCCTCGAGGGGATGCTTGAGAATATGCCAAGCCCCTACCTGCGCCCGACGGCACTCAATCAAGCGGCATTTTGGCAGAATGTACGGAACGTTGACCGCGCCCTTGGCACACTTTTTTCCTATCTGGAGGAGAACTACACACCTGAGGAGTACCTCGTGAGCCTCTACTCGGATCACGGCGTGCCGATCTTCAGCACGGAACACTGGATCGTGGACGCGCAGATGACCCATACTGCGTGGATGATGCGCGGCGCAGGTGTGCCCGAGGGGGTTCACACAGATGAGCTGACGAGCACGGTCGATCTCTACCCCGTGCTTGGCGCACTCTGCGGTTTCCCCGTAAGCAGCGAGGTGGACGGCGTACTGCCGCGGGTCTTCGGCGGAGCGGGGCGTGACCTTGTGTTCAGCAACTCACTCTATCCGACGAAGCCCTACTTTCTCGCGGCACGATCAAAGGAGCACACGCTCTGCCTCGAAACACAAGGGACGGTCGGGATGGACGGAACGGTCGATCTCGCGCATGCCAATGTCGCGATCTATCCGCGCGCACATGAAAATGAAGCAGGCTATGCCGTGGACAGCCCCGAACTGCGTGCATTCTTCTATCCACACGTGCGCGAATTTTTGCATGGGATCGGAAACAACGGGGAGAGCTTTCCGCTGCCGACGAACGACTGAGGAAAAGCGCATCCGTTGATACCGAAGGTGAAAACATTTGCATCGACACTTTGAACGAGGGGAAGGAACGCAACGTGACGGACGATCTCAGCGTATTTTGGCAAAACAACGATACTGCCGCCGCACTCTTTTACGATCTTCTCGCACGCATGCAGCGCGAGGCGTATGACGACGACTTTCTCGCGCAGCTCGCTGCCTATCGCACGGCGGGCGGTGACGCGGGGCACGCGGATGTATTCGCCGCACAGTACCTGCTGCATCATGGGGAGACGGATACGGCTCTCATCTGCGCCGAGCGTGCCTATGCACTGCGCCCCGTGAGCTACAAGGTGTGGAAGCTGCTTGCGAAGATCTACAAGGCATGCAGGCGTTACATGGAAGCACTCGTCATGGAGGGTTATGCCGCGCGGCTGTATGAGACACCCATCTCCATTGCTGACTATCCTGCGGAGGCGATTACACAGGAGGTGTTGGATCGTCTGTCGATTGCTATGGTTCGCCCCTCCAGTGCCCCGATTGCGACGCGTATGTCCTATGACTCAGCAGAAGGACTGACCGCCACTGACGGTCTCTTTTCGGGCGAGTTTTTGCCCATTGACCCGCAGATCACACCGCGCTACTACGTCGGCGTTCACGCGGAACAGGGGATGCAAGGAGATCGCGCATGGCAGATGAGTATGTTGCGAAACGCTCTTGGTATCAGTTATTTTGGCGCAGGAGACTTCACATTCGACCTGATGCGTGCCGATCGCGTCGGCAGGGAACTATATGTGGAAGCAGCACCGGAACAGGAGTCGGTACTCCCGATCATCGGTACGGTTCTTCCAATTCGGGGTCTGCATACACCCCAACACGTCCATGTACGCACGGCCTCGCTCGATCGCTATGGCTGGCTGAATGTAGCGACACCGAATTTCTTCCGCCTAAATGAGCCGACGGAGATTTCCTCTGATGCCGATCTCATCGTTGGCAGACCGATCTCCGTACGCCACAAGGCGACACGTCGCCGCCTTGTGTTGAATATCCTTGTGGATGCGCTCCCGTGGCAGGTGCTGCGCGGCGCGTTTGCAGAGCATATGCCGCAGACCGCGCGCTTCTTCGCACGCGGTACAGTCTTCGATCAGCATTTCTCTGTCGCAGAGTACACATTCCCTGCACTTGCAGCGATCGAGACAGGGATGTACCCGCATCACAATCAAATTTTTAACAACAATGTCGCGGTACCCCTGCAGGCGGATTATGTGACGCTCTCGGAGCGTCTGCGCGAATGCGGCTATGCGACGGCTCAACTGATGGGACCGGGCGATGGTATCTACACGGGTGTAACGCGCGGGTATGATCGCATTCTGTGTGCCTCTTACCGTCAACAAAACTATGAGGCGGTAGAGCGCGTCATCCGTCATCTGGAGGGTCTAGGCACAGGCGATCACTTCATCAACATTCACTCCGCTGATGTGCATCCATATCCGTCCCCACTCTTTCAGCATCCGACACCGGCACAGGCGCGGCTTTCACTCGCAGATCGTATGACCGAGCCGATCACCGCTGTACCGAGTCCCTACCATCTGCCCAGCCCACTGAATCAGGAGGCATTTTGGATGGGCGTTAGCGCAACGGATCGCTCGCTCGGCACACTTTTTTCCTATCTGGAGGAGAACTACACGCCTGAGGAGTATCTCGTGAGCCTCTACTCCGACCACGGCGTCTCCATTTTCAGTATGCAGCCCTACATTGTGGATCGCAATCTCACAGGTGCTGCGTGGATGATGCGTGGCGCGGGGGTGCCCGAGGGGGTTCGCACGGACGAGCTGACGAGTGTGGTCGATCTCTATCCTACGTTTGCCCATCTGCTTGACTTTCCTGTGGATGCGTATGTGGACGGCGTACTGCCGCGGGTCTTCGGCGGAGCTGGGCGCGAGATCACTTACAGCAACTCACTCTATCCAACGAAACCCTACTTTCTCGCGGCACGATCAAAGGAGCACACGTTCTGTCTAGAAACGCAGGAGGCGGTCGGGATGGACGGCACGGTCGATCTCGCGCATGCCAATGTCGCGATCTATCCGCGCGCACATGAAAATGAAGCAGGCTATGCCGTGGACAGCCCCGAACTGCGTGCATTCTTCTACCCACGCGTGCGCGAATTTTTGCGTGGGATCGGAAACAACGGGGAGATCTTCCCGCTGCCGACGAAAGGCTGAGGACAGTCGCATCCTTTGATACCGAACGTGAAAACATTTGCATTATCACTTTGAACGAGGGGAAGGAACGCAACGTGACAGACGATCTCAGCGTATTTTGGCAAAACAACGACACTGCCGCCGCACTCTTTTACGATCTTCTCGCACGCACGCAGCGCGAAGCATATGACGACGAGTTCCTCGCGCAGCTCGCCGCCTATCGGGAAGCTGCACCCACGAGCGAGCGGGCGGACATCTTCGCCGCGCAGTACCTGCTGCATCACGGGGAGACGGACACGGCTCTCATCTGCGCCGAACGCGCCTATGCACTGCGCCCCGTGAACTACGAGGTGTGGAAGCTCCTCGCCACGATCTACGCTCAGCTCGGGCATACGGCGGACGCGCTCACGATGGTGGGCTATGCCTACGGGCTGTACCTCACGCCCGAACTCCCCGCAGATCTCCTGCAGCGCAGCAATGCAGAGGAACAGGGCCGCCTCTCTGTGGCGCTCGGCTTCGGCAATTTCGCCCCGTTGGTCAAGGTGCGTGCCACAATGAAGAAAGCGGGCGTGAACTTTCAGAGCGATGTCTTCATCGGCGAACCGCTGCCGCTGACGATGCCGCCGCACCGCTCCCGCTTCTGGGCGGCGTGCTATACGGACAACTCCTTCCTCTCGGATCGTGCCGCACTCATCGAGGAGATCCGCAACACAGAGGTGTTTCGCGAGAAGATGCACCGCGACTTTACCTTTCAGCTCCAACAGGCGGAGGAGGTGCGCGGCGCAGCACAGATCTCCGTTCCGCCGGACACGACGGTCATCCTCCCCATTGCGGGCACACAGCACCTGCAGGAGCTTCGCATGGGGACGGAGACGATGCCGGAGCAGGTCGCGTATCTCGGTAAATGGGCGTTCAGTCATTTCCGCCTGACGGAAACGACGACACTCACACCACAAAACGATGCGCCCTATGCCGTCGGCACACCGATCCATCTCGGGCACAGCCCCGCGCGGAGAAAACTTGTGCTGAACATCCTCGTCGACGGACTGCCGTGGAACATCGCCCGCACGCGCTTTCCGGACGCGATGCCGAACATTGCACGCTTCTTCGCGCGCGGCACGATCTTCGATCAGCATTTCTCGACATCCGAGTGCACCTATCCCGCACTGCCCGTCATCGAGACGAGCCGTTATCCCCATCACACGCAGGTGTTCAATGAGAACGACAGCCACGAACTGCCGCTCTCCTTCCGCACACTCTCGGAGTGTATGTCGGGACTTGGCTACTATGCTGCTGCGCCGATGGTGACAAGCGACAATGTATACTGCGGTGCGATGCGCGGCTACGACCTGCTGAACGTGACCTCGTGGAAGCAGCCCTCTGCCGAAGGGGTTGACCGCACAATTATGCAGCTCGAGGCATTCCGTGAGGCAGATCAGTTCCTCTATCTGCACCTCTCTGACGTACACCCGTGGAATGCAAAGGGCTTCCGTTTCCATCCGGCCGTAGAGACGCAGCTGCCGCTCGACAAGCGACTGTTCGAGCTGGACGAGCGCGTCGCGAGCGTGCGTCTGCCGCGCCTTGCCATCTATCAGGAGCAGTTCTGGCAGAGCCTCGCCCATGTTGACCGCACGCTCGGATACCTCTTCGCCTACATCGAGGAGCATTATGCAGAGGACGAGTACATTGTAAGTCTCTACTCCGACCACGGAAACTCCGTCTTCTCTGCCCCGACGAAGGGTGTGGTCGATGTCATCGGCGAAAACTCGACGCGTTCCGCCTGGATGATACGCGGCGCGGGTGTGCTCGAGGGACGGATCGCAAATGAGCTGACCAGCATCGCGGATATCTACCCGACACTCGGCGCACTCTGCGGCTTTCCTGTGGCTGCCGACATCGACGGCAACCTCCCCGCCGTCTTCGGCGGAACGGAGCGCGATGCTGCTGTCAGTATGTCCATCTTCCCGGGGCAGACGTACAAGCTCGCCATACGCACGCATGACTATGCGCTGCGCCTTGAGACACGGGAGTTCGTCGATGAGGACGGGACGGCGGACTTCGCAGGGGCAAAGGTCGCCATCTACCCACGCGCCCACGAACTTGAGGACGGTTACGAACTCGACAGCGCAGAGCTGCGCGCCTTCTTTTATCCACGCGCACGAAAGATCGTGCAGGAGCTCGCAAACAACGGAGAGTTCTGGCCGGCAATGCGCGCGGCAAGACCAGAGTGGTTTGGGGAGGGGTAGGGTTCTGCGCGGAGCACACCGTATTGTTACAGGACACGATAGGAGTATCTATGAACGCATCTGATTTTCTCTCTGCGCTCGGCGCGGAGTTCTTCACGGGTGTCCCCGACTCGAAGCTGCGCCCGCTCGTCGATCATCTCATGGACACCTACGGTGCGCACAGTCCCGCGCACGTCATCGCGGTGAACGAGGGCAGCGCGGCGGCACTCGCGGCGGGCTATCACTTCGCGACGGGCAAGACGCCGCTCGTCTACCTGCAGAACAGCGGGCTCGGCAACATTGTCAACCCGCTGCTCTCACTCCTGCATGAGGAGGTCTACGGCATCCCGTGTATCTTCGTCATCGGCTGGCGCGGCGAGCCGGATCTGCACGATGAGCCGCAGCACCTCGTACAGGGGCGGCTCACCCTCCCGCTCCTTGAAACAATGGGCGTGAAAACAATGGTGCTGACGCGTGAAAGCACCCCCGCAGAGCTTGCTCCGTGGATGGAGGAAATCCGCCCCCACCTCGCGGGCGGTGGACAGTGCGCTCTCCTCGTGCGCGACGGTGCACTCACAGCACCCAAACGGAAGTATGCGAACGACTATACGCTGAACCGTGAGGAGGCAATCGCGCACATCCTCGATGCAGCGGGAGACGCCGTCATCGTCGCGACCACGGGCAAGACGGGACGCGAGCTCTTCGAGCTGCGGGAGAAACGCGGTGCGGATCACGCACATGACTTCCTCACCGTCGGCTCGATGGGGCATGCGGGTGCAATCGCCCTTGGCATCGCTCTCCATCGTCCGCAGCGGCGCGTGATCGTCCTTGACGGCGACGGCGCGGCACTCATGCACATGGGCGCACTCGCAACCATCGGCGCAGCTGCTCCGCCGAACCTCGTCCACATCCTCCTCAACAACGAGGCGCATGAGAGCGTCGGCGGCGCACCGACGGCGGCAAGCAGCGTCAGCTTCCCCGCCGTCGCCGCCAATGTCGGCTACCATGTCCTCCCCACCGCACAGACAGCGGATGAACTCATGCACTCCCTCGCGCAGCTGCACGACATGCGTGCCCTCACCTTCCTCGAAGTCCGCACCGCCATCGGTTCACGCGCGGACCTTGGACGTCCGACGACGACACCACACGAGAATAAGGAGGCACTGATGCAGACGCTGAGAGCATAGCAGCAGGACAAAAGAGCAGTTTCACACCACTCCGTAGTGAAGCTGCTCTTTTCTTATCCGCGAACTATGCAAATAATTCCGACTATGTTATACTGAATAGAAATATGTTTCTCTGTCGAATGAAAGGAGCTGTTCCCCATGCGCCCCCTGCTTCTCATCGGAATGACCGCCCTCCTCCTCTGCACAGCGGGCTGTACCAACCCCATCACCACACTCATCGACGACTTCAATGGCGGCGACAAAAAGGCCACGCAGCAAAGTACGACAACAGAGCAAACCTCCTCGCAGCCCGCACAGCAGTCATCCGCACCGTCCCAACCTCAGCAGCAGCAAACGCAGACACAGCAAGCGACAGCGCCCGCTCCCGCGCCGTCCCCTGCAGTCGACACGCAGCTGCAGCAGATGACGCCCGAGCCGCCAAACACGCACGGCCAGATTCGCGGCACCGAGGTGCGTATGCGCGGCGGCCCGAGCACGGACGATGAGATCCTCGGCTACTTCGACAACCGCGAGTATGTCTCCATCCTCGGCAGCGCGAATGGCTGGTACCATGTGCGCCGTGCCGACGGGACAGAGTGCTGGGTTTCGGGCGACTTCTGCAAGAAGATTTGAGGCGATGCGCAATGGCACAAAATGATCTGCGCTCCCTGCGCGTGCGCCAAAAACGACGCAGCTACACGCGCCTCTTTGCCCTGCTCGGCTTCGTCCTTATGCTTGCCCTCGGCTATGGCGCATACTGTTATTTGAGTCCCGTGAACGAACCTCCTGCACAAGCCGCCGCAACCGCACCCGTCCAGACATCTGCACAGGAGCAGACAGCACCTGCAACTGCCGAAAACAAGGCGGCGGCTGCCCCCATCAGCGAATCAGCGGAGAAGCCCTCTGTGGAAACGGAGACAAAGCCCGCCGCACAGGCATCTACAGGCACAAGCATTCTCATCAAGAAAAGCGAGTTCCGCCTGTATCTCCTTGTGGATGGGAACGTCGTGAACTCGTGGCCGGTCGCGCTCGGCAAGAACGCGGGGCAAAAACGCGTGAGCGGCGACATGAAGACACCGGACGGTACCTTCCCCATCGACGAGGTGCTTGACTCCTCCTACTGGACGCATGACTTCCATGACGGCAAGGGCGAGATCGAGGGCGCATACGGCCCGTACTTCATCAGCCTCGATACCTCGGATCTCTCGGGTGGCGCATGGGACGGCATCGGCATCCACGGCACGCACGATCCCGCAAGCATTGGAACGTGCGCCTCCGAGGGCTGCATCCGTATGCACAACAGCGATCTCCTCGCGCTCAAGAAGCAGATCAGTGTCGGCACACGGGTGACAATTGAGGAGTGAATGAACGCGCAAAAAAGCCGTCTCCACGCATGGAGACGGCTTTTCTACGGAAAACACGTTTGCGTTTTAGTATGCTAGCATGTATAATGGAAACGGAACGTCCTTGGGCGGGAGCAATCCCGCGGCGGTGTCTTTCCCCCGAAAGGGGGTGAGTGAGATGACGGAAGCGGATGCGATCGTTTTGCTGATCGTGGCAACCGGATATTTGCTTGCGATAACCAAAAAGAAATAACCGCCCATTCTGTCCAATGTGCGGTTATCAATAAAAATAACCGATAAACTAAGGAAAGATGCCGCAAAGGACGTTCTTTCTTTTTTTATTATAGCATTCAACGCGTCCATTGACAAGAAAAAAGTAATGACGTGTTACCCCTTCCCCCGCACCAGCCCCATCGCAAGCTCTGCGTTGCGTGCGGCGAGTGTGCGCATCTGCGCGAGGAGATCGGCATTCGCCGCCGTGAATTCATGACGTGCCGCCCACTTGCGGCGCACCTCCTTGAGGACGCTCGCAGTCGTGATATCCTGCAGGTCGTTGACGGGCTTCTCACCGATGGAACGCAGGAAGCGGTCAACCTTCGGGTCATACGAGATGCCGATCATGGGCACGCCCATGACCCCCGCGAAGATCAGTGCGTGCAGGCGTACGCCGATCATCAGATCCATGTTCGCGACGAGGGAGAGGAGCTCGCTCGTGCTGTACTCATCCGCGAGAACGGTGCACTCCTCTTTCGTCCATGCGGCGACGGTCTTTGCCGTGCGTACGTCCTCGGGGTACTGCATGGGGAGGAAGACGACGCGCGCGTCCAGCTCGCGCACGATGGCGTCGCTGATCTCGGCGAGGATCTCCTTGTAGTGCTGCCAGCCCTGCCAGTCGCGCACGGAGATGCCGACGACGGGCTTTGCACCGTCCGCTCCATAGCGGCTGAGGATGGCGCGCCCCGCCTCCCGTCCGACGGGATGAATGCCAAGCACGGGATCTGCCGTGCACTCCATCGGCGGACGTGTGATGCCGAGGCGGCGCAGTTCCGCCATCGAGCCCTCGTCGCGCACGGTGATAAGGGAGACACGGTTGCCGAGCCAGCGCATACAGCGGCAGGCAAAACGCCCCGTGACGGGACCAATGCCCTGCGCATAGAGCATGACCTTTTTGCCGAGCATGAGCGCGAGCAGAATGACTCCCATGTAGTAGTAAAGGCTGCGGCGACTCGTGACGTTCTGGAGGAGGCTGCCGCCGCCGCTGATGAGAAGGTCGGTGCGGCGCAGTGCCCCGAGGATGCCGCCCATGTCAAAGGAGCCGACGGCGTGCACGCCATGTCGGCGTTCGGTGTCAGCGGGGTCGGCACTGATGACGGTGATATGAAGTTCCGGGTCCAAATCCGCGAGTACCTCGAGCATCGCCGCAAGCATGGCTTCATCGCCTGCGTTCTTCGCGCCGTAGTACCCCGATACAACGATCCGCTTCATCGGGTGAAATGCCCTCCGTTCCGTTTTCCCATTTCCAAAATTTAGATAGGTATCTTAGGCTTTCCCCGCTGCGGCAGGGGAGGCTTTTCGTTTACGGTATTTGCCGTGCAGTGTGAGGCGATACCCTGAGTGAACCCTAGTGGAGCAAGTGAGTAAATACTGACCTGTCCAAGAAGCAAGTCCGTA
>ERZ772960.1381-NODE-1381-length-19411-cov-10.963577_pt1 | contig 19411 bp, 24 predicted proteins | sample MGYA00580678_ERZ772960 | MGnify/ENA primary metagenome ERZ772960 (study PRJEB29015, sample SAMEA2737930) | human oral metagenome | biome: human oral; feature: human-associated habitat; material: dental | place: China | collected 2059 ... | reverse complement strand
CGGCGAAGATGATCGGCAGATTGCCGAAGATCGTGCTGCCCGCGCTCGCCATGATCGAGAGCAGCGAGTGCAGTGCCGTGCCCGCGCCGAGCACGCCGCCGAGACCGTACGTCTCGATCGTCGTGGGGTTGGTGAACGATGCGCCAATGCCGAGCAGAATACCTGCAATCGGCAGAATCGCGACGGGCAGCATGAAGCTGCGCCCAACCCGCTGGAGCACACTAAAGATTTCATCTTTCATATCTGTGACCCCTTTCCCCTCCGCATTCATCCACCGTACGCCTTCCCCTTTGGGCAATACATGCAAAAAGGCATCAGGAAGATTGCGAAACTCCTTGATGCTGCCTGTGTCATGAGATGCGGAAACTATAAAATCATACATATTGATTATAGCGTAGATGGAGAGGTTGTGTAAAGAGGGATTTCGACGATGGTTCGGATAAAATCTTTCGCAAATATTTTCGATAAAACACAATTTTTCTTTCACAATTGCAGGAAAATTCACGGGGGGTGAATATTATAATTACTTAGATGTTGCTAAGGAAGGAAAGCGAATAAATGTTTATATTATGAAAGGGGAGAGAATTTGATGGCTACATTTCGCGTGCTATGGGATGAACTTTCGCCGAATGCAAAGTATCCAAATCGTAAAGGAACAACGGTTCAGGCGGCGTCAATGGCGGAGGCAAAGGCAAAGGTGAAGCAGCGTGTTTCTCGCAACGTGAAAATCAGCAATATGACAGCCGTAAAATTGCAATGAGATCTATTAAATGTGGGAATTGATCGTTGCGATGAATTTTAAGGAGTTTGCGCGACTCTATGAGAGTTGATTCGAGGGGGAGATTCAAATGTCATTACTGCCGGTGAGCAAAGTACAGGATGCGGCGATGAGTAAGGCTGTGAATATAATGGCCGGAGAAATTGAAAAAGGGACTCGTGAAAGAGATGAACTCCTGTCTGCATACAATGAGACCGTTAAAGGGCAAATATCGAAAATTGTCAATCAGCATAAAATAGCCGGCTTGGTTATCGGTCCTTTACCAACACATGGTATACTGACAACGCTCAACTTGATTGCGCTCTATCGTAGATTGGGAAAAGCCGTCGATATTGAGGTGATGCAGGAGCTGGATGCGTTGTTCTCTAAAGCAATTTCCGCATCGAAATGGGCTTTTTTCAGGTTAGGCGTCTTCCTGTTTATCATTAAACAGGTGGTCAGTGTCTTGGATGAATCAATTGTTGCAGCACCGATTGGTATTATGGTGGGGGCATTTTGCGGATATAAATTGACCCATTGGGCAGGATTGAATTTTGCCAAAAATATTAGTAATATGGTGGATGAAGCATTGTTGTACCACGATGAAAAATAAAAAATTTGTTTAAGCCTTAATCTGTACCAAACAGCGGGAGAGGAAAACAGATGATAAAAGGATTGATTGGCTTTTTTATCGCAGTAGAAAAATTGGGGTGGGAAGAGGCGGTTCTCGTATCATTTGGCGTATTTCTTCTTATTTTGGCGGGGGAGAGGATCTGTGCACGCTGGAAAAAATAAAACTGCAGGTGTAAATTCTTTCTTTTCCGATTTGGTCGATATTACGTGCGTGCAGTGGAGGTGCATCGATGGAACTCGTCAATATCAACGGGAAGTCGTTCCGTAAATGTGCGTTTTGTAGGCATTGGTACGATCCGACGAACGCTGCGATTCGTCCTCGTGCGCCGCGCGTCGGTCAGTGGGAGTATGAGCCGCGTGTCAAGAACCGCTGTCTGCTCACAAACATCGAGCTGCCCGCATTTCATTTCTGCATGAAGTACGAGTGCAAAGTATAGAGGCATGAGGTCTGTCACTGGTTATTCTGTGGCAGACTTTTTGTATGCAGCGAAAAATGTTATGCTTGCTTGTGTGTTTGTTTGAAAAACATGGTATAATAGCAACAAGATATGTTGAGGCAGGTGATTTGATGAGCAAAGGGAGGCAGTATCAGGACTCGGTATTTCGCATGTATTTCAACGATGAAGTACGGCTGAAGGAGCTTGCGGGTGCTTTGCATGGGCGTGTGTATGCAGCGGAGGAGCGGATCGAGATTGTGACGCTCGAGGGGACGTTTCTGTCGCAGTTCAAGAATGACATTTCGTTCCTATTGGCGGGACGCCATCTCGTCTTTCTCGAGCATCAGAGCACCTCGAATGAGAATATGCCTCTGCGTTGTCTCTACTACATCTGCGAACAGCTGCGCAAGGACGTCGATGCGAAGCAGCTTTATAGGAACCGGAGGATTACATTACCGGTGCCGGAATTTCATGTATTCTATACGGGCGGGGCGAATACGCCGGAAGAATACGAGATGAAGCTTTCGGATGCCTATGTCGAGGCGGGCGATGTCATCAATCTTGAGCTGAAGGTACGTGTGCATAACATCGCCTATGACAAGGCAAAGCTTCTGCTCGGAAAGAGCGCTGCAATGCGTGATTACGCGATGTTTATCCAATATGTGAGGGTGAGTATGGCGCAAGGAATGGAGCGGGAAGCCGCTATTCGTGAAGCTGTTCGATATTGTATTGAACATGATGTGATGAAAGATTTCTTGATAGAGCATGAGCGTGAGGTGATTGACATGGTGGCTTTTGAGTGGAATCAGAAACTTTTTGAAGAAGCAAAATTTGAGGAGGGACTTGAACGCGGAATCGAGCGCGGAATCGAGCAGGGGCTCGAGCAAGGACTCGAGCAGGGGCTCGAGCAAGGACTCGAGCAAGGACGGGAGCAGGGAATCGAACAAGGACGCATGTCTGCCGTCCTGGGGATGCTGAAAGAAAAGCTGCCCGTGGATATGATTGCGCGTGTGTCGGAGATGTCGGTCGAAAAAATTCACGAGATCGGGCGTATACACAGCTTGCTATAGTTTGATATCATATGTTATAATATTCAAATCATTGTTTTGTGAATCTGAGGGGTGTGCGTATGAGAGGTGCGGAGGCTGTTCTGGCGTGCCTGCGGGAGCAGGGTGTGGATACGTTGTTCGGCTACCCGGGCGGGATGATCCTGCCGCTTTATGATGCGCTCTATGCACAGGACGACATCCGGCAGATTCTCGTGACGCATGAGCAGAATGCCGCGCATGCGGCGGACGGCTATGCGCGCGCGACGGGGCGCGTCGGTGTCTGCATTGCGACATCAGGACCCGGCGCGACGAACCTCGTGACGGGGCTTGCGACGGCCTACATGGACTCGATTCCCGTGGTCGCGATCACGGGGCAGGTGGACATTGCCATGCTCGGACGCGACGCCTTTCAGGAGACGGACATCCTCGATGTGACGATGCCCGTGACAAAGCACAACTACAAGATAAAAAATGCTGCTGATCTCGTGCCGACGATCCGTCAGGCATTTGACCTTGCGCGCAGCGGGCGGCCGGGTCCCGTGCTGCTCGATGTTCCGCGCAATCTCTTCTTCGAGGAGGTCGCCTATACGCGTGAGGAGCCGCGGGAGCGCACCCCGGGCAAGCCTGATGCGGACTTCGTCATCTGCGCGGCGGAGGCGGCGGCGGAGATTGTTGCCGCCGAGCGCCCGCTCGTGATTGTGGGCGGCGGCGTGATCTCGGCGGGCACCTCGGCAGAGGTCACAGCGTTCATCGAACGGTATCATCTGCCCGTTGTGCATACGCTCATGGGCATGGGCGCCGTGTCGAGCACGCATCCGCAGATGCTCGGCTTTGCGGGGATGCACGGGGAGAAGGCTGCGAACTACGCCATTGGTGCCGCCGATCTCGTCATTGCGATCGGCAGCCGCTTTGCCGATCGTCAGACGGGCAATCTCAGCAAGTACACAGCGAACCGCAAGTTCATCCACATTGACATCGATCCCGCCGAGATCGACAAGAACATCGAAAACAGCCTCGGCCTCGCGGGCGATATGCGAACCATCCTGAAGCTCCTCATGCGGCAGACGCCGAAGGATGATCTCGCTGCGTGGTGGGCGCAGATCCGCACATGGCAGGAGGAATACGACTACGACTATCATGTCGGGCGTCTGACCGTGCCGTGGGCGCTGCATCAGGTGGCACAGAATACGACGGGCAAGGCATACGCCTACGCGACGGATGTGGGGCAGCACCAGATGTGGGCGGCGCTCCACCTGCGCGTGGAGGAGCCACGGACGTGGCTGACTTCGGGCGGACTTGGCACAATGGGCTACGGCCTGCCCGCTGCGATGGGTGCACAGATCGCATGGGGAAAGAGCCGCCGTGTGATTCACATCGCAGGCGATGGCGGCATCAAGATGACGGGCAATGAGTTCTATACGATCGCGCGGCTAGGGCTTCCCGTGCTCTCAATTATTGTGAACAACCGCAGCCTTGGCATGATCCGCCAGCTGCAGAAGGTGCTCTACGACGAGCGCTACATTGCCTGTGAGCTCGACCACGAGATGGACTACGTGAAATACGTGGAGAGCTTTGGCATCAAGGCGGTGCGTGTCGGGGCGCAGGATGAATTCGCTGCGGCGCTGAAGAATGCGCTCGAGGACGCTGCGCAGCCGCGCGTCATTGTGATGGATGTGTGGCGCAGTTTCGTGGAACCGATGGCAAAAGGCGGTGCGCGCATTGACGAATTTGTGGACTTTAAGTAAACGCTGCTCCTCCGTGCGTGGTCAGCGCGGCTTCTCGCTGCTCTCGACACTGCTCGCCGTGATGATCCTCGCGGTGATTCTCTCGATTGCCGTGCCGCGCTTCACATCTGCCATTACAACGGCGAACACGGTCAAGGTGCAGGCGGATCTCACGGCGCTTGATACGGCAATCGTGCTGTATCGGACGGCGAAGGGGCGGAACCCGAAAAACATCAAGGATCTGGCAGAGTATGTGACAGATCTGGATAATCTCAAGCCTCCTTCGGGCAAAGTGCGGATTGGAGATAAAGAGGAATCCATGGAGAACAAGTCCTATGCGATAGAGGACAAGGGAAAAGGCTTGCGCGCGACATGCGATGGAAAAACCGCAGAGGAGTTTCGTGCGAAGGAACAAGGAAAGACTGGGGGAGAGGGAAATGCAGGAGGCACATGAGCTCTTTCCTGCACGCAGCGCCCTCGTGCCGCTTACGGCTCTTTGGCTCGTCGCCCTCGTTGGCATTTTCGCTTTTGGTGGAATAACGCTGCGCAGCTTCTGCGGCATGCTCTTTACGGCGGTGCTCCTCTGGCTATCCTTCCTCGATCTCAGGGACGGTATGCTCTATGATGTGATTACCCTGCCGTTTGCGGCGGCGGGGATTGCACTTTCTCTGATGGGCGTCTTGGTGCCTGTGGAGAATGCGCTCATTGGCGGGACGCTTTGCGGCGTCTTATTTTATTGCCTGTATATCGCTGCGCGCGACGGTCTTGGCGGCGGCGACGTGAAGCTTGCTGCAGGTCTCGGTGTCTGGCTTGGGTGGGAGTCCACCATCATCGCCGTCTGGATCGCCTTTATCCTCGGCGGCATTGCGGCAATCCTCCTCCTTGTGACGGGGCGAAAAAAGCGCCGCGATGGGATTCCCTTCGGACCCTTTCTCGCACTTGGCGGCTACATCGGCTTTGTTGGAGGAGAATATCTCTGGCATTTTTACTGGGGGCTCATCTGATGCGGGCGGGAGGGATGCGGGGCATCATGCTCCTGGAGCTCCTCGTTGTCCTTTCTGTTTTCGGCGTTGTGTGCGCGGCTGCACTTCCTGCGATACACACATTTTATGCTCGTGCGGCAGTGGAATACGAGGCAATGCATCTCATTGCCGAAATTCGGCGCGTGCAGGCACTCAGCCGCGTGACGGCGATGGAGCTTTATATGACTGAGGGCAGGCGCTCATGGAAACGCGATCCGCGTCTTGAAATTTACACCGACGGCTATGCTCTGCACCGGCCGTTTGATGGGGCTGTTCGCGTGCATGAGCCGCTGCCGCTCGTGCGATTCGAGCAGGAGACCGCACATGGAAAGCGCGTGGCATTTGACCGCAACGGCGACATTGCATGGGAATGGAGCCGCAATATGAAGATTCGGGTCTATGCTGTGGGATATGAGCAGGATGCACTCCGCATTGTGATTGATCGGGCAGCGCGCATTCGTCTGCATCGAGGAGCACTTGATGTCGACGAGGAAGAATAGGGCGGAGACCGGCTGGATTCTCATCGAGATCGTTGTGCTCGGGCTCATTGTGCTCGCTGCTGCGGCTGCGCTCACGCTCTTTGCGCGGACGGCAATGCTGGAGGAACACGCTGCCGGACGCATGGAGGCGGCGTTTGTCGCGCGTGCACAGCTTTCGATGATGGAGGCGAAGCTGGATCAGGGAATACCGTTGCTGTCGGGACTGACGGAGGTTTCTTCGGATGAGCGGATCTATCAGGTCACGACATCCGTTGTGCGCCGGGATGAGTTCTACGATGTGCATCTGCGGATTTCATGGGAGCATTTGGGGCATGAGGAACAGGCGGACTTTGTGCGGAGGATGAGGCATCATGGTTCAGCGGCGCACAGTCCCTGAGAGACGTGCGGATGCAAGAGGTGTTTTGTTGATGGAGCTTGCCGTCAGCTTGTCGATCTGTGTGTTCCTTCTGACCTTCCTCGCCTTTGCGCTCGTGTGGTCATGGCGCAGCTATCAGGACAAGGTTGCGGACGCAGAGCTGCGGCAGGAGATGCAGATGGCGGCCGCGCGCATCGTGGAATCGGCGCTGCTCTCCGACCACATCGGGGAGCGTCAGCGGGGGATCTACGAGATGGAGCAGGACATGCGCGGCGCACAGATTTCCGGAGAAGCGCGTGATCGCTATTGGCTTACGGATGGACATCTGGTGCTCAATGCGGTGACATCCCCCATCACGGGGGCGTTTGGCGGGGCGGGCGTCCATATCGAGGCGTTCTCCGTTCGCGAGGATGCGCAGTGTCCGCACCTCTATCATATCGAGATGAGGGGCATGAGTGTGGTGACGGGGCATCGCTATAGCCTCGTGACCGCTGTCTACCTGCGGGAGGGTATGGGTGACAAATAGGGATGAGCGCGGTACAATCTCTGCTGTTGGGCTCGCTGCATTGACGGTAATTCTTTTGCTTGGGCTTGCCGCCACTGCGTTCATGCGCGGCGGTGCCAATGTGGCGGTGGAATATGAGCGGGAAATGCAGCTGCGCCTTGCCGCTGAGAGCGCGGTGGAGACGGCTGCGGCAAGACTTGAGCAAAATCCCAAGGCATATGGAGAGCCCCCTGCGTTGAATCAGCGGAAGAAGATCACGGAGGAGGTCGTGAAGGAGGCCGTTCCCGTAGGAGAAGGGATCGAACTTTACGTCGTTCTCGAGGGACCCGATGACAGGGAGTCGAAGGATGTGCTGAAGGTTACCGCGGCCGCCATCGATGGGCGTGAGAAGGACCTCCCCGACGGAGAGAAGTGGTTGCGGGCAAAGATCGTCCGTGCCTGCATGAAGGAGAAGAAGAAACGCTATGTTTGGCAGCGCTGGTATTAGTCTTCCGTGGCGCATGCGCGAGGCAGTCGGCATCTACCCCTCGCATGAGAGGCTTGCGCTCGTGCGTCTGGGAGCCGTGGACGATGACGGACGTGCGTGGATGGTGACGGAGTCCGGGATGACGGAGACGGGCTGCCCTGCCCCCTCGGACGTGTCGGCGCTCGCCCCCGCTGTCTGTGCCGCGCTGCAGAATGCAGGATGGGAGAGACTCCCACTGGCACTCGCGCTTCCCTCCTTTGAAGCGGAGACGGAGGAACGCGCTCTGCCCATGCTGCTTACAGGCGGCGAGCTGCGGGAGGCATTGCTCTGGGATCTGCGTGCCGAAGCGGATGAGATGGGCAAAGAGCTGCCCGATGATACGAAACTCCTGTGTATGCCCCTGCGGGGAACGACGCCGCAGAGTTACTGGACGGCGCGGATGGAAGAGGGACGCATCAATGCGTATTTCTCTGCATTTTCCGCATTGGGGCTTGCGCTGCGCCTGATTACAGTCTGCCCGCCGAGGGACAATCCGCTTGCGGAGGAGATTGTGGCGGCGCGCGGTCCGCGTATGCCGTGGGAGGATGAGAGCACGGGGGATGCGTTTGTGCCCGCTGTCTACGCGGGGCTGCTCATGCACGCAGGAAAAATGGAGAATCTGTATTGGGCGCCGGGGCACATTCATGTGGAACGACTGCGAACCTATGCCGCCGTTCTGATTGTCGTATTTGCAGCAGCTGGTGTTCTCTCCAATGCGGCGGCAGATCTTGCATCCTTTGCCGTGGCGCGTCAGGCGCGTGATCATGCGGTAGAGGAGCTTGCGTTCAGAGCAGCGGAGCGCAGGCGGATGGAGGAGTTTGCCGCGCTGCGTGCCGACGTGGCGGAGCGGGAGCGGCTTCTTGCGGGGTTTATGGAAGGTGCGTCGCCCGTGCGAGCTCTCCTTGTCCACCTTGGCACGATCACGGTGGACGGAGTGCGGCTGACGGGCGTGCGGGCAGAGCACAATGTGATCCGGATGGAAGGGGAAGCTGTGAACTATGCGGCACTTTCCGCCTTTATGGGGGAGATAGAGGAGGATCCCTTCTTCACGGCAGCACTGACCGTCGAGCATGCGGAGGAGGAGCGCGCTGCGTCCGATGCTCCTGTACACATTCGATTTACGCTGCGGAGTGATTGGCAGTGAGGGCAATGGAGCGCTTTTCAGAGCGTGAGCGCATCCGGATCGCATTGATCTGTGGGCTGGGGCTGTTTCTCCTGTATGTGCTTGTGATTTCACCCTTTTTTACAGCGCAGCGCACGGCTGCAGATGCGGAGCGGGCAGCTGCCGAGGCTCTTCTCTCGCGTGTGGAACGCCACGAGCGGAAGCTGATCGCGGATTCGCAGATGGAGCAGAAAATGCGCGCGCGGCAGGCGTTTCTCCTGCACGCTCTGCCCGACGAGGAGGAACAGGGCTTGCTCATCCGCACGGTGGAGCGGCTCGCGCGGCAGAACAATGTAGCGCTTGTCTCCTTTGCGCCACAGCCGGCTGTACACATGGATGAGATTGTCGTTCGATCGATCGCGATCAAAATGCGCGGCGGGTACTTCGATCTGCTTTCGTTTTTGCATGCTGTGCAGGAGGAGAATCCGGGCATTCGGTTTGGCGACGTTTCTCTTATGGTGGATGGGGACACGCTGGATATTGTCGTCCGCATGGAGACCGCCGCGCGCGCGAGAAAGAAGCATCAGGAGTGAGTTTGACACCTGCAATAAAGGAAGCGCTGATAAATTCAGCACTACCATCTTGACGTATCTTTTTTGCCCGCTCAATGCCTGCAAATCCTCCACCGAGCACCATCCTGCGTCCGGTTTGCCTCCTTGTTCGGATGAAAAAATCTACGCCAATCTGAAGGCCTATGTTATCAGCGATTCCTAAATGTAAACTTCTTTGCAGGAAAACAAGAGATTATATCGAATGTATTTAAATGGGATAATGATTTTTACTTAAAAGTTATGAATATTATACAAGGAGGATTTGAATGGGACAGCTGCGTTTTCTCACGGCGGGGGAGTCGCATGGCGCGGCACTGACGGCGATTCTGGACGGGATGCCGGCGGGGCTGCGCGTGACGCGTGAGGCGATTGATGCGCAGCTCGCGCGACGACAGCAGGGGTACGGACGCGGCGACCGCATGAAGATCGAGACGGATCGCGTCCTCGTGCTCTCGGGGCTGCGCTTTGGGGAGACGCTTGGCTCGCCGATCACGCTGCAGGTTGTGAATCGTGACTTTGCGAACTGGACGGAGCGCATGGATGCCTTTGGTGCGCCCGCAGGGCCAAAGGTCACAGCCGTGCGCCCGGGGCATGCCGATCTCACGGGCGTGCTGAAATATGATAGACAGGACGCACGCGACATCCTCGAGCGATCGAGTGCACGCGAGACGACGATGCGTGTCGCCGTCGGTGCGGTCTGCCGTCAGCTCCTCGCGGCGCTCGGTGTGACGGTCGCCTCGCATGTGACGGAGATCGGCGGTGTGGCGGTCGAGAGGGCGGCAATCCGAGATGAGGACATCGGCGTGACGAACAGCAGCGATCTGAATGTGTGCGACCCCGCAGCGGAGGAGCGCATGAAGGTGCGCATCGATGAGGCGAAGGCGGCGGGTGATACGCTCGGCGGCATATTTGAGGTCGTTGTGCGCGGTCTCCCTGTCGGCCTTGGCTCCCATACGCAATGGGACCGCCGTCTCGATGGAAAACTTGCGGGGGCACTCATGTCCATCCAGGCGATCAAGGGCGTGGAGATCGGTGCGGGATTTGCATGTGCACATGTGCCCGGCAGTGAGATTCACGATGAACTCTTCATGGATGCAGATGGGCATCCCTATCGCAAAACGAATCGTGCGGGCGGTCTTGAGGGCGGTATGACGAACGGAGAGACCCTCATTGTGCGCGCGGCGATGAAGCCCATCCCGACGCTGATGGCACCGCTGAAGACGGTTGACCTTGCAACGGGCAGGGAGGTCTCAGCGAGCAAGGAGCGCAGCGATACCTGCGCCGTGCCCGCGGCCTCCGTGGTCGGCGAGGCAATGGTCTCCTACGTCCTCGCGGATGCGATCTGCACGCAGTTCCATGCGGATGCGATGACGGATCTCAAAGAATCCCTTGCCGGCTATTGTGCGCGGCTCGAGAGGGTGTGGAAGAAGGCATGAAGAATGTCGTGCTGATTGGCTTTATGGGGACGGGCAAGACGAGTGTCGGCCGTCTGCTCGCCGCGCGGCTGGGCTGTGCCTTTCACGATCTCGACAAGAAGATCGAGGCGCAATGCGGTATGACCATTCCCGTGATGTTTGAACAGCATGGCGAGTCGTATTTTCGCGCACGCGAAAAGGAGGCCGTACGCGATGCGGCAGGGCGTACAAACCTCGTCATTGCGACGGGCGGCGGTACGGTCAAGGATGCGGAGAATGTCGCAATGCTGCGGGAAAGCGGCATTCTCGTCGCGCTGACCGCCGATGTCGACACGATCCTGCAGCGGACGGCCGCGCGTGGTACGCGCCCCGTGCTCGATAATGCGGATGAGGGGGATCGCCGCGCTGCTGTCGTGCAGCTCCTCGATGAACGCCGCAGCCTCTATGACGGGGCGGACATTACAGTCGATACGAGCGGACGCGCGCCCCTCGAGGTGGCAGAACACATCTTGCAGGCGCTTCGGATATGGAGAAAATGATATGATACGCAGAGTGGCAGTCGCGCTTGGAGAGCGTAGCTATTCCATTGTGATTGGGAACGGCATAGATGATGAAATCATCACGTTCATGCGCGAGGCAGGGTACTCTCCGCAGGGCATGATTGTCACGGATACGAATATCGGAGTGCGCCATGCTGATCGCATCGTGAAACTCCTCGAGCGCGCAGGACTGCGCTCGGATGTCATCACAATTCCTGCGGGCGAGACCTCGAAGAGCCTCACGCAGGCGGATCGCATCTTCACGCGCGCGATTGAGTTGGGGCTTGACCGCCGATCACCGATCATTGCGCTCGGCGGCGGTGTGGTCGGCGATCTCGCGGGCTTTGTCGCGGCGACCTATATGCGCGGCGTGCCGTTCATTCAGCTGCCGACGAGTCTCCTTGCACAGGTCGATTCGAGCGTCGGCGGCAAGGTTGCCGTCAATCATCCGCTCGGCAAGAATCTCATCGGTGCGTTCTATCAGCCCGATGCGGTCTTTATGGATCTCGATATGCTCGCCACACTGCCCGCACGCGAGATTTGGGCGGGACTCGGCGAGATCATCAAATACGGCATCATCTGCGATGCCGATTTCTTTGCGTGGCTTGAGGAACACTGCGCACAGGTACTTGCGCTCGAACCCGCCGCAGCGGCGTATATGATTGCACGCTCCTGTGAAATCAAGGCGGATGTCGTGCGGCAGGATGAGCGCGAAGGGGGGCTTCGGCGCATCCTGAACTTCGGACACACGATTGCACATGCGATCGAAAGGGAGACGGGCTATGTGCGCTATCGTCACGGCGAAGCGGTCGCCATCGGCATGATCGGCGCAGCGCAGATCAGTGAAGAGATGGGGCTGCTCTCTGCCGCAGACCGCCTCTGCATAGAGATGCTGATTCGTGCGATGGGGCTGCCCATCAGAGCCGAGGGCGTGACGGCGGATGCGATGTATGCGGATCTCTTTCACGACAAGAAGACGGTCGGCGGGCGCATCCATTGGGTACTCGCCGAGGGTATTGGGACGGTTGTCGTACGCGATGATGTTCCGGAAGAGATTGTGCGTAAAATATTATCAGGACTTTCTTCCTGAAAACATTTAAGCTTATTTTGTCTTGCAACGAATAAGATAGTAAGGAGGTGTTCGGAAGATGAGGCAGAGATGGCACGCGTTATTGCGGGCAATTCTTTTTGTGTTCCTCCTGTCCATTGGACATGCGGTCTCTGCCGAAACCTCACAGCTCTCATGGGAGTATTGGGAGACCGATTCTCCGGAATTCAGCATCCGAGGAGCGAAGACAGTTCCTGTATTTTCAAAGGATGAGGGGCGTTGGCGAAAGTTCAATCCGCAGTTCGGCGTCGCTGTGCCCGAGGGAACGCATCATGTATGGATTCGCGTCTATATTCCGCCGGATACGGGGGCGGATGAGAGCCTTTTCTTCTCCACGACGGATCAATCGGTGCAGATCTTTCTGGATGGCGTTTCCATCTACCGCTATGGCGATCTCGGGAATCACGCATCCTCCTACGGGCGGAAGTGGCATCTCGTCGATCTGCCCGCATGGGCGGTCGGCCGCCAGCTCTATATGCAGGTGCATTCGGACAACACCTGGGTGCTCGGGCAGTTTGACCGTGTCCGACTGGATCGTGCCGCTCATCAGATCGAGGATGTCTTTATCTATGACTTCCCGTATGTAAGCGGCATCACAGCACTCGTGATCTTCATCATGTTGCTCGGCGTCTACTTCTTTACGGAAAAAGAGTTGCGCGATATCTATCTGCGACTGATCGTCGTACTCGTGGTGTTCTTTGTCTGGATGCTCAGCTCCTCGAGCCTCGTGCTTCTCTGGGCAGATTGGCCCGTTTTTTGGTGGACACTGGAACTCGTCTCGTCCTATCTCATACCTCTGTCGGCAAATCTTCTGATCTACCGTGTCATCGACGACGATTACAAAAAGCGGATCCTCCAGATCTCCATTGTATACGGACTCATTTTTGTATCTGCCATTGTGCTTGAAATACTAGGGCAGAACGGCCTCTACCTCATGCGTTTCTTCTTCTATCTTGCGCTCGCTGTCTGCGGGATGATGATTGGATATTGGCTTTTCATGTGTCATCGGCGTGGGAACAAACACTGCAGGCCGCTCCTCGTGGCCTTTGGTACGCTGTCGGTACTTGCCGTCGTCGATGGGCTGTCCTTTCAGTACCGCATCTTTCCGTGGCATACGTACTTTGTTCCCTTTGGCATCTATACGATCGGCTTCTTTATCGTACAGCTGATCTTGGAACGTGCGGCGCATGAACGCTACCTTGCCGAACTCTCCGCGAGCCTTGAGAACGAGGTCAGCGTTGTGACGCGGAAAATGGAGGTTGATCCGCTCACGGGGGCGTTCAACCGGAACAAATTCCCTGCGGCGACGCGCGACTTCATGCGGATCTCGCTCGAGATCAAGGAGCCGTTCGCGCTCATCATGTTTGACATTGACCACTTTAAGAAGATCAATGACACCTATGGGCACGATGTCGGCGACGTGGTGCTTGTCGGCTTCGCACAGACGATCAGCGGCTTCCTTGATCGGCGGCACATTCTTATCCGCTGGGGCGGTGAGGAGTTCATCCTGCTCTGCCTCCATTACGATGGAGCGGAAGCGGAGGCATTCGCCAATATGCTTCGTGAGGCGGTCTCCGAGGCACACATCAACCCTTCGGATCAGGTGACGTGCAGCGGCGGTGTCGCCATCTGGTACGGCACACCGGAGGATACGGCGGAGCATATGGTAAAGCGCGCGGACACGGCGCTCTATCAGTCGAAGGAGAACGGACGCAACCGCATCACCTGCGAGCCGGATTGGAGGGCACATATGCCGCCGCGCCGCGTGAAGAAAAAACCGGAGTCCGACGGGAACGACGAAGGTGATGGAAAGAGCCGCCGTGATTGCTGATGAAAATTTTTCTTGCGTCAGCGTCGATCTTATGCTATAGTCACTGAGTATGTGTGTGGATGGTCCGCTGGGCGGCATGAGCCGGCTATGAACGTCCGAGCGAAGGAGGAAAACATATGAATATCATCGAGATCCTTGAGAAGGAGCAGCTCCGCTCCGACATCCCCGCATTTGCACCGGGCGATACGGTTCGCGTTCACGCGCGCATCGTCGAGGGCACGCGCGAACGCATTCAGGTGTTCGAGGGCGTTGTCATTGCACGTCAGGGTTCGGGCGTTCGTGAGACCTTCACGGTGCGCCGCATTGCATCGGGCGTCGGTGTCGAGCGACTCTTCCCTGTACACTCCCCGCGTATTGCAAAGATCGAGGTAACGCGCCGCGGCATCGTCCGCCGTGCAAAGCTCTACTATCTGCGTGGACTTACGGGCAAGGCGGCTCGCATTCGGGAAAAGCGCTAATTGGGCATGGATGGGGACTGCTGCGGCAGTCCCTATTTTTGCTTATTTTCCTGTTTGAGAGGAGAACTTTATGGAAAAGGAAACATCGACCGCAGCGGAGATCAAGGACTGGGTCGTATCCATTGTCGTTGCCGTCGCGCTCGCCATGTTCATTCGCACCTTCATCGTGGAGCTCTATGTCGTCGACGGCCCGTCGATGCGCCCGACGCTTGAGTCGGAGGAGCGCCTCGTCGTCAATAAATTCGTCTATCGCTTCCGCGTGCCGGAGAAGGGCGAGGTTCTCGTCTTCCAGTACCCGCGCGATCCGAGCCGCGACTTCATCAAGCGCGTGATTGCGACGCCGGGGGATACGATTGAGATCCACGAGGGGCGCGTGCTCGTCAACGATCAGCTGCTGACGGAGGACTACATCCTCGAGAAGACGCGCAGCGAGTTCCCGAAGATGACTGTGCCCGAGGGGCGCATCTTCGTGATGGGCGACAACCGCAACAATTCTGAGGACAGTCGTTTTGCCGACGTCGGCTTTGTGCCGTACGACCTCATCAAGGGCAAAGCTGTCCTCGTATTCTGGCCGATTTCTGCGTATAAGACGCTCTGACGGAGGAACGCAATGCGCTTTGTATCATGGAATGTCAACGGGCTGCGTGCTGCACTCAAGAAGGGCTTTATGGAGTCTTTCAAAGAACTCGATGCGGATGCTTTTTGTCTGCAGGAAACGAAGATGCAGGAGGGGCAGGCGATCCTCGACCTGCCCGGCTACGAGCAGTATTTCTGCAGCGCGGAGAAAAAGGGCTACTCCGGCACGGCAATCTTTACGCGCGTAAAGCCGCTCTCGGTCAGCTACGGCATTGGCATAGAGGAGCACGATCACGAGGGGCGCGTCATCACGATGGAGTACGAGGATCTCTATCTCGTTACTGTCTACACGCCGAACTCGAAAAACGCACTCGCGCGGCTCGACTACCGTATGGTCTGGGAGGATGCGTTTCGCACATTCCTGCTTGACCTGCGTGCGAAAAAGCCAGTCGCCCTATGCGGCGACCTCAATGTCGCGCACACGGAGATCGACCTCAAGAACCCGAAAAGCAACCGTCGAAATGCGGGCTTTACGGACGAGGAGCGCGGCAAGTTCACGGAACTGCTCGCGGCTGGATTTGTCGACACCTTCCGCGCCCTGTACCCTGACAAGACAGGTGCGTATACGTGGTGGTCGTACCTGCGCCATGCGCGCGAGACGAATGCAGGGTGGCGCATCGACTACTTCCTTGTCTCCGAGGAGCTGCGTGACCGCATCGCTGCGGCAGAGATTCATGCGGACATATTCGGGAGCGATCACTGCCCCGTATCATTGACATTGAAATAAATGAAGTAAGGGAGATTCATGGCAACGCTAAAAGAAGAACTTGCGCGCGAAATCGAGAAGCGCCGCACATTCGCCATCATCTCACATCCGGATGCGGGCAAGACGACGCTCACCGAGAAGCTGCTCCTCTACGGAGGGGCGATCCACCTTGCGGGCTCGATCAAGTCGCGCAAGACGCAGCGTCACGCCGTCTCCGACTGGATGGAGATCGAGAAGCAGCGCGGCATCTCCGTCACGTCCTCCGTCCTGCAGTTCGACTATGACGGCTATCGCATCAACATCCTCGATACGCCGGGGCATCAGGACTTCAGCGAGGACACCTATCGCACGCTGATGGCGGTGGACAGCGCCGTCATGATCATCGACGCGGCAAAGGGCGTCGAGGCGCAGACGCGCAAGCTGTTCCGCGTCTGCCGTCAGCGCGGCATTCCCATCTTTACCTTTGTCAACAAGCTCGACCGCTTCGGCAAGGCACCGCTCGATCTGATGGATGAGCTGGAGAACGTGCTCGGCATCCGCTCCTATCCGATGAACTGGCCGATCGGAACGGACGGTACCTATCGCGGTGTCTATGACCGCGAGAAGAACCGCATCGAGCTCTTTGCTGAGGACGTGACGCACGGGCAGGAGACGCGCGTCTCCGAGGTGTTCGAGATGGACGATCCCGCGTGGGTGGAGCGCGTCGGCGAGGAGGTTGCCACCGCGCTTCATGATGACATCGAACTCCTGCGTGACGCGGGCGAGGCGTTTGACCGTGCGGCGGTCGATGCGGGCGAGCTGACGCCGATGTTCTTCGGCTCTGCGATGACGAACTTTGGCGTGCAGAACTTCCTTGAGGAGTACATCCGCCTCGCACCGACACCCGCGCCGCGCATGTCCTCAGCGGGCATGATCGAGCCGGACGATGAGCATTTCTCGGGGTTCGTGTTCAAGATTCAGGCGAATATGAACCCCGCGCACCGTGACCGCCTTGCGTTCATCCGTATTTCCTCGGGAAAATTCGACCGCAATATGAGCGTCTGGCACGCGCCCTCGGGCAAGCTCATCAAGCTCGCGCAGCCGCAGCAGTTCCTCGCACAGGATCGCCAGATCATCGACACGGCGTATCCCGGCGACATCGTGGGACTCTTCGACCCCGGCGTGTTTGGTATCGGCGACACGCTCTGCGACCCTACGCACAAGTTCAAATTCGAGGACTTCCCCGTGTTCCCGCCCGAGCGCTTCGCGCGCGTCGCGGCAAAGGACACGATGAAGCGCAAGCAGTTCGTCAAGGGCATCGAACAGCTGACGCAGGAGGGCGCAATTCAGCTCTTCGAGCAGGTCGGTGCGGGACTCGACAGCTACATTGTCGGCACGGTCGGCACGCTCCAGTTCGAGGTGCTTGAGTACCGCCTCAAGAACGAGTACAACACGGAGATCACGATGCAGATGCAGCCGTTCGAGACGGCGCGCTGGCTCGCGTTCCCCGACGGGCGCACGATCACGCCCGCCGATCTGCGCGGTGCGGATCGCGGCATGTTCGTCCACGACAGGAACGGCAACCCCGTCCTCCTCGTCAATAACGAGTGGGCGCTCGGCTGGATTCGCGAGAACAACCCCGATTTGCAGCTCGGGCAAGTACCGTTCGACCGTAGAGAGGCATGACAGCGACATAGAGACACGAAAGGGAGATTTCGTCAAGATGGCGAAATCTCCCTTTCGTATGTGTGTATTGACGTTATATCTGCGCACCTTCGGGAACAGCCTGAATCAATGTGTTTTTGATAAACTGGTTCAGCGATAGATTTTTTCGTGTCGCCTCAAGGGCAAGTCGCCGATGAAGGTCGCTCGGGATGCGGATGTTAAAACTCCCCTTGAATTCCTTGTCGGGACTTTTGTGGAATGCTGCACAGGCTTCCAGATAGTTGTCAATGCAGTCGTGGAATGACATTGTCAGCTCATCGACACTCCTGCCGTGAAAGTTCAATGAGTCATTGATGCCGAATACCTCACCGACAAAGAGCCCGTCCTCCTCGTCAAATGAGACTTTTGCATGATAGCCTTTGTATGTAAGCATGGACAATACCTCCTCAGAGTTCTCCGATCTCCTTCAAAAATTGTAGCACTTTCTTAAGGAATTACTGATAAATTCAGCCCGACATCTTGGCGCATCCTTTTCGCCCTGCCTGTGTCAATAAATCCTCCACATAGCCCCCGCTATGCGTCCGGTTTATTTCCTTGGCAGGACAAAAATTCTACGCCAATCTGGCAGACTTCATTTTATCAGCGATTCCTTAATTTGATAACGATAAAGTTCTTTTCCGGGATGCGGACCATCGAATTGTATGATTCGCGTTGTCGGTGCATGAAAGTATCCTATGCCGGAGCCGCGTCCCCCCTGAAATTTTTCACAGCCGCATCTTTTCATCAAGGCATCGAGTTCTCGTATCGTAAAATTCGTTGGTGTATCACCGCTGCATATGATGATTTACAAAGTCCTGTATTTCCTTAAGAGCGGCGATACTCTCCGCGAGTTCCGGAAGGACGAGCGGGAAGACGTGGGGCATTTCGGGATAGACGGTGAATGTCACAGACGTTCCGTCCGCCTTCGCCTTTTCTGCAAGCTGTTCGTCTTCCGTCAGCAGGAGGTCGTAGCCGCCCGTCTGGATCAGCATGGGCGGAAGTCCGCTGAGATTGGCATGAATCGGGGAAAGGCGCGGATCGTCGAGCGGGAGATTGCCCGCATACGGCGGCGTTTTGCGCAGATAGGGGGCAAACGGTGTGCCCTCGCCGAGCACCTTGTCCTTTGCGAAGTTCTCCGTGCGTGATGTGCCGTCCTCGTGTGCGAAGTCCACCCACGGGGATAGGAGAATGAGGGCGGCGGGCTGGGGCAACCCCTCGTCGCGCAGATGGAGCGCAAGCTCCACGGCAAGATTGCCGCCCGCCGAGTCGCCGATGATGATGATGTCCGATGGCTTTATCCCGCGCATAAGAAGTCCCTCGTACACCGTTGCTGCATCCTCAAGTGCCGCTGGATAGTGATGCACGGGTGCGTGTCGGTAGTCTGCGCAGTAGATTTCGCGTGCATTCGTATACTCCGCTTGACGCACGGCAAACGCGCGGTAGAGATCCGTAAGCCCGCTCATATACGCGCCGCCGTGCAGTTGGAGCACAACCCTCTTGGTGCTTGGATTTGGTGGTGCAAGACGCTCGATCGGAACGTTTCCGATGGCAGACTTTTCGTACACCCAGCCCGCGGGGACGGTGAATGGAGCAGGCGATTTGTTCTCGGGCGGGGAGTAGAGCGCATCCATCTGTGCCTTGATGTATTCCTGCTTCGCCTCGCCCGCGAGGACGATGCCGCGCACTTCGGGGACAGCGGATGTTTCGCCAAATCCACAGTGCGGAAGGACGGCAAGCCCAAGGATAAGGGCAGCACCACCAATATATCTCTTCCATGTGCTCATGGCATCTGTTTCCCGCCTGTGGCAAACGCCTCGTCTGCCCAAGTAAGGAGT